>WPCJ01074799.1_pt1 | contig 10811 bp, 9 predicted proteins | sample 5399831 | NCBI WGS metagenome assembly WPCJ01 (sample SAMN12869470, study PRJNA574797) | sludge metagenome | isolation source: wastewater treatment of pH10 | place: China:Beijing | collected 2019-05-20 | reverse complement strand
GTGCAAATCCCCGTAATTACGGCGAGCGTCCGTTGCACGAAGACGATCCACTGATGGAACTGTCGCGGATCATGGACTTCGGCACGCCTGCTGATGACAACGTCGCTTGGAATGAGCGCCGACCTAGTTACTTTGAAGATAGCCGAACAGAGCCGGGCTTCGATCCATCGCTGGATCTGGAGCGCGAATTGCTCGGTGACTTCAATGATTATTCTCAGCCTACGGACCAGTCACAGTTCGCAGCGACGCCCACACGTGATGATTCTCATCTGTTGGATGAACCTCTGATCCACGAAGAAGAACTTGCTTCGGCTCTGGAAGACGAGCTTGATCTTCAGATGGATGAGGATGAGCAAGCGCCGGAATTGGAAGCGCCCTCATTCGAAGCGCCCTCATTCGAAGCGCTTGAGTTTGAAGAAGCTGATCGTACCGAACCGGTGCCGCAGTTCGATTACAGCGATTATTCGGCTGCGCGCGATTCGAACGAAGAGAGCTATGCCGCATCGTCGTCGGTCTACACTCGCCGGGAAACTGTCGAACCGCTTCATATCGATCAGACCGATTACGATCCGACGATCTATCAGCCAGCCATTGAGCCGCATGAAGAGGCTTACCAGCCTGCGCGCGATCGTGACTGGAACGTTCAGGCTGTCGAGCCAGCAGAACAATCCTATGCTGCCGTCACAGCGCCGGTCTCGCTTGAGGACGAACTGGAAAATCTCCTGTTCGGCGACGAGCCGCAGCCAGTGTCTCACGACGAGGTCCACTTTTCCCAAGCCGCGTCCCATGTCGCGCCTGCAGAGGAACCCTACGTCCACCACGACGTCGTGCCCGTGCAGAATATCGGATATCAGGACGAGCAGGAGCTGGAAGATCTGCGTTTCGACGATTTGCAGCTTGATGAGCCGGCTTATGATGCTGCACCACATACGGCTGCTGCTGTCGAAACCTACGCCGCTCAGCCTCAGGCCATACCTGCGGGATATCCGTACTACACGCGGAGCAATTTCTCATCGGGCATTGCAGGGCAGGATGCGGTAGCGACTGCACCGCAGGCCGATCATACACCTGTTGCGGTTTCCGCACCTTCGCTTGATGAAGAAGACGATTTCTCTTTCGAAGACGATTTTTCGTTCGATGTTGAGGAAACAGCAGCTGCAATCGCTGCCGAAGGCACGGAAGACGATCTTTCGGGGCTGGATGAAATCAGCCTTTCGGAAGATGATTTTGGTTTTGAAACGTCCGGCGATGTTTCGAGCGTTCAGGACGAGAATGCTTTCAGCGAAGATGATTTCTTCACGGAAGACGATCTCGATCTGAGCGCGGAACCTGAAGAAGAAGCCACAGCCTACGCACATGCGGTGCGCTCCGACGACGATTACCGCTCCTCCCCGGCTTCGTTCTCGCAGTTCGGCAGTGCTCATGCAGCGGCGGTCAGCGCGCCTGCGCCCGAAGTCGAAACCTTGAGCGTGGCCGAAGAAAAGGTCGAGCAGACGCACTCCCTCGATTTGCCGGAAATCAATTACGGCGAAGAAGAGCTCAACGCCGGTCTTACCGATCTCGAAGCCGAATTTGCCGAGGTCTTCAATACGGTCGGCGTGGATGAAACGGCTAAAACAGATGCGCAAAGCGAAGCTGACAGGGCTTTTGAGGACATATTCCGCGAAAGCGCTTCGAGCTATCTGCCAAACTCTGGCGCCAGCCTTGGTGCTGCTGTCGGCGCCGCTGCTATGGGCGTTGGTGCTGCCGCAGCTGCGGGAGCATATGGCCGTTCGCAGGCAACGGCCCAGGCGCCAGCGCAGTCAAAAGCCTCCAACCCATTGGGCAATGAAGACGACTTCTACAATCATTGGGCAGCCCAGGGCGCACAGACCCTTGAAGGCGGCGACTATGGCGAACGCGCTGCAATGCAGGCGGAAGATGATCTTGGCAGCGCTGCCGAGGCCTATCGCAATCGTCCGGTTCGTGGCCGTCGAGGTCTCATTCTGGCCAGCGTGGCCGGTGCGGCGGTACTTCTGGGCGGGATTGGCTATCATTTCCTCGGAGGCAGCGGTTCCGGCGAGCCGGTCGTGATTCGTGCTGACAATCAGCCGATCAAGATGCAGCCGGAAAATCCGGGCGGAGCCACGGTGCCGAACCAGGACAAAGCTGTTTATGACCGCGTTGCCGGCACCTTGCCGAACAATCCGGAGCAAAAATCCCTGATTACTTCCGGTGAAGAGCCGGTAGACATTTCCGGCACGGATGACAGCGAGAATATGGCGGACACTACGCCTGACGAGCAACCAGCAGTGAACAATGCGCCTGTCGAGAATCAGAACGCGAACCACAATGCACCGTTGGTCCAGCCGCGCGAAGTGGAAACCATGATCGTTCGCCCGGATGGTTCCATCGTCCAGCCTTCTCCGGCACCGGAGGAAACCGCTTCGCAACTGCCTCCTGCAAATAATACTGCGCAGCCGGTGGCTCCTGTCGGCGGCGATGAAATCGCTGCGCTGGCCGCTGGCAATGCACCTGCAGAACCGGCTGCGCAAACACCTGCACCGGCTCCTCAGGCACAGCCTCAGCCGACTGCGGAAGCGCCGCGCCTTCCTGTTCGTGCTCCGGTGGTGCCGTCACGGCCTGCTGAACAGCCAGTCAACATCGTCGGCAATGTTCCGCAGCGTACGCAGGCTCCGGTTGCAGTCAATCCTGCTCCGGCTCCGGCAGCGCCACAGGTTGCGTCGGCAGCAGGTGCAGGCGGTTATTTCATCCAGATTGCGTCACAGCCCTCTGCCGAACTGGCACAGAAGTCCTATGCCAATATGGCCCAGAAATATGGCAGCGTGATCGGTGGCCGCAGTGTCGACATCAAGCGTGCCGACATTCCGGGCAAGGGCACCTACTATCGTGTCCGCGTTCAGGGCGGCTCCAAGGAAGATGCATCCGCGCTTTGCGGACGCCTCAAGTCTGCGGGTGGTAGCTGCTTCGTGACGCAATGATTTATCAGACACTGAATATTGAAAGGGCGGCTTCGGTCGCCCTTTTTCATGGTCCACTACCAAGCCCGGATTTTTTCGGCTAAACCGAAACAGGGATACTTGAGTACAGCATTTCCAGACGATTTGAAGGACGAGCGCATGAAAGAGTGCAAGGCATGGATTGCCGGTGTGTCGGGAACGAAACTTACTCAGGACGAAATCGCGTTTTTCCGCGATGAAAGACCATGGGGCTTTATTCTTTTTGCGCGCAATGTCGAAAGTTTGGAGCAGGTTTCCGAGCTGACGGCGCATATGCGCGACCTGACAGGCCGAGACCAGACACCGGTTTTCATCGATCAGGAAGGTGGCCGCGTTCAGCGCCTTCGCCCGCCGCTCGTTCCAAACTATCCTTCGGCCTCGGAAATCGGTGCGATCTATGCGCGTGATCGCGAAGCCGGTCTGCGCGCTGCATGGCTGCACGCTCGCCTGCATGCATTCGATTTGCTGAAGGTTGGCGTCAATGTGGACTGCCTGCCGGTTTTGGACGTACCCGTCGAAGGTGCACATGATGTCATCGGTGCCCGCGCATACTCCAAGAATCCGCACGCGGTTGCCGAAATGGGGCGAGCTGCTGCTGAAGGCTTGCTTGCCGGCGGTTTGCTACCTGTGGTCAAGCATATGCCGGGGCACGGTCGTGCGTTTGCAGACACGCACAAGGAACTCGCGCGTGTCACGGTTCCCCTGAATGAGCTGGTTGCGCATGATTTCGTGCCGTTCAAGGCGCTCAATGACCTGCCAATGGCAATGACGGCTCATGTCGTGTTCGATTGCATCGACCCGCAGCGCCCGTCGACATTGTCGCCGACTGTCATCAATACGATCATTCGCGATGTCATCCAGTTTGACGGTCTCGTTATGAGCGACGACATTTCCATGAAGGCGCTTTCGGGCGGACTCGGTGACATTGCGGACGGCATCATCGGTGCCGGTTGCGATATGGTTCTCTATTGCGCAGGCGTGATGGAAGAACTGAAGCAGGTTGCAGCGCGTGTGCCGGTTCTTGAAGGCAAGGCGAAGCGTCGTGCCGATCTGGCGGAAGTCTATGCGGGCGACCCCGATCTTTCCGATGAGGACGAACTGCGTGCAGAATTCAACGCCATATTCGAACTGATAGCGTAATCGTCAAAACTTGGTAAACTGACTTCACCGGCGGACTGATCCGCCGGTGAACCTCATCAGCAGGGAAACGGGTTTGGCAGCATCGGGAGCAGACACAGACGGCAAAGACGGCACGCTCGTGCCGATGGATGCGCTGTGGCAGGGCGATTCCGAGCGCAGTGAAAGCGAGCCGTCGCTTCTCATCGATGTGCAGGGGTTTGAAGGCCCGCTTGACCTGCTGCTGCATCTTGCGCGGAGCCAGCGCGTCGATCTCGCCCGTATTTCCGTTCTGGCGTTAGCAGAGCAGTATCTGGTATTCGTGGAGCAGGCACGCGCCTTGCGTCTTGAACTTGCCGCCGACTATCTCGTCATGGCGGCGTGGCTTGCCTATCTCAAGTCGAAACTGCTGATCCCGAAGCAACAGGGCGATGATGGAGCGACAGGTGAAGAACTGGCTGCTTCGTTGCATTACCGTTTGAAGAGACTTGAAGCCATGCGCGATGCGGCGGCAAAACTCGTCAACCGCAACCGGCTGGGGCGGGATGTTTTCGCGCGTGGCATGCCGGAAATGGTCATGGTCGACAGGACCAGCCAGTTTTCTGCGACATTGTATGACCTTCTCACCGCCTATGCTTCGCAGCGGCAGCGACAGGCTGTTTCGCAAGTGCAGATTGCCAAGCGGGCGGTCTGGTCATTGAAGGAAGCGCGGGTGGCGCTTGTGCGTTTGATGGGGTCTGTGGGGGACTGGATTTCTCTCGACCGTTTCCTGATTGATTATGCGCTTTCTCCGCGCGAGAGGGCTTCGGCGCTTGCCAGTTCCTTCGCCGCCAGTCTTGAACTTGTGCGCGAAGGCAAGCTGGAAGTCAGGCAAAACGCTCCTTTCGAGCCGATCTATATCAGGGCGACAGGAGATATCAGCGAATTGGATGAGGACGAGGATGTCTGAAGCGGAACGTCGAAATCTGGCTGAAATCGATAGTGACGACGATCAGATCGAACCAGAAGTTTCTGTCTCGACACAGGGACTTGCTGACCTCGCTCGCATTGTCGAGGCCATTGTTTTTGCCTCATCCGAGCCGGTTTCCGAACGTGCATTGGCAGAACGCCTGCCAGCCAATGTGGACGTCGCACCAGTTTTGAAGCATTTGCAGAAAGTATATGAAACGCGGGGTGTGCATCTCGTTCAGGTCAGTAGCGCATGGGCGTTCCGCACCGCTCCCGATCTCGCCTTTCTCATGAGCCGCGAAGCTGTACAGCAACGCAAGCTGTCCCGCGCTGCGATGGAAGTGCTGGCCATCATCGCTTATCACCAGCCGGTCACGCGTGCCGAGCTGGAAGACATCCGTGGCGTGGAGACCTCAAAGGGTACACTGGATGTTCTGATGGAGACCGGCTGGATCAAATTGCGCGGTCGCCGCCGCACGCCTGGTCGACCGGTCACCTATGGAACGACGGATTCGTTTCTCGACCATTTCGGCCTGCCTGAAATCCGTGATCTGCCCGGACTGGAAGAGCTGCGCGGAGCAGGACTGCTCTCGGCACGTATGCCATCGAGTTTTGCCGTTCCGGTGCCCAATATCGATCCGGATGAGCTGACGGAAGACGAAGAACCGCTCGAAGATATCGATCTGGAAAGCCTTGGCTTGCTCGCGCCACGCGGTGAATAGTCTCAGTCTGGCCTTTCTAGTGAATTTTATTTGCTGCAGAGCCGTTCACCGTCACACTTCTGTTTGAAAGATTTGTTGAAAGCGCTTAAATCGTAACTGGCATTGCAGGAACATGCCGCGCGTTCGCGGCAATGAGAGGAATAAAATGGGTAGCTTTTCCATCTGGCACTGGCTGATCGTCCTGGCGGTTGTCCTTCTTCTGTTTGGCCGCGGCAAGATTCCCGAGCTGATGGGTGATGTTGCCAAGGGCATTAAGAACTTCAAGCAGGGCATGTCCGACGAAGACGCCAAGGATGAAGCCAGGGATTCGGGTCGTACGATCGACGCCAAGGCTGACGAAACCGTCAACGACGTCAAGAAAACCACCAAGTCCTGATCTAACGGATAAAGCATGCTGTGCACGTGCAAGCGCGCGCAGCATATTTTGCCATTTACAAGTGCGGTTTTCCGCCGAAAGACGGGACGCGCGCGCGAATTGCGCGGGGTATCAAGAATATGTTCGACATCGGTTGGTCTGAACTTCTGATTATTGCGATCGTGATGATCGTGGTGGTCGGTCCCAAGGATTTGCCGAAAATGCTGCGTGCATTCGGCAAGGCTACTGCGCGCATGCGCGCGACCGCCAATGAGTTCAAGCAGCAGTTCGACGAAGCCTTGAAAGAGGCTGAACTTGACGACGTCAAGAACATCATCGATGAGACCCGCAAGCTCGATCCGCGCTCAAAAATCACGCAGGTATTCGATCCGATTCGAAGTGCCGGCGAGGATTTGCGCGCCGGGCTTCAGTCTACGTCTTCCATGTCTCCGGCAACACCCGATAAAGTCGCTGAAGTGACGACGCCGGTTGATGCCGGCGGCGTACCGGTTCCGCCTGCTGTGGAGCCGGTGGCCGAACAGGCCGCCGCGTCCAAGAACGCGACCCGCAAGACTGCACCGAAGGCAGAGAATAAAGCGACTGAAGCCAAGACAGCCAAAACGAAGGCTACTCCGAAGACAGCTTCCGTCGCGAAGCCTGCTTCCAAAAAGCCCGCAACAGCTAAGGTGGAAACAGCCAAGACTGCTGCGGCCGCACCTGCTAAGAAGACCACGAAAAAGACAGGAACCAAAGCGTGAAACGCGACGAGGACGAAATCGAACAGAGCGCAGCGCCTCTGCTTGAGCACCTGATCGAGCTACGCCGCCGCCTGATCTGGGCTATTCTGGCATTTTTCGTGGCATTTGTGGTGTGTTTTATCTATGCCAAGCAGCTGTTCAATCTGCTGGTGGTTCCGTATCAATGGGCTATCGACTGGGCCGGGATGGATCGTACCAAGGCAGAGCTAATTTATACTGCACCGCAGGAATTCTTCTTTACACAGGTGAAAGTTGCGATGTTCGGCGGCATCGTTCTGGCTTTCCCCATGATTGCGGCGCAGGTCTACAAGTTCGTAGCGCCGGGGCTCTACAAGCACGAGCGTATGGCGTTCCTGCCGTTCCTGATTGCATCGCCCATTTTGTTCCTGTTGGGCGGCGCGCTCGTCTATTTCTTCTTCACGCCGATGGTGATGTGGTTCTTCCTTGCCATGCAACAGTCGGGCGGCAACGGTGAAGTGCAGATATCGCTTCTGCCGAAGGTGTCGGAATATCTGAGCCTCATCATGACGCTCATCTTCGCTTTCGGTTTGGTCTTCCAGCTACCGGTGGTCACGAGCCTCATGGCCCGCGTTGGTCTGGTGACCTCGGCTGGCCTGAAGGACAAGCGCAAATACGCAATTGTCATCGCTTTCATCGTCGCTGCAGTCCTGACGCCGCCCGATCCGGCGAGCCAGATCGGCCTTGCCTTGCCGACGATCCTTCTCTACGAGATTTCAATCATCGTGGCTCGCATGATCGAGAAGAAGCGGGATGAGGCGCAGGAAGCTTCCGACGCTGAAGACAACGCTTCATCGTCCTGATTTGTCACTATAATTCTGTGAGGTCGCAGGTTGTGCGGCCTCACTTCTGTTCAATTTCACGAAACGGCTTTTCCCATGCTCGACATCAAATGGATTCGCGAAAACCCTGAAACCCTCGACAAAGCGCTCGCCAAGCGTGGGGCTCAGTCGCTGTCGTCCGAGTTGATGGCGCTGGATGAAAAACGCCGCGAATATGTCGGCAAGGTTCAGGCCGCCCAGGAGCGCCGCAACGCTGCCTCGAAGGAAATCGGCAAGGCCATGGCTGCGAAGGATGCAGCAACGGCTGACAAGCTGAAGGCCGAAGTCGCCGAGTTGAAGGATTTTCTTGCGCGGGCCGAGGATGAAGAACGTCGCCTGACCAAGGAACTGAACGACGCCCTGTCGACCATCCCCAATATTCCGCTTGAAGACGTACCGCTCGGCAAGGACGAAAGCGACAATGTCGAAGTTCGTCGCGTCGGCAACCAGCGCAACTTTGCCTTTCAGCCGAAGGAACATTTCGAGCTGGGCGAGGCGCTCGGCTACATGGATTTCGAGCGCGCTGCAAAGCTGGCAGGTTCGCGCTTTACCGTGTTGAAGGGGCCGCTTGCGCGTCTGGAACGTGCGCTTGGCCAGTTCATGCTCGACCTGCACACCATGGAACACGGCTATATCGAAACGATGCCACCGCTGATGGTGCGCGACGAAGCTGTCTACGGCACTGGCCAGCTACCGAAATTCTCGGAGGACCTGTTCCGCACCACGGACGGCCGCTGGCTGATTCCAACCGCCGAAGTTCCGCTGACCAATCTGGTTGCGGATGAAATCGTCGATACCAAGTCGCTTCCCCAGCGCTACACGGCGCTGACCCCATGCTTCCGTTCGGAAGCAGGCTCTGCCGGTCGCGACACGCGCGGTATGCTGCGCCAGCACCAGTTCCTGAAAGTGGAAATGGTGTCGATCACCGATGCCGACAGTTCGGTTGAAGAGCATGAGCGCATGACCGCCTGTGCAGAAGAAGTGCTGAAACGCCTTGGTCTGCCTTTCCGGACTGTGGTGCTTTGCACCGGCGACATGGGCTTCGGCGCACAGAAGACCTACGATATTGAAGTATGGCTGCCCGGCCAGAACACCTATCGCGAAATCTCCAGCTGCTCGGTCTGCGGTGATTTCCAGGGGCGTCGTATGAATGCCCGCTATCGTCCGGAAGGCGAGAAGTCGACCCGTTTCGTACACACGTTGAACGGTTCCGGCGTTGCCGTCGGTCGTGCGCTGATCGCTGTCATGGAAAATTATCAGGAAGAAGATGGCAGCATTCATATTCCTGAAGCATTGCAGCCATACATGGGCGGCCTCACGCGGATAGAGAAAGCTGCGTGAATCACAGCTATTGATAGCCTTAACGAAGGAGTGACGACGTGCGAATTCTGCTGACGAACGATGATGGTATCCACGCTGAAGGCCTCGCAGTTCTGGAGCGGATCGCACGTAAGCTCTCCGATGATGTATGGGTTGTCGCTCCGGAAACTGATCAGAGCGGCCTCGCACATTCGCTGACGTTGTCGGAACCACTCCGCCTTCGCCAGATCGATGAGCGCCATTTCGCATTGCGCGGCACGCCGACCGATTGCGTCATCATGGGTGTGCGCCATGTTTTGCCGGGGGCGCCTGATCTCGTCCTCTCCGGCGTCAATTCCGGGGCGAACATGGCCGACGACGTAACCTATTCGGGCACCGTCGCCGGTGCAATGGAAGGAACCTTGCTCGGTGTGCGAGCCATCGCGCTGTCGCAAGAATATGAATATGAGGGTGATCGCCGCATTGTGCCGTGGGAAACGGCTGAAGCCCACGCTCCAGACCTTATCAAAAAGCTGATGGAGGCAGGCTGGCCGGAAGGGGTGCTTCTAAACCTGAATTTCCCGAATTGCGGTCCCGAAGAAGTGAGGGGCGTGCGCGTCACGGCGCAGGGCAAGCTTAGCCACGATGCGCGCCTCGACGAGCGCCGGGATGGGCGTGGTTTCCCGTATTTCTGGTTGCATTTTGGTCGGGGCAAGGCTCCGGTGGCTGACGACAGCGATATCGCTGCCATTCGTTCCGACTGCATTTCAGTCACTCCGTTGCACCTTGATCTGACCGCGCATAAGGTTCGGGCGGAGTTGAGCGCAGCACTTGGGGTTGAAGCATGAGGCAGGCAGCGTCTGAGCGCCCACGGCTTTCGGACAGAGAAGGATTTTTATCCTTCGTTATGCGGATGCGCGGATACGGGATCGACGATCCGCGTCTTTTTGCGGCCGTTGAAGCTACACCCCGCCAAAGTTTTCTCGCGTCGTCATGGTCTCATCTTGCCTATAGTCCGCGTACAGCGCCGCTTGACTGCGGCGAATATATGGAAGGCATCGATGATCAGATTCGGGCTATAGCCGCACTCAAGCTAGAGACTGGTCATCGTGTACTCGAGATAGGGACCGGTTCCGGTTTTACAGCGGCTGTCATGTCTTCGCTTGTCGGTCGTGTCACGACGGTTGAGCGTTATCGCAAGCTTTGTGACCACGCCTTGCAGCAATTCGTATCGCTGAAGCGCGAAAACATCATGGTCAAGCATGCCGATGGTCGCCACGGAATGCCGGGTGGTCCCTTCGACCGTATCCTGATCTGGCTCGCCTTCGAGGACGTGCCGCGTCATTTCGTTGATCTTCTGGCAACGCATGGCGTACTGATCGCTCCGATCGGCCCAGGTGATGGCCCGCAGGTTATGACCCGCATCGCCAAAGTCGGGAGCCGATTCGAGCAGGAAGACCTGATGGCGGTCCGCTACCAGCCTTTCATCGAGGGCGTCTCGTCCGTTCTGTGAACGGCGGCGTATCGATTCGTCAAAATGATGGCTATTAGGCTCTCTCCGTCCGCACCGGGGAGGGCTTTCGGTCGCTTTGTGCGCTTATGGTATTTAATTGGTGAATATTTTTTCGAAGATATGCCGTTCTTAACCAGAGAGTAACATTAACGCGTTTTAATCACCTTACTGAGTTTCGAGTATGGGCGAGTTGAACATGCGTTTACAAATTTTGCAGCACACGTCTGAACGTCTCCTGCGGAATGTCGCGATCGTTCTGATT
>WPCJ01166212.1_pt1 | contig 10814 bp, 10 predicted proteins | sample 5399831 | NCBI WGS metagenome assembly WPCJ01 (sample SAMN12869470, study PRJNA574797) | sludge metagenome | isolation source: wastewater treatment of pH10 | place: China:Beijing | collected 2019-05-20 | reverse complement strand
CCCCTAGCGTTACATAGTTAACGCTCTCTTAGGAATAAGGCGGAAGCGTGGTCACGCCACCTTGTCCTCAGGCGGAGCGAAGGCCCCGCCGAATCCGCCGCCCGACCCCCGCCCGTCCTGGCCCAGCAGAAGCGCCAGAAGACTCTGATCCTGCTTCAGCCGGTCCAGACGCGCGGCCAGCATCCGATCCTTCTCGCTGAGTTCCGGAACCGCCTTGCCCGCGCCGACCCCAGACGCCGGGAAGGCCTCGCCCGCCGTGCGCTGCAGGTTGGCGTGAACCTCGGCCGCCGTCGCCGGTCGACCGTTGCGGTAGAAGATGGAGCGGTTGGCCGAGGCCGCTTCGGGGAATAGAGCCGCCGCGCTTGACTGGGGTCGCGACTGCACCGCCTCCAGCAGCTTGGCCGCGCCCGCCGGACCCAGGAAGTGCGCGGCGTACAAGTCGCCCGCCCCCGGCTCGCGCCCCGTGCGGCCGCGCAGATAGGCCGCGTTGGAGGCCGTCAGCTCTCCCGCCATGGTCGAGGCGGCCTGAGGATCGAAGCGAAGGTCCAACACGACATTGCGAGCCGAGCCGCGCACCTGCCAGCGCCCGTCGCCGCCCTGATAGATCAGGTCAGCGTACTGGCCGTAGCCGTGCTTGGCGCCGTGCCGCTTCACCGTGCCCAGCCAGGTCTGCTCGATGAACTGGAACAGGCCCGAGGCCGAGGACGTGGGCGCCCGCGCATTGGGGTTCATCGCGCTTTCGCGACGCGCGGTCTTCATCAGGAAATCGAAGTCCACGCCGGTCGAGGTCGAGGCGCGCCGGATCGCCGCCTCCACGCCGCCGGATGATGGAATCGCTTTCACCGTCATGTGTGAACGGTCGCTAACCTCGGTAAACGAAAGCTTAACGCAGCGCCCCCGCCGTTAACAATTCCAAGCGCCACAATAAGGCCGCAAGCGAAGCGCGAACTCTGTTCCGTGGGTGCTGGGGAGGGCCTGCGACAGGAGGCGCGTAAGTCATGATGATGCGTATCGCCGGGGGCCACGGCGTGGTCAGCCCCCTCGACTTCCAGCAACGCAAGAAGCCCCTGCCTCGATGGGTGTGGGCGATGATCACCGCTTCGGCTCTGGTGCATGTCGGCGCCGGCGTCTGGCTGTATCAGCAACGCTTCGAACTGGCCGACGCCCCCGCGTCCTTGGAAGACCTGCCCACGACGATCGTGGAGCTGACGCCCAGGGTCAAACCGCCCGAGCCGAAGACGGCCTCGCCCGCGCCGACGCCGCCGATCCACCGACCGACGCAGATCATGCCCAGCGACGTCGCCCCGCTGGAGGTTCCGGTCGCCCCCGTCGTCAGCCATGACGCCGGGCCGGTCATCAACCTGACCGAACCTGCGACCGAGCCCTCGGCCGGAACGACGGTCACGCCCGAACCGCCCAAGCCGGTTCCCGTCATCACCCAGCCTGACTGGGTGCGGAAGCCGACGGCGGATCAGTTGATGCGCGCCTATCCCTCTGCGGCTGAGGCGCGTGGGATCGGCGGCGTGGCCGAACTGTCCTGCCTGGTGCGTGTGGACGGCAGCCTGACCGGCTGTTCCGTCACCTCGGAAGCGCCGGGCAATCAGGGCTTCGGCCGGGCGGCGGTGAGCCTGAGCCGCTACTTCCGCCTCAGCCCGCGCACCGTGGACGGACAGGCCGTCGACGGCGCGCGCGTCACCATGGCGATCCGCTTCGACCTGCCCAAGGACTAAACGAACCGCAAAGGATGGAGGGTCGGCTCGGCGACGGGTCGGCCCTCTGTCGCATCCGCGACGACCGCGCCGACCAGCGGCCCCAACAGCCAGCCGTTGCGACGCGGCCCCAGCGCGACATGAAGACCCGGCGCGACCTGTCCGGCCATCGGCAGGCCGTCCGGCGTCGTGCCGCGCACCCCCGCACGCCAGTCGATGCTCAGGGGACGCGGCGCCTGGCCCAGCACCTTCCATGCGGCGGCCAGCATGGCGTCGCAGCGCGCGGCGTCGGGCGTCACCGAGCGCTCGCCCGGCTCCATCGTCGCCCCGATCACGCTGCCTTCGCCCATCGGCGCGACATAGGCGCCCGGCCCGCGCACGACGTGATCGACCAGCTTCTCCTTCACCAGACCGATCTGTCCGCGAATGGGGGTGATGCAGGCGACCGCCGCGCGCGCTTCGGGCGGCAGGCCGTCCAGAGCCGGGTTGGCGCCGGTGGCGAGAATTAGATGCTCCGCGTGCTGGGCGCCCGCCGTCGTCTCGACCCGCCAGCCCGGCCCGTCCTGAGCCATGCGCAGCGCCCGCGCCTCGATCACCGTCAGCCCCTGCGCCAGCGCCGCCAGCGCCTGAGGCGGATCGACCTTGGCGTCCTCTCGCGTCGTCAGGCGCGCCGAGACGGCGTCATATTGGTGTTCAAAGCCCAGCGCCGCCATCCGCGCCGCCAGTTCGGCGACGTCGCCGCCGCGCCATTCGGCCCTGTCGCCATAAAGGCGCACGCCGGTCGCCTGTGCAAAGGCAGGCCACAGGTCGCGCGCGCGACGCAACACTTGCGCCGCCTCGGGCGACAGATCGTCGATGGCGCATTCCATGGCCGGCGCGATCATGCCTGCCGCTACCGCCGAAGCATTGACGCCGCCCGGATCGACCACCGCTACGCGACGTCCGCGTCGTCTCAGCTCCGCCGCCGCGCACAGGCCCAAAGCGCCCGCGCCGATGACCACGACGTCGAAGGAAGGTTCGGGGGAATTGAAATGGGGCACGGGATGTCCTTCGACCTCCCGCGCCCCGATTTCAACCGTCGATAGCGGTCTTTTATTCAGCCGCCAGCTTGGCCGCGCGCGCCTCTTCCAGACGCTTGGTTAGGGCGACGTGCTGGCCCCACAGGGCCTTGGGCAGGCGATCGCCGAACTTCTCGTAGAAGGCGGGGATCAGGGCGGCTTCCTCGGTCCATACGTCGGCGTCGACGTCCAGCAGTATCTGCAGGTCGGCGTCGGTCAGCGTCAGACCCGACAGGTCCAGCGCGGCCTTGGACGGCACGCGGCCGACCGGAGTGTCCACGGCTTCGGCCTGGCCTTCCAGACGCTCGACGATCCACTTCAGCACGCGGGCGTTGTCGCCGAAGCCCGGCCAGACGAACTGGCCGTCCTCGTTCTTGCGGAACCAGTTAACGAAGAACAGGCGCGGCAGCTTCGACGCATCGGCCTTTTCGCCCATCTTCAGCCAGTGGCCGAAGTAGTCGCCCATGTTGTAGCCGCAGAAGGGCAGCATGGCGAAGGGGTCGCGGCGCAGCTCGCCGACCTTGTTCTCGGCGGCGGCGGTGCCTTCGGAGGCCACGGTCGAGCCCATGAAGACGCCGTGCTCCCAGTCATAGGCTTCCGTCACCAGCGGCACGGCCGAGGCGCGGCGGCCGCCGAACAGGATAGCGTCGATCGGCACGCCCGCGGGGTCTTCCCACTCCGGCGCGATGGACGGGCACTGACCAGCCCAGACGGCGAAGCGCGAGTTCGGGTGCGCCGCAGGCTCGCCCGAAGCCGGATCGTGCGGCTGGCCCTTCCAGTTGGTCAGGCCTTCCGGCGCTTCCTTCGACAGGCCTTCCCACCAGACGTCGCCGTCGGCGGTCAGGGCGACGTTGGTGAAGATGGTGTCCCGCGTCAAGGTCTCGAGCGCGTTCTTGTTGGTGTTGCGGCTGGTGCCCGGCGCCACGCCGAAGAAGCCCGCTTCCGGGTTCACGGCGTACAGGCGGCCGTCGTCGCCGAAGCGCATCCAGGCGATGTCGTCGCCGACCGTCTCGGCCTTCCAGCCGTCCAACGCCGGTTGCAGCATGGCCAGATTGGTCTTGCCGCAGGCCGACGGGAAGGCGGCGGCCACATATTTGGAAACGCCTTCGGGGCTGGTCAGCTTGAGGATCAGCATGTGCTCGGCCAGCCACCCCTCGTCGCGGGCCATGATCGAGGCGATGCGCAGGGCGTAGCACTTCTTGCCCAGCAGGGCGTTGCCGCCGTAGCCCGAGCCGTAGGACCAGATTTCCCGCGTCTCGGGGAAGTGGACGATCCACTTGTCGTCGTTGCAGGGCCAGGCCACATCGGCCTGACCTTCGGCCAGCGGCGCGCCCAGGGTGTGAACGGCGGGGACGAAGACGCCGTCGGCGCCCAGCATGTCCAGCGCGCCCCTGCCCATGCGGGTCATGACGCCCATCGACACGGCGACATAGCCGCTGTCGGTGATCTCAACGCCCAGGGCGGAGATCTTGGAGCCCAGCGGGCCCATGCAGAACGGAACGACGTACATCGTCCGGCCCTTCATGCAGCCGTCGAACAGGCCGTCCAGACGGGCGCGCATTTCAACCGGGTCGGACCAGTTGTTGGTCGGACCGGCGTCGGCCTCGTCTTCCGAGCAGATGAAGGTGCGGCTCTCGACGCGGGCCACGTCCTTGGGGTCCGAGGCGGCGTAGTAGCAGCCGGGGCGCTTGGCCTGATCCAGCTCCTTCAGCGTGCCCTTGCCGATCAGATCGGCGACGATGGCGGACTTCTCGGCGGCCGAGCCGTCGCACCAGTGAACACGGTCAGGCTTGGTCAGGGCGGCGATCTGCTCCACCCAGGCGACGAGGCCCTTGTGTTCAGTCGGCGCCGGATGGAGTCCGGGAATCGATTGCGTCACGTCTTGCTCTCCTGAAGCTGCGCGCAGCGATCTGTCGTCGCCGTCACGCAATAAGCTGATCACGCTGTGTAACGGGGGCCAATGAACCCCGAGGGACGTTAGGTCAACCACTGCACGTTTCATTCCCCCGTTATCCGGCTCGCTCTATCCACACGCATATTTAAATCGTCAGAGCCCGTCTCAAGGGCTATCTCCTTCGGCGTGAAGACGATGGATTCTGTAAAGTCGACGCCGGACGCCTTATCGAGCGCCCTGATCTCGCCTGCGGCTGAACGCAACAGCGCGGCCATACTGGAGGTGCTGCGCGCCCATCTGCCCGTTCAGGGCCGGGTGCTTGAGATCGCCGCCGGATCGGGCCAGCACGCCGCCCTCTTCGCAACCGCCCTGCCCGACCTGGACTGGACGCCCAGCGATCCCAGCGCGGAGGCGCGGGCCAGCATCGAGGCGTGGCGGATGAAGGCGGGCGCGGCGAACCTGCGGCCCGCCCAGGCGGTCGACATGCTGGATGACGCCAGCTGGCCGTCGGAGCCGCTGGACGCCATCATCTGTATCAACATGATCCACATCAGCCCGTGGTCGGCGGCCCAGGGCCTGATGCGGCTGGCGGAACGGTCTCTGATCCGCCCCGGCGGTCTGCTGTACCTCTACGGCCCCTATCGCGAGGCCGAGGTTCCGCTGGCCCCGTCCAACGCCGCCTTCGACGACAGCCTGAAGGCGCGCGATCCCGCATGGGGCCTGCGCGACCGGGGCGAGGTCGAAACGCTCGCCCGGTCGCATGGCCTGGCCCTGACGCTGCGACGGGCCATGCCCGCCAACAATCTGAGCCTGATCTTCCGCCGAGTTTAGATGGCGGCGACCACAGCTGTCAGTTCGGCGCGGTCGTTCAGCAAGGCCACCTTGCCGTCGCGGAAGGCCGCGCCCGGCGCATCGGCCGCTTCGCCAAAGCTTTCAGCCGCCACAGCCACGCCGTCAGCGAAGGCCAGAACCGGCAGGCCCTGCGCCTTGGCCAGGTTCACCAGCGCCTTGACCTGAACCAGACCGGCTTCATCCGACACGCCGCCCGGAACCACCACGCCCTGAACACGGCCGCCGCTGATGTCGTCGGCCGTCGCCGTGGCCAGAACGGTCAGCCCGCCCGAAACCAGACTGCTCTCGCCGGTCGAGATCGGGGCCAGCGACACGCCCTCAAAGCGCAGGGCGGTCTCCATGTCGCCCAGTTCGCCGAAATCCATGCCTTTGCGCATGATCAGGCCGAAGCGCAGGCGGGCGGGCGCGGGGCGATTGCCGTATTGGCGGGAACGAGGGGCGGTCGTGGTCTTGCGTTGAGCGTACAAAACGTCTCCTTCGAAGGTTATCGATCAATATTCGTGGACGATTACAAGAAACCGTCCCGCCCTGTACGCCGCAACCGGATCAAACACGGCAAACGTCGCAATCCGAATCAATCGGAAGCGAATGCGGCAAAAACATCAGGGTGACTGCTGATATAGGCTTATGATGCTCAAGGTCAACTTGACGACGCAAAAGTGAACTCAACCGGACCCAAGAACACCTGAACCGCCCAGCCACAGCGGCGCCCTTGCCTCCATGCGCGAGCGGGCCCTACACAGCCGGTCGCACCGCTGGAGATCTCAAGTCAGGCCATGGCCTTCACCCGCACCTATGACGGCCCAGAGCCCGTCCGCATCAACAAGTGGCTGGGTCAGAGCGGCGTCTGCTCGCGCCGCGAGGCCGAGGGCCTGATCGCCGACGGTCTGGTCAGCATCGACGGCGAGGTCGTGCGCGACGCGGGCCGCAAGATCGAGCCGGGCCAGACCCTGACGCTGAACGACACGGGCGAGGCGGCGCTGGCGGCGGGCGTCGCCATCCTGCTGCACAAGCCGGTCGGCTATGTCTCGGGCCAGCCTGAGCCGGGCAAGATTCCGGCCGTGCGCCTGCTGACCACGGCCAACCGGGTCGGCGACGGCGAGACGCCCGCGCGCGACGCCTCCCTGCCCCCCGTCGGGCGACTGGACGAGGATTCGCGCGGTCTGCTGATGCTGTCGTCAGACGGCGTGGTGGCCAAGGCGGTGATCGGCCCACAGTCCGATCTGGACAAGGAATATCTGGTCCGCGTCGCTGGCGTCGTGACCGAGGCCAAGCTGACCAAACTGCGCCACGGCCTGGAGCTGGACGGTCGCCAGTTGAAGCCTGCCCGCGTCACCCAGATGGAGCCGCAGCGCCTGCGTTTCATCCTGCGCGAAGGGCGCAACCGCCAGATTCGCCGCATGTGCGAGCTGGTCGGGCTGGAGGTCGTCGACCTCTATCGCATCCGCATCGGCCCCGTGAAATTGGGCGACTTGCCGGAAGGCCGTTGGCGGATGCTGACGGCGGACGAGCGCGCTGCGCTGATCAAGGGCTGAGCCGCCTCAGCGCAACGCCTCAAACCACCGTTGCAGCAGGAACGCTTCAGCGCGGTGGGCGGCCGTGCGGACAGCCGCCTCCTCGTCCACGCCCCACCGCTCTTCGGTGAAGGCCTCGTCCAGACGCGACAGGTCCAACGCCGCCTCGCCCGCCAGCGCCCCGCGCTGCACCGCCAGCCCCAGCACCGCCGAGCCGAACAGCGGAACCGCCGTCGCCAGCCCGGTCAGGGCGAAGTCGTCCATCTCCAGCGCCAAGGCCTCGACCCGCGCCAGAGCTTCCGGCGCCTGCGGCCGATGGATGATCCCCTCGACCGTGTGCAGTTCGACGCCCAGTTCGCGCGCCGCCCAGTCGCGCCACGGCCCCCATTCCGCCTGCTGTCGCTCGATCAGGCCCGACGGCGTCTCTGCCAGATAACAGAGCACGTCCGACCCGGCGTAGCGGGCGATCTCTTCGGCCACCGGGCCACGCGTCTGGCTGACCCGGTCGATGGCGGTCGAGGCCAGACGGGTGGCGGGCATGGTCGCGGGCGTCAGATGCTCGCCCTGGGCGTTCCACTCGTCGGCCACGAGGCGAGCCGCCGCCTCGGTCGGCAGGACGATGGCGTTTCCGGCGGGCGTCTTGGGCGCGCGGCCGTCCAGCAGGACGATCCAGCCGCCATCGCGCACCTCGACCCCGGCGGTCTTCCAGAAGCGTTTGATGCGCTCCTCGGACTCGCGAAAACCCTTCTGGGCGGCGACATTGGGATCAAGCGAAGGAATATGGGACATGCTGAACTTCTAGGCGAAAAGCTTGGTCGAGGCGAAACGATCGAGCGCCGCCTCAAGGTCAGGAAAATCGTCGGCGATGTGCAGCGCGCCTGCGGCCGCCTGCTCCTCCACCGTATGGAAGCCCCAGCCTACGCCCAGCGGATGCACCCCCGCCGCAACGGCCATGGCGATGTCGTGGCTGGTGTCGCCGATCATGACGGTCGAGGCGATGTCGGCCCCGCAGGCCGTCATGGCGGCGCGCAGCATGGCTGGGTCCGGCTTGCCCGGCCCGTCCTCGGCGCAGTGGCTGGACAGGAACAGATCGCTCCATTCGGGCCGCGCCAGATTGCGGGCCACGCCGCGCCGGTTCTGGCCGGTCGCCAGCGACAGACGCCAGCCGTCGCGCTTCAGCCGCCGCAGCGTCTGCATCACGCCGGGGTAGAGCGGTTCTTCATGGCCCGCCTCATACATGGCGCGGAAACTGGCCTGAAACGCGGCGACGAAGTCGGCCAGTTCGGCGTCGGTCAGCGACGGCTCCAGCACGTGCAGGGCGTGATGCAGGCTCAGGCCCACGATCTGACGCACCCGATCATATTCCGGCTCGGGCAGGCCCAGAGCCTGCGCCGCCTCGCAGGCCGCGCGATGGATGGAGGCCCGGCTGTCGACCAGGGTGCCGTCGATGTCGAATACGGCCAGCGGAGCGTCGGAAGCGGTCATGTCAGGCAGGCACGATGTCAAAGGCGACGGACAGGCGCGGCTGGTCGCCGCTGAAGGGCACGGTGCCGTGCCACAGGCAGGACGGGAAAAGCACCAGCTTGCCCGGCTCCGGCTTCTCGTACCGCAGCGGCTCCAGCGACGGCGAGGTCGGGAACGGCGGCTGGGCCAGGGCCAGCCAGCCTTCGCGCCCGCCCGCATCGACCACCGGCGGCACATCGATGTAGCAGGCCGAGGAATACCAGCCCTGCGGGTGAATATGATGTTCGTGGAAACCGCCCGGCGCCAGCCGCACCGACCAGCAGCCCTTCAGCCGATAGCTTCCAGAGTTTCGGGCGCGAACAGGATCCTCGCCCTGCCCCAGCCGCGCCAGATGCCGACGGATCGGCCCGTCGATGGCGGTGAAGAAGGCGCGAATGGCCGGATCGTCGACCAGCGTCAGGTCCACCGGCGTCTGCGTCCCGTGCCGCAGGCTCTGGCCCAGCGGGTGTTTCTGATAGGCGTGTTGCGCCAGCAGCGCCGCCTTGAGGTCGGCCAGATAGGCCGCCAAGTCGCTCCAGCCGGGCGGCGTATCGATGGTCAGGGCGCCGACCAGACCCTCCAGGTCATCCAACCCCAGGGCGTCGGCCTGCCCCTTCAGGCGGCTGGCCGTGGCGTGCAGGGCCAGAACCTTCTGATCCGGGGTGGGCGCAGCCAATAATTGGCGCAGGATCTCCAGCGCTCCATCGGGGTCGCCAGAGGCGATCATGGCCTCGGCCAGACTGGTCCAAGGCTCGAGCGTGTTCGGCGCCGCCTGCGTCGCAGCGTGCGCATGACCCACAGCCAGCGCCGGATCGAACTTCAACGCCAACTGGCCCGCCGCCATCTCGACCATGGCGGCCCGTACGCCGCCGTCGCGCACGCGACGGGTCAACTCGCCCCAGGCCTCGCGCGGATCAGCGCCCCCATACATCAGGACCACCGCCAGACAGGTCAGCAGTTCGGCGTCGCCAGGCGCGGCCTTCAGCGCATCGAGCACCGGCGCCGCCGCAGCCTCACGACCTCCGCCGCGCATCCAGATCAGTTGCGCCAGCTCCCGCACGGCGTCGCCATAAACGGGCCGACGCTTCAAGGCCTGGCGATAGGCGTCATCCGCCTCGTCATGACGGCCGCAGCCAGACAGGGCGCGGGCCAACACCAACCAGGTCTCAGGCGCATCTCCGCCATTGGCGAAGGCCCGCCGCGCCGCCTCAACAGCCTCGACGTTGCGGCCTGTGTCGCCCAGAGAACTGGCCAGATTATGCTGTGCGACGACGCTGCCGGGCATGGCGGCCGCCTGGGCGCGGCGGATGACCAGGGCCTCCTCCTTGCGGTCCAACGCCTTCAGAAGATCGACCTGAAACGACTGAACCCCGGCCCGCTCGCCTGGCGTCGCCTGCTCCAGCACGGCCAGGGCGCCCGGCAGGTCGCCCTGCTGGGCCAGCGCCTGGGCGCGCTGAAGCCGCACCTGGACCGCCGCGCCTGTGTTCATCGCATCCGCCGCACGCCCTCGAAGGGATCTTCGTCGGCCTCGTCCTCGGAGAAGCCGAAATGGTTGAAACCGGCCTTCATCTCAGGGCTGAGCGGAGCCTCGACGATCAGCTTGCCGCCGCCCGGGTGGTCCAGCTCGATGCGGCGGGCGTGAAGCTGCAGCTTCAGCGGGCCGGACAGTTCACGCGACTTGTCGTCGCCGTATTTGGGATCGCCCAGGATCGGATGGCCGATGGCGGCCATGTGGGCGCGCAGCTGGTGCGTGCGGCCGGTGAAGGGGCGCAGCGCCATCCACGCCGCGCGGTGGGCGGCGCGGCTGATGGTGGCGAAGGCGGTTTCGGCCGGTTCACCCTTGGGATCCTTGGGCTCGGCCGGGCGCATCATCTCGAAGTCGTTGATGCCGGTCTTCTTCAGCGCCATGTCGATCTGACCGGCCGAAGGCTTGGGGTTGCCGATGACGATGGCCCAATAGGTCTTCTTGGCCTGACGCCGGGCGAAGGCGCCGGCCAGACGCTTGGCCGCCTCCGGCCCCTTGCCCAGCAGCAGCACGCCTGAGGTGTCGCGGTCCAGACGGTGAACCAGACGCGGCCGGTCCATCCCCTCGCCCCAGGCCGACAGCAGACGGTCGACATGTTTGGTCGTCTTGGTCCCGCCCTGCACGGCCAGGCCGTGCGGCTTGTTCAGGGCGATGACCATGTGGTCTTCGTACAGCACCAGCGACTTGGCGTAGGCGATGTCGCGCTCGCTCAGTTCGTGCAGGTCGCCGGGCTTGCGCGGATTGGCGTCCGGCAGCGGC
>WPCJ01151416.1_pt1 | contig 10818 bp, 9 predicted proteins | sample 5399831 | NCBI WGS metagenome assembly WPCJ01 (sample SAMN12869470, study PRJNA574797) | sludge metagenome | isolation source: wastewater treatment of pH10 | place: China:Beijing | collected 2019-05-20 | reverse complement strand
GCGCCGTTCGGCCCGACGATGCCGATCCGGTCGCCGCGTGCGACGCGCAGCGACAGGTTTTTGACGATGGTGTTGTCGCCATAGGCCTTGGCGACATCGATCGCCTCGATGACGAGCTTGCCAGAGGCCTGCGCCTCGCTCGCTTCCAGCCGGACATTGCCTTGCGCAGCGCGGGCAGTGCGGCGCTGGTCACGCAAGGCATGAAGCTCGCCGAGCCTTCTCTGGTTGCGGGTGCGCCGGGCACTGACGCCATAGCGCAGCCAGTCCTCCTCGCGCGCGATCTTGCGGTCGAGCTTATGGCGGTCGAGCTCTTCCTGCGCCAGAACCTCGTCCCGCCACGCCTCGAACTCGCCGAAGCCCCGCTCGGCCCGCCGGGTCACGCCGCGATCGAGCCAGATCGTCGCGCGCGAGAGTGAAGTCAGGAAGCGGCGGTCGTGGCTGATCAGCACCATGGCCGAGCGCAGTGATTTCAGCTCCTGCTCCAGCCATTCGATGACGGGCAGGTCGAGATGGTTGGTCGGCTCGTCGAGCAGCAGGATGTCCGGCTCGGGCGCCAGCACGCGCGCCAGCGCCGCGCGGCGCCCCTCGCCGCCCGACATCGAGGCCGGATTCTCCTGCCCGGTCAGGCCGAGCTCGGTCAGCAGGTACTGCGCGCGATAGGCGTCGTCGCCCGGTCCGAGCCCAGCCTCGACATAAGCGAGCGCGGTGTCGAACCCGGTGAAATCCGGCTCCTGCGGCAGATAGCGGATAGTCGAGCCCGGCTGGACGAAGCGCTCGGCATGATCGGGCTCGACCAGACCCGCCGCGATCTTGAGCAGCGTCGACTTGCCCGAGCCGTTGCGGCCGACAAGGCAGACGCGCTCCCCGGCCGAGACCGCGATCTCGGCGGCTTCGAGCAGCGGCTGTCCGCCGAAAGTGAGCGCGACGTCGCGCAGATGCAGCAAGGGGGCCATGATCCGTCCTGTGTTCGGCCTGCGGGATAGACCGCCGCCGCCGCCCTGTCACGTCCGCAGGCTCTGGCACGGCCTTTGCCAGTCGCCTTCAGCCCCTTATCGTGATCGGGATTTAGATCTGGTGAGTCCAAGAGCGATGCCCAGCGAACGCCCGATCGGGATCGGCCATAATGGCGGTCCGCCGCTGAAGGAGCGCAAGCGCCGCGCCGCCACCGGCTCAGGCAAGATCGGCCGCTATTTCGACTGGCGCTTCGCCCATCGCAAGGCCTGGAAGAAGCCCCGCGACATCGCGCTCCGGCGCGAGGAGAAGGCTTCCGCACTCGGCCTGACCTACGAGGAATACTCGCTCGAGATCATGGAGCGCGGCTATTTCCCGCAGCCCGAGCATGTCGAGACGATCAAGTCGAAGCGCGCCCAGCGCCGCAAGGATGGCGGCGTGGTTGGCCAATCGCTCAAGGGGATGAAGCTAAGCTAAGCTGAGCCGCCCCGCCTAGCCGCCGAGCCAGCGCCGGGCCAGCCGCGTCGCCGGCTTCTCGAAGAAGCGATAGACCAGCAGCGCCGCGACCACGGAACCGGCGAGTGCCAGCGCAATGTAGAGCGCAGGCGAATAAAGACCGAGCCGCAGCACGACCTCGCGCATCCCGCGGATCACGAAGGGATGGACGAGATAGAGCGCATAGGAGGCATCGCCCACCGCAGCCAGCGCCTTGACCGGCGGCAATGGCACGATGCCCTCGCGGCCGCAGCCGGCGGCAAGCATCAGCAGGATAGCCGCCCCTCCCCGCCACAACACGCTGCTCCACGGCCCCTCCGTGCCCGGAATATGGGCAGCCATGACCAAGAGAGCGGCACCGGCCATTGCAACGGTGATCCGCACCGCCCCGTGCAGGCGCAAGCCCTTCTGCCTGAGGACGGCGATCCCCATCCCCGCCGCGAATTCAAGCACGATCGGCTGGCCCCAGAAACCGAAGGGCGGTGACAGCGGCCCCTTCAGGCTCTCGACGCCGACCAGCAAAGCCAGCGCAAGCGTGATCGCCGGCAACGTCCAGGCTCGCGGCAGCATCAGGCCAGCCGCGAACAGGACGTAGAACAGCATTTCGTAATTCAGCGTCCAGCCCAGCGAATAGACCGGCTGGACCATCCCTTGCGTCGAGACCACCGGCCAGAACAGGTAGGAGCCAAGGATCTGCTGGAGGCTGGGCACGCCGGAATTGAGCACGGCGGGAACCGCGAGCCCGACCAGCAGGAACAGGGTCGTCATCGCCCAATAGAGCGGCACGATGCGCGCCAGCCGCCGCTTCAGGAACAGGTGCGCAGCATCGTCGCGCCCGAACAGGTCCTGCGAGGCATGGACCATGATGAAGCCGGAGACGACGAAAAAGATATCGACGCCCGCCATCCAGGGCAGGAGATCGCTGCGCGTGAAGCTCAGTCCCGCACGCGCGGCGACCACGGCCGCATCCGGCTGGACATGGTGGATCGCCACCATGAAGGCCGCGAGCGCGCGCAGTACCTGGATCGAATGGATGGGCTGCACGCGGACCTGAGGAAATGCTGATCGGAAAGGCCGCTCAGCCAAACCACAGCCGCTTGGGATCGTCGAGCCCGAAGCGATGGAGATTGGCGGCGATCGCAGCCAATCCCTGCTCGGCCGCATCCGTCGCGGTGATGACATGCAGGGCGAAACGCTCGGCAAGATCCTCCATCGGCGGCTTGCCGGCGAAGGCCGCGCGAATCGCCGCCTTGTCCGCCAGCGGCAGAAGATGCGGCGCGATGCCGCCGGCGATGTAGACGCCGCCCGTCGCCTTGAAGACGAGCGCGAGATCGCCGGCGACGCGCCCCAACAGGCGCCAGAAGCAGACCACCGCCATGAGCGCCGCCGGGTCGCCGTCATGCGCGAGACGGGAGACATCGGCCGCACTCACCTCGGCCTCCAGCATGCCGGAGGTCCGGGCCACCGCCTTGTGCAGACGCACCAGCCCGTCGCCACTCAGGAGATGCTCGACGGTGAGGCGCGGGATGCCCTCGCTCAGCGCCGGCCAGATTTTCTGCTCCGTCTGATCCTCCGGGCCGATGCCGATATGGCCGGATTCGGTGGGGATCAGCATGCCGCGCTCTGCCCGCATCAGGAGCGCCGCAGCGCCGAAGCCGGTTCCCGGTCCGAGCACCAGCTTCACGCCCTCAGGTTCCGGATCGCCTTCGACCAGTGTGGCGAGATCACCGGGCTGCAGGACCGCGAGCGAGGCGGAGAGCGCCTCGAAATCATTGACCATCAGTCCCTGGGTCAAGCCCAGCGCGCCCGCGATCCGCGGCCCGTCGAGATACCAGGCGGCATTTGTCAACTGCGCCTGCCGACCGTCGAGCGGGCCGGCCACCGCCAGCACGGCGGAGCGGGGCTTCTCAGGCATATCGGCGAGAACAGCACTGAAGGCCGCTTCTGCCGTCGGATAACTGCCCGTGCCGATCCGGGCCAGCGGCTGGTGCCCGCGTTCCGCATCGCTCACCAGCGAGAGGCGACAATTGGTGCCGCCGATATCGGCGACGAGCACGGGATAGGAGATCGAGGGCGGGCGCATCAGAGCGGCTTCCGCCAGGGCGCGAACCAGCCGAGCCCTTCCAGCGTGCCGGCCTCCGGCCGGTACTCGCAACCGACGAAACCGTCATAGCCGAGGCCGTCGAGCTCGTTGAACAGCACCGGATAGTCCGGTCCGGAGGCGTCGGGCTCGTGACGGCCATTGGCGCGGGCGATCTGGACATGGCCGACGAGCGGATAGAGCGCCTTCAGCTTGGCGGGCACGTCGCCGTGGATCAGCTCGCAATGGTACATGTCGAATTGCAGCCGGACATTCGGCCGGCCGGATTCGCGGACATAGGCCGCGGCCTGGTCGAAATCGTTGAGAAAATAGCCCGGCATGTCCTTGCCGTTGATCGGCTCCAGCAGCAGGTCGATGCCGTGCTCGCCGAGCTTGTCGGCGGCGTAGGTCAGCGAGGCCCGATAGGTCCTCTGCGCGACGGGGTCATTGGGATCGGCAAGACCCGCCATCATGTGCAGACGCTTGACCCCGGTTTCGTGGACGTAAGCCAGCGCGGTATCGACCGACGCCCTGAACTCGTCCTCGCGGCCCGCCAGCGAAGCGATACCGCGCTCGCCCTTGGCGAAATCGCCGGGCGGCAGGTTGTAGAGTGCCTGCGTGAGGTTGCCGCCCGCCAGGGCCAGCCCGACCTGCTCGGGCGTATGCTCATAGGGAAACAGAAATTCGACCGCCTCGAACCCCGCCTCGTTGGCCGCCCTGAAGCGATCGAGGAATTCCCATTCGGTGAACATCATCGACAGGTTGGCGGCGAAACGCGGCATGGGTCTCTCTGCAGGCTGGGCGGTATCGGTCGCCGCAGGCTAAACCGATGCGCCCGCCGCGTCATGGCCAAACGCGGCAGGGAGGCAATGCGTTCCGTTGAGACCGGCCGGGCCTCACTTCTTCTCCGACTTCGGCGGCGGGTTCGGATCGGTCGAGAAGCGCCGGAACACCATGTCGGGCGAAGAGGTGTTGTGGCGCGAATGCGTCGTGCGCCCCATCCAGATATCGGTCGCCTTGCCGCCGGGGTATGACATCAGCGCCTCCTCGCGCCAGCCCTTGGCGCCGGGCTCGCGCAGGGCGATGCGGGCGACGTCGTTGTTGAACTCGGTGACATACATCGAGCGCAGCGCGAGGAAGCCCTTGCCGCCGGTCACCGGCTGGTCGAGCACCGCATCGAGCACCATCCGGTTCTCGTCGACGCTGTCGAGCTTGAGGCTGCCGGACGAGCCGTCCTTGAAGCTGAGCTTGAAGGTCAGTGTCGCCGGGTCGAACGCGATCTCCTTGATGTTCACGACGGGGCGCCCCTCCTGCTCGATCGGGCCGAACAGGAAGGAGGAGCCGTAAGAGGAGAAGCCGAGATGCTCCGGCGGCAGCGGCCGGGCGCGCCAGTTGCCGTCCTGCGGATAGACGACGAGCACCTCGTGCGACTTGTCCTTGCCGAGCTTCCAGAGCTGGACGAGATGCAGGTTCTTCTCGACGCGGTCGCCGACGCGGAAGGTCGCCTCGGCTGGGCGCCAGAAGCTCGGGAAGGTGTAGCCGACCAGCCAGTAGTCGATCGATTCGTAGAAGGTGACGCGGCGCGGCGGCGTCGGCGGCGCGAAGGACGGATCACCCTTCATGTCGCAATTGGTCCAGTCGGCGTCCCAGTTGTCGCGCACGAGCCCGGCGACATAGGCCGGATGCGCGGCCTCGATCTGGAAGCGCCGCACCTCGGGCGAAACCACCTTGATCGTCACGTTGTCCTTCTCGGCGCAGAGCACCGGCTCGGATTCGTTCTTCACCTCGACGGCAACCTCGCCTGCCGCCCGCGCAACCGTCAGCGAGGCGAGAAGAGCAAGTGAAACCGCGAGAGGGCGAAGAAAGCGGGTCATGACGATCCTTGATGTCAGTTTCGGAGAACAGCTTGAGCGCGGCCGGATGAACCGCGGCTGACCAAAGTGGGGCGCCTCGATGGCGCGCCGCGGCAACGAGGCCGCTTCCGGCGCTGCTGCAAACGGAAGGCGCACGAGCTCCCACATCCGCAACCTATGGGGCGATCGATGCGGCTGCTTCTTGGTGCCGGGCAGATGACGGCGTTGACTGCACTGGTTCATTCGGTCGTCGGCGAGAGGCTGATCTTCCGGCAACTGCGCAGCAGCGGCATCGTTCCGACCGAAGAAACTCCGCTGCTGCGGGAGGGCCATCCCGGTTGGTTAGCCTGCCGATCGCCGCGCCCCTGGCTTGGCTCGGCGGCGGCCTTTAGCCGGGGCTCAGGCCGTCAGAATGGCGTAGACATCGCCCGAATTGGCCTCATGCGGCAGGCTGCGCAGATAGTCGCCCATCGCCTCGGCACTCGCCGGCTCGCCGAGTTCGAGCCTCTGGCTCTCGCCGATCGCGACATTGAAGCGATAGGGGCCGAGCGTCTCGAGCAGGGCAAGGCAGGCTTCGGCAACCTCGCGCTGGATCGTCGTGAACTCGAAGGAGATCACCGGCACCGCCCTCGTCAGGCCGGCCAGCACATGCGCCTCGAAGCCCTCGACATCGATCTTGAGCAGCTTCGGCAATCCGAAGCGCAGGATCAGGCGGTCGAGCGTGGTACAGGGTACCGCAATCTCGTGATCCCAGATTTGCCCTTCCCAGCCACCGGCCCCGGCAGCTGCGCCGATGAAGGCGGCCGAAGCCGTCGAGACCGTGGGATTCTCGCTGTTGATCCTGAGTGCGATCGTGCCTTCGTGGTCGCCGCAAGCGGCCTCGACCAGCGTCACCAGCGGGTCGCGCCGGTGGATAAGGCGGATGGCGCGGGCCGGGCCGGGCTGCGGCTCGAGCGCAACCACCCGCGCACCCAGCCGACGGAAGGATGAAATCCGGTCGCCCACATGGGCGCCGATATCGAACGCGAGATCTCCGGGCGCCAGGAACTCCCCGTAGAGCTGATCCATCGCCGCGTGGCGCTCCTTGTCGCCGTAATAAATGCGCAGCGAGCGCGACAGCGCCTTCACCGTTCCCTTGGGATAGGCGACGGCGTTCATGCCGCCTCCGCATCGCGGATGGCGGCAAGCACCGGCGGCAGGTCGAAATCCTCGGGGATGCCGCAGAGCCCGCGCCGCGCCAGCCAGGCCCCGCAGCCCGGCGCCGCCGTCAGCATGGCGAAAGGGATCGCCAGCACATAGCCGGCAGTCAATGGCAGCGACCAGACCAGAACCACCGGCGCCACCATGCCCAGCGCGGCGAAGAGATAGACCCCGAACAGCAGATGCGGCCACAAGCCCGCGAAAGCCGTCGCGAAGGACAGGGCATGAGCGTCGCGCGCCTGCCCGTTCCAGCCGATCTTCGCCCGCCCGCAGGCGAGCCCGATCATGAACAGCGTCGTGCGAAAACTCGAAATCGCGCCCTGCAGGAAGGCAAAGGCGAGTTCGACCGCCGCCGAGACTAGAAACCGCGCCTTGCCGCCATAACGCTCGGCCCCGCCTCGCGTCAGCAGGATATCGGCAAAGCCTGCGAGCTTGGGCGAGAGATACATCCCGAGGAACAGGAGATAGAGCCCGAGGGCAAGCGCGGCCGGATAATCGGCAATCGCCCGATCCTCGAAGGCCTTCAGCGGCAGGAGCGCGATCATCAGCGTCCAGGCCGGCAGGCCGAGGAACATCAGGATCGCCCATACGAGCTGGAAGCGGCTCATCGGCTTGAGGCCGGGCAGGTCGACCAGCTTGAGATATTGCAGATTTCCAAGGCACCAGCGCAGGTCGCGCTTGGCGAATTCCAGCATGGTCGGCGGGTTCTCTTCCCAGCTTCCGCCCTCGACCGGCAGCACGCGCACCTCGAAGCCTGCCCGGCGCATCAGGGTCGCCTCGACCTGGTCGTGGCTCATCACCGCTCCGCCCAGAGGCGGCCCGCCCGGCAGCACCGGCAGATGGCAGTGATCACGGAACGGCGCGATCCGCACCAGCGCGTTATGTCCCCAGAACGGCCCACAATCACCGCTCCACCAGGCCGAACCCATGGTGTAGGGCCGCATGCCGTGGCGCATGCCGAACTGGAAGATGCGGGCGAAGGCCGAACGGCTGGGCATGCCGACCACCAGACTTTGCAGGATTCCGAGCTTCGGATGCGCCTGCATCATTCGGGCCATGCCGAGGATCGTCTCGCCCGCCATCACACTGTCGGCATCGAGCGGCAGCATCAATTCATAGCGCTCCCCCCAGCGTTCGCAGAAATCGCGGAGATTGCCGGCCTTGAACCCGGCATTGTCGCTGCGGCGGCGGTAGATCAACCGCGCCGGATCGCCGACCTCGCCCGCCCAGGCTTCGGCCAGTTCCTCCTCGGCTGCTGCGATGGCGGGATCGTTGGTATCGGAGAGAACGAAATAATCGAACCAGCCCCCCTCTCCGGTCGCATCGAGACTGTCCTTGACGACCTTGAGCCTGCGGAAGGCGCGCGCCGGGTCCTCGTTGCGCAACGTCATCAGCACGGCGATACGCAGGGCCAGCGGCCTCGCCTGCTCGCTGGCAGCGACGAAGGGCGCGACCTCGGCCAGCCCATCCGCCTTGCCATGCAGCAGCCAGAACCCGATCGCGGCGTTCCAGAAGCCGAGCACGGTCCAGGGCGCCCCGAACATGAAAGCAACGAAGATCGCGATATCCGCGACGCTCCAGCCACCCGCGCCGAGCACGTGCGCCAGCCCGGCGAGCAGCAGCGCCAGTGTTCCGAGATTCAGGAAGAGGACGAGGAACCGCCGGCGGCACAGCACCGTTTCCGCCTGCAGTCCGGCCGGCGTGAGCCCGCCCGGCCCGGCCTCTTGCGCCGTCCGCCGGAACGTGGTCGGAGCGGAACGCTGGTTCATGGCGGTCTCTGTCATGATAGGCAGACAGGCTCGGACGGACGGGATCGGACGCGAATGGCGCGGGAGCTAAAGCCTGCAACAGTGATTGACGCAAGGGCCAAGGCTCTTGCGCTTTGGTATATAGCGCCTCGTGAATGCAACCTGAACGAAGCTATCCTGCCTGCCCTGCAGCGGGACGACTGCCTGCTGACGACGCTCTGGAGCGGCGTCAGCCGCGGTACCGAGCGGCTGGTCTGCGAGGGCCGCGTGCCCGGCTCCGAATACAAGCGGATGAGGGCACCGTTTCAGGAGGGCGACTTCCCGTTTCCCGTCAAATACGGCTATTGCGCCGTCGGCCGCATCGACGCTGGTCCGCCGGACCTGCGCGGCCGCATCGCTTTCTGCCTGCACCCGCATCAGGACCGTTTCGTCGCGCCGCGCGGCAGCCTCGTTCTCGTGCCCGATGCGGTGCCGCCCCGGCGCGCCATCCTCGCCGCCAATCTGGAGACGGCGCTGAACGCCCATTGGGATGCCGGTTCCGGCCCCGCTGACAAGATCGTGATCGTGGGTGGTGGTGTTCTCGGCCTGCTCGTCGCCTGGCTGGCCGCTCGCTTGCCGGGCGCCGAGGTCACACTCGTCGACATCGAGCCCGGCAGGGCTAAGCTCGCCGCCATGCTGGGCTTTCGCTTCGCGCTGCCCGATGCTGTGCCACACGACGCCGACATTGTCTTTCATGCCAGCGCGACGGCAGCGGGTCTCGAAACCGCCATCGCGGCCGCGGGCACCGAGGCGCGCATCGTCGAGCTGAGCTGGTATGGCGAAGGCGCGGTTCCCGCCGCGCTCGGCGGCGCCTTCCATGCGCGCCGTCTGCAGCTCATTTCCTCGCAGGTCGGCCTGGTCTCGGCCTCGCGGCGCGCCCGTTGGAACTATGCCCGCCGGGCTCAGGCTGCCATGGCCCTGCTTGCCGACGACCGGCTCGATGCGTTGATTACCGAGGAGGTCGCCTTCAAGGACCTGCCGCGGCGTCTGCCCGGCTTGTTGGCGCCGGGTGCCGCTGGCCTGACGGCCGCGATTTGCTATGAAACGCAGCCCTGACCCGGCTGCATCGCCAGCCCACCCTTGGGAGATCGCATGTTTTCCGTCGAAGTCCGCGACCGCATCATGATCGGACATTCCCTGCCCGATCCCTTCTTCGGTCCGGCGCAGAACATGCACGGCGCCACTTTCGTCGTGGACGTCGCCTTCTTCCGCGAGGCGCTGAACAGGCAGAACGTCGTCGTCGATATCGGCGCGGCGCTCGAGACCCTCGCCGAGACCCTGAAGCCGTTGAAATACCAGAATCTCGACGCGCTCCCGCAATTCGCAGGCGTGTTGACCACCACCGAATTCCTCTGCAAGCACATCTTCGATGCCATGGCGGTTGCGGCGAAATCCGGCGCGCTCGGAGCGGATGGCACGGGCCTCGCCCGCATCCGCGTGACCCTTCACGAGACCGATCTCGCCCGCGCCAGCTACGAGGGTGCGCTTGCGTGAGCGGCATCTGCTTCGCCATCCCCGGCGACATCGATGCGCCGACCGGCGGCTACGGCTATGATCGGCGGCTCCTGCGCGAATGGCGCGAAGCCGGCATAGAGGCCAGCCATCTCGCCCTGCCTGGCTCGTTTCCTTTTCCGACGGAAACCGACCTTGTGACGACCGAGCGTCTACTCGCCGCAACGCCCCGCGATCACGCCCTGCTCATCGACGGCCTCGCCTTCGGCGCCTTTCCGGAGGCTCTTGCGGTGCGGCTCGGCGACCGGCTGATCGCGCTGGTCCACCATCCGCTGGCGCTGGAAACGGGGCACAGTCCCGGGACGGCCGAGGCGCTGCGGCGCAGCGAAGCCCGGGCGCTGCGTCATGTGCGCGCTGTCGCGGTGACCAGCCCCGCGACACAGCTCATCCTGGAAGCCGAGTTCGGCGTCCCTGCCGACAAGATTGCTGTCGCGATACCCGGCACCGACCCGGCGCCCCGTGCAAAAGGCTCCACCCACGGCAAAACGGCGCACCTGCTCGCGGTCGGCTCGCTCATTCCCCGCAAAGGCTACAGCGTTCTCGTCGAGGCGCTGGCGAGGATCGCGGACCGCCGCTGGACACTGACCATCGTCGGCTCGCCCGATTACGCGCCGACTACCGCAGCGGAGCTGCGCGCGGGGATCGCGCGCGCCGGGCTTTCCGAACGCATCGCGCTGACGGGAGCCGCGGGCACCGAAGCGCTCGCCCAACTCTATGACGAAGCGGATCTTTTCGTGATGTCGTCGCTCTATGAAGGCTACGGCATGGTGCTGACCGAGGCCCTGGCACGCGGCCTGCCGATCGTCACCACGTTGAGTGGTGCCGGCGCCGAGGCCCTGCCCGATGACGCTGCCCTCAAGGTGCCGCCCGGCGATGTCGCGGCACTTGCCAAGGCGCTTTCGAGGCTGATTGATGCGCCGGCAGAGCGTCGGCAGCGTGC
>WPCJ01110061.1_pt1 | contig 10818 bp, 14 predicted proteins | sample 5399831 | NCBI WGS metagenome assembly WPCJ01 (sample SAMN12869470, study PRJNA574797) | sludge metagenome | isolation source: wastewater treatment of pH10 | place: China:Beijing | collected 2019-05-20 | reverse complement strand
TAGCGCTCGCCCTCGTCGCCCGCCTCGCGCGCGAGGCAGAGGAAGCCGCGCTCGTCATAGTGGCTCTGGCCGAGGTCGGCCCACATGGTCTCCCATGCGCGATAGGCGTCGGTGATGAGCGCGCCATAGCCGCTATCCGGGCCATAGGCGCGGCGGATGATGCGGTGATGGTCGCCGGAGGCCGCGAGCGGGTTGGGGATCGTGCCCTGCTCCAGAAGCGTGACGGCGCGGCCGCGCCGCGTCAGCGCCCACGCGGTCGACAGGCCGGCGATCCCCGCGCCGACGATGATTGTCGTTCCGCTTGCCGTCCCTATGGTCGTCATGAGCCCCCTCCATGTCCGTCAGCCGGAACAATGTTTCCGGCGTCCATCCATGCGACGGTTCAACCATACGACCGGGCGGGCGCGGCGCAAGCGATTGTCCGCCCTCGCGCGACAAACCGCCGTCGAGAGTTAACGCATCGATTCAGGTTCGGATGACGTACTGCTTGCGAGTCGTTTCAACGACTTCCCAGGTTCCCCTGAAGCCCGGCCTGATGACGAAGCTGTCGCCGGCCTTCAGCATATGGGCCTCGCCGCCTTCCTCCGTCAGGATCGAGATGCCGGAGAGGATGCTGCAGAACTCCCACTCGTCATATTCGACCCGCCACTTGCCGGGCGTCGCCTCCCAGATGCCGGCATAAAGCCCGCCTTCCGCCTCCTCGGCGTTCCAGGTCAGGAACCGGGGCTCGCCGGAGACCAGCCGCTCGGGCGCGGGAGCGCCCTCTTCCGGCTCGATGCCGGAGACGGAGATATGCAGGAAGCGCGTCACATACATCGTCTGTCACCTCTGGGGTCACGCCTTCGCCAGCGCCTGCTCGAGATCGGCGACGATGTCCTCGACATCCTCGATGCCGACCGAAAGGCGGATCACGTCCGGCCCGGCTCCCGCCGCCGACTTCTGCTCGTCGGAGAGCTGGCGGTGCGTGGTCGAGGCCGGGTGGATGATGAGCGACTTGGTGTCGCCGATATTCGCCACATGCGAGAACATCTCCACCCCCTCGACGACCTTCACGCCGGCGTCGAAGCCGCCTTTCAGGCCGAAGGTGAACACCGCGCCCGCGCCCCTGGGCGAATATTTCCGCTGGAGCGCGTGGTTCGGGTCGTCCGGCAGGCCCGGATAGGAAACCCACGCGACCTTGGGATGGTTCCGCAGCCATTCGGCCACCTTCAGCGCGTTGTCGCAGTGGCGCTGCATCCTGAGCGGCAGCGTCTCCAGCCCGGTGGAGATCAGGAAGGCGTTGAAGGGCGAGATCGAAGGGCCGAAATCGCGCAGGCCGAGCACCCGGCAGGCGATGGCGAAGGCGAAATTTCCGAAGGTCTCGTGCAGCACCATGCCGCCATATTCGGGGCGCGGCGCCGACAGCATCGGGTAGTTGCCCGATTTCGACCAGTCGAACGTGCCGCCGTCGATGATGACGCCGCCCATCGAGTTGCCGTGGCCGCCGGCGAACTTGGTCAGCGAATGGACGACGATGTCGGCTCCGTGCTCGACCGGGCGCAGGAGATACGGGCTGGCCATGGTGTTGTCGACGATCAGCGGCAGGCCATGGCGATGGGCGACCCCGGCGATGGCCTCGATGTCGACGAAGGTGCCGCCGGGATTGGCGAGGCTTTCCACGAACACGGCGCGTGTGCGCCCGTCGATGGCGGCCTCGAAGCTGCCCATGTCGGCCGGATCGGCCCAGCGCACCTCCCAGCCGAAATTCTTGAACGCATGGCCGAACTGGTTGATCGAGCCGCCATAGAGCTTGCGCGCGGCGACGAAATTGTCGCCCGGCTGCATCAGCGTGTGGAAGACGAGAAGCTGCGCCGCATGGCCCGAGGCCGCCGCCACCGCCGCGGTGCCGCCCTCGAGCGCGGCCATGCGCTCCTCCAGCACCGCCTGCGTCGGGTTCATGATGCGGGTGTAGATGTTGCCGAACGCCTTCAGGCCGAACAGCGACGCGGCGTGGTCGGCGTCGTCGAAAACATAGGCCGTGGTCTGGTAGATCGGCGTGGCGCGCGCGCCCGTCGCGGGGTCGGGCTGGGCGCCGGCATGGATGGCGAGCGTGCTGAAACCGGGGGTGCGCTGGGACATGGGACTTCTCCTCCAACCGTGCGGCGATATTCATGGCTGCCGGCAGCACGGGACGCGCGGGCCGGCCTAGCGCCGCCTGATGCCGAAACTCTGGTAACCGGCGCGCATCACCGGCTTTTTCGCCGAGATCACCCGGCTGTTGACGCCGTTCCAGCCGATCTCGCCGGCAAGGCGCGCATATTCGATCTTGGGGCAGCGGTTCATCACCACCTTGATCCCCGCCGCCTCGGCCTTCGCTGCCGCCTCGTCGTGGCGCACGGTCAATTGCGTCCAGATCACCTTCGGCAGCGGGTTGAGCGCCAGCGCCTCGTCGACGATCCCCGGCACGGCGTCCGACGCGCGGAAGACGTCGATCATGTCGATGGCCCCCGGCACGTCGGCCAGCTTCGCGTAGGTCATGCGGCCGAGGATTTCCCTGCCGGCATGGCCGGGATTGATCGGGAAGACGGCATAGCCCTTGTCGATCAGGTACTTGGTCACGAAGAAGGACGGCCGCACCTCGTTGGCCGAAGCGCCGACGATGGCGACGGTGCGCACCTCTTCGAGAATGCCGGAAATATAGGCGTCGTCGTAGGAATCGTGGTTCATTCGGGCAGCGAGATACGCCCCTCCGCGTCGATGGGGAAGTCGGGATTGTGGGCGACCTCCCACAGATTGCCTTCGGTGTCCTCGAAATAGCCCTGCATGCCGCCCCAGAAGGCGCGGCCGGCGCGCTTGAGCACGCGGCCGCCGGCCTTCTCGGCCTTGTGGAGAATCTCCAGCACCTCGTCCTCGGTGCGGGTGTTGTAGGCGAGCGCGACGCCGGGGAAGTCGGGGACGACCTCCTCGACCACCGGCCTGCCCCGCTCCGCCACCCTGATCTCGGAACGCCCCGCGCGTCGATGGTACGGCTTGCCGGCGTCGCGGGCCATCTCCTCGCGCGGCCACAGCGCCAGGATCAGCCCGCCCATCTGGAAGAAGGCCACGCCCTCGGTGAACCTCCTGTGCCGCTCCAGCCCCATCGCCTCGTAGAAGGCGACGGCGCGGTCGAGATCGTCGACGCCGAGTGTGATGATGGAGATGCGCGGTTCCATTATTCGATGCCCGCCTATTCCCCCGTCCATTCCGGCTTGCGCTTGCCAAAGAATGCGTCGACGCCTTCCTTCGCGTCGTCCGCCAGCATGTTGTCGACGATCACGCGCGAGGTGTGCTCATAGGCATCCGCAAGCCCCATCTCTGCCTGCCGGTAGAAGGCCTGCTTGCCAAGGCGCAGCGCCGTCGGCGATTTGGCCGCAATGGTTTGCGCGTATTTCATCACGATCTGATTCAGGTATTCGGGCGGCACCACGCGGTTGACCAGCCCGAACTCGCGGGCCGTCGCCGCGTCGATCATCTCGCCGGTCAAAAGCATCTCCATCGCGTGCTTCGGCTTGACCTTGCGCGACAGCGCCACCGCCGGCGTGGAGCAGAACAGGCCGACGTCGATGCCGTTGACGCCGAAGAGCGAGCGGTCGGAGGCGATCGCAAGGTCGCAGCTCGCCACGAGCTGGCAGCCGGCCGCCGTGGCGATGCCATCCACCGCCGCGATCACCGGCTTCGACAGGCCAACGATGGTCTGCATCATCCGCGAGCATTCCGAAAAGGTGCGCTCGAAGAAGGCGCGGCCGCCATCGGCGTCGCCGCGATGCGCCGTCATCTCCTTCAGATCGTGCCCGCCGGAAAACAGTTTTCCCGAAGCGGCCACTATCACCACGTGCACCGCCCGGTCCGCCTCGGCGGCGTCGAGCGCATCCTGAAGGGCGGCGATCGTCGCCAGCGACAGCGCGTTGGCGGGCGGATTGGAGAGCGTGAGACGCAGCACGCCGTCCTCAAGGTCGGCCGCCACAAGCGCGTCGCTCTCGCGCTCGCCGCGCATCGCCACAATCTCGGCCATCCTCGCCTCCCTCATCGCTCCCGCCGGACAACGCGCCCGGCGCGTCCTGTTCCAATCGAAAACTAGCACTTGCCGGGTTGAAGGGAAGCCCGGAAATGGCGACACTGCCTTTACGTTTACGGAAACGGAAGTCTGGGGAGGACGACAGGTTCATGAGCACGCACAAGCCGCTGATGACGGCCGAAGAGGTCAACGATCTGCTGAAGAAGGTCTATCCGCAGCTCAACGAGGATTTTTCGGATTATCTGACCACCGACGTATTCCCCGGCGGCTGCACGGTGCGGCTCAACGCCAACGAGCGGCATCTGCGGCCTGGCAACACGGTCTCCGGCCCGTCGCTGTTCACGCTGGCGGACATCGGCGGCTATGTCTGCGTCCTGACCCATGGCGGGCCGGACGCTCTGTCGGTGACGACCAACCTCAACATCAATTTCATGCGCAAGGCCGAGGCCGGCCCCATCGATGGCCACTGCCGCATTCTCAAGCTCGGCAAGAGCCTGATGGTGTACGACATCGTCATGACGGCAGGCGAAGACAACCATATCGTGGCGCACGCGTCGGGCACCTATTCGATCCCGCCGAAGCGAAATTCATGAGGTATATTAATACCTCTTTCTTAATACATTGATTTAATGATATTATTCGACGTATGCGCCGAGTTTCGGCTGTTGACGATGCGCAGCGTGCATTCTATAAGCCACGATGATCGCAACGGCTCCTTTGGGCCGCCGCTTTCATGTTGAGCCGGCGCAGTGTCGGCGCAACCCAAGCAACAAGAAACGCCTTCCCCGTTCATGGCCCGTCCACGGATGGAAAGGTCCGACAAGAAAGCTGAAAACATGGCAACCTTTTCGCAGAAGCCTGCGGATGTGGTGAAGAAGTGGGTGCTGATCGACGCCGAGGGTCTCGTCGTCGGCCGTCTCGCCTCCCTCGTCGCCAACCGTCTGCGCGGCAAGCACAAGCCCACCTTCACCCCCCACGTCGACGACGGTGACAACGTCATCATCATCAACGCCGACAAGGTGGTGTTCACCGGCCGCAAGTACACCGACAAGAAGTACTACTGGCACACCGGCCACCCCGGCGGCATCAAGGAGCGCACCGCGCGCCAGCTTCTCGAAGGGCGCTTTCCCGAGCGCGTGGTCGAGAAGGCCATCGAGCGCATGATCCCGCGCGGCCCGCTCGGCCGCCGGCAGATGAAGAACCTGCGCGTCTATGCCGGCGCGGAGCATCCGCACGAAGCCCAGCAGCCCGAGACGCTCGACGTCGGCTCGCTCAACGCCAAGAACAAGAGGGCCGCATAATGGCTGATCTTTCCTCTCTCGCCGATCTCGCGCAGGTGAGCGCCGCCGAGCAGCCGGCCGCGCCGGTGCACGTGCAGAAGCTCGACAAGCACGGCCGCGCCTATGCCACCGGCAAGCGCAAGGACGCGATCGCCCGCGTCTGGGTCAAGCCCGGCACCGGCAAGATCGTCGTCAACGACAAGGAGTACGACAAGTACTTCGCGCGCCCGGTGCTCCAGATGATCCTGCAGCAGCCGATCGTCGCCACCAACCGCAACGGCCAGTACGACATCATCGCCACCGTCACCGGCGGCGGTCTTTCCGGCCAGGCGGGCGCGGTGCGCCACGGCATCTCCAAGGCGCTGACCTACTACGAGCCGACGCTGCGCGGCGTGCTCAAGAAGGGCGGCTTCCTGACCCGCGACAGCCGTACGGTCGAGCGAAAGAAGTACGGCAAGGCGAAGGCCCGCCGCAGCTTCCAGTTCTCCAAGCGCTGATTTTTCGCGCAAAGCGGACGACGGAAAGCGGGCCTTCACGGCCCGCTTTTTTGTTGCGCCATCGTTATATCCGGCCGATAGGCTGGCCAAGGCGGAACCGGTTCGAACCCGTGAGGGTTCGCAAGCCCGACCGGGCGTCGCGCGGCCAGCGCGCTTCGCGGAGGCCCAGCGCGCAGAAGCATTGAGCGAAGCGAAAGAGAGAGACGACACATGCCATCGAACGCCATCGACCGCGCCTTCACCGCCCGCAAGACGGCGGGCAGCATGTCCGAGCCTACCTATGCCGGCGCGCTTTCCTTCATGCGCCGCAAGTTCTCCAAGGACGTGAAGGGCGCCGACGCCGTCGTCTGGGGCATCCCCTTCGACGCCGCCGTCTCCAACCGGCCGGGCGCGCGCTTCGGCCCGCAGGCGATCCGCCGCGCCTCGGCGATCTTCGACGTCGATCCGCAATATCCGTTCGGCATCGACCTGTTCGAGGCGCTTTCGGTCGTCGACTACGGCGACTGCCTGCTCGACTACGGCAACCACCACAAGACGCCGGCGGCAATCGAGAAGGAGGCCGCCAAGATACTCAAGCAGGCCGGTTTCCTGCTGTCGCTCGGCGGCGACCATTTCGTCACCTGGCCGCTGCTCAAGGCGCATGCCGCCATCCACGGGCCGCTGGCGCTGGTGCAGTTCGACGCGCACCAGGACACATGGTTCGACGACGACAGGCGCATCGACCACGGCTCGTTCGTCGCCCGCGCCGTGCGCGCCGGCCTGATCGACCCCGGCCGCTCGATCCAGATCGGCATCAGCACCCACGCGCCGGAGGATTGCGGCATCCGGATCCTCTACGGCCACGAGATCGAGGAGATGCGCGCCGCCGACATCGCCTATGCGATCCACGAGCGCACCGGCGGCCGCAAGACCTACGTCACCTTCGACATCGACTGCCTCGACCCCGCCTTCGCGCCGGGCACCGGCACGCCGGTCGCGGGCGGCCCGTCCTCGGCGAAGATCCTGTCGGTCCTGCGCCAGCTCGGCGGTCTCGACATCGTCGGCGCCGACGTGGTCGAAGTCGCGCCGGCCTACGACCACGCCGATATCACGGCGATTGCGGGGGCGACCGTGGCGATGCACTATCTCGGCCTTCTGGCGGAGAAACGCGCGCGCGGTTGAGGCGTCGATTCAAGCGCTTGCCGGACCGATTCCGGCGCGCCATATAAGCGACTGATTTTTCAAACTTTCCGGACGACGAGCATGAAACCGAAAATCTTCATCGACGGCGAGCACGGCACCACGGGCCTCCAGATCCGCCAGCGGTTGGCCGGGCGCGACGATCTCGACGTGCTGTCGATCCCCGAATCCGAACGGCGCAACCCGACGCTGCGCGAGGAGATGCTGAAGGCCGCCGACATCGCGATCCTGTGCCTGCCCGACGACGCCGCGCGCGAAGCGGTCGCCATGCTGGCCGGAAACAGCGAGACCCGCGTCATCGACACCTCGACCGCGCACCGCACCGCGCCCGACTGGGCCTACGGCTTCGCCGAGATGGACGACGGACAGGCGACGCGCATCGCCGAGGCGCGTTTCGTCGCCAATCCCGGCTGCTACCCGACGGGGGCCATCGGCCTCGTCCGTCCGCTGGTCGAGGCCGGGCTTCTGCCGGCCGGCTACCCGGTGACGGTCAACGCCGTCTCGGGCTACAGCGGCGGCGGCAAGCAGCTGATCGCGCAGATGGAGGACGAGGCCAATCCCGGCTACATCGCCGCGCCGCATTTCCTCTACGGCCTGACGCTGGCGCACAAGCACGTGCCGGAAATGCAGCTTCACGGCCTGCTTTCGCATGCGCCGCTGTTCTCGCCCAGCGTCGGCCGCTTCGCGCAGGGCATGATCGTGCAGGTGCCGCTGCATCTTTCCGGCCTCAACGGCGCGCCGCGGCTCGCCGACCTGCACGAGGCGCTCGCCGCCCACTATGCCGGGCAAACGATCGTCGAGGTCGTGCCGCTGGCGGAATCGGCGCAGCTTGCCCGCATCGACCCGACCGAGCTGAACGACACCGACCGCATGAAGCTCTACGTCCTCGGAACCGAAGGCAAGGGACAGGCCAACCTCGTCGCCGTGCTCGACAATCTCGGCAAGGGCGCGTCGGGCGCGGCCGTGCAGAACATGGACCTGATGCTGGGCAAGGAAGCCTGACCGGCAGCCATCCTCGCACACCAAAACGGCGGCCTTCGAGCCGCCGTTTTTGTTATCCGGTCAGCGCGCCTCGACGATCCGCGTCTCCATCGGGTAGCTGCCGCGCGTCGCGCGCCAGTGGGCGGCGGCGAAGCCGAGCACGACGATGGCGAGCGCGTGGTGCGTCAGCGCCACATGCAGGTGGACGAAGGTGAGCAGCGCCGCGATGCCCATCGCCACCTGCGTCAGCATCAGCAGGAAAAGCACGATGGCGCGCCGCGCATGGGTCGAGCCGGGCGCGATGCGCCATGTCGCGATGGCATGCCAGAGCGAGACGACGAACAGCACATACGCGCCGAGGCGGTGGACGAACTGCACCGTCAGCGGGTTCTCGAAGAAGTTGGTCCAGGCCGGCCGCATCGTCATCAGCCCCTCGGGCACCAGCCGGCCGTCCATCAGCGGCCAGGTGTTGTAGGTCAACCCGGCGTGAAGGCCGGCGACCAGCGCGCCGAGCCATATCTGGAACAGCACGAGCAGCACGATCCAGCCCGCCCATCGCTGCGTCGACCGCGTCGCGGGGCCGGCCGAATGCGGCGCGAGCCCGCGCGCCACAAGCATGGTGGCGGTGAAGATGACGCAGGCGAGCAAGAGATGGATCGCCAGCCGGTACTGGCTGACGAACAGCCGCTCCGACAGGCCCGACGAGACCATCCACCAGCCGATGAACCCCTGGAAGCCGCCGAGCAGGAACAGGCCGACGAGCTTCGGCTTCAACTGACGCTCCAGCCGCCCCGTGACCCAGAAGAAGGCGAGCGGCACGGCGACGAGCAGCCCGACGCCGCGCGCCAGCAGCCGGTGCGCCCACTCCCACCAGAAGATGACCTTGAACTCGCCGAGGCTCATGCCCTTGTTGAGTTCCTGGTATTGCGGGATCTGGCGGTACTTCTCCAGCTCCTCCTGCCACTCGGCCTCGTTCATCGGCGGGATGACGCCGTGGATGGGTTTCCATTCGGTGATGGAGAGGCCCGAGCCGGTCAGCCGCGTCGCGCCGCCGACGATGAACAGGGCGAACAGCACCACCAGCACGGCATAGAGCCACCAGCGCACCAGCGCGCGGTTGTTCGCCTCGCGGCTGCGGGCGGAGAGCGGTTCGGGATGGGATAGCGCGTGATCGGTCATGAGGGCCTCGCTGGGATAGCCTCGCTGGGGTCTTCGTCGATGAAGCCTCTATCCGGCTTCGTCGCGCATTGCCACAGGCAAGGCAAGCCGGCCCGACGCGACACCCCGTCGCAGAAGTCCGGCCGGCTCGATCCGATATTTGCGCGGCGCGCCCGAAACGACTATGTCGTGGCGCAAACGGAAAGAAGAGCCATGCCCATCCGAGTGAAAAAGCTGATCGGCACGATCCTGCTGGTGCTGCTCGTCGTCGTCTACGCGATAATCGCCACCATCGTCGCCATGGCGCAGTTCGCCGAGTCCGGCCCGCTGGTGCATCTCGCCTATTTCTTCTTCACCGGCCTGCTGTGGGTTCTTCCGGCGATGGTCATCGTCAAGTGGATGCTGACACCGCCGCGCGGCCGCGCCGGCTAGGGCCTCACGGAACCTCATCGCCGCAACACCCGTTATCTCCTGCACAAGCGCAGGAGACGCACCATGAAAACGAGATTGTGGATCGCGGCGATGCTGCTTCCGGTGGTCAACGCCGTGCTGTTCGGCACCGCCGCCATCGCCATGCTGTCGATACCGGCTCTCAACGAGATGGCCTCGACGCTCTTTCCCTACGTGGTTCCGGCCAGCTTCATCGCCTCGGTTCCGGTCGCGTGGATCATCGCGCCGCGACTTCGCGCACGCTACTGGCGCGATGGCCGCATGCTGCTGCGGCCTCTGGTGCATTGAGAAAGGGCGCGTTGCGCCTAATCTCACCGGATGACCTACACGCTCGTCACCGCCAACCGAAACTATTCGAGCTGGAGCCTTCGGCCGTGGATCCTGATGAAGGGTCTCGACATCGGCTTCACGGACCGCATCGAGCCGTTCGCGGCGCTCCAGAATTACGATGCGTTCCGCGGCTTCTCGCCCACCGGGCAGGTGCCGGCGCTGATCGACGGTGACCGCACGGTCTGGGATTCGCTGGGGATCGCGCTCTATCTCGCCGACCGTCATCCGCATGTCTGGCCGTCGGGCGAGGCCGCGCGCGCCTTCGCGCAATCGACTGTATGCGAGATGCACAGCGGCTTTTCCGCGCTTCGCTCCGACTGCCCGATGAATGTCGGCGTCCGCGTCAGGCCGAAGCCGATGTCCGACGCGCTCGTCAGGGATATCGCCCGCGTGCGCGAGATCTTCGAGGACGGGCTTTCGGGCTTCGGCGGTCCCTGGCTCGCCGGGGAAGCATTCAGCGCGCTCGACGCCTTCTTCGCCCCGGTCGCATTCCGCATCCGCACTTACGGGCTGGATGTGGGCAAGGGGCAGGCATGGGTCGAGCGGATGCTTGCCCATCCGGGGATGCGCGAATGGGAAGAGGCCGCGCTCGCCGAGAGATGGCGGGAGCCGGGCCACGAGGCGGAAGTGGCGGCGGCCGGAACCGTGACAGAGGACTTCAGAACCGTTGCCTAAACGGTGACGAGCCGCCGGCCACGATTGGCGATGGGCGTCGTCAGGCCGGACATCAGCGTGCGCACATCGGCAAGCCGCTGGAAATTCCCGTTGACCGAGATGCGTGGCAGCGCGTGCGGATGGGCGGCATGGCCCGGCATCAGCACCCCGTGCCGCGTCGTCACCGCCGTCTCGAAACCGGCCGCTCCGGCAAGCGCCACCTCGCGCGCGCCGACAGCGGCCGCGTGGCCGTAGG
>WPCJ01042712.1_pt1 | contig 10821 bp, 10 predicted proteins | sample 5399831 | NCBI WGS metagenome assembly WPCJ01 (sample SAMN12869470, study PRJNA574797) | sludge metagenome | isolation source: wastewater treatment of pH10 | place: China:Beijing | collected 2019-05-20 | reverse complement strand
TGGGCGGGGTCACGCTCGGCGAGATCGAGGTGACCTCGCTGCTCGACCGCGCCGGTTATCGCATCGAGATCCGCACGCGCCCCTACCGGGCGGCCCAGCTCGTCGGGGCTGCCGAGCAATCCGGCAAGGTCGAAGGCCGCTGGGGCCGCGGCGGTCCCGAGCCGCGGCTCTATCAGGCGAACGGCTCATGGCGCGGCCGCACCTATGTCAGCGAATTGCACTATCCGCGCGGCGTGCCGACGGTCCGACGGCAGGAGCCCTCGAACGAGGACCGCGAGGCCGTCCCGCCCGAGCTGATCCGCGGCACGGTCGACTCGCTCTCCGGCGTCGCCGGGATGCTGAAGAAGGTGGCCGAGAGCGAGGCCTGCGACGGCTCGACGGCGATCTATGACGGCCGCCGCCGCTCGGTCGCGGTCATGACCTCCTCGGCCAAGGTGCAAGTCGCCGACCAGGGCCCGTTGAACGGCCGCGCGCTGCGCTGCAGCTTCACCGTCCGGACCATCGCCGGCTTCCGGCATGACGATGACCGCGAGGCGGCGATGCGGCCCTTGAAGGGCTCGGTCCTGATCGCGCTGCGCGAGGGCGGCGAGTTTCCCGTGCCGGTGCGCTTCGAGGTCGAGACGCGCTGGTTCGGCACGGTCGCAGTCCAGCTCGCCGGACCGCCTGTCGCTGCTGATTGAGCGCTAGCTCGCTCCCTTCACCCAGGGCCGCACCACGCCCTGCTCGGTGAAGGTGCTGCGATTGCTCTCCTTGCGCTTCCTGATCTCGGCGCGGGCGATGGTGCGCAGATGGACCTCGTCCGGCCCGTCGATGAAGCGCAGGGCCCGGCCCCAGGAGTAGATGAAGGCGAGCGGGGTATCGTTGGAGAGCCCGCCGGCGCCGAACACCTGCATCGCCCGGTCGGCGATCTTGGTCTGCAGGCGCGTCGCCGCGACCTTGATCGCCGAGACCTCGGTGCGCGCGGCCTTGTTGCCGTGCTTGTCCATCATCCAGGCGGCGCGCAGGCAGAGCAGGCGGGCCTGGTCGATCTCCATGCGTCCCTCGGCGATCCAGTCCTGGACATTGGCGTAGTCGGCAAGGTTGCGGCCGAAGGCCTTTCGCTCCAGCGCGCGCTCGACCATCAGTTCGAGCGCGACCTCGCATTGGCCGATCGTGCGCATGCAATGGTGGATGCGCCCCGGTCCGAGCCGCGCCTGCGCCAGCGCGAAGCCGGCGCCTTCCTCGCCGAGCAGGTTCGCAGCGGGCACCCTGACCTCGCTGAAATCGGTCTCGGTGTGGCCCTCGATCGAATAATGGTTCAGCAGCGGCAGGTTGCGCATCACCGTCAGGCCGGGGGCATCCATCGGCACGATGATCATGCTGTGGCGCTTGTGCGGATCGGCGTCGGGACGCGGGTCGGACAGGCCCATGACGATGCAGAACTTGACCTTCGGGTGCAGCGCCCCGGTCGTCCACCATTTGCGGCCGTTGATGACGTAATGGTCGCCGTCGCGGATGATGGTGGTCTGCAGATTGGTCGGGTCGGAGGAGGCGACGCCCGGCTCGGTGATCCCGACGCAGGAGCGGATCTCGCCGTTGAGCAGCGGGTCCAGCCAGCGTTCGCGCTGCTCTTGCGTCGCGAACATGTGCAGGATTTCCATGTTGCCGGTGTCGGGGGCGTTGCAGTTGAACACCTCCGAGGACCAGTAGATCCGGCCCATGATCTCAGCGAGCGGGGCGTATTCCAGATTGCTCAGCCGCGTGCCGGGCTCGTCCGCCCTGAGCGCCGGCAGGAAGAGGTTCCACAGGCCTTCCGCCTTCGCCTTGGCCTTGAGGCCGTCGATCAGCGCGGTCGGATAGCTGTTCGCCTCGACCTCGTGCTTCCAGGCGGCGTCGGCCGGCTGGATATGCGCGTCCATGAAGGCCTGCAAGCTGGCGCGAAGCTCATCGACCCTGGACGAATAGGCGAAATCCATCACTTTTCTCCCAACTCTTACGCAGTCATCCCGGACAAGCCGCGTAGCGGCGCCGATCCGGGATCCATTCCTGAGCCTTCCCGAGTGAGGTTCCGGAATGGGTCCCGGGTCTCCCTGCGGTCGCCCGGGACGACCAGAACATCGAACTAGCCATTGGCCTCGACAAGCGCGTCCGCCCGCTCGGCGAAACTCTCCGCCATCGCGCCCACCGCGACGGCATTCTCGGCGGCGGCATTGCCGGTCTTCGCCCGCGCCGCGATGCCGTCGAGGATGACGGCGAAGCGGAACAGCGAGAAGGCAATGTGGAAGCGCCCCGGCCCCTCGGCCCGCCCGGCGGCGCAATAGCGCGCGATGTATTCGTCCTGCGTCGGTATCCCCAGCGCCTCGCGGTCGAGCCCGACGATGCCGGCATACATGGACGGCGTCGAATGCCAGGGCAGGCAGGAGAAGGCGACGTCGGAGAGCGGATGGCCGAGCGTCGAGAGCTCCCAGTCGAGCACCGCGACGACCTTCGGCGCATCGGGCGCGAACATCAGGTTGCCCAGCCGGAAATCGCCATGGACGATGGTCGTGTCCGGCGTCTCGTCGAGATTGGCGCCGAGCCAGTCGATCAGCCGGTCGATGGCGGGGATGTCGCGTGTCTTCGTCTCGCGCCACTGCCGACCCCAGCGAGCGAGCTGGCGGGCGTAGTAATTGCCGGGCTTGCCGAAATCGGCGAGCCCGGCGCCCTGCCAGTCGAAGCCATGCAGCGCGGCCAGCGCCTCGGCCATGGCGAAATACATGGCACGCCGCTCGTCAGTGGCGACGCCGGGCAGGGCGGTGTCGTGGAAAACGCGGCCCTCCAGCCGCTCCATCAGGTAGAACGGTGTGCCGACGACATCGTCCGCCTCGTGCAGCAGCAGGACGGGCGGCACCGGCACGGCCGAGCCGGCGAGGGCCCTGAGGATACGGTATTCGCGCTCGACGGCATGAGCCGAGGGCAGGAGAGGCCCCGGCGGCTTCTTGCGCAGCACGAGCCGCGTGCCGGCCTCGGGATAGCTGACGAAGAAGGTCGGGTTCGACTGGCCGCCGCTGATCCGTTCGATCGCCATTGGTCCTGAGGCGCGGCCGGGCAGGACAGCGCGCAGGAAGGCGTCCAGCCGAGCGGGATCGAATTCGGGCGGGGCGGAGGAGGCTGCCTGCATGTCGGGCATATTCGGAAGGAGAGGCGGAGAGGTCAACGCGACATCGCTCACGCCTCCGCGCCAGTCTTTACCCGGACCACCGAAACCGAGCACAGCGCTTCCGCCACGACCTTGGTCGAGACGCTGCCGAGATGGCGGCGCACCGCCGAGGAGGAGCGGGCGCCGAGCACGATATGGTCGATGTCGTTGTGCTCGGCATAGCGCAGGATCGCATCTGCGGCGCTGACCGCCTCGATGACGTGATAGCTGACCCGGTCCTCCGGCAGGTGCAGCGGCCGGGCCCAGTCCTTCAGCGCCACCAGCCGCCCGATATAGAGCGAGCGCCCTTCCGCATCGACGGTCTTGGTCTCACCGATGATCTCGGTCTTCAGCACCGTCAGGCAGGCGAGTGCGGAATCCGGGCGGGCGGCGAGCAGCCGGCCGGTCTCGGCCAGGATCGCCGCGGCGAGCGCATCCGGCCCCTCCGAGAGATCGACGGCGGTGAGCACGAGCGAGGGGCCGGCCCTGCGTCGCGCCACCGTCGGCGCGCCTGTCACCTCGGCCTCGTCGCGCTTCTGGAAGAGGTCGACCAGCCGCTTGCCGAGGCTGCGTTCCTCGGCGGTCGGGCGCCTGCGCGCGATGGTGACCTGCTCGGGATGGCGCAGGTCGAAGGCAAGCTTGCCAGCATCGGCATAACGCCGGCCGCGATCGACCTCGAGGCAGCGCGCGACGATCGCCTCGAGCCAGGCCGGTGCCTGCGGATTGACGGCGCGCAGCGGCTTGGGCGCGTGATAGAGCCGGCGCTTCATGCCGGGCACGGTCTTGGGCCGGCCGAACGGCTCCTCGCCCGATGCCATCTGGTAGAGCAGGCAGCCGAGCGCGAAAAGATCGCTCGCCGGGTCGGAGCGTTCGCCCAGCACCTGCTCGGGCGCGATATAGGCAGATGTCCCCATCGGCTCGCGGCTTTCCTCGCCGAGCAGGTCCGGCAACTCGGCATGGCGGGCGAGGCCGAAGTCGAGCAGCACGGCGCCCTTCTCGGTCAGGATCACGTTTTCGGGCTTGAGGTCGAGATGGACGACGTTCTGCCGGTGCAGGTCGGCCAGCGCCGTCGCGATCGCGAGGCCGATGCGCTGGACGTCCGGGAAGGGCAGGGGCGCTTGCCTAATCCGCTCCGCCAGGCTGGTCCCGGCGACGAAGCCCATGGCGATGAACGGGATGCGGGCGAGGTCGCCGGAGGCGACGAAGCGCGGCACATGCGGGCCGGACAGGCGCTTGTGGATCAGCACCTCGGTCTCGTAGCCGACGATGGCCGAGATGTCGGCGCCGGGATCGAGCACCGGGATCTTCACGACGAGCTGGCCGGGGTGACCGGGATGCGTCGCATGCCAGAGGCTCGCCATGCCGCCGGCCTTCAAACGCTCGCCGAGCGTGAATCCGTCGATGACCGAGCCGGTGTGAGGCCGTTCCATCCCGTCCCCCTATCTGCCGATCTGCAGGCGCAGGCCGAGCCAGTCAGGCAGGCCCGCCGCCCTGATCTTCCGCGCGGTTTCCTGGCTGTCATAGGGCACGCGCACCATGGTGACCTCGCGCGCCTGCGTATCGAGCAGCGCGAAGCAGGCGGCCGGGTCGCCGTCGCGCGGCTGGCCGACGGCGCCGACCACGACGACATGCCGGTGCACGGCCGAAAGCGGCGCCGGCACGTTGCGTAAGGGGATGAACGCCACCGGCTCGCGTCCGGCCCTGGCGTAGAAGATCGTCGGCAGATGGGTGTGGCCGCAGATGATCGTCGCGGCGTCGGTCGCCGCGAGGCAGGCCTCGGCGCTGCGGAGATCGCGGACATAGTGCCAGGCGGCAGGATCGCGGGCGCTGGCATGGACGAAGAGCACGCCGTCGAGCTCCACCGTCAGCGGCAGATCACCCAGGAAAGCGCGCTGCTCGGCGTTGAGCTGTCCCTTGGTCCAGAGCGCCGCCTCATGGGCATTCGGCGTCATGCCGGATGGGCCGTGCACCGAGGCTTCGTCATGGTTGCCGCGAATGGCGATCGCGCCGAGCTCGCGCGCCGCATCGACGCAGAAGCCGGGTTCGGGGCCGTAGCCGACGATGTCGCCGAGCAGCACCAGCCGGTCCGGCGCGAGCCGGCGCACGGCCGCCAGCACCGCCTCGAACGCCTCGCGGTTGGCGTGGATGTCGGAAAGGATGGCGATCCGCATTCAATCTTCGGGCTCGAATCCGGGAAGGCCCGCATCGTTGCAGCGCTGCCGCCGGCTTGGCCAGCGCGCCTTTCGGCTCAGATTTCCGCTCGCGGGTTGATCGGGCAGGGCGCGGCTGCGATACTGCCGGTGCCATGATGATGTTCGCCGTCTTCGATCTCGCCTGACCTGCCTGCGGGCCTGACGCGCGTTTCGCGCCCCAGCTCCGCAAACGGACGCGCCTTGCGTCCGAAGGTCCCTTGCCAGCCTGCCCGCGCGGCGGGCGTCTCGGCTGGCCGATCTCGAAAGACGTCCATCAATGACTCATCCTGAATTCGGTGCGCGCGCGCTCGACGACGCGCAGATCGCCCATTTCGTCGAGCGCGGCTTCGTCCGCCTCGACCGCGCTTTCCCGCCCGCACTCGCCGAGGAGGTTCGCGCCATCCTCTGGCGCGACCTCGGCTGCGATCCCGACGATCCGGCGAGCTGGAGCAAGCCGGTGATCCGGCTCGGCATGTACACGGACGCGCCCTTCGTCGCGGCGGCTAACATGCCACGCCTGCATTCTGCCTTCGACCAGTTGGTCGGCGCGGGGCGCTGGCTGCCCTGCGGGGCCATGGGCACCTTCCCGGTGCGTTTTCCTTCGCCGCACGACCCGGGCGATACCGGCTGGCACGTTGATGTCAGCTTCGGCTTCGACGAGCCGGACTTCATGAACTGGCGGGTGAACATCAGCTCGAAGGGCAGGGCGCTGCTGATGCTCTTCCTGTTCTCGGATATCGGCGTGGATGATGCGCCGACGCGCATAAGGGCGGGCTCGCATCATGATATCGCCCGCCAGCTCGCGCCGGCAGGAGAAGCGGGACTATCGCTGCGCGAACTGGCGGCCGACGGCTTCGCCGGCAGCGCCGGGCGCGATGAGGTGCTGGCGACGGGAGAGGCCGGCACGGTCTATCTCTGCCATCCCTTCCTGGTGCACTCCGCGCAGCCGCATCGCGGGACGAGGCCGCGCTTCCTGGCGCAGCCGCCTCTGTTGCCGCGCGAGCCGCTGAGCCTCGCTCGGCAAGACGAGGCCTATTCGCCTGTCGAGCTGGCGATCCGGCAGGCTCTCTGACGCCTGCGCCACTTCGCCCGGGGCTTGTCCTCGGGCGAAGTGGTGACAAGCCGCCGCCGGGAACGCTACTGTCGCGCTCCCGCACCGCCCAGTGGAGAGCTGCCTTGGACGCCGTGCCGAGTCCTGATGTCGCCCAGTCGGACCAGGCTGCACCTCCCGCGCCGCCGAAGCAGCCCCCGCGCGAGATCGAGCTGAAGCTCGCCGCTTCGCCCGAGGCGTTGGAGACGCTGCGCGGAGCGGACTTGATCGCGCGCCATGCCCGCAACCAGGGCGTCACCCGCCGGCTCGACGCGGTCTATTACGACACGCCCGACCGGCTGCTCGATCGCAACGGCCTGTCATTGCGCGTGCGCCGCAGCGGCAAGCGCCACGTGCAGACGCTGAAACGCTCCGGCTCAGGCGATCCGCTGGCGCGCGACGAATGGGAGGTCGCGCTACCGGACGGCACGCTCGACCTGTCGCTTCTGCCGCTCGCCGACATCGGCGAACCCTTGGCGAGCCTGTCGGCCGGCCAGCTCGCGCCGGTCTTCGCCACGCGGATCAGGCGGCGCTTGCGCCGGCTCGACTATGCCGGCGCGCTGATCGAGATCGCCTTCGACGACGGCACGATCGAGGCTGGTGAGAACAGCCTGCCGGTCAGCGAGCTCGAGCTCGAGCTCAAGGAGGGCGAGGCGGCGGCGCTCTACGAGCTGGGGCTCGCTCTCCTCGACGTCGCGCCGCTGCAGGTCGCGACGCAGAGCAAGTCGGCGCGCGGCTACGGACTGGCTTTTGCGCGCTTGCCGCGGGCGGTGAAGGCGAAGCCGGTCGAGATCGCCGGCCACGACAATGCGGATGCGGCGATCGCGGCGATTCTCGGTAACACCTATCGGCAACTGCTGGCCAATCTCGCCCCCGTCGCCGCCCAATCCGGGCCGGAGGGCGTTCACCAGATGCGCGTGTCGCTACGCCGCCTGCGCTCGGCGTTGTCGGTGCTGAAGCGCGAGATCGCTTCGCCCGCCTTCGTATCGATCGGCCAGGAGGCGAAACGCCTCGGCCATGTGCTCGGCCCCGCGCGCAACTGGGACGTCTTCATCACCCAGACCGCACCGGAGATCGAGACGGACGGGCTCGGCGATGCCGGGCTGCCGGCGCTGCGCAAGGCGGCCGAGCCGTTCCAGGCCAGGAGCTACGTCGCGGTGCAGGAGCGCCTGGCGGATCCGCAGACCTGCCGCTTCCTTCTATCCTTCGGTGCCCTGATCGAGCGTCGCGGCTGGCGCAGCGGCCTTCCCAGCGAAGCCATGGCGGTGCTGGCCGAGCCGGCCGACGATTTCGCCGGCCGGGTTCTGACGCGGACGCATCGCCAGGCGCTGAAGCGCGGCCGCGGCTTCGGCCGTCTCCACCCCGAGCAGCGCCACCAGTTGCGACTCGCCTTGAAGAAGCTGCGCTACACCGCCGAGTTCTTCCTGCCGCTGCATGACGGCGCGGCGGCGCGTAGATATCTCGGCCGGCTGTCGCGCCTGCAGGAAGCGCTCGGCCTCGCCAACGATGCGGCGACGACGCAGCATCTCCTCGCGGAGCTGCGCGCGGGCAAGGCCCCGGGGCCGGAGCTGCATTTCGCCGCCGGCGCCGTCCATGGCTGGCAGTCCCGCCATACCATCGAGGCCGGTCGCAAGCTCAAGAAACGCTGGCGGAGATTCGAGGCGGCGAGCCCGTTCTGGAGCTAGGCGGTTCGGACCGGTTTCGGCTCGGTCAGCTGGTCTTCCTGGTGACGATCGTCAACTCGCCCTCGTTGTTCACCTGGGCCAGGACGACGTCGCGCGCCGAGAAGCCCTTGGCCTCCACGGCGGACTTCACGGCGGGCGCCTTCTCGATGGCCTGGCGCAGCTTTTCGAGCTCATCGGCGGTGCGCGTCGCCACCAGCTGGTTGACCTGCGCCTTGCTGGCCTCCGGCAGCTCGTCGATCTCGACGACCTTGACCGAGGTGATCGTCGGGGCGCCTGCGGGAGCTTCCTGCGACGAGGCGGGCGGCTTTGCCGAGGGGCGCTCCGTCGAGGGCGCCTGGGCATAGGCGGCGCCGGCCAGGATCGTGGCGGCGCTCGCGGCGGCGATCGTGATCATACGCATGGCGTGTCCTTCCATCGGTTGCGGAAAGACAATTCGACACCACGAATGGGATCTGAGGCTGAAGGCGATCAGGTCATTTCGTGACCATATGACGGCACTGACGAGGCGATGGGCCCACGTGCCGTCATGGAAGTCAGGCCGCGTCCAGTCCGTAGAGCGAGTGCAGGGTGCGGACCGCCAGCTCGGTATAGGCGGCGTCGATCAGCACCGAGAACTTGATCTCGGAGGTGGTGATGGCGCGGATGTTGATGCCCTTCTCGGCCAGCGCCCGGAAGGCGCGTGCTGCGACGCCGGCATGGCTCCTCATGCCGACGCCGATCGCCGAGATCTTCACCACCTCCGTCGCGCCCTGCAGCGTCTGGTAGGCGATGACGTCGTGCTTCGATTCGAGCAGGCCCTTGGCGCGCTCGTAATCGGCGGTCGGCACGGTGAAGGTGATGTCGGTGGTCGCCTGATCGTCGGAGACGACCTGGATGATCATGTCGCCATTGATGTTGGCATCGGCCAGCGGCCCGAAGATCGCCGAGGCGAAGCCGGGCTTGTCGGCCACGCGCCGGAGCGTGATCTGGGCTTCGTCGCGCGAGAAGGCGATGCCGGTGACGATCTGCTGTTCCACGATGTCGTCCTCGTCGCAGATGAGGGTGCCTGGATTGGGGTTTTCTGGGTCGTCGAAGGAAGAGCGTACATAAGTCGGCACGCGTTGGACCATGGCGATCTCGACCGAGCGCACCTGCAGCACCTTCGAGCCGAGAGAGGCCATCTCCAGCATCTCTTCGAACGAGACCTTGTCCATGCGCCTCGCCTTCGGGACGATGCGCGGATCGGTGGTGTAGACGCCATCGACATCGGTGTAGATGTCGCAGCGATCGGCCTTCAGGCCCGCGGCGAGCGCGACCGCGCTGGTATCCGAGCCGCCGCGGCCGAGCGTGACGATGCGTTGGCTGCGCGGATTGATGCCCTGGAAGCCGGAGCAGACCGCGATCTCGCGATTGCGGTCGAAGCCGGCGAGGATGCCGGCGCCGTCGACGCCCTCGATCCTGGCCGAGCCATGCGCGTCCGAGCCGTAGAGCGGGATCTGCCAGCCCTGCCAGGAGCGGGCGGGCAGCCCCATCTCCTGCAGCACGATCGCCATCAGGCCGGAGGTGACCTGCTCGCCGGAGGCGACGACGGTGTCGTATTCGGCCTGGTCGTAGACGGGCGCCGCTTCCTTGCACCAGGCGACCAGTTCGTTGGTCTTGCCGGACATCGCCGAGACCACGACCGCGACCTGGTTGCCGGCGTCGAATTCACGTTTGACGTGGCGGGCCGCGTTCTTGATGCGCTCGACAGTGGCGACCGATGTGCCGCCGAACTTCATCACCAGACGGGCCATGACGTCTAAAGGCTCTCTAATCTGCGCCCGGCCGGGCCGGGACGAAACGTCCCCTCGCACCTAGCGAAGGGCGGGTGTAGATGACGGGCAGCGCGGAAAGTGTCAATGCAGCCACCGGCCGCGCGGGCATAAACAGGGTATCAAAGGTCATGACGGCAGCGGCACGCGAAGGCTCCACCATCGATCCGGCCGAGGTCGCGCGCTTCGATGCGCTGGCCAAAAGCTGGTGGGACCCGAAGGGGCCGATGGCGGTGCTGCACAAGTTCAATCCGGTGCGCCTCGCCTTCATCCGCGACCTCGCTTGCGAGCGCTTCGGCCGCGATCCGAAATCGCTGCGGGCGCTGGAGGGGCTGAGCCTCGTCGACATCGGCTGCGGCGGCGGCGTGCTCTCCGAGCCGCTGGCCCGTCTGGGAGCTGAGGTAACCGGACTAGACCCGGCAACGACCAATATCGCCGTGGCGCGCGCCCATGCGGCGAAGGCCGGCATCGCGGTCGACTATCGCGAAGAGACGATCGAGGCGGTCGTCGCGTCGGGGGCGCGCTTCGATATCGTGCTTGCCATGGAGGTGGTCGAGCATGTCGCCGATGTCGAGGCCTTCGTCGCCTCCTGCTGCGCGGCGGTGAAGCCGGGCGGGCTGCTCGTCATGGCGACGCTCAACCGCACGCTGAAATCCTATGCGCTCGCCATCGTCGGCGCCGAATACATCCTGCGCTGGCTGCCGCGCGGCACGCATGACTGGGAGAAGTTCGTGACGCCGGAAGAGCTCGAGACGGCGATCGCGGCCGGCGGGCTCTCGGTCTTCGCCCGCGAGGGCGTCGCCTACAACCCGCTCGCCGATCGCTGGTCGCGCTCGCGCGATCTCGACGTGAACTATCAGCTGGCGGCGAGCCGCCCGGCCTGATCGCTGTCAGGCGGCGAGCCGGG
>WPCJ01010743.1_pt1 | contig 10828 bp, 11 predicted proteins | sample 5399831 | NCBI WGS metagenome assembly WPCJ01 (sample SAMN12869470, study PRJNA574797) | sludge metagenome | isolation source: wastewater treatment of pH10 | place: China:Beijing | collected 2019-05-20 | reverse complement strand
TCGCCGTCCGCGCCCTCGACGCTTTCGCCGTCTTCCTCGGGCTGCGCCGCACCGGCGGCCGCCTCGAGGAAGACGCCGCGGAAGTCGAGCGCGGCCGACGCCTGAATGCGCTGCAGCGTCGCGTCGTCGACCTTGCCGGGGATGGCGACGGAGATGTGGTTATTGCCCTGCGTGGTGATCTCGGCCTCGGAAACGCCCGAGGCGTTCACTCGCTGACGCAGGATCTCCACGGCCTGGTCGAGCTGCTCGCCAGTGACGGCCTTGCCGTCGTTCTGGTTTGCGGCAAGCAGGATCTGCGTGCCGCCCTGCAGGTCGAGCGCAAGCTTCGGGGTCCAGGTCGCATCACTGCGGAACACCCCGAGCGTGATGAGCCCGGTAAGTCCCACAATGATCGCGAGCAGGAAGATGAGCGAGCGACGTGCGCTCCGCACCGCAGGCGCGACGGATGATTTCGCCAAGACAGCTGTCTCGCTTTCAGATAACGGTGTGAAGCATCACACCGGAGGGTCCTTACTCCTTGTCGGAGTTCTTGTCGTCGCGCTTCTCGGCCGCAGTTGCGCCGTCGAGATCCGTCGCGGCGTCGGTCGCGGCGTCAACGGTCGAGTCGATGTTTGCCTCTGCCTCGGCGGCAGCGTCCTCTACGGGGGCGAACCGCTCGCCGAACTCGGGGTCGTCGTCGGGAGCGAGCGTCGCTGCTTCGCTCTCCTCAACGGGTGCGTCTGCGGGGGTCACGACCTGGCCGACAGCGTTGCGGTGCACAACGAGGGTGCTGGTGCCGCTCTGCACGGTCACGCGGTTCTCTTCCTCGTCGACCGACACGATGGTGCCGTAGATCCCCGACTGAAGCATGACCTCTGCGCCCGGCTGCATGTTGTTCTGCATCTCGGCCATCTGCGCCTGGCGCTTCTTGCTGTTGCGGAACATGAAGAAAATGAGCACGGCGACGAGGCCAAGCATGATGAGTGTCATCGGATCCATGAGGCGGAGACCCTTCCAAAGTTAGTGAGCGCGCCCTTGAACACGCACGGACCGCACAAGTCTAGCGGGGTTTCCTGCGAGCGTCAGCACCCTACGGTGAAGGTGGGACAATCCCCAGATGCGCCCACCCGAGGGAGGTGGCGATGCGGCCGCGCGGCGATCGCGCGATGAGCCCAGCGCGCATGAGGAAGGGCTCGACGACTGACTCGATCGTCTCGGCCTCCTCGCCGACGGACGCAGCGAGCGTCGACAGGCCAACCGGCCCGCCGGCGAAGCGCTCAACGATAATGCGCAGCACCTCGCGGTCGAGCCGATCCAGCCCGTGCTCGTCGACGTCGTACAGCGAGAGCGCGGCCCGGACCGAACGTTCGTCTGGCTGCGTGCCGTGCACGAGCGTGTAATCGCGCACGCGTCGCAGCAGCCGGTTTGCGATGCGCGGCGTTCCGCGCGAGCGGCCCGCGATCTCGACAACCCCAGCGTCGTGGAGCGGGAAATCAAGTAGTCCCGCAGCGCGACTCAGTACACCCTCAAGCTCTGAGGTCGCGTAGTACTCGAGGTGCGCAGTAAACCCGAACCTGTCGCGAAGCGGGTTCGGCAGGAGGCCGGCGCGTGTCGTCGCGCCGACGAGCGTGAACGGCGCGAGTTCGAGCGGCACGGACGTCGCTCCCGCACCCTTGCCGACCATGATGTCGACCTTGAAGTCCTCCATTGCGAGGTACAGCATCTCCTCGGCGCTGCGGGCCATGCGGTGGATCTCATCGATGAACAGCACCTCGCCCGGCGTGAGCGCGGAGAGCACGGCCGCGAGGTCGCCGGCGTGCTGGATCGCCGGGCCGGACGTCTGCTGGAGCGGCACCCCGAGCTCGGTCGCGACGATCATCGACAGCGTCGTCTTGCCGAGCCCGGGCGGCCCGGCAAGCAAGATATGGTCTGGCGTGCGGCCGTCGATCTGGGCCGCGCCAAGCAGCAGGCCGAGCTGCTCGCGCACCTTCTCCTGCCCAACGAACTCGGCGAGCGAACCGGGACGGAGCGCGCCCTCGTAGCTCACCTCCGTTGGCAGCGCCTGCGGCGAGAGCTCCCCCGACATCGGCGCGCTCATCGGCGGCCTCGCTGCAGGAGCGTGAGCGCGGCGCGCAGGAGCTGCGCGTTGGTCATCTCGGCGCCGGCATCACGGGCATCGAGCACGGCCTGCCGGGCCTCGCCCTCGCTCCAGCCGAGCCCCTGCAGACCCTCCGTCACCGCCTCGGTCAGCGCCTCGTCCGGCGCGACAGCGGCAGGCTCGTCGCCCGCCTCCGCGATCGCGAGCGCGCTGAGCTTGCCCGCGAGCGAGACCGTGATGAGCTTTGCGGTCTTCGGGCCGATCCCCGACACCTTGCGAAACGGCTTGTCGTCTTCGGCAGTGACCGCCCGAACGATCTCGCTGGGCGAGAGCTCGGACAGCACGCCAAGGCCCGAGCGGGGGCCGACCCCTGAGACGCCGATCAAGAAGCCGAACGTTGCAAGCTCCGCCTCGGTTTCGAACCCGTAGAGCGTCAGCGAGTCCTCGCGGACAACGAGCGACGTGTGCAGGAAGAGCTGCTCCCCCGGCGTGCGCTGCGCCATGCGCCCGCTCGGCACCTCAACGCGCATGCCAACACCGCCGACACCAAGAACGACCCAACCGGCACCCGAGGCCAGCACCTCACCGCGTAACGAAGCAATCACACGCCAAGCCTATGGGGCATCACGCAAAAACCCCGCTGCGCCACACCGCAGATTCGAACATATGTGCGAATCGGGTGGGGGCAGCGGGGCCTGGCGGCGTGCGTGCTAGGCGGAGACGGCCTCGCGCTGCGCCGCTGAGTTGCGGACGGAGCGGTTCACGGCCGAGACGATCGCCTTCAGGGTCGCGCGGCTCGTGTCGGGGTCGATACCGACGCCCCACAGGCGCTGCCCGTCAACCTCGAGATCGACGTAGGCAGCGGCAACCGCGTCGCCGCCCTCGCTCATCGCGTGTTCGACGTAGTCGAACAGCGTAACCGCGTGGCCGGAGGCGTTCAACGAGTTGATGAAGGCGTCGACCGGGCCGTTGCCCTGCGAAGTCTCCTCCCGCTGCTCGTCGCCGTCGCGGTATTCCACCGTGAGGTTCGTCACGCCGTCGCCGGCGCTGACGCTCGACGTGCGGAACAGCTCGTAGCGACCCCAGCGCTCGACGCCGTCGACGCCGGTCGAGGGGAGGTACTCATCCTGGAAGATCGTCCAGATTGCGTCGCTGGAGACCTCGCCACCCTCTGAGTCGGTGACGCCCTGCACGACTGCGCTGAACTCGATCTGCAGCCTGCGCGGCAGGTCGAGCGAGTGATCGGTCTTCAGCAGGTAGGCGACGCCGCCCTTGCCCGACTGCGAGTTCACGCGGATGACCGCCTCATACGACCGACCGAGATCCTTCGGGTCGACCGGCAGGTACGGGACCGCCCACTCGACGTCGTCGATCGAGACTCCGGCCGCGTCGGCGTCGGCCTGCATGCGCTCGAAGCCCTTCTTGATCGCGTCCTGGTGCGAGCCCGAGAAGGCGGTGTAGACGAGGTCGCCGGCCCACGGGCTCCGCTCAGGTACGCGGAGCTGGTTGCAGTACTCGGCGGTGCGGCGCACCTCGTCGAGGCGCGAGAAGTCGATCTGCGGATCGATCCCCTGCGTGAACATGTTGATGCCGAGCGCGACGAGGTCGACGTTGCCGGTGCGCTCGCCGTTGCCGAACAGGCAGCCCTCGATGCGGTCTGCGCCAGCCATGTAGCCGAGCTCAGCCGCCGCGACGGCGGTGCCGCGGTCGTTGTGCGGGTGCAGCGACAGGATCACGTTCTCGCGATGGTTGAGGTTGCGGCCCATCCACTCGATCGAGTCGGCGTAGACGTTGGGGGTCGCCATTTCGACGGTCGACGGCAGGTTGATGATGACCTTGCGCTCGGGGGTCGGCTCGAACACCTCGAGCACGGCATTGCACACCTCTGCGGCGTACTCGAGCTCGGTGCCAGTGTAGGACTCCGGGGAGTACTCGTAGTAGATGTCGGTACCCTCGCAGATGTGCTCGGCCGCGCGGCAGAGCTTCGCTCCCTCGACGGCGATCTGCTTGATGCCCTCGCGGTCCGAGCGGAACACCACATCGCGCTGCAGGATCGAGGTCGAGTTGTACAGGTGCACGATCGCCTGCTTCGCACCAACGAGCGACTCGTAGGTTCGAGTGATGAGGTGCTCGCGCGCCTGGGTGAGCACCTGGATCGTGACGTCGTCAGGGATCGCGTTCTCTTCGATGAGCTGGCGGACGAAGTCGAAGTCGGTCTGGCTCGCGGACGGGAAGCCGACCTCGATTTCCTTGTACCCCATCTGCACGAGCAGGTCGAACATGACGCGCTTGCGCTCGGGGCTCATCGGGTCGATGAGCGCCTGGTTGCCGTCGCGAAGGTCGACCGCGCACCAGCGGGGCGCCTCGGTAATCTGCTTCGTCGGCCACGTCCGATCGGGCAGTTCAACGGGAATGATCTCGCTGTAGGGGCGGTAGCGGTGGATCGGCATACCGGAGGGCTGCTGCATGTTCTTCATGACGTTTCCTTCTTCGTTTCGTTCGCTCAGCCAAACACAAACACCGCGACGAGGAAGGCCTGAGACTGAATTAGTTCGAAGTCGAGGACTCGTCGCGGCAGCTAAGAAGAAGCGAGCCGAACAGCATGGGATCAGTTTAGCGTACGCTCGACGATATGCGAAAATTTCTCCGGACAAGCTCGCTTCTGCTCGCCGCCACCGGGCTGCTCGTTGCCCCGGCGCTGGCGGCGACCCCCGCCCTCGCTGACGTCGACGACTTCACGTACGACGCATGGCACGTCGACGCCGAAGTTGGGGTGGACGATGCGGGCCGCGCGGTGGCAACGGTGACAGAAACCATCAGCCCGCGGTTCCCCGAGACCGACCAGAACCGTGGCATCGTGCGCGGGATCCCGATCGACTACCAGCGTGCCGGCACCGACCCGCGCGACTTTACCGTGACCGACGCCGGGGGCGCGCCCGTCCCGTTCGAGGTCGATGACGAAGACGGCTTCCGCATCGTGCTCGTCGGCGATGACAGCTACGTGCACGGCCCGCAGACGTACGTGTTGAGCTACACGATCTCCGACGTCGTCCTCCCCCGCGACGACGGCGCCGCCGACGAGTTCTACTGGGATCTCCTCGACTTCGAACACGTGCAGCCCGTCGCCAAGTTCACCGCTGAGGTGTCGTTTTCCGACGCCCTTGCGCCGAAGCTCGACGGCAACGCCACGTGCTACTTCGGAGCGCCCAAGAGCACAACTGAGTGCGCCATGACGGGGGCTGGCACCGAGACCGACCCGATCCGCATCGCCGACCTGCCGCTCGGACCCCGCGAGGGCGTCACCGTGGCCGTCGGTCTCACGCCGGGGGCTGTCGTCCAGCCGCCGCAGCGCCTGCCGAACTTCGCGCTCGACGGCATGCCCCTCATCATCGGTGGCGCTGGCTTGGCGACCGCGGCGGTCGGCGGCATTAGCGTCGCCCGGTTCCGGGGCAAGCGGTCGACGGGACGGGGCACCGTCGTCCCGCAGTACGATGTGCCGACGTCGCTGCCGCCCCTCCTCGCGGCGCCCATCTTCGGCGGCGGAACCGCTGCGCCGCAGGCCGCCGAGATCATCCACCTCGCGGTGCTCGGGGCGACCCGACTCGAGGAAGACAAAGAGTCGGGCAAGAAGAAGAAACGCAAGCGCACGCAGATCGTGCGGGTGCTCGATCCGAGCCGAGCCGTCGACGAGCTCGACGCACGCATGCTGCAGGCACTCGTGCCCGGGGCTGAGCCAGGCGCGGCGAAGGCGATCCCGAAGCAAAGCACGAAGTTTGCCGAGAAGATGACGAAGCTCACGGCGGCCGGCGCCGCGGCCGCGGTGGATCGCGGCTACCTCGAGAAGGCGTACGCGCCGGGTGGGCGCGCGTTCGGCTACACGACCCTTGCGATCAGCGCTGTGCTGTTCGTCCTCGGCATCGTCGGGCTCGCGACGCGCGGCTCAGCACTGGGCGCGCTCTTCCTCTTCGGCGGCCTGCTACTGGCCGCAGTCGGCGTGTTCTCTGTCGTCAAGCACACGGTGCACACTCGTCTCGGGGCCGAGACGCGCGAGTACCTTGCAGGCGTTCGCCTCTTCATCACTGTCGCCGAGGAGGATCGCATCAAGACGCTGCAGTCAGCGAGCGGCGCGGAGCGACGCGAGGTTGACGGCATGTCCGTGATCCACCTGTACGAGCGCCTGCTCCCCTACGCCATGCTCTTCAACCTCGAGAAGGAATGGACGAAGACACTGCAGGTGCACTACGAACAGCACCAGAACTACGTCCCGTACTGGTACCCGGCCCTCGCCGTGCACGGCCTGGGCAGCTTCCCGAGCACGCTCGCGAGCTACACCCAGTCGCTCTCGAGCGCGGTGAGCTACACCTCGTCAAGCTCGGGCGGGTCGACCGGTGGCGGGTTCGCTGGCGGCGGCGGCGGAGGCGGCTTCAGCGGCGGCCGCTAGTGGGCTCGCGGCTGGTACCGCGCGTCGCCCAGGCCAATGATGAAGTACCCGATGATCGGGAACATCCACAGCAGGAAGACGGAGAAGCCGGCCCCCTTGCCGAAGTTGGCGCCGAGGCGGAGCGCGACGAAGATTGCGAAGATGAAGCCCACGATCGGGATCAGGTACAGCAGCGACATCCACGCCGAATAGCCGGCGATCTTGACGACGAGGATCACGTTCACAATCGGAATGAACGCGAGAATTCCGGGGTACCCGGCCTTCAAGAACATCTTCCACGCCGCGATCGCGAAGACCACGTAGAAGGCAATGACGATGAGTGAGGTCGTGCCGGAGAAGATCGCGGCGACCGCCTCGTCCATTGGCGTATTCGATGGGTTCATGCGGACAAGTCTATGCGCCGAGGGCGCCGAGACAGCCGCACGCCCCCACCGCTAGAACCCGAGTCGTCCGAGGGCCTTCGGGTCGCGCTGCCACTCCTTCATGACCTTCACGCGAAGCGAGAGGTAGATCTTTCGCCCGAGCAGGGCCTCGATCTCGCGGCGGGCGTCCTCCCCGATCTGGCGCAGCCGTGAGCCGCCCTTGCCGATCACGATGCCCTTCTGGCTGTCGCGCTCGACGTAGAGCGAGGCGTACAGCTCGAGCAGGCCGAGCTCGCCCTCGGTCTCGGGCTCGCGCTCCTCGCGGTCGTCGACGGTCACGGCGAGCGAGTGCGGCAGCTCTTCGCGCGCCTCGCGGAGCGCCGCCTCCCGGATGAGTTCGGCGATCCGATCGTCCTCAGACTCGTCAGTCGAGGATTCGTCGTCGTAGAGCGGCGGTGACAGCGGCATGAGCTGCAGCAGTTCGTCGCTGAGAATGTCGAGCTGCTCGCGGGTCACCGAAGAGATCGGTACGACGGCGTCCCACTCACGCAGCTCGCCCAGGCGGACGAGCTGGTCGAAGATCTCCGACTTCGATGCCTCGTCGACCTTGGTAAGGATCGCAACCTTCTTCGCGCGGGGGAAGTCGTTCAGTCGGTCATTGATAAACCTGTCGCCCGGGCCAAGCTTCTCGTTTGCCGGTACGCAGAAGCCGATGACGTCGACGTCGCCGAGCATCGATTCAACAAGGGCGTTCAGTCGCTCGCCGAGCAGCGTGCGCGGGCGGTGGATGCCCGGGGTATCGACGATGATGAGCTGGCCGTCTGGCCTGTGCGCGATACCGCGGATCGCCCGCCGGGTGGTCTGCGGCTTCGGGCTCGTGATCGCGATCTTCTCGCCGACAAGCGCGTTGGTGAGCGTCGACTTACCCACGTTCGGCCTGCCGACAAACGAGACGAAGCCCGCGCGGAAGCCTTCGCTCGCGGGCGCGGTGTCGATCGGGTGCTCCGCCGGATCTGGGGTGTGGGTGTCCGGTGCGTTCATGCCGTGTCCTCAGTGTGCTGTGCCGCGGGCTCCGCGGGTTCGTGGATCGCGCGGGCCCGCGCGGTAATCAGTCGTTTGCGTCGGCGTTCGGTGTCGATCGCCTCGAGTTCGATGCCCTCCCCGCTCACGCGGTCTCCGACCTCGGGAAGCCTGCCGAGCCACTTCGCGAAGAGCCCGCCGACGGTGTCGACCTCCTCGTCGTCGAGCTCGATCTCGAACAGCTCGCCCAGGTCATCGATTGGCAGCATGGCGCTTACGAGGAACAGGCCCGGGGCCTCCTCGACGACCTCCGGCGTCTCGCGGTCGTGCTCGTCGCTGATGTCGCCGAGCACCTCCTCGATGAGGTCTTCAAGCGTGACGAGCCCCGAGATGCCACCGTACTCGTCGACGACGAGCGCGAGGTGGTTCGACTCCTGCTGCATGCGGCGCAGCAGCTTGTCTGCGCGCTGCACCTCGGGGACGAACATCGCGGGCTTCATGATCCGGGTGACGTGCGCTTCCTCCGCATCCTCCGGGCGTCGCAGCACAAAGCCGCTCGCGTCGCGGAGGTACATGACTCCGAGCACCTCGTCGACGTCGTCCCCGACGACGGGCACGCGGGAGTGGCGCGAGTTCAACAGCAGCTCGAGCCCATCACGGATCGTGACCTCGGAGTCGACCGTCACCATGTCGGTGCGTGGCACCATGACCTCGCGAACGAGCGTGTCGCCGAACTCTACGATCGAGTGGATGTAGTCCCTGTCGCCCTCCTCCAGGAGGTCGAGCTCGGTCGCCTGATCCACCATCGAGAGCAGCTGCTGCTCGTCGCGCACGCGGCCGCGGCCGAGCGCGACCCGCTCGGCGATCCGTCGAACGGCCGCGCTCGCGCGCTCGAACAGCGGAGGTAGATCGTCGTCGCTCACCGAGCTCAACGCTCTCGGGTGCTGAACGCGAGCACGAGGTCACGCTGCAGGCCGAACATCTCGGCTTCCTCATCGGGGGTGCCGTGATCGAATCCCAGCAGGTGCAGCATGCCGTGCGTGACGAGCACCGTCAGCTCCTGCTCGAGGGAGTGCCCGGCGTTGTCGGCCTGCACCATCGCGACCTGCGGGCACACGACGATGTCGCCGAGGAGCCCGGCGGGGGCCTGCGCGTCGGGGCGGCCGGGACGCAGCTCGTCCATGGGGAAACTCAGCACGTCGGTAGGACCCGGCTCGTCCATCCACTGAACGTGGAGCTGCTCGATCGCAGCCTCGTCGACGAACATGAGACTGAGCTCGGTGTCCGGATGCACGTACATCGACTCGAGCACAAAGCTCACGAGTCGCTGCAGTCGGTCCTCGCCGACGGCGACCCCTGATTCATTGTTGATCTCGACGCTCATCGGTCGTGCTTCCCTTCGGTGCTGTCTTGGTCTGTGGTGTCGTGGCCGCGCGGTTGCGCGCCCGCCTGGGGCGTCCCGCCCGCCTGCCGCTCATCGTACGAGGCGTAGGCGTCGACGATCCTGCCGACGAGGCTGTGGCGCACGATGTCGTCCGCGGTGAGTTCGGCGAAGTGGATGTCCTCGACGTCGCGCAGAATGCGGGTGACGACGCGCAAGCCGCTCTGCTTGACGGGCAGGTCGACCTGGGTCATGTCGCCAGTGACGACCATCTTCGAGCCGTAGCCGAGCCGTGTGAGAAACATCTTCATCTGCTCGGGCGTCGTGTTCTGCGCCTCGTCAAGCACGACGAAGGCCTCGTTCAGCGTGCGACCGCGCATGTACGCGAGGGGCGCCACCTCGATGGTGCCGTTCGCGAGCAGCTTCGGGACGAGATCCTGATCCATCATCGAGCCGACAGCGTCGAACAGGGGCCGCAGGTACGGATCGATTTTGTCTTCGAGACTCCCCGGGAGATACCCGAGCCGTTCGCCGGCCTCGACGGCCGGCCGGGTGAGGACGATCTTGGACACCTCGCGCCGTTGCAGCGCCTGCACCGCCTTCGCCATCGCGAGATACGTCTTGCCAGTACCCGCGGGGCCGAGCCCGAACACGATTGTGTTCGCGTCGATCGCGTTCACGTACTCGCGCTGCCCCTGCGTCTGCGGGCGAACCGAGTTTCCGCGCACGGTCAGGATCGGCTCACTCAGGGTGATGGCCGCGCGCGGGCCGTCGCCGTCGCGCACCATCCGCGCGATCGAACGCACGTCGGTGCTTGAGACGGTGCCGCTTCTCCTGGCGAGTTCGAGGATCTCTCGGACGAGCTGCTCCGCCGCACGGACGGCGCTCGTCTCGCCGCGGATCGACAGCACGTCGTTGCGGGCGTTGAACTGCACGTTCGGGTGCTGGGCCTCGAGGTCGGCGAGCAGCTGGTCGCGGTGGCCAAGGAACGAGGACAGCTCGACCCCGGTCAGCGTGACGGTGCGCTCAAGCTGCGGCTCGGGCCTGTGTCCACCCGTCGCCGTGCCCTCGTCATCGTGATCGGCCCGGTCCGGCTCGTCGGCCGGTGAGATTGGTTCAGAACCCAAGGAGGGATCGCTCCTCAAGGTTCGCGATGAGGTGCGCGTGCACGTGGAAGACGGTCTGCCCCGCGCTCGAACCATTGTTGAAGATCAGCCGGTACTCGCCGTTCGCGTGCTCGTCTGCGAGGTGCTTCGCGACCGCGACCATCTCTGCGAGGAGTTCGGGGTCGCCAGCGGCGAGCTCGGTCACGTTCTGGTACTCGGTCGTCTTCGGGATGACGAGGATGTGCACCGGCGCCTGCGGGTTGATGTCGGGGAACGCAATGACGCGCTCGGTCTCAGCGAGCAGCTTCGCCGGAATCTCGCCCGAGATGATCTTGCCAAATACTGTGTCTTCAGCCATGCCTTCAGTCTACTGTCGGGATCGGTGGGGTCACCAGCGACCGAGCGCGGCGTTCAGCACGGCGAGGGCAGCGGGCCCGGCCG
>WPCJ01296790.1_pt1 | contig 10829 bp, 10 predicted proteins | sample 5399831 | NCBI WGS metagenome assembly WPCJ01 (sample SAMN12869470, study PRJNA574797) | sludge metagenome | isolation source: wastewater treatment of pH10 | place: China:Beijing | collected 2019-05-20 | reverse complement strand
CCCGGATTGGAATTTGAAAATCTCCGTCTTTTCCAGATCTCAAGGCAACACTCATGGCTGAAGCGACAGCGCCCGTGCCACAGGCATAGGTTTCATCCTCTACACCACGTTCAAAGGTCCTTACGAAATATCCGTTTTCTTCCGCTTCGATAAAGTTGACATTGATTCCTTTTTCGCCATAGGTGCTGTTGTTCCGAATGGCATAGCCATCTTGGAAGACATTCTTGTGTGCCAAATCTTCAACAAACTCGACATAATGTGGAGAACCTGTGTTTAGGACAAATGCTTCCCCATCCATGCTGTATTCATTCACGTCAATCATGCCAAGATTTACAATATTTTGCTGAATTTGAGCATCATGCCTTCCGTCTACTGCCAAAAAGACAGTGTCGCGTGAGATGATTCCCAAATCTCTGGCAAAGGCTACCAAGCAGCGCCCTCCATTCCCACACATGGTGCCTTCCTTTCCATCTGCATTGAAGTAAAGCATTTGGAAATCATAATTATTTGTATCTTGAAGCAGCATTAATCCGTCCCCACCAATTCCAAATCTCCTGTCACAGATCTGCTGAATCAATTGTTGGTTATTGGCATCAAACGAGCCGTTTCTGTTGTCAATCAAGATAAAATCATTACCTGCACCTTGGTATTTATAGAATTGGATTTCTTTTGACATTTTGTTGAGTTTCTGCCGTAAATTTAATATTCTTGTTACAATAAACCGAACTTTTGTTAAATCTTGTTAAATGCCTGACATAGTAGGCTCTCCTTAACATTATTTAACTGACAAAAGTCTTTAAGGCCTTTTGAATGGTATTACATTTGAATTAGGAAACATAAATAAAAAAGTTAGATTAATTATAGATATGAAAAAGATAGGTGCAACTTTATTAGCAGCCATCATAGGAGGAGCCATAGCCGTGGGTGGGTTTAAGCTCTTTGAAAACAAACAGATGGACAACATGACGTTTGAAGAGCGTCAAAAAGTATATTATGCAAACAACCCTGGTGAAGAGATTCTTTCTTCTACAGGAAATCCGGATTTTACCCAAGCTGCAGCCGCAGTATCTCCGGGTGTAGTACACATTCAAGTAACAATGGCAAGCCGCGGTAACCGTGGTGGTGGCGGATCGCCTTTCGATATGTTTGAGGAATTTTTTGGAGTACCACAACAACGCGGTCAGGCTCGTCCTGCAACAGCGTCGGGTTCTGGTGTGCTTATCTCTCCTGATGGCTATATCGTAACCAACAACCACGTAGTGGAAGAGGCAGACAAGATCGAAGTTGTCTTGACCGATAAACGTAAATACGAAGCTAAGGTGATCGGTAGAGACCCGAACTTTGACTTGGCTTTGATTAAAGTAAATGCTACTGGCTTACCTATGGTGAAGTTAGGCAACTCAGATAACGTTCAGATTGGCGAGTGGGTTTTAGCAGTAGGTTATCCACTAGGATTACAATCTACCGTTACAGCCGGTATCATCAGTGCTAAAGGCCGTCGTATCGGTATCTTAGATGAACCGACTCAAGGTCGTGGATATGGTGGTATGGGTCAGCAAGAGCAAATGATCAGCAATGCTGTTGAATCATTCTTGCAAACTGACGCCGTGATCAACAGAGGTAACAGTGGTGGTGCCTTGGTAAACGCTAGAGGTGAATTGATCGGTATCAATTCCGCTATCGCATCTCCAACCGGTACTTATGCTGGATATGGATTCGCTATCCCAATTAACCTTGCTAAAAAGATTGTCGATGACTTCAAAGAATTCGGTAGTGTTAAACGTGGTTATGTGGGTGTGACATTCACTGAAATTAACGATCAGTTACGTGCCGAGAAAGGTATTGAAGATGTAAACGGTCTTTATGTACGTGATGTATTAAAAGGTGGAGCTGCAGAAGCTGCCGGAATTAAATCTGGTGATATCTTGACCAAGGTTGAAGGCCGCGTAATCTATGGAACTCCAGACCTACAAGAATATGTTGCTCGCTTACGTCCAGGTGATAAAGTGAAGATCACTTACAAACGTGACGGTAAAGAGAAAGACGTTTCATTGACCTTGAAAGGTGAAGAAAGCAAACCTAAAACAGAAGATTCAGAATCTAGTGCGTCAGCAACAGAGATCTTCAATAAATTAGGTGCTAGTTTTGTGCCTGCAAGCAATGCGCGCAAACAAGAATTAGGCATCAAATCCGGTGTAGTTGTTTCACAGGTACACAGAGGTGGTGTATTTGAATACTTCGGCGTTGAAAGAGGATTGGTAATTACTGAAGTAAATGGTAAACCTGTAAATAATGTTGATGATGTGGAGTCTGCTCTAGGTAGCACCCGACGAGACATCGTCCGTATTACCGGTGTACCTGAAAAAGGAAGTACCGTACAATTCAATGTTCCATTGAAATACTAGTAAAAATATTAAAAAGCAAAAGGGGCCCAAGAGATTGTGGCCCCTTTTGCTTTTTAGACTGATAGACATAAGACAATAGACACAAGACCGTAGGAGCTAGCCTAGCGAGGGATTTTATTTGAGATTTCGCGGATAATACAGTCTAAACCATTAATTTTTTAAATACATGAACTTGTAGTTCTTAAATCGGAGATTTAGAATGACTCGCTCAGTATCCCTCACTCTACAGCATTTCTAATTCTGAACGAAAAGTGAAGAATCTGTATGCTTTTTTCACGGAAATGCTGTCATCCTTTTGCGAAGCAAATAGGAACCGTTCGCAAAAGAAAGCCTCAGCTGGGAAAGGAAACTTTTAATAACCCAATAATTGACCCTACATCCGAACAGTTCCTTAACCTTCGGTTAAGGATGACATCCAAAAAATAACAAAAGGCTCCAGATTCTGAGCGAAAGCGAAGAATCACCATATGAGGAAGCTATTTCTAATCTCCCCCAATACTGGCTGCTAGAAATTTCTTTTGTCTCATATCTCATATCTCACATCTCAATACTAACTAGATAATGTTATATTTGAAACCATGAAAATACTAATGGTGTGTTTAGGGAATATTTGCAGGTCTCCGTTGGCTCATGGCATTATGGAGCACATGGTTGCAGAGAATGGATTGTCATGGGAAATAGATTCTGCAGGTACCGGTGATTGGCATGTTGGTCAGGCGCCGGATCGTCGTTCTATCCAAGTGGCGAAAGAAAGAGGTATTGATATTTCAAATCAAAGAGCCCAACATTTTAATCCTTCCCTTTTTTCTAAATACGACCGTATATTGGTGATGGACAAACAAAACTATTCAGATGTAGTGGCAATGGCCGTTTCTGAAGAAGATAAGGATAAAGTTTCCCTGTTTCTGATTGATGATATTGTTCCTGATCCATACTACGATTCAAACATGTTCGTTCCAGTCTTTGAACTGATTGAATCCAGATGTAAAGAACTCATTAAAGACTGGTCAGAAAATTAAATCCATGCAAGCAGCAGAAATAAATAAGAAGTGGGCGGAACTGCAAGGTGCAATCGCCAAAAACTTCGATATGGACATTCCTGACATCAAGGTCATGCTATTCTTGATCGGTGTTCAGGAGTTGGGAAAAGGACCTCAGGAGTTTTCAAAAAGAGAAAAAGAAGAATTGATGCACATCGCAACCTGTAGGCTTTTCAGTAGTTTAGGATTCTATGAACTTGAAGGGCAGGATGAACAAGGTTGGCCGCATTGGAAGCTTATTAAGCCGATTCCTAATTACACCCTAATGGAGCAGGAAATGATTATCAAGTCCTTGATAATTGATTATTTTGAAGATGTAAATTTCATTTAATATATGAGAAAAATTGTATTGTTGTTTGCCTTTGTGATGGGCTTGAGCTTTGTGTATGCACAGACTCCTAAAAACTACTATGTTGAAGTAAAAACCGGTAAAGGCAACGGTATTATCAAACTCTATAACGAAACCCGAAAACACCGGGATAATTTTGTCAAATTGGTCAATGAAGGCTATTTCGACTCCTTGTTGTTTCACCGTGTGATCCATAATTTCATGATCCAAGGTGGTGACCCTGACTCCCGCTATGCAGGTAGCAGGCAGCAACTGGGTAATGGTGGTCCTGATTATAAGGTTCCTGCCGAAATTCAAGCAGATATCATCCATAAGAAAGGGGCTTTAGGTGCTGCTCGGGATAATAATCCTGCCAAAGAATCCTCGGCATCTCAATTTTACCTGGTTCAAGGGCGCGTGTTTACTGAAGTCGCTCTAGATTCCTTGGAAAAATTCAGGCTGAAAGGCAAAAAATTGACTCCACTTCAAAGAGAAACCTATACCACAATTGGTGGAACCCCGCATCTGGATGGTGAATACACCGTATTTGGCGAATTAATCGAAGGAATCGGTGTTGTGGATAGCATTGCTGCCGTAAAAACCGATGACAACGACCGTCCATATAACGATGAGCGTTTTGCGATGAAATTATTGGATAGAAGGCAGGCATTGGATCTTGAGCGCAAGCTTCAAGGACTTCCGCCTAAGAAAGGCTTCTTTACCAAGCTTTTTGATTCCATGAAATCCAAAACTTACAAACTCCCTTAAGATGAAGATCATTACCTATAATGTGAACGGAATCCGTGCTGCTTTGAAAAAAGGCTGGTTGGATTGGTTCAAGGCTGAAAGCCCTGATGTAATTTGTATCCAAGAAATTAAAGCAAGCCCAGATCAGGTTCCTGAACTGGTATTATTAGAGGAGATGGGCTATGAACACTATTGGTACCCTGCCCAGAAAAAAGGCTATAGCGGTACTGCAATATTCACTAGGATTACCCCTAATCATATTGAATATGGTTGTGGCCATGAAGATTATGATTTTGAAGGTAGAGTTATCCGTGCGGACTTTGATAAAGCCTCGGTGATGAGCGTATATTTCCCTTCGGGAACAACTGGAGATGTAAGGCAGGATTTCAAGTACAAATTCTTGGATGATTTTCAATTGTACAGCAATGACCTATTGAAAGAGAAGCCAAAATTGGTAGTCTGTGGCGATTTTAATATCTGTCACCGTGCAATTGATATCCATAATCCTAAATCCAATGCCAATAGTTCTGGTTTCTTGCCAGCAGAGCGTGAATGGATGGAGAACTTTATCAACTCGGGTTATACCGATTCATTTAGGCATCTCAACCCAGAACCACATAATTACACCTGGTGGTCTTATCGTGCAGGAGCAAGAGGAAGAAACTTAGGTTGGCGTATTGATTACAATATGGTGTCGAATGATCTGAAAGACAGTATCAAGTCTTCTCGAATCCTTTCTCAGGCAGTTCACTCCGATCACTGTCCGGTTGAATTGGTCCTAGACTAATAAGAGAAGAATACAAGATTTATATTGGAAGTGGTTAGAGCAATACTCTGACCACTTCTTTTTTTGTCAGAAGTTTGGGTGATCCTTAATTCGGTTTTGACCTTATTCGAGAGACATTCGGAATTTTTGCAATATGTTCTCAACCAATGCCCTTTTATCATTGGAGCTTTTTCGTAGAAAAGCCAAAGTTGTTCCGAATAATTCTCGAATGATTCTCGAATATGCCTCGAATGAAACCCCTGTTTTTTGGGATGATTTTTACCCTAACAATGGCAAGTTTGTTAACTCTGTGTTTCTAGGTATTTTGATCCAGTTTCATTTTTCAGAAGAATCTCTTTTTAGCGACATACTGCCCAGGAAGGGCAGAATTATTTTAGCTAGCATGGCACATTAGCTAAAATAATGGAACCCCGATGGGCAATGTCATTAAGTTAAGAGAAAATAAAATTTAGATTCTTTGTTACTTTTGAAGCGCAAAAGTATCCAAAACCGACGAAGGAGCTCAGGGATACCAATTCTCTTCGTTACTTTTGAAGCCCAAAAGTAACCAAACCGACGAAGGAGCTCACGGATACCAAAGACAACTCGAATCCGTAACGCTTCGGCCCATTTAAGGTGGCTTTTCGCACCGTCATCCGCACATGGATAGAATGCCTTGTTGTCGGGAATATCTTTCAGAAGATCATCCCTTTTAATGGGATAATCTTCTGAAAGCATTCCAAGGCCAATCCCATCGCGCAAGTCAACGGCATTCTATTCATTTTTCCGCCACTGGAAATGAGCCGGAGGCTAAAGGACTTCCTTCGGAAGGAAGATGTTTGCATGGATAGGCAACCTACTAGCGGGGGTGTAATATTCTTCTATACCCTTTTCGTGTCACCCTGAAGGCCTGCCCGAAGGGTCTCGGAAGGTTCCGTCCTTCACTTGAAATGGTTTTCTCATCTTACGATTTCGAAATGACGAGCATCCCAAAAAAAATAAAAACAATAGATTCTTCGCTGCGCTCTGAATCCCTCTCAGGAGGCTTCCAATTCTGAACGATTAGTGAAGAATCCGTACGTAAATGCCTCAACATGTTCTTGTCATCCTTGATCGAAGATCAAGGACCTGTTCGCTAATGGAATTATGGTATGCATGGTTCCGAGATTCCTCCTTCGTCAGAATGAATCCAGGAAAGGATGTTTTTTTTGTGATAAACTGCCCATGTAAGGGCAGAATTATTTTAACAATCCCATCGCACATGTCGACGGCATTCAACCCATTTTTCCGCCACTGGAAATGAGCCGGAGGCTAAAGGACTTCCTTCGGAAGGGTAAGTGTTTATTAACTTTCCGAACCCACATTGTGGGTGAAATATTTTTCTGAAAATCCCTGCTGAATTCATTTCCAATTCTGAACGATTAGTGAAGAATCTGTACGGTTCTCCTCTTAGAGGCTTTGTCATCTTCAATCGAAGATTGAAGAACTGTTCGTCAATTCCATAAAGGCCGTCGTTGAATTTGAAGGCTATTGTCAATTAGGTTACTTGATCACTTCGATCTCGAATCGGACATTTCCATGGTTCTTTGGAACAGTGACTGCAAACAAATAAGTGCCCATAGCTGTATAGTTTCCGTTCTTGACTTTTGCAGAATAGACGATGCCCTGGTTAGCGCAGTCTCTATTGACCTGCTGACTAATTAATGTAGCGGGAATGCCCTGTACAAGTTTCTTGCCTATCAATAAACTCTGGGTCTTGAAGTCTATTTCAGATAACTTTTTTGAAACTTCTTTGCAAGGTCCATTGGCGTCTGAATCGGCAAAGGCAATTGCTTTCTCCAGTTCTGTATTTGACTCAATGTGCAGAAACCTATCTTCTAGTTTTTCATCGACTATAGAGAATCTGCAAGTGGGATTAATGCTGATTGAAGTAAATGCAACCTCTTCTTCAAGGCAGTCCGCAGGAATGGATTCTCCACATCGAACTTGGATCAATGCCATGAATCCAATGACCAGGAATAAGAATTTTGGGTATTTAGTTTTTTCCATAATGATTTTAGATTAATAGTTTACGCCGAGGGAGCTTGATGAGACTAAATCTTGTAAGATTTAACAGAAAGGAGTTGGCAAGTATTTGAGTAATAAAGCTAATTATTAAAAATTGTATTTTTTAAAATTCAATCCTAAAAATCCATCAAAAATAAAGAACCTTTCCATGATCCTCTTTCCTTCTTTTCTATTCGCTATATGAGATAATTCGGTGGATAATCGCTTAATAATTCATATTTTTATATAAAATATTCACAATTGTTGATTTTTCAATAATAAATAGCTTAATCTTTTGATTGTATCGTAAAATGAAAAAACCTATACTAGTCATCAAGTTTGGATCGGCGGCCATAACGACCGATGGAGAAATTGATGAAAGAATTGTTTTGGAAATCGCTCGGCAATGTGCTCAATTACAGCCGAAATATAATATTGTAATCGTTTCATCTGGTGCAGTTGCTGCCGGAAAGAAATTTATTCCCAAATACACGGGTACCCTTGCTCAGAAAAAAGCTGCAGCAGCCATTGGAAACCCTTTGTTAGTGCGGACCTACGGGACCTATTTTAAGCCTTTTAAGATTGCATTGGCACAAAGTCTATGTGAGCGACATCACTTTGCGAATAGGAGTCAATTCTTGCAATTGAAGAGTACATACGAAACGCTCTGGAAGAATAATGTAATTCCTATCGCCAACGAAAATGATGTGGTCAGCAATAAAGAGCTTAAGTTCTCTGATAATGATGAATTGGCGACCCTGATTTCGGTGGGATTTGGTGCTGAGCAGATCTTGTTCAGTACATCGGTGCCGGGGGTCTTGGACGAGAATGGAAAGGTGATTCCGGAATTAAAGATCATTGATAAAGCTGCTTTGGCATTAGCAAAGGAGGAGAAATCTGCTGTAGGATTAGGTGGAATGATCTCTAAATTGAATTTTGCAAGGTTGGCAAATCAAATGGGCATCAAAGCGGTTATTTTCTCCATGAAAACGGAAGATGGAATCTTGAAAGCGGTGGTTGGAGAAACCGGTACGGTATGCCAAGCTCAAGTGAAGAAGCTTTCTTCCCGGAATAAATGGTTGGCGAGTGGTAGTTTGATTACCGGTTTGGTGCAGGTGGACAAGGGTGCTTTGGCAGCTTTGAGCAAAAGGAAAAGCTTATTGGCGGTGGGTGTAAACAAGATCATCCAAGATTTTGAGGTTGGCGAGGTCTTCCAGATTGCGGATGAGGACCATGTTATCCATGCGGTTGCCAAATCGAAGATAGATTCGGTTTCACTGCGGAGTCAGGCTGAAAAGAAGAATATTGAAATTGCGCATGCTGATGATATTGTGCTATTATAATGAATATTAAAATGAAGAAAACGATCTTAACCGAAGTTGAAAATAGCAGGAAAGCCAAGAGAGCCATTGCGCAATTGTCGATTGAAAAGAAAGCTAAAATACTGAATGCCATTGCGGCAGAAATATTGGTGAATTCCGAACAGATCATAGAAGAGAACAAAAAGGATCTGGAAAGAATGGATCCTTCTGATTCCAAATATGACCGTTTGAAGTTGACCGAGGCTAGGATCCAGGACCTTGCTGCCAGTGTGCAAGCGGTTGCTAAATTGGATGACCCAACTGGAAAGCTATTGAGCAGCAAAACGCTTGATAATGGTCTTTTGGTGGAAAAGAGGTCGGTAGCATTGGGCGTAGTAGGGGTTATTTATGAATCCAGGCCTAATGTGACCATCGATGTTGCGGTCCTTTGTATTCAATCGGGTAATGTTTGTTTGCTGAGGGGCGGATCTGATGCCTGGTACAGTAATTCCTATTTGGTAAGTTTGATACAAAATGTGCTGAAGGCTTTTGGACAGGATCCGAATATCGTTCAATTGTTACCCACCGATCGGGAACTTGTCACCGAGCTATTGACGGCGGTCAAATATGTAGATATCATTATCCCAAGAGGCTCACAAGGACTGATCGACTTTGTTAGAGAAAATGCCAAGGTGCCTGTGATCGAAACTGGAGCTGGAGTTTGCCATACCTATGTGGATCAAACTGCGGATCTGGAATTGGCAGCTAAAATTGTTGCCAATGCTAAAATTTCAAGGCCATCGGTATGCAATGCTTTGGATTGTGTATTGTTGGATGAGGGGATTGTAGATGGGTTTGTAAAGAATTTAGTTCCATTATTTGAGGAAGCCCAGGTAAAGGTGCTGGCCGATGAAAAAAGCTATGCCAGCTTGAAGGAAAATGGCTATACAGCATTGGGAAGGGCGGAAGCAGATGATTTTGGCAGGGAGTTTTTGGACCTGATCTGTTCGATGAAAGTGGTTTCAGGTTTGGAAGAAGCCTTAGATCATATTTCAAATTATTCTTCTAAACATTCTGAGTGTATTGTTTCTTCTGATTCAGAAAATATTCTGAACTTTATGAATGCGGTAGATGCCGCAGCCGTATATTCTAATGCATCCACCCGATTTACAGATGGTGGTGAATTTGGTTTAGGTGCTGAGATCGGCATTTCTACGCAGAAATTACACGCCCGTGGGCCATTTGCTTTGGAGAAATTAGTGACCGAGAAGTGGTTCGTGACGGGTGAAGGACAAATTAGATAGGTATGGGAATTAGATTTGAAAAAGATACGATCCTGAATTGGATCAATGAGATGGGAAAGTACATGCGTTTGGTAGTAGATCGCTACAGTGCATTTGATGAAACGCAAGAGCCGATGGACCTGGACGAAGGCTATACGGATTTTTTTAAGAAAGATAGGGTATTCTTTTTGGATACCGACCAAGTGGGCTTAGAAGAATTCGTTGGGAGTTTGGAACCAGAACAGGTTAGGCCATTGGCGCAGTTGCTGATGTACGATGGGTTTATGAGCTCTGATCAGGAATTATTGCATAAAGCTAAGTTTCTCTTTGAATGGAATATGAAAAAGACGGGATCTTTCTCTTTTGAAGATTTTGACTATTTGTCAAAGATTGAAAGCAAATTATGAAAAAAACCTCATTAATATGAGGTTTTTTTGTTTTAATAATATTTTTAATTCCCAACAATTAAAAATATCATATAACCACCTCTTGTTTTGGTCCAAAAGCAAGAGAATTTGTCATCCTTTATCTCATTTGTTACAGATTGGTTTTCTTTTTTAAAAAAATAAGCAAATTATTCTATGTTATTTGTTTGATTACATGAGAAATGAAGTTGATGGGTTAAAATAGTGACTAAAATTATTGTTTCATGTTAAGTTTTTGTTATATACTTACCGCAATTATGAAATCAAAAGGGATGAAATAACCGTCATCCTTAGTGGAAACAATTATTTAACAAATTCAAACAATTATTATGAAACAAAAATTACTCAGCTTTTTTGTGCTGTTTTCGCTTTCCATTGGATTGCTGCACGCACAAAATCGTCAGGTGAGTGGTAGAGTTACAGATGCTACGACAGGTGCGCCGCTGTCTGGAGTGTCAGTAAAACTTGTTGGATTATCAACTGCTACT
>WPCJ01219720.1_pt1 | contig 10834 bp, 8 predicted proteins | sample 5399831 | NCBI WGS metagenome assembly WPCJ01 (sample SAMN12869470, study PRJNA574797) | sludge metagenome | isolation source: wastewater treatment of pH10 | place: China:Beijing | collected 2019-05-20 | reverse complement strand
GGATGGCTTCAAGTCGGTCAACGACACCTATGGCCACAGTGTCGGCGATGACCTGCTGGTGAATGTTGCGGCTACGATCGAAAGCCATGCCCCGGAAGGAGCGACCATCGCGCGTATCGGCGGCGACGAATTCGTCCTGCTTTTTTCAGCCGAAGGGCGAATTCAGACCGAGGTGTTCGCAGGCTCGATCATATCCGCAATCGCAAGCCAGGTTTCCACTTTGAATTCCGTGCGTATCGGCGCTTCGATCGGCATCTACGCGTCGGACAAACCACATCTCACCGAAATGCTGCTTCGCGCAGACTTTGCGCTCTACGCCGCCAAACGCAGCGGCAGGAACGAATACTGCTTTTTTGACCAGGAGCTTGAGGAGGCGCTCGAGCGCAAGCATTGCATTGAACGCGATCTGCGCTCGGCCATCGAGGCGGGTGCTGTGTGCTCCTGGTTCCAGCCTGTCCTGCGGCTGGATACGAATGCGACGGTCGGTTTCGAGGCCCTCCTGCGCTGGCAGCATCCGCTGCACGGCTTCCTCTCCCCTCCCGCGGTGGTGAACGCGGCTCGCGAAACCGGTCTGCAGTCCCTGCTGACGGAGACGGTCCTGCTCAACTGCTGCTCGATGATTGAAGAGCTGATCGGGAGTGGTCGCGCTCACATGCGCGTCGCGATGAATCTGTCGCCGCGAGAACTGGAAGCGGGCAATGTCGATGACATGATCCTTGGGACGCTCGCTGCGAAGAACATCCCGGCAGCAATGCTCGAAATCGAGATCACGGAAGAAGCCCCGGTCGATCGCGGCAGGGTGGACAGGAAACTCGAACGCCTGGCCGACGCGGGCATATCGATTGTGCTCGATGATTTCGGAACCGGATTTTCGACACTCCTGTCGCTGAAGGACAGCCGAATCCGCAAGATCAAGATCGACCAGAACTTCGTGCGCAATCTCTCCAAGTCTGCCGAGGACCAGGCTCTTGTCAAAGCCGTCATCGATCTTGGGCAGGCACTCGAGATCGAGGTGATGGCCGAAGGCGTGGAGACCGATGAAGACCGGTTGATCCTCGTGTCCCTCGGTTGCCTGATTGCGCAGGGCTACCTTTTCTCGGCCGCCGTGCCGATGGACAAGGCCCTGGGCTTCACCCCTGAGCCCGATCGCGTGTTGCGGCTGCCACTGTTCACCAGCTGACCAATCGCGGCAGCTTCACGCCTCTTGAAGCCGCATAAACAAATTTCCGATAATGTATAGTTCACTGCCAAAACTGCAAAGCAAGAGGCGAAGCTCGGGGGGTATTGTTTCTCGAGCAATCGCGCGCCGGCCCAAAGTCAGTTTCTCGGTCTTCTTGCCGGGCAGCAGAATTCAGGAGGCGCTTCCTGCAAGGCAACAAGATGACCAAGCAGACAACGGACGAAGATCACCTGGTCGTATTCTTCCTGATGCCTGAGTTCACCATGCTGGCCTTCACCTCGGCGATCGAGACGCTGCGCCTGGCAAACAGAGCGCTCGGCGGATCGGGGTATCGCTGGCGGGTTGCCTCGACAGGTGGTGAAGGCGTCACGGCAAGCTGCGGCCTCTCCATCGCAGCCCAGTCATCGATCGCCGAAGAACGGCTGGCGCTTGGCCATCCCGACCGCGCTGACCTGGTGATCGTCTGTTCGGGCCAGAATGTCTCACGGTACTACGACAGGTCAGCGGGTGCATGGCTGCGGGAGTGCAGGCAGAGGGGTGTCGTCGTTGGCGGCGTCTGCACCGGTTCGTACACGCTCGCAAAAGCCGGGCTTCTCGACCACAAACGCTGCACCATCCATTGGGAGAACTACCCGCAGTTCAGCGAGGTGTTCCCGCAGGCACTGGCCAACACAAGCGTCTATGAGATCGACGGAGGTATCTACACTTGCGCCGGCGGCACTGCCACCTTCGATATGATGCTGGACGTCGTGCGCAAGGACTATGGTGACGATACAGCTTCGGCGGTGTGTGCCCAGGCCCTGATAGACCGGGTGCGGTTGCCTTCGGAGCCGCAACGGGCGCCACTCTCCGTACGCCTCAAACAATGCACGACCAGTCTGCTCAGGGCGGTTTCGCGTATGGAGAAAGCCCTGGATCAGCCGGTTGCCATAACTGCCATCGCGAGGGACCTGAAGATGTCGCGCCGGCAGCTCGAGAGGCTGTTCAGGACGGAGCTGGGGTCGTCCCCGGCGCAGTACTACACGAAGATGCGCATCGAGCGCGCCAGGCTTCTGCTCAAACAATCCCCGATGCCGATCGTGGAAGTTGCCATAGCAAGCGGATTCACGTCCGCGTCGCATTTTTCGAAAGTCTACAAGCGTGCATTTGGCTGCTCGCCGTTGCGGACGCGGGAGCAGAACAGCGACGCGCTTGTCGCTGCGGCCTGATCGGCCCCTCAGCTTGAATTGCCCTGCCGGCGTTGGCGTACTCAAACGGTCTGGCGGCCGAAAGATCTCATGCGCCTGCGGGTCCCGGATGGGCTCTCGCCAAAATGGGAGCGGTAGCATCGCGTGAACGCGGAAGCCGACGTGAATCCGGTCGTGACCGCGATCTCGGCGAATGAGCTTCTCGTTTCAATAACACGGCGCCTGGCGGCATTCATGCGCAGGGCGACGTAGTGCACATGAGGTGCTACGCCCATCGTGCGATGGAACAGTGTCTGCAGGTGCCGCGCACTCATCCGTAATGTCGACGCCAGCTCGTCGAGTGCCATCGGCTGCTCGATCGTCTGCTCCATGATGCGGATCGCGGCTGCCACCCGAGGCTCTCCCACATGAAGATCATGGCCAGTCACGGTTTCGCTGCGCCGGTCGGACAGCGCGTCGGTGTAGATGAACAGCCGGTTCACCTCCAGCGCCAGCGAGTAGCCCTGCCTGCACTTGATGAGCTCTAGCATCAGATCGATGGTGGGCAGTGAACCGCTTGTCGTCACACGCTTGCCGTCAATCACGAACCTGGAGAAACTGACATCGACTGCCGGGTGCCTGGCGGTGAAATCGTCGATGTCCTCCCAGTGCGTCGTTGCCTTGAAATGGTCGAGCAGACCGGCGCGGGCGAGCAGCCATGTTCCGGATTCGATCCCGGCGACAAAAGGCCGATGGCGGGCAGTTCGGGAAAGCTGGGCGATCAGCTGCGGCGAGGCCGCGCGCATCCAGTTGTAGCTGGCCAGCACAAACAGGGGATTGGTATCGGCATTTGGCCGAAATACCTCACTTGCCGGTATCGGAATATGGCTGGTTGTTTCGACAGGCCCGCCATCGGGAGTCAGAATCCGCCAGCGGTATTTCTCTTCACCGGCAATCCGGTTCGCGCCACGAAGGGGTTCGATGACGGAGGCCAGCAGGATGAGGTTGGTTTCCGGAAGCAGGAGAATGTCGATGCACAGCGGATCGATGGAATGCGAGAACGTGTCCGGAACTGGTTTGGTTCTCGATGGATCGGCGAACATGGCGCGGCCTGTTTCCCTGCGTGGGCGCGTCCTCTGTTAGCCCTGGCACAGTCTGAAGGCGAGGCCCTTTTTCAACAAGGCCGGGCTGCGACATCTGCGATCTACGCGGCCCGGTCCTTGCCTGCCGGCACAATTCGGGGCTGCCCGACCATTTGTTTTGGCCCTTGCACCCCAGCCCTAAGCAGCCCACGCCCTGACGAGACCTTCCCCTGGGGATGAGGTTTCCGGCGGCATGTTCGCCGCCGGCCGGCAGCCGCCGTCAATTGCCTGCAGGAGAGTCCGGTGTTTTCCCGTCCTGCTCGAATGGATCGACCGGGAAGAGGTCGTCCTGCGAGATTTCCCGCGTTTCTCCTCGCCGCACGTCTCTGACGACGTAGGTGTTGCTTTCTTCGGAACAGCGCGCCTCTTCAATGAGCATCGCGTTTCCATCCAGCGTCCAGACCGTCTTCTTGACCGGCCAGCATTCCTCATCTGCAAATGCAGGGGCAGCGGCGGCAATCAGGGAAACTGCCGCGAGAAACATTTTCGTCATTACAACCTTTCGATTTCCAACTTTGTGCGGGGGTGAATCAAAGTCCCGCTGCGGGCCCTGCTACAAACACCGACACGAATGGTGCCATCCGAAACAGGACCTTAGCCATAGTTGCGAGCATCATGCTCGTGCGAGTCGCATTACAACCCCGAAAATGGGGCACCAGCGTGAATGCTGTGTAACAAGTCCAGTGTAGTCAAAAAGCAGAATCGGGAAGGACGTGAGGCCCGCTTGCGTCCGTCACCAAGTTGGCGCCTCAAATGAAGGTGTCTTTCAAGGGCTTGAATGGTGATCCCGACAGGAATCGAACCTGTGACCTACAGATTAGGAATCTGCCGCTCTATCCTACTGAGCTACGGGACCACGCGGGCGAACACATAGCCGTTTCACACCGCTTCGCCAAGTGCCGAGCGGCCCAAATTGGACGGCTCGCCCGGCAAGAGGACGGTTCGAGGCGTAGGACGGCCGATTGTCAGGCGGCTAGCGCCTTTTCGGCAAGCTTCACCCAGTAGCTGACGCCGTGCGGAATGACCTCGTCGTTGAAATCATAGGCGGGGTGGTGCAGGCCGGCACTGTCGCCGTTGCCGATGAAGATGAAGGCGCCGGGGCGGGCTTCGAGCATATAGGAGAAGTCCTCGCCACCCATCACCGGCTGGATCGTGCGCTGCACCTGCGCGTCGCCGGCTACCTCGGCGGCGATATCGCCTGAAAAGACGGTCTCGTCGGGATGGTTGAAGGTGACCGGATAGTTGGCGTCGTAGTCGACCTCGATCGTGGTGTCGTGAGCGGCGGCCAGGCCGGCGCAGAGCTGGCGGATGCGCTGCTCGGCCTTCCTGGCGACCTCCTTCTTCAACGAGCGCACCGTACCGGCGATCTCGGCGGCTTCCGGGATGACGTTGTAGGCATCGCCGGCGTGGAATTTGGTGACCGAGACGACGACCGATTCGACCGGGTCGGTGTTGCGCGAGGCGATCGTCTGCAGGGCGCCGACCAGCTGGCTGGCGATGACGATCGGATCGATGGTGCCGTGCGGCATCGCTGCATGGCCGCCGCGGCCCTTGACGGTGATGGTGAATTCGGCGGTCGCCGCCATGATCGGGCCCGGACGGATGGCGAACTGGCCAACCGGAAGGCCCGGCATGTTGTGCATGCCGAACACCTTCTGGATGCCGAAACGATCCATCATGCCGTCCTTGACCATCTCGTTGCCGCCACCGCCGCCCTCTTCGGCAGGCTGGAAGATCACGGCGACAGAGCCCGCGAAATTGCGCGTCTCGGCAAGATATTTGGCTGCACCCAGCAGCATGGCGGTATGGCCGTCATGGCCGCAGGCATGCATCTTGCCCGGCGTCTGCGAGGCATAAGGCTTGCCGGTGGTCTCGGTGATCGGCAGCGCGTCCATGTCGGCGCGCAGGCCGACGGTGGAGCCGCTGCCCTTGCCGCCGCGAATGATGCCGACGACGCCGGTCTTGCCGATGCCGGTCACCACCTCGTCGCAGCCGAATTCCTTCAGCTTCTCGGTGACGAAGGCCGCGGTCTCGAACACGTCGAAATTCAGCTCCGGCTTCTGGTGGATGTGACGACGCCAGCCGGCGACCTCTTCCTGCAGTTCGGCGGCGCGGTTCAGAATGGGCATAGGTCTCAAACTCGCTGTTGGTCCGGTCTCAATCCGGCGTGGACAGAATTGTGATCGCCTATGCTTTGCCTTGGTGATGTCACATAGGCTAGATAGCAGCGCGACATTGCGGCCAGGAGGTGGCCGAATGACGAAACCTGACGATCCGTAGACAAATCTTACGGAGACCAGGGCGATGACGGCAAGAGCGATTTCGGAACGGATGATGAGGCCAAGGCATTTGCTCAAGATTCTGTCGGCAGGCGCGGTGTTTGCTGCCGCTCTCGCGGCGCAGCAGGCTCAGGCCAATCCGGCCGTGCTGTTCGACCTCGACAATGGCCGCATCCTGGAACATCAGGACGCCTTCAAGCGCTGGTATCCGGCCTCGCTGACCAAGCTGATGACCGCCTATGTCGCCTTCAAGGCGATCGCAGACGGCGAAGCGGCGCTCAATTCGCCGATCCGCATGACCAAGCTGGCCAGCAGCCAGCCGCCGTCGAAGATGGGCTTCAAGCCGGGTTCGGTGCTGCGGCTCGATACGGCAGTCAAGATCATGATCACCAAGTCGGCCAATGACGTCGCCATGGCGATCGGCGAGAATATCGGCGGCACGCAGGAAGATTTTGCCGCGCGCATGAATGCCACAGCCGCGCAACTCGGCATGACCGGCACGCATTTCGTCAATCCCAACGGCCTGTTCTCGCCCGACCAGTACACGACCGCACGTGACATTGCGCTGCTGGTGACGGCACTGCGCCGCGATTTCCCGCAATACCAGCCGTGGTTCTCGATCGAGGGCCTTTCGCTCGGCAAGAAGAAGATTCCGAACTACAACCTGCTGGTCGGCCGCTATCCCGGGGCCACAGGCATGAAGACCGGTTTCGTCTGTCCCTCGGGCTTCAACATGGTCGGCACGGCGACGCGCAACGGCCGCACGCTGGCCGCCGTGGTGCTGGGCGAGAAATCGGCGATCGCGCGCGCCGATGCCGCCGCGAAGCTGCTTGACCAGGGTTTCGGCACGTCGATGACGACATCCGCCAGCCTGACCTCCCTGCAGCCCTATGGCGACACGCTGGCGGTCAACGACATGCAGGAAGAGGTCTGCAAGAAGCAGCCGAAGGAGGCCCAGTCCGAGGCGGCTCCGGCGCCTGATGCCAAGGCGCCGAAATCGCCCTGGCGCGAAAAGCTGGTCAATCCGAGGCTGGTCGCGGTCAGCCTCGGCGGCGCGACTGGACCGGTGCCGAGGGCGATGATCGGCCGCGTCGAAGTCGCCGATACGGCACCCGAAACAGGCAAGGCTGCCAATGTGCCGGTCCCTGTCTGGCGGCCGGACCGGCCCGCCCCGGCCTTCGTGGCTCCGGTCGCGGCCGGTATGCAAGGCGACCAGCCGGTCAAGACGGCCAACTAGCGCATGATCCTGAACCGAACGGTCAAGGCAGCAAGAAGCTGCAGACTTTTCGGACGAGGAGGGCAGCATCCGCTGCCCGTCATGGGCTGAAACAAGGGTTAGGGCATTCCCTGTTTCCGGGAATGCAGAAACGCTCCAGCAGCGAGGCAGGCATCATGAGCGGCGCGACTTTCCCCATTCCCGTCACCGTGGTGACGGGGTTCCTGGGCGCCGGCAAGACCACGCTGCTCAACCGCCTGCTGAAAGATCCTGCGCTCACCGACACCGCCGTCATCATCAACGAATATGGCGAAGTCGCGATCGACCATCTCCTGGTCGAACAGGCCTCCGACGGCATCATCCAGCTTTCCGACGGCTGCCTATGCTGCACCGTGCGTGGCGAACTGGTCGATACGCTGGCCGATCTCGTCGATCGCCTGCAGACCGGGCGCATCGAGAACCTGGCACGCGTCGTCATCGAAACGACCGGCCTTGCCGACCCTGCGCCGGTGCTGCAATCGATCATGGCGCATCCGGCTCTGGTGCAGGCCTTCCGCCTCGATGGCGTCGTCACGCTGGTCGATGCGGTCAATGGCGACGCGACGCTTGATGCTCATGTCGAGGCGCTGAAGCAGGCGGCAATGGCCGATCGGCTGGTGCTCACCAAAGCCGATCTCGCCGATGCCGCGCAGGTCGCTTCGCTGACGGCGCGACTGAAGGATATCAATGCGGGCGCCCGGCTTCTCGATGTCCAGGCCGCCGGTGCCGCCGCGTTGCTCGACTGCGGCCTCTACAATCCAGCCGCCAAAGGCGCCGATGTCGCGCGCTGGCTGGGAGAAGCGGCGGACGACCATCACCACCATGACCATGATCATGATCACGATCACCACGATCATGACCATGATCACGATCACCATGACCATCGCCACGACTCGCGGGTGAAGACCTTTTCGTTAGTGCACGACGGCCCGGTGGCATTCGCGGCGATCGACATGTTCTTCGATCTGCTGCGTTCGACGCATGGCGAGCATCTGCTGCGCATGAAGGGCGTGATCGAGTTGAAGGAAGATCCGGAGCGGCCGCTGGTCGTGCACGGCGTACAGAAGCTGCTGCATCCACCGGCACGGCTGCCGGCATGGCCGGATGGTCAGCGCGGCACGCGGCTGGTGCTGATCACGCTCGACATGCCGGAAGACTATGTGCGGCGGCTGTTTTCGGCATTGACCGATCGCCCGGCGATCGACACGCCGGATCGAGACGCCCTGACGAACAATCCGCTGGCGATTGCCGGGCGCAGATAGCGGGAGGTCTCAAGCGCCTGCGCTCATCCGGGCCGCAGGCTTCGCGCAAACAAGTGCGGCGCTCGAGAACATGATCGATTGGCGCGCGCTCCAACCAGAATGACCGTTGGTATAGAGCATCCCTTTAGCGCTCAAAGCAATGGAACGTCAGGCACCGCGCTCGACCAGGAACCGGTGGCCACCCGGCACTGCGGCAGTCTCGACCAGCCGGTGGCCGCTCTGGCTGCAGAAGGCGGGGATGTCGATCACGGCGAGCGGATCCGTAGTCTCCAGCCACAACAGGCCGCCGGGCTGCATGTCCGTCAGCCGCTTGCGCGCCTTCAGGACCGGCAACGGACAGTTCAGTCCCTTGAGGTCGTAAACTGCGGGTGTCTCGGCAGCGGTTTCCTGCGGCATGCCGGCTCAGCCGCCGAACATGCCGAGCAGTTTTTTCTTCATCTGCGACAGGCGGCTCTCGTCCTCGACCGGTGCTTCCGGCGCGGGCTGAACCTGAGCCGTCAAGGTCTCCGCCGGCTCCGAAGCCTTCTTCTTGGCCGCCTGCTCGGCTTCGAGTGCTGCCATCTTGCGTCCCGCCGGGGAATCGATACGGCCCATGCGGGTCATGTTCTCGGTGACCGAGCCGTCATGGTTCATCGATGGCGGCTCGATGGTGATGCGTTCACCGCGGGCACGGCGCTTGGTCCAGTCTGAGACCAGGTTGGCTTCCTTGATACCGGCGATCGAGGCCTTGGGGGCCGGTGTGGATTCGTTCATGGCGCTGGCGAAGGCCGCGTCATAGTTCTTCTGGTAGGCGCCGTAGGCGACCTTCAGCGGATCCGGCGTGGTGCTGATCGGGCAGGCGCCGGTTGGATTGAACTTCTGGCCGTCCGGCGCGACCTGGTTGAAGACATAACGCTTCTCGCAGACGTCGACCTTCGGCGGCACCTTGGTGATTTCGAAATTGTCGTAGCCCACCTTCAGCATCTTCCAGAACTCGTAGTTCGGGTCGCTGCGGTAGCGCGCCATGTTGGCGGCGGTCATGCGGAAGGGATAGGCTTGGATCTGGAATTCGGTCTGGCCGCCTTTGAAGGCGTCGCGCGCGAAAGCGTAGATTTCTTCGATCTGCGGGTCGTTCATCGAATAGCAGCCGGACGACGAACAGGCGCCATGCACCATCAGGTTGGAACCGGTGCGACCGTTGGCGCGATCATAGGTGTTCGGGTAGCCGATGTTGAAGGAGAGATGATAGCCCGACTTCGGGTTCATCTGGCCGGGGCGCACCGTGTAGAAACCTTCCGGCGCCTGACGGTCGCCCTCGGTGTATTTGGGGCCGAGCTTGCCGGAATAGCGACAGATCGGATAGCTGGCGATGATCTCGTAACGGCCGTTGGTCTTCTGCTTCCAGACCTCGACGACATTCTCTTCCTTGAAGATGCGCCCGACGATCGGCGACTCGCGATTCATGCCCTTGGCACGCATGTCGGCCAAGATCTTTTCAGGCAGCTGCTTGTTGGCACCCTGCGGTACGAAGTCGGCAACCGACTTTTCGTTACAGCCGGCCACGGCAAGAACGCTGATCATGAAGCCGGTGCGTGCAAGTTTCGCGAACATGGATGCGCTGTCGTCTTCTAATTGTACACCACGGGCTTCACGGCCCAGGCGTTACCCCGAACATCGATGGACCCTAAGCCCGTTAACCTTGAAATTTCCTTACTGCAAGCAGCGCCGGCAGTCTTCCCGACAAAGTGACTGAGCCGAAAGCGACGGCAATTTTGTGGCGAGAAACCGGTTCTTCGCCACATTTTGAAGCATCCGGCCCGGCCTGGCCAGGAGGCTGCGCGGCCGGAAACGCCGTGCGGTCCGGTCAATTCGTCAGAGCGAACGCCCCATGGCGAGGTATTTTTCGCGGCGCTGTTCGCGGAAATCCACGTTGGAGCTGGCGAAATCCTGCATCGTCTTGGCGATCAGGTCGCCTGTGGCACCGATCACCTTATCAGGCTCGCGATGGGCGCCGCCAAGCGGTTCGGGAATGATGGCGTCGATGATCTTGAGTTCGAGCAGGTCCTGCGCGGTGATCTTCATGTTCGTCGCCGCATCCTTCGAACGCGTGGTGTCGCGCCACAGGATGGAAGCGGCACCCTCGGGTGAAATCACCGAATAAATCGCGTGTTCGAGCATGTAGACACGGTTGGCGGTCGCAATCGCGATGGCTCCGCCCGAACCGCCTTCACCGATGACGATCGAGATCGATGGCACTTTCAGCGCCAGGCCTGCCGACGTCGAACGCGCGATTGCCTCGGCCTGGCCGCGTTCCTCGGCATCGACGCCCGGGAAGGCGCCGGCGGTGTCGACCAGCGTCACCAGCGGCACCTTGAAACGATCGGCCATTTCCATGACGCGCACCGCCTTACGGTAGCCTTCGGGCCGGACCGAACCGAAATTGTGCTTCAGGCGGCTGGCAGTATCGGAGCCTTTTTCCTGACCGATGACGGCGACCGATTCTCCACGGAAGCGGGCGAACCCGCAGACGATGGCCTGGTCTTCGCCGAAGCCGCGGTCGCCGGCCAGTGG
>WPCJ01317721.1_pt1 | contig 10836 bp, 17 predicted proteins | sample 5399831 | NCBI WGS metagenome assembly WPCJ01 (sample SAMN12869470, study PRJNA574797) | sludge metagenome | isolation source: wastewater treatment of pH10 | place: China:Beijing | collected 2019-05-20 | reverse complement strand
TGGTGCATGCCGCGCGCTTCGCCGAACTCGAGGACGAGATGTGCGAATTTAGCCGAAAGGCATAAATGCAAGGAAAAACAAGAGCCTGCGGTTTACAGTGGGGGCGCGGAAAACCGTGAACGTGGCCGGAACAAACGGCCTTACTGTAAAACGAAAATCGGCACGAAACCGCCTGACCCCGAAAAGCGAACCGCCGTCCAGGCTGGTCCCCTGAACGGCGGCAACTCGATTGAAAAGCACAGCGGCGCTTTCGGGGAAAATCGCTACCACAATGCCAGCCCTGCCGCAACGCGCGCGGGCCTCTGGTATGCGGAAAACCGTGAGAATTGCCCTCGTCCTGTCGTGCCGGCGCTCAGGCACCTGTTCGACCTGTCGGCGCTCGAAGCCGTCCAGGCGATCCGCGTGGCGAACGGGGTGCAGCGATGAGCGCGCCCCTGCAAGCCAGCGCCGCGCTGCTCAACTCGCGGCTGGTAAAGAACGGTCCTTCCAATCCCGAGCTGATCGCCGGCTATGCTTCTGGCGAGATCGTCACGCGCGGGGCGCGGTCGATCGTCAATCGCGCTACCCGCCGGTTTCATGGCCGGTTCACGCGGCCACGGCCGCAGCGCTCGCCCGATCGGGAAAAATCCATCCATCGCCGTCGCACGCTCGCAGCGACCTGGCCCATGCCTCCGGTCATGGCCGGCATGCTCACGACCAGCCAAGTTGCCTATGCGCGCATCGTCGCGGATGAGGTTCACCGCACGGGCCGGTGCGAGCTGACCCTTGATGAGATAGCGGCGCGCGGTGGCATGTGCCGCAAGACGGCGAAGCGCGCTCAGGATCGCCTTGCCGATCTGGAATGGATCACGGTCGCGGAACGGCCGATCCAAGGCCGCAAGCACCTGTCGAACGTCGTGCGCATCGTGTCGGGCGAGTGGTCGACGTGGATCAAGATGGGGCCGAAGCCTCGCCCGATAGGGGGACATTCGTGTCCTACCACGGGAAACCAGTCATCTAAAACCTTCAACGTCGAGCCGGTTGATAGGCCGCAAGGGGCTTATGAGGGGATGCGATGGCGAAGCCGAGCGCAACCGGGAACGGGGAGGCGCTGCGATGCTGCTTGAAACCCGAAGGCCGGTGCCATCGGGCCGGCAACTGTCGACCATGCTGGACGAATACGCGCGCCAGATAGAGCGCCTGTCACCGTCGCCGCGTCACCCTGAGCGCTTCCACGAGGACAAGAGCGAGATCGTGGCTGCGCTGCTTAGGCTGGCAAGCGAGGTGCGCCGTGGCTGATTGGCCCTACAACACGAAGATGTGGAAGCGGCTCAGGCTGGCGAAGCTGTCGACCAATCCGATTTGCTACGCATGCGAGTTGCGAGGGCGCGCCGTGCCTGCGGTGGCCGTCGATCATGTGAAGGCGATCAAAGCCGGCGGCGATCCGTTCCCGCCGCTCGACGGGCTAATGAGCCTTTGCGAGCGCTGCCACAATGAGAAGACGAAGGCGACCGATCACCGCGACCGTGGCAGCGGCCGGCGCTTCAAAGGCTTCGACGCGCACGGCAACCCGATCGATCCGGGCGACGATTGGCATGGTGGGGGTGCCTGAGATCACGGCAGAAGGCGGGCCGGGGGACCGTCGTGGGAGTCAGGAAAATACTTAGTTTCAGAGACTTAGCAACCTTGAAGGACGGAAGCGGATGGCACTTAGAGGCGTAGGAGCGAAGCCGCTTTCCGAGCGTGGCAAGGTCGACGGGCGCGAAGTTTTGCCTTGGGACGTGCCGGGACTGAGCCGGCCGGAGCGCGTGATTGCGTTCTGCGAAGACCTGCCGATCACGGCCGGAAAGTTGGCCGGCTCGACTATGCGGCTCCGCGAGTGGCAGCGCGATTTCATCCGCGCCGTCTATGCCGAGGATGCTGCTGGCACCCGGCCGGTGCGCACGGCCGTGCTCAGCATGGGCCGGAAGAACGGCAAGACGCAGCTCGCGGCGGCGCTGGCGCTCTGCCACCTGCTGGGGCCGGAAGCCGAGCCGCGCGGCGAAGTCTATTCATGCGCGCTCACCCGCGACCAGGCGGCGAAGCTCTATGCCGAGATGGCGGCGATCCTGCAGGGGCACCCGGAGCTTGACGACCGCTGCAACATCGTCCGGTTCACCAAGCAAATCGAGGTGCTGACTGGCGACGGGGCCGGCTCGATCTATTCCGCCCTGTCGGCGGACGCCGGGAGCAAGCTGGGCCTGTCGCCGTCCTTCGTCGTCTATGACGAGCTGGGCAGCGCGCCGAACCGCGCCCTGTTCGACGCGATGGACACCGCGACCGGCGCTCGCGACAACCCGTTGATGATGGTGATTTCCACTCAGGCGGCGGCGGATCACGCCGTCATGTCTGAGCTGGTCGACTATGGCTTGCGCGTCCAATCGGGCGACATCGCGGACCCGTCATTTCACCTGACGCTCTACGCCGCGCCGGAAGATGCGGACCCGTGGGAGCCGGAAACCTGGCTGCTGGCGAACCCGGCGATAGGCGACTTCCGATCGCTGGAAGACGTGCAGCGGCAGGCGGGGCAGGCGCGGCTTGTGCCGTCGAAGGAAGCGGCGTTCCGCAACCTGATCCTCAACCAGCGTGTTTCCGCCGTCTCGCGGTTCATCCACAAGGCCGAATGGGACGCCAACGGCGGCACGGTCGACGCTGCCAGCCTGGACGGCCGCGAATGCTATGCCGGCCTCGACCTGGGCGCGACACGCGACCTCACGGCCTTCGTCATGGTGTTTCCGGGCGAGAGGGGCCGCTACGATGTGCTGGCGCGGTTCTTCATGCCGGAAGCCAACATCGAGGACCGATCGAACGAGGACCGCGTGCCCTACGATCTATGGGCGAAGCAGGGACACATTACGCTCATTCCCGGCGCGACGATCGATCCCGGCTTCGTCGCGGACGTGCTGGCGAACGCGGCTTCGCGCTACAGCATGCAGGCGCTCGCCTATGACCGCTGGCGCATCGAAGACCTGAAACGCGAGCTGGGCCTGATCGGCGCGGCCTTGCCGCTCCAGCCGTTCGGGCAGGGCTTCAAGGATTTCTCGCCGGCCGTCGACATGCTCGAAAGGTGCGTGGCCGAAAAGCTGTTGCGGCACGGCGGCAACCCGGTGCTCAACATGTGCGCCGCCAACGCCGTGGTGACGCGCGACCCGGCCGGCGGGCGCAAGCTCGACAAGTCGAAGGCGGCGGGCCGGATCGACGGTCTTGTGGCGCTGGCGATGGCGCTCAGCATCTCGAAGCGGCACGAGCCGGAAGCGCTGCCAGCATGCCTGGCTGAGCTGATGGCGTAGCCGCGTTGACCGAATGGGCGAACAAGCGCACAGTGAGCGCGCCGGCCGGATGCTAGCAACATCCGACCGGCACTTGCCAAACGAAGCCTTGGAGGGGCCTCGCGTGACCGACTCAGCAAATAGCACAAATCCGTCTGCCGTCCCTCCATGCATGGCGTCACAAACCCGTGGAGGACTGAGCAATGAATGTGAACGTTGTAGCCAAGACCGCCGACATCATCGACTTGCCGCCGCCATATGCGAGAACGCTGCCGCTGAGTAAGGCTGGTAAGTTCTTGCTGCCGGTAAAGGCCTACACCGATCTATTGGGTGGCCCGGTTTGCGCCCGCGAATATCGGATCGAAGAGGTTCTGGTTGACCCGGACGCAGAGCTTGAAGATGGTTGCCTTATCGTCGCTCAGTTCGCGGGCGGCGCGCCGCATTTGATGGGTTACCACGGGTTCACTGGCCGCGATCATCATGGACGCTTCGTGCCGGCTGGCGATCCCAGCGAGTGCTACGTCCTGAGCTGCGGTCTGCGGATTGCCCGTGCTGAGAAGCTATCCTACATTCGTATCCTTGGGCGCTACGTGGGAGAGCCTCGTCGCTATCCGGTAATGGGCTGAGCGAAATCCACAGGTTTGAACCCTATAGGTACGCGGCATTGCATCCGTACCTATAGGGTGCTAACGTACCCTTATGGTTCGCAAAGACGCTTCCGATATTTTCAGCTACAGCGAATTCGCCATTGCCGGCGATATGACGAAGCGCGCCTTTCAACATCTGACAGATGCAAACGCGAAATCGCCACGGTCTGAGCTGCTGCCGATCGGGGGCGGCATACGGGCCTTGAAGCGTATCGCTGCCTTGGGCGGCTTCATGTCGGCCGGCGTCCCGCTCTTGCCGGCAGCGCGGATCACCGCAGCGGTTTTGCCGGAACTGAACACCTATGACGGCGAAGTTCATTCCGGGCTGGGGCATCTGGCAACGAAGCTGCCGAATTCCGTTATCTCCGGCATGCGGGCCTCCGAAGATGCCGACTACTGGTATCACCGGGAACTGATCCGCCATCCGGACATCTACACTCCCGGCGCGGCCCTGAGCAGCGATGTGATGGTGGAGATTGTGGACCGGCGACGGGTCTATCTCATCTACGCGCTTGGCGTGGCCAACAATTGGGACCGGCAGTCGGACAAGTTTTCGGAGTTCGCCCGTATCGAGGGCTGGGAGCGCGGCAATGATGTCGTGGTCATCCCGACGCATGAAGAAGTCTACTACGACCCGGAGCACCCTGAATTTTTGAAGGTGGGCCTTGCTCATCTGGAAGCGTCTCGCGCTGCCTACCGCAACGCGGTCGGTCGTATCTCTGTCAACCTCTCGCTGGCGATCCGTAACGGGCTCGACAGGATCGCCCGACACCGGGGTTCATTACCGGAGGCGGGCGAATGAGCGGCAAGCGCAAATGGGCGGGCCTGCCGCAGGCTAAGGCAGCCGAGATTGCCGAGCGATATGAGGCGGCGTGCCTCATTGCCATGCAGCGGGCGCGCCAGCTCGAAACCGACGATGCGAAGTTCGCAGCGCGCTTCCGCGAGATGCGTGACGGCATATGGGCCGGCGTCGCTCAGGAGCTTCGCGACCTGGGCTGTCCCGAAAATGACGTGGCCGGCGAAGTCGCCAATGTCGTGAACTTCGCTGTCCGCAAGCGCGGCCTCGAAGGGCTTCCGGCGAAGGGGCGCGCATGACTATCCACAGGAATTTTATCCTCACCCTGAATTCGCGGCGCATCATATGCGCCGTGATGTCCCGCCGTGAGGCGGCATTTCCCAGCGCCGGCATGGCCGGCCCGATGGACCCTGAAACCCGCCGTGACGGCGGCTTTTCCCACAGAAGGACCGAGCCATGCGTGACCTGATTTCCAACCTGGGCGTGAAAATCGCCATCCCTTCGGCGTCCTACGATGCCGACAACACGCCGGCCGCGATCGATCTTCGCGGCTTCGACAGCGCCGTTTTCGCCATCCATGTCGGCGTCGGCGGCATCACCTTCACCGGCACGCACAAGGTGGAGTTTAAGCTCACGCATGGCGACACGGCCGATGGCGACTTCACCGCCGTCACGGCCGCCGACGTGCAAGGCGTCGATAGCGTCGGGGCCGGCGGCATCGTCAAGAGCCTGATCACGGCGCATGCCGCCGCGAGCGTGACGAAGGTCGGCTACATCGGCGGCAAGCCCTTCGCGAAACTGCTGGCCGACTTCTCCGGCACGCATGGCGCGGCCACGCCGATCGGCGCGACCGTGATCCTCTCCCACCCGCGCACCGCTCCGGTGGCCTGACCCTGAAACCCGATTGAACGTCGAGACGACAGTACAGTCCCATAGAAGGATTTTTTCCATGAAACTCAACGACCTGAAAGAAACCCGCGCCGCGAAGATCGCGGAAATGCGGACGATCAACGACAAGGCGATGGCCGATAATCGCGACCTCGACGAGGGCGAGCGCACCAAGTTCGATGCGCTCGAAAAGGAAACCCGCACGATCGAGGACCAGATTGGCCGCGCCGAAAAGCTCGCGGCCTATGAACGCCTCGAAGCGGCGGGCGAGCGCGTCGGCGGCGATGGCGAGATGCGCCGCGAGCTGCGCAACTATTCCCTGTCGGCGGCGATCAACGGCGCGATGACCGGACGGCTGACCGGCCGCGAGGCGGAAGTGCATCAGGAGCTTTCCAAGGGCCGCGAGCAGCGCGCCGGGGCCGGCATCCATCTTGCCGTTCCTACCGAAATCCTCTTGGGCGAAACCCGATCGCAGACGGTCGGCAGCGATCCGGCCGGCGGCTACACCGTCGCCACCCAGCTCGCGGCCGTGGCAGATCGTTTCCGGCCCGCGCTCAAGGTGCAGTCGATGGGCGCGACCGTCATGGCGAACCTGACGGGCTTCCTCGACCTGCCGAACCTGGCATCGTCGGGCACGGCGACGTGGGTGCAGGAGAACGGCAACGCGACCCGCAGCGCCGCCGGCTTCGACAAGGTGAGCATGGGGCCGAAGACGATCACGGGCGAATATCGCCTTTCGCGTCGTCTCATGCTCCAGTCGGGCGCGTCGATCGAAGACCTGTTGCGCCGCGACCTGGGCTTCATTCTCGCTCAGGGCCTCGACCTGGCCGCGATCAACGGCAGCGGCGTGAACGCTCAGCCGCTTGGCATTCTCAACACCACGGGCGTGCTGAAAGAGACGACTGAAACCGACTTCTCCGACACGACGGCGAACCTGATTTCCGCGCTGGAAATCGATGACGTGACCGGCACGGCCGCGTTCCTCACGAACCCGACCGTGATGAAGGCAACCCGGAAGATCAAGGATAATGACGACCATGTCATTCCCGCTTCCGAGCTGTTCCACGGGCAGCGCGTCGAAGTCTCGACGCAGGTTCCGACCACGATCGGCAGCGGCAGCGACAAGTCGGCCCTGATCTACGGGCAGTGGGGCGAACTGGTTATCGGCTACTGGTCTGCCGTCGACATCCTGTTGAACCCGTATCACCCGGACGTGGCCTCGAACGGCGGCGCGCTGTTGCACGCCTTCCTCGACGCCGACGTGGCCGTGCGCCACGTCGAAGCGTTCCGCTACGCGGAGATTTGATCGATGGTCGACCTTGCCGCCGCGAAACTTCACTGCCGCGTCGATCACGACGACGATGACGTGTCGATCGCTGCCATGATCGCGGCGGCAAGCGACCACCTGGCCAGCATTGGCGTCGACATGGAAGCCGATCCGGTTCCGCCGGCCGTCAACCATGCCGTGCTCATGCTGGTCGGGCACTTCTACGAGCACCGCGAAGCCGTGTCCGACGCCAAGACGGCGGCGGTGGAAATCGGCGTCGACCGCCTCATTCAGCCCTACCGGGAGATGCATCTATGAAGCCGGAACGTCGCGCGCTCGCGGTGGAAATCCGCGCCAAGGGGCGCAAGCTTGAAGGCTACGCCGCGACCTTCGACCAGGCCGCCACGATCGGCGGTCGCTTTGTCGAGACGATCGCGCGCGGGGCCTTCGCGGCCACGCTCAGGAGCCGGGGCGACGTGCTCGCCCTTGTCGACCACGATCCGGGCCGCGTGCTCGCCCGCACCCGTTCCGGCACGCTCAGGCTCGCGGAAGACACGCGCGGCCTGTCCTTCGACCTCGACGTGCCTGACACGTCGCACGGCCGCGACGTGCTCGCCCTGGCCGAACGCGGCGACCTGGGCGGCATGTCGTTCGGCTTCACGGCGATCGATGAGCACCGCGACGGCGACCGCCGCGAGTTGCGCGCCGTCGAGCTGCATGAAATCTCCGTCGTGCTGGCATGGCCGGCCTATGACGGGACCGTCATTCACGCGCGTTCGCTCGAAACCGCAGCGCCCTTCCGGCGCTATGCCGAGCGGGCGCTGAAGCTTTTGGAGCTTTCCCGATGAGCTGGCTTGACCGCATCCTTGGCCGCGAGCAGCGCGCCGCAGAAACCCGCATCCAGTCGGATGATCCGTTCATTGCCGAGTGGTTCGGCCTCAACGGCGGGACCGGAGCCCATGTCGATCCGCACCGCGCCAGCGGCCTCGCCACGGCCGGCGCCTGCATCGGGATCATTTCTCAGGCGCTCGCGTCCGTGCCGCTCAACGTTTACCGGCGCGCCGGCAACGGCGGGCGCGATCGTGCGACGGATCATCCGCTTTACGCCGTGCTGCACGACATGCCGAACGGCGTCATGACCGCGTTCGAAGCCCGCGAGATGCTGATTGCGAGCCTGCTGATTTCCGGCAACGCCTATGCGGCGCTCGACTGGAACGCGCGCGGGCAGGTGACGGCGCTGCATCCGCTCGACCCCGGCCGCGTGGCCGTCGAGCGGCTGGAAAGCGGCCGGCTGCGTTACCGCGTGACCGATCGCAACGGCCGTCTGCGCATCTACCTGCAAGACGAAATTTTGCATCTGCGCTACCGGCTGGCCCGCGACGGCGTGATGGGGCTTTCGCCTATCCAGCTCGCCCGCGAGACGTTCAACCTGGCGCTCACGCAACAGGACACGGCGGCGGGGCTGGCGGCGAAGGGCAACCGGCCTTCCGGCGCGCTGGTCTTCCCGAACATGCTTTCGCAGGGGGGCAAGGAAGGCGCGTTGACCGCGCTGGCGAGCAAGATCAATGCGAACACCGTCACGTCGAACGTGATGGTGCTCGACGGCGGCGCGGAGTGGAAATCCTTCTCGATGACGGCGAAGGATGCCGAGTTCCTCGAAAGCCGCAAGCTCACCAATCTCGACATTTGCAGGATCTGGGGCGTTCCGCCGACTGTCGTCGGGATCCTCGATCACGGCACTTATTCCAACGTCGAGATGGAAAGCCGCGCCCTTGTCGTGCGCTGCCTGGCACCGATGGCGCGCCGCGTCGAGCAGGCCATGAACGTCGCGCTGCTGCCCGTCGAAAGCCGGCGCACGCTGTTTGTCGAGCACGATCTAGCCGGCCTGCTGCGCGGCGACATGAAGGCTCGATACGAGAGCTACCGCATCGGCCGCGAATGGGGCTGGCTCAGCCCGAACGAAATCCGCGGCTGGGAGAATATGCCGGAGATCGACGGCGGCGACGAATATCTGTCGCCGCTCAACATGGTGCCGCTTGATGAGCGCGACCCCGGCACTGGCACGGGGGCCGCCGAATGACGGCAGCGGGCGACCTTGACCGGCGGATCACGATCGAGCGTTCGGAGATCGTGGGCGACGACGGCTTCGGCAACCCGGTTTACGAATGGGGGCCGATGGCGACCGTTGCGGCCTCGCGCGCTGACGTGTCCGACACTGAGCGCGTGGCCTATGGCACGATCATTTCCGAGCTGGTGAGCCGCTTCGTCATCCGTGCCGGCGGGCCGGCGGCTTCCGTCAATGCTGTCGATCGCCTGGCCTACGAAGGCGACAGGTGGGAAATCCTTGGCGTGAAGGAGACGAAGCAGGGCCGCAACCGCTTCCTCGAAATCACCGCCGTGAAAGGGTGGTGAGACTATGGCTCCGCTCAGCTCCGATCGTCCGCCGTCGTACCTGTCGTGCGCCACGCTCGCCCGCGAGCTGGACGTGTCGGAAACGACCGTGCACGAGATGGTGAGGCGCGGCGTCCTTCCCCAGCCCGTGAAGCTTTCGAACGGTTGCGTCCGGTGGCGCTGGGCCGATGTCGACATGGCGCTTGGGTCCATGTCCGCGAGCCGCGCCACGGAAGCCGCGAGTGACCCTTTCCTTGCGGGGGCACGCCATGCCACGTCAGCGTAACCGTTCCGCCGTCAACCTGCCGAAGGGCGTTCACCGCGTCGTGGCGCGTGGCCGGGAATATTTCTACTACCAGCCGGGCAGGGGCACCGATCACGCCGGCCCGCGCATCGCCCTGCCGAACGACCCGCACTCGCCGGAGTTCTGGAACGCGATCCGGCAGGCTCAGGGCCTCGCGGGCGCGGTGCCGGTCGATACGTTCGGCGCGGTGCTCGACGGCTATCTAGAGTTCATCAAGACGTCGGGCACGATCACGGCCGGCACGATCGACCAATACGAGCGCGCGCTGAGGATCGGCCGCAAGGCGTGGGGGAGCCTGCCGGCGAAGGGCCTTCGCCCGGTGCATGTGCAAGCCGTCATGGACGGGCTGGCGAGCAAGCCGGGAGCGGCGAACAACTTCCTAAGCGCCATGCGGGCGCTGTCGACCTGGGCGCGCGTGCGCGATCACGTCGAGCACAGCTTGACCGAGGGCGTGAAGCCCTACGCGAAGGACACCGGGCACAAGCCTTGGATGCCGGACCAGATCGAGGCGGCGCTGACGAAGCTCACGGGCGTGATCCGTCGCGGCGTCGTGCTTTACATGTGGACCGGCATGCGCGGCAGCGATGCCGTTCGGCTGGGCTGGACGGACATTGACGAAGGCGGCTTCTCCTACCGTGCTCAGAAGACGGGCCGGGAAGTCTATTGTCCGATCGTGCCCGAGCTTGAAGCGGAAATGTCGACCTGGGCGAAGCGGCCGGGGCCGTTCCTGTTGCAGGAAGGCGGACGGGCAGACGGGCAGCGCTATACGCGCAAGCTGTTCTCCAAGCATTTCGCGGAAGCGCGCGACAAGGTGCCCGAGCTGGCGGGCGTCACGCTGCACGGGCTGCGCTGCACGGCCGTGATCCGGCTACGCCGCGCCGGCCTGTCGACGGCACAGATTGGCGACATCGTTGGCATGTCCCTTCCCATGATCGAACGCTACTGCCGATTTGCCGATCGGAAGACCAGCGGCAAGGCCGCTTTGCTTACGCTCAAAAGAACGAGCGAGGAACAGAACTGTAAAACACGGCAAAACCGTAAAACATAAATCCAGCAATACCAAGACGTTAAGGGCCGAAAGATGAAATGTGCGACTTCGGCCCTGAGGGGCTGTCGGGCGGGCGCTCGCCCGACCGGATGGATGCGCTCGTCTGGGCGGTGAGCGAGCTTCTGCTCGGCCGCGCCGGGCGGCCGCGGATCAGAAATCTGAGCTGAACGGGAACTGACGATGGGATGGAACTGGCCCTGGGCGAAGC
>WPCJ01281113.1_pt1 | contig 10836 bp, 7 predicted proteins | sample 5399831 | NCBI WGS metagenome assembly WPCJ01 (sample SAMN12869470, study PRJNA574797) | sludge metagenome | isolation source: wastewater treatment of pH10 | place: China:Beijing | collected 2019-05-20 | reverse complement strand
GGATGCCGCGCGAACGGAGATAGGATTCGGCCAGCGTGCCGGCGATCGGCCGAGCCATGGCGAAGAGCCGGCGCGGCGCGCCGGGCGCCCTGCGGGCGGACTGATAGGGTTGCGCTTCGCGCAGGTCAGCCGGGTCGTCGAGCGGCAGCGCCAGGAAGTGTCGCACCTCGTCGGCGAGGTCGCGCGGCTCACGCAGATCGCGGGTTTCCCGGATGACGTCGAGCAGATCGCCGAACTCCCCCGTAGCGGAATCGGTCCATCGCCCCTTGCGCGTCCCCTCGAGGCGCACGTAGAGCGATTTACCTTTGTTGTTACTGAGGTCCCCGACAGTCCAGTAGTCGCCACTTCTGCGCCCCGCGGAGAGATAGCGGCGGCACACGGCCTCCGCCCGGTCGGCGAGGCTGCGTGCCAGGTCCGTGAATGTTTCCCGAGCCATCGTCGCGCCCCATCACACGACGACGACGCGGCTGGCGCCGTCCGGTCCCGTTCTGTGAAGGGGCCGGGCAGCAGCATGGAAGCAAGCCATCACGCCGCCTCCTTCTCGCCGATGCGCTCGATGGACCAGCGATCCAGAAGCTTTGCGAGCACGGCCGGCCCATTCCCGTTGGTCGGAACGAACATCCTCAGCTTCCAGGAGATGATCTCGTGGAACAGGCCATAGGCGCTGAGCCGCTCGCGCATGGGATCGGTGAAGCCGGTGAGCTCGATGCGGTTTGCGCCCATGACGCGGACGCGGCGCAGCTGGAGGCCCTCGGCCAGGTCGAGAATGGTGCGGCCGTCCATCAGGGCGGTAAAGGCGTCGTCGGCCGACAAGGACGTCGTTCCGGTCGCCATCGCCTTGGCGACCCAGGCGGGCGAGGCCCTGCGGCCGATGATCCGCTCGCCGTCATCGGTCTGAAGCCGATAGACGCGTGTGGATTCATTCGGCAGCCGCTTCCAGATCGGGAGAAGGAGGCCGGCGACGACGTGGATCGTCGATTCCGAGAACGTCGGGATATCGGCCAGTTCGGCGTCCCAGGCCTGGGAGAAGGTCGCACGATCGGCCTCGCGCCAATGGCTCTCCGCCATTGTCTTCATCGTCGCGTAGTGCTGCTCCAACGGCCGCACGAGCGTCGCGCGGCGCTCGATCTCGCCATCGTCGAGCATGAACGACGGTGCAGTGAGCTGCACCGCCGCCCGGCCGGAGCGCTCGTTGACGAGAAGGATGGCGCGGGGATCGTCGAGCAGCGCGAGCGCCTTTTCGAGGGAGAACGGCCGGTTCCTCTCGCGCTGTGCGATGGTGAGGAGCTGCGTCGCGGCCCCCGTCCCCGGATGGGTGTAGATCGTGCGGCGGTCCTTCACGACGAAGCTTTCGGCCTTGAGCGTTTCGAGGCCGAGATCGTAGACCCCGGCGGCGATGGCGCCGGCGACTTTGGCGGCCAGCAACTGCTCGAAGGCCGAGAACAAGGTATCCTGCAAGTCGATGGTGAGGGCGAGAAGGCGATTCAGGAAGGTCGTGATGGGCGGCAGTTCGTCCTTGATGCCGGTCTCGTCCATCAGCTTCAGGCCGGTCGAATCCTCGAAGCGCTCGAGCGAGCAGCCTTCGATCTTGCCGCGCACGAGAACGAGGTAGAACTGGCGCAGCGCATCGCGTGCGTAGTGCGATTCCAGATTATCCTCGGGGCGAAACAGGCCCTGGCCGCCCGTCTGGCGTTGGCCGCGCGTGATAGCGCCGAGCGTGTCGAGACGGCGGGCGATCGTGCTGAGGAAGCGCTTCTCAGCCTTCACATTGGTCGCGATCGGCCGAAACAGCGGCGGCTGCGCCTGGTTGGTGCGGTTGGTCCGGCCGAGCCCCTGGATCGCGGCGTCGGCCTTCCAGCCGGGCTCAAGCAGATAATGGACGCGCAGGCGCTGGTTCCTGGCGGCGAGATCCGCATGATAACTCCGGCCCGTGCCCCCGGCGTCCGAGAATATGAGGATGCTCTTCAGGTCATCCATGAAGGCTTGCGTCTCGGCGAGATTGGCTGAGCCGGCACGGCTTTCGACGACGAAGCGCTGGCCCCGTCCGTCGGCGGTCGGTTTGCAGACGATGCGGCGCGAGCGGCCCGTGACCTCGGCGACGCGATCGGAGCCGAAGCGCTGAACGACCTGATCGAGCGCTCCGGGGACCGGCGGCAGGCTGGCCAGATGCTCGATGAGGCCATCGCGGCGCGCCACGGCCTCGCGGCTCTCGACGGGCTGCCCATCGCGGAACACGGCACGAGAGAAGATGTTGCCGTCACCGTTGCTGTAGGGCTCGTAGAGCTGGACCGGGAAGGAATGGGCGAGATAGTCGAGCACATATTCCCGCGGGGTGATGTCGACGCGCACATCCGACCATTCCTCGGTCGGGATCTCGGCGAGGCGACGCTCCATCAGCGCCTCTCCCGTCGAGACGATCTGGATGACGGCGGCATGGCCCGCCTCGAGATCGCGCTCGATCGAGCGGATCAGCGTCGGCGTCTTCATGCTGGTGAGCAGATGGCCGAAGAAGCGCTGCTTGGCGCTTTCGAACGCCGAGCGGGCCGCGGATTTTGCCTGCCTGTTCAGCGTGCCGGAGGAGCCGGTGACGTTCGCCGCCTGCATCGCGGCTTCGAGGTGATTGTGGATGACCTGGAAAGCCCCGGCATAGGCGTCGTAGATGCGCCTCTGCTCGTCGGTCAGCTCATGCTCGACGAGCTCGTATTCGACGCCGTCATAGGAGAGACTGCGGGCCGTATAGAGGCCGAGCGCACGGAGATCCCGGGCGAGGACCTCCATCGCGGCAACACCGCCGGCCTCGATCGCTTCGACGAATTCCGCGCGGGTGGCGAAGGGGAAATCCTCGCCGCCCCATAGCCCAAGCCGTTGGGCATAAGCGAGATTGTGGACCGTCGTCGCCCCGGTCGCCGAGACGTAGACGATGCGTGCCTTCGGCAGGGCATGCTGGAGGCGAAGCCCCGCGCGTCCCTGCTGCGAGGCGGCCACATCGCCGCGCTCGCCTTTGCCGCCGGCAGCATTCTGCATGGCGTGGCTCTCGTCGAAGATGATGACGCCGTCGAAGTCGGGGCCGAGCCACTCGACGATCTGCCTGACGCGCGATGCCTTGTCTCCGCGCTCCTCTGAGCGCAGCGTGGCATAGGTCGTGAACAGGATGCTCTCGGTGAGCGTGATCGGCTTGCCCTGCGGGAACCGGGAAAGCGGTGTGATCAGCAGCCGTTCCATGCCGAGCGCGGACCAGTCGCGTTGCGCGTCCTCGATGAGCTTGTCCGACTTCGAGATCCACACCGCCTTGCGGCGGCCGCGCAGCCACTGATCCAGGATGATGCCGGCGGACTGCCGGCCTTTGCCGGCGCCGGTCCCGTCGCCGAGCATGAAGCCGCGGCGGAAGCTTACGGCGCCGGCAGCCCCTTCGGGGGCCGCCTTCACGATGTCGAAGGTATCGTCGACAGTCCAGGAGCCGGCGAGGAACGCGCCATGGGCCTCGCCGGCATAGATGAGTGTTTCGAGCTGGGCGTCGGAAAGAAGGCCGTCGCTGACGAGATTGGCCGGCAGCATCGGACGATAGGTCGGCTTCGGCGGCGCAACTGACGCCATCGCGGCCGACTGCACGAGCCTGGTCGGATGGGCCTGGGCGCCGGGGATACGGATCGCCTGCAGGGCGTATGGCTCGTAGATCGCATCGGTCAGGTGCGCCCCTTCGGGCGCTGTCCAATCGACGGTGTCATAGGCGAGCTCGACCCCGTCGATCACCGAGGCCTTGGCGGGCGCCGGCGCGGCCGAGGCGGCGCGAGCGAGATACCCTGGCACCGTGCGCGGAGAGGCGGGCACGAGGCCGGATGGATCGACCGGAGGGCGGGCCGGCAGATGTGTGCCGAGCCAGGTCATCAGCGTCGCCACATCCGGCGCGGAGCCCGGCGAGACCGGGAAAGCCGCGGGGTCATCGGCGGGCAGCTTGTCGATGACGATCAGCCGCGTGGGGAAGGTCGTGCCATGCTTCGCATAGACCGCGCCATCGATCCCGGCGGAGAAGACGACGCGACCGCGCTCCTGCAATCGGATGAAGGCGGAAGACCAGGACGGGCTTTCGGGATCGAGATTCGCGCCGGTGATCGTGACGAGACGCCCGCCGGGAGCCAGCCGAGCCAGTGCGGACGCGACATGCCGAAACGCGGCGTCGGCCACGCGCCCCTCGACATGAGCCATCGCCGAGAATGGCGGGTTCATCAGCACGACGGACGGCACCGCCGCCGGATCGAGATGATCGTCGATCTGGGCGGCGTCAAAACGGGTGACGGTTATGGCGGGAAAGAGGCTCGAGAGCAGCGCGGCGCGCGTGTCGGCCAGCTCGTTCAGCAGGAGCGAAGCGCCGGCGATCTCGGCGAGGATCGCCAGGAGCCCGGTCCCGGCGGATGGCTCCAGGACGCGGTCGGCAGGCGTGATTGCGGCCGCCGTCGCGGCGACCAGGCCGAGCGGAATCGGCGTCGAGAACTGCTGGAACGCCTGGACCTCTTCGGAGCGGCGGGTATGGGTGGGCAAGAGCCTTGCGATCCTGCCGAGAAGTGGCAGCGCCGCGGCCGGAGAGCCTGCTTTGCGCAAAAGCACCTTGCCGTACTTTCGCAGAAACAGGACCGTCGCCGCCTCGCAAGCCTCGTAGGCCGCCTTCCAGTCCCAGAGACCGGCTGCATCGGATCCGCCGGAAGCGGTTTCCATCGCGCTGCGCAGGATGGCAGCATCGACGCGTGCGCCGCGTTCGATGTGCGGCAGGAGCAGAATGGCCGCGGCATGGACAACCGCGGCAGGGTCGACCGGCGCAGCCGAGCGTGCGTCGGCCACGGGAGGCAGAGCGTTCATGGGGAGATCCTCGCGAGAGCGGAAACGGCCGGACCCGCCGGCGCTCTCTCGGACCGGACGGGCTCATGCCCGCCCCGGCCCCTCTCCTCCTCTCGCCTCGCCAATGACCTGGACCATCCCTTGCGGCGGAACGCGCTGAAAAAACCGCGAAGGTGCTACCGCGATGTGCGTGTCCATCAGCGGGGCCAGGGGGTAGCTCAGCGAGCTGGTGCGACGTGCCGAAGCCGGGGACGAAGTCATTCTGACTCGCCGTGGCCAAGAGATCGTGCGCCTGGTCGCGATCGCGCTGGTGGCCGGTATCGAGGGCCGGCGCGCCCCGATGGAGAAGGTCGGAGCGACGGGAGCAGCCAAGGCATGGCGGGGACCGGCCGCCGCTCGCAGCCAGGATTTTCTCTATGGCGATGACGGGTTCTCGATGAATCCGCCTGGATCGTCGGGATCGGGAGGGAGGTAGGCGTCGTAAGGATTGCCGTCGGCGAGGTGGCCGAACGGTGTCATGACGAAAGCGCCGTCGTCAGCGGGGCCGACGGCACAGACGACAAAGCGACGCTCGCGGGTGACGGCATCCAGGCACTCCATGAGCGCGAGTTTGCCCTCGCGTGCCGCGCGCAGCAGCGTGTTGAAGTTGGTGCGAACGGGATCGGGAATGGCCATGATATTGTCCTGAATCCGAAAATGGCCCGCTGCCTCGCGACGGCGGACCAGGTGAATGGGCATCAACCGGGCTGATCCGGCGCGATGGGATGAGGACTGCTACGAGGGCTATGCGGCGCGCGGCAACGCAGCTCTTGCGGCCTCGCGCCAGACGGCGTGAACGAGGCGTCCCTCGAGCACGCTGGCGCTGAAACGCAGCGCGCGCGCTTCAGCGTTAAGGTCCGCCTCGGCCTTGCCGGTCGCTGCAGCGCGCAGCCGGCACGCCTGGGCGACGACGAACCGGGCTTCACCGTCGGACGCAACCGGCTCGCACCATCTTATGCCGTCGGCATCGGGCTCGCCGGCGAGCACCTGACAATCGTCATCATCGCGGACGATGAACAACCGCGCTTTGAAGCCGATAGCGCTGTCGTCACGGATGAAGAGCCTATCCTGCCGGGCCAAGCGTTCGATGGCAGCGATGGCGCCTGCGAGCGTATCCGCATGCGCTAGTTCGAAGATGCGTGGCGCTTCGTAAGAGCAAGACGTCGGATCGCCGTCGAGATATCGGGCTTCACCGAGGCAGGCGATCCGCAGCGGGAATCTGCCGACGGCGATCGGGCTGGAATCGAGCCTTCGCGACGCCGTGACGGGACATGCAGGTCGAGAATGGGCGTTCATCACGGATGCTCCGCGACGGGCTGCGGAAGTGGCTCCTCCGCACAACGGCCCGTCACGGCCGAACAGCGTTGCTCCTTCTCTCCTCCCTCGACCGGCCGGGAGGCGAATGGCGCCCCTCGGGGGATGGGGCGCTTTCGCGGCTCAATCGATCGCCTGATAGATCTCCGACGCTTCTGGATGGCCGCCGACATAGCGATGAAGGTGGCTATAGCCGTCGGCGAGCCGATCGGACCGATATTGGAAAGAAAGATGTGAAAATGCGAAAAGCGTCGCGATGATCCCGGCCGCTCCGGCTGACACCTCACCCTGGAAGCAAGTGATCTCGCCGGCAATCCGGAACCGAGGCTTCGATGTCGGTGCGAGGAAGAGCGGTCGGCCACGATCCTCGTAGAAGTCCCAGTGCCCGCCGCCATAATCTTGCGGGCTCAGACGCTCCATCATCGCGTAGACGGTGTTTTCGGCGATGATGAACATGGGAACGCCGAACAGGGTCGGCAGGAACGCGCAGCGCCGGTCATCCGGGACCAGCGTGGCGTTGGGCCTCGTATTGCTCTGACGGGTCATGGCAGTTCTCCAACAAGAGAGAGGGAATCGGCCCCGGACAAGCGCTCTCACTTCCACCGTCCGGGCCGCCTTGGGAGCGCCCTCCTCTTCCTCCGCGTGGCCGCGACGGGACGGGCCGCCGGACGCCAAGCCGGCGGAACAGCGCCGCCCGACCGGCCCTGCCACCTGCCGGCCGGATCTCTGCGATGCAGACAAAAAAATGCCCGGCGCTCGTCGTGAGGCCGGGCATCTTCAGAATGTGAGGTTGTTCATGGCGTCGGCGTCATCGGATCTGTCATGTTGCTCTGCCTTCGACGACATCGGCGCCGACTTCATTCGGACAAACCGGTTCGAGGCGGGCGTTGCGGTAGCCGTTCTTCGCAAGCCAGAGTTCGGCGGCCTCCCGATCTTCGGCTAGATGCAACAGCTCATCGCTCTCGCCCAGAGTCTGGACAATCCGGATCTGGCCGATGCGGGGACGCTCCACGACGCGGAAGGTCAGGTCGCTGTCGATCCCGTAGGTCCGGATCACGGTCATAACGGTGAGCCCGTCCTGCCCGAAGCTGCCTTCGTTCAAGGTGAAGCACGGCGGCGCGGTGTAGGTCGGACGCTCGCGCTCCGGCACCTTGCGCACGAGGCGACCAACGCCGTTACGCCGTTCCCATGCGGCGAGCTTCTTGGTGAAGCGGGTCGGCGGTTTGGGGCTCCCGTCGCTGTAGCTGACCAGTGAACCGAGAGGGGCAATGTCGAATATGAGGGATGCGGACATGAACGTGTCTCCAGAATGGAAAACGCCCCGGCCGAGTTGGCCGGGGCGATTGCATGAGGATGGGAACGGACGGGGCGACCTGAGCCGCCCCGTCGAGGACTATTCGGCAGCAGCGAGAGGATGGTCCTCGGCCGTGGTGGTGCCGTCCTCGTCGTCGCCGGCGAGGAATTCGGGCAGCGCGTCCACATCGGAATCTGCGTCGGCCGGCGCCTCTTCGTCATCGAGATCGGGCGTGCGCAGCGGCTCGGGCAGCCAGCCGGTGCCGGCCAGGAGACGCTCGGCCTCCTTGGCCATGTCGCCCTTCTTCAGGTGCTCGATGAGCTGCGCAGCCCGGTCGCCGGCGCCTTCACGGACGGCGGCAAGAATACGAGCCTTGGTAACCCGGCCGAGATAATTGTCGACGGTCGGCCTCCAGCCGGCGTCATGCACCATGTCGAAGCCGGTGGCCCGGGCGAGGCGATCGGCTGCGGCGAGCCGGCAATCGAGGGTGTGCTGACTGATGCCAGAGCTGCTCTGAGGGTTGGGACGCTCATAAAGCGCATTGACCCCATAGCTGACGCAGTGGGCGAGAAGCGCCATGCGGCTGACCTCGTCGAGAGCAGCGATCCAGTCCCAGAGTGCGGCTTCGTCTCTCGGGAAATCAGCCTCCCAGGCATCGCTGCGCTCGGTTCTCGCCTTCGCCGAAGGCGAGTCCTTCAGATCGGCGCCCTGGGCGGAGAAGTATTGCTGACCGACCGAGATCTCCATGCAGCCCTTCGGCGCTGCGAAGTGATAGCGCTGCATCACCAGCCGATGCAGGAGCGCGGTCATGGCGACATGAGGTTTGTTGGCCAGCGCTTCCTGCAGTGCGAGCGTTCGATGCGCGGTGAGCTCGCTGATCAGACGATCGGGCAGCGGCTTGATGTCCTCCTCGTCTTCGTCCTCGGGGTCGACCAGTTCACCGCCGACCGTGATCGCCGTGCGCTGGGTAGGGCTTCCGTCCTCGTCGCCGCTGGAGCCGTCCTCCTCGGTCTCGCCATCGCCGTCTTCGGTTTCGGCGGCGACCGGTGCCTCGTCCTCCGGACGAACGTAGCCGCGATCGACGATCAGCTTGCCGTCACGGTCGATGCCGAGGAAGACGCCGGCGCGCGCGATCTCGGCCGGATCGTAGGTCGTCGGCCGATTCTCGAAGGTCGAAAGCAGGGTTTCGATTTCGCTGAGCCGCTGGTCGACCTCCTCGGGCAACTCGTCCGCGCCACGATATTCGGCCTCGAGCTCGTCATGCTCGCTCCGCAGCGCCTCGCGGTCTTCCCGCTCCTGCTCGGTGAGTTCCTCCGTCAGCGCCGCGATCCTGCGAAGTCCATTGGCGTGGCCATAGGGCAGCTCGACGGCTGCAGCGATCCACTTCCAGCCCTGCTCGGCGACCTCGTCGGCCATGACCTTGAGCTTCTCGCCAACGAGACGATCGAGGAGGGCGACGTCCTGCAGCCAGCCGCTGTCGTCGTCCGAGAACAGGTCGCGCAGGACCGGACCGCCAGCGGCCTCATAGGCGTCGAGGCCGATGAAGCGAGCCCGCTTGTCGCTTGCCGGGACCGTCGTCTCCGTCAGCATCTTGCGGATCTGCCACGGCTCCCGGCGCCAGGAATCGCTGATCCGATCCCAGACCTGTTCCTGCCGCGCGTGGTCGGGATTGACGGTGAAGGCCTCCAATTCCGCCAAGGTCATATCGTTGCGGGCATAGATCTCGAGCAGGGCGGGCGAGACCGCGGCAAGACGCAGGCGCTGCGTGACGTAGCGCGCCGTCGTGCGATACGCGTCCGCGATTTCCTCCTTCGACATGCCGTCATCGACCATGCGCTTGAACGCCTTGAACTGGTCGAGGGGATGGAGCGCGAGGCGGACGATGTTTTCCGCGAGCGAGTCGTCGACCGCCGAGGTCTTGGCGTTGGCCTTCTTGACCAGGCAGGGCACGAGCCCATCGGCGGGGAAGCGTCCGGCTTCGACGAGCCGCGCAATCGCGCGGAAACGGCGGCCGCCGGCCGGCGTCTCGAAGTCGCCGGTCTCGTTGCCTTCGGTATCGAGAATCGCGCGGACGTTGAGGCCCATGACGAGATCTTCCCGGTGATCGATATCATGGGTGAGTTCGTCGAGCCCGTCCTCGACGTCGATCTCGCGGACATTGCTGTCCGACAGCCTGATCCGGTTGAAAGGGATGTCGCGAGACCGGGAGAACTCGATCATCGCAACCGCGGTGGTCCTGGCCTTCTTTCTGGCAGCAGCTTTCGCCATGGTGGTCCACTCCATGACGGCCGTCCGGGAGCCAATCTCCCGGACCGAAAAACCGTCACGACGCGAAGCGCCGCCCTCTTCCTCTGAAGGGGCAGCGCCGCACGCCGGACGGAGCGGAAGGATGCGGTGGCGACAGGTGTCGCCACCGGAGATCAGGCCGCGCGATCGAGCAGCTTCTTGGCTTTGCTCTCCAGATCGAGGCGGGCATCCTGATGGGTCTTGTCGCGGGCGAAGGCCGTGATGCCCTGGACGAAGTCGAAGATCGACTCGGGCGGACGGCCTTCTTCGTGCAGCACCCGGTCGATGATCTTCGCCGTCTCAGCCTTGGAGAAGCCACGGGCACGGAGGAAATCGGTCCGGTCCTCGTCGCTGCGCGCGACGATCCGCTCGCGGGACGCCTTGATGCCGTTGATGAAGGGCATCGGCGAGGAATTGGCGAAGTTGAGCAGCGCAGGCGCGGCCTCGTGCGCGAAACGGGAGGCAGCGTATTTCGAGTGACGAATGGTGATTTCCTCGAAGTCTTCGACGCCCCAGAGATTGCGATTCTGGCAGACTGCGCGCAGATAAAAGCTGGCGATCCCGAGTGTCTTTGCGCCGACTTCGGAATTCCAGCAGTAGAAGCCACGGAAATACAGATCGGGTGAACCATCGGGGAGGCGACCAGCCTCGATCGGGTTGAGATCGTCGACGAGGAACACGAAAACATCACGATCCGAAGCGTAGAGCGTCGTCGTGTCCTTGGTGATGTCGACGCCGGGATTGTAGACGCCGGTGGACCAGTCGAGCACGCCGGGGACTTTCCAGCGGGTGTCGCCAGTGCCGTTCCCGGCGATGCGCTGGACGGCCTCGACCAGTTCGTGGTCGAAGATGCGGCCATAGTCCACGCCGGTCACGGCGCGCAGCTCGACCCGGCCGTCGTCGGCCTCGAAGGTCTTGACCTGCTCGGCGATTTATCTGAACAGTCAAGCTGTCTCAGTCGGATTTGCGGCGGCGTTTGCCTGAAAATGCGGACTGCCGCTGGATGTCGGCGCGTGAGACAGATTCGCGGATCGCTTAGGGGCCCTAGCTCACCCAGCGCAACAGGATAACTT
>WPCJ01300735.1_pt1 | contig 10838 bp, 6 predicted proteins | sample 5399831 | NCBI WGS metagenome assembly WPCJ01 (sample SAMN12869470, study PRJNA574797) | sludge metagenome | isolation source: wastewater treatment of pH10 | place: China:Beijing | collected 2019-05-20 | reverse complement strand
CTGCTGGCGATCGACGCGGATGGCCAACCAGTCGAAGGCAGGGCTGCCACACATGATTTTGGCCGCAACGGTTCGTTCGTCGTCATCCGCCAGCTCGAGCAGCATGTTGAACGTTTCAACGACTACTGCCGTGAGGAGGCCGCCAATCTGCGTGGCAGCGGCACGTATGACTTTGAAGCGGTGGATGAAGAGTGGATCGGTGCCCGCATTGTCGGGCGATGGAAAAACGGCTCGTCGCTGACCAGGAATCCGGACGGACCTGGGCGTGAACTCGACAATCAGTTCACCTACGGCGCCGAAGATCCGCAGGGACTGCATTGCCCGCTGGGCGCCCACATCAGGCGTTCCAATCCCCGTGATTCCCTCGGCACCGACATCGACACCCAACTGCGCATCTCGAAGCGGCATCGCATCTTGCGGGCGGGCCGGAGCTATGTTCTGGACCGCGATGGCAAGACGGAAAAAGGGCTGCTGTTCATCTGCTTCAATGCGAGCTTCGAACGGCAATATGAATTCATCCAGCAGACCTGGATGTCGGCACAGAATTTCCACGGCTTGCGCGGTGAAAAGGATCCGCTGATCGGTAGGCAGCCTGGCACCGCCGAGGCGCCGAGGGGACGCTTCACCATCCCGCGATGGGAAGGGGCGGTGGAACTGACGACCCTGCCGTCGTTCATAACGACGCGTGGCGGAGGTTATTTCTTCATGCCGAGCCGTGCAGCGTTGCAGTTCCTGCACTGGCGTCTGGCCGCCAGCTGAGTGTGTGCCGATGATCGAGATCAGGCTTCTGATCGGCAAGCATAGCCGACCGGAGGCAACTCACTCGGAACTGACGCGTCGCAGGCGGGCCGGATCGTTGACCTTGACGTGTCCACGTTTTGTCGCGATCAGGCCGCGGCCGCGCCAGTCGTTGAGAAGTTTATTGACGGATTCCCGCGTCGCGCCGAGCGTCTGGGCGAGTTCCGATTGCGAGATCGCGATCCAGCCCGCGGCATCGGAAAGCAGCTCGCTGAGATGCAGCAGCCGCTTGGCGAGCCTGGCCTCAATGGCAAGGAAGGTATGGTCACCGAGCTCTTCGCTGATCCACCTCAATCGCTTGCACAGCAATTCAATGATGGCTCGACCGAGCAAAGGGTCCCGCTCGATGCGGTCAAGCACCTGCTTGCGCGTCAGCGACACGATGGAACATTCCGACCTGCAGATGGCTGTCGCCGTCCTGCGGCCACCATCCAGCACCCCGATTTCGCCGATCAGGCTCGGCGGGAATTGCAGGTTGGCGACAAGTTTGTCGCCTTCGGCTGAAAAGATCGAAATCTCGACCGAACCGGCGAGCAGACCGTAGACACGGTCGGATGGATCGTCCTGGAGAAAAAGCAGCCGACCCGCAGGGTATTTTTCAGGCTTGGCGTCGCCAAACATCCTGTCCAGCAGGTCGCGATCATAATGCGCGAACTTCGCCAGTGTGTGTTTAGGTTCCTGATCCGGACTGGTCATCAACATCGGTGCCCCCAACGTGATCTCAGTTCAAGTGAGATTCTGTTTTTGTCTGTTCTGAACTTCGTTCGTTGCCTTGTCTGTGGGAAAGTCTACGCGCGGCAGCGTGGCTTGGATAGCGGACGGGAAGCGGATTTGTTTCTTGCCGGCGCTTGGCTCAGCCGCCTAGGCCATGGCCGGCTCCTGGCCACCGGCAGCAAGATCGCCCTTCATCAGGGCCATGATCGCCACCTGGGTGCGGTTTGTCGCTCCAAGCTTGCTCATGATCTGCCGGACATGGACCTTGACGGTCGATTCCTGCATGTCGAGTTCACGCGCGATAAGCTTGTTGGACTTGCCGGAGCGGAGCCGGTCGAGAACCTGATTCTGCCTCGGTGTCAGCAGGCCGTTGCCCGTCGCGGCGCCCGAATGATGGCGGGCACGGTCTCTGCCGTCCGCAATCTCCAGCAGGGCTTCCCGAGGGAAATACGCGCCGCCGTTCATGATGAAGGCAAGTGCCTGGTGCACCACGGCCAAGGGCGTGGTGGTCGAAATGAAGGCCTGGAAGCCGAAGCTCACGGCACCGACAGCCTCTTCCGCTTCCGTCCGGTCCGAAAGAATGGCGCAGGGTGTTGTCGGGAATTGCTCCCTTACATTTTGTAAAACCGTCCGCGTCTGCAGATCATGCAACGATGAGCCGCCAACATTCAGGACAATAAGTGAAACGATGTTGCCTGGTTGAGAATAGAAACCGATGTTTTCAGGCTCTATCGCATGGGCCGATTTGCCTAGAGGGCTGACCCATTCGTTGATCAAGGTCGTAATGCCGGCGCATCTCAGCGCCAGAGTGTCAACTACCAGCACAACCGCCTTTTGTGCATCCCCAGTCATTTCAGTCTCCTCGGTTTTGTGGGCGCTTGCCTGTGCGCCACCGGAACCCTCTTTCCGATCAGTTTCATCTCGAGCATTTCCGGTTTTTACGGAAACATCCGAACTCATTGTTTTGCGTAATTCCGGACGCAAGACCGATGCGCACTTTTGCTGGAATTGCTCCAGTCGTATCGCAATGAGAGCACCTCCGATGTGAGGCGCTTCACATGCATCGGCTGCTCGTCGAAAGTGCCTGTCGTGAATGCCGAACGAACCGCCGAATTCCCTTGGACTTCCAAGGCTTACCCTGTCGACCAAGGTACAGGACCTGCCTTAGGTGCACCATCCGCTCCAACGGTGCTCAACCGGAAGGCGTAGGTCTGCAATCAAGGCGATCAGCGCTATGAAGCCGTTTCCGGAGCCTCTTTGCAGACTATGCTTGTCGCGCAATGAAGGAGTTTGCCATGGGCACGCCAAATTCAAGCAAAGGCCACCAGCACGGCTGTGGCAACCATCCGCAGCAGACCGTGCAGGTGCGCACGGTGACGGCGCAAAGCGCGATCGGCGTTTCCGCACAGGCAAGCTCGGATGCCTTCGGTCAATCGACGTTTTCCAGCACCCAGGTCCACTTGACCACGATCGATCGCGGTCTGGCATCCTTCGCCATCGCTGTGTTGGGCGCCGAGGCAGCGTCCCGAGCCTACGGTGATCAATCGCCATTCGCCATGACTTCGGCCGTGGTCGCGATGACCGACGCCGATATTTCGGTCAGCAACAGCAGGACCGTCACCAGCACGGACATGCACGGGATGAGCCAGCAGACCGTTGTGTCGGCTATCGGCGCCAGTTTTGCTTTTGAAACGGACCTGGCCCCTGCCCACCAGATCAATGACGTCACGGTGGAGGCCTGCCGATCGGGAGTCGGCTCGCTTCAAGGCAATCTGGCAACCTTTGAGGCGCATGTTACCGCTCACGGCGAGAACAGTTTCGTCGATCTTCAAGCCGATGCCATCGCCCTGGACGATCAATATTCCTCGAGCGTCGTTTCGGCCATTTCGGCGGTCGATGCCGAGATCGTCTACACCGAATATTCCGGCACCAGATGGGGCGATACCATCGTCACTGGCAATGGTGACTCGCTGGTGCGCGGAGACCGCGGCGACGATGTCATCCGCGCAGGCGATGGCGAAGACTGGCTGTTTGGCGGCAAAGGCGATGACCGCATCAGTGGCGGCGGCGGCAACGATACGGCCTTTGGCGGCGATGGCCGCGACCATCTGGGTGGCGGTGACGGCGACGACTGGTTGTTTGGTGGCGATGGCAACGACACACTGTCCGGGGACGCCGGCAATGATCTGATCGTCGGTGGTGATGGCAAGGACCTGATCACAGGCGGTGGCGGCAACGATCTGCTCGACGGAGGCGATGGCCGCGACGAGATCTTGGGTGGCGCCGGCAACGATGTCTTCCGATTGGGCCTCTCCTCCGGCGATGGCGACGATCTGATGAGGGGAGGCGCGGGTGCCGACACCTATCTCGTCGCTGGAGCGTTCGACGACGATACCATCGCCGATTTCTCAATCAGTGGCGGTGACCGGCTTGCCATCGAAGATCTCGAGGCATTGATTCGCGCCGGTTCGCGGGCCATTTCGATGGAACGAGACCGGGGTGACCGGGATGACCTTGTCGTGACGCTGCGCCTGGAAGGGGAACGTTCGACGCTCACCCTGGACGAATTCTTCGCCAACAATCCCGAATTCGGCGCGATGCCGATGCGCGGAGCGTTCAGCACGCAGCAGACAGCCACGATCATGCATGCCATAGCCGTGGATGCCGATATCAATCCGGCTCTGACGGATACGCAACTTACCTTCCAGCTGGGGGATCTTCTGGCCGTCTTTGGCTGAATAGCCGAACTTGATACTTTTGGCATCCATCCTCAAGGGGTGGATGCCTTTTTTATTCAAAGTTATGATCCGTGAACTCAAATAAACCAAAAGTATTACTCTGCAAGAGAGAGAAATTACGCCACTTGAATATTTGATGATCGCAACGATGAGGCCTAGGCTTCGAATGTGCCGGACAAGAGTGCCGGACATCATCAAAGCGACAAGGAGAGTGACATGACTTTCTACTGTGATCCGTCTGACGTGAACCTGGATGCCTCGTACGATTTCGATTCCAACATCGATGTCGACTTCGACCTCTATTCGGATATCGACAGCAACCTCGACGTCAATCACGACATCGACGTCTGCGTCGACATCAACGGCAACGAAGCCACGTTTGCGATCGACGTCCAGGCCTATGGCCATGACACTGCAACCGACCTCAATCTCGTCGTTGCGGTTCAGGAAAACGAATGGTCGAGCATCACGGCAACTGGCTACGCAGCTGCTGGCTGATGACCTCCGCAGTCGACTGCGGCGCGTCCTCCCATCGCTGCAGCCCGACCGAAAAAGGCTCCGCTTCGCGCGGGGCCTTTTTTCATGGGCCTCTGGCCAGCCGCAGGAAAAGCCGGACGATCCTACCAAAGAGGTCGCCGTCTACGCCTGAAGTGTAACTCCACCTAAGCGTTGTGCCGCCGCCGCCCCATCACCGCTAATCTCCAATCGGGTGCCCTTGCAGAAATCCTGTCTGCGCAAAGGGCAGACGGAGAGAGGTTCAGATGCGCAAGATATCGATATCCCGTCAGATCGGCAGCCAGAAGATCACTGCTGCGGCCAATGAGGCCGCATCAGCCCCCACGCCTTCGACGGCACCGGCGGCCGCGCGCATATCAGCGGGACTGGCCGCATTGGCTGCGGATCCCTTCGTGCTGATCCAGCTCTCCAGCAATGCCGACAACTTCACGCAGGTTGCAGATGGCAGCTATCGCATCGAAGGCCTCGGCGGGAACGATATCATTTCGGTCGCGGCGGCCTCTCCCGGCGGCGACTATCTGGACGGTGGCACCGGCAATGACACGCTGAATGCCGCTGCCACCGACGATGTACTCGACGGCGGCGACGGCAACGACATCCTCAACGGCGGTGCCGGCAACGACCTGCTGCGCGGCGGTGCTGGCGCTGACACGCTGAATGGCGGCGACGGCATCGACACGGCCGACTATTCGACCTCCAGCCTGAAAGTGATGGTGGCACTGCCCCTGGACCCTCAGCGCACGGCGCGAGGCTCCGGCGGAGACGCTGCGCTGGATGTGTTGAGCGGCATCGAAAATATCACCGGCTCGGCTTTCAACGACACGCTGACCGGAAACAAGCTCGACAATCAGCTCATCGGCAATGCCGGCGACGATCTGCTGCGTGGCATGGATGGCAACGATGTTCTGATCGGTGACGGCGCCAATGACGCCAACCAGGACGGCATTGCCGACGATCTCGACGGTGACGGCATTCCGGATGGCATCGATGCACCCGGGGGCGGCAATGACACGCTCGACGGCGGCTTTGGTGACGATCGCCTGTTCGGCGGCAGCGGCAACGACACGCTCATCGGCGGCTTCGGCAATGACACGCTCTATGGCGGTTCAGGCGACGATCTGCTGACCGGTGGTGACGGCAACGACGTCATGGATGGCGGCAGCGGCAATGACGAGCTGATCGGCAGCCTGGGCGACGATGTCATGCATGGTGGCGACGGCAATGATTTCCTCACCGCGTCCATCGGCGACGACCAGCTGTTCGGCGAAGGCGGCGACGATGATCTGCAGGCCGGCGACGGCAACGACCTGGTCGACGGCGGCGATGGCAATGACCGGCTGGTCGGCTCGTCCGGCGACGATCGTCTGCTTGGCGGTGCCGGCAACGACATGCTGCAGGGTGACGCAGGTGCCGACTACATCGATGGTGGTTCAGGCGTCGACACGGTGGACTATTCGCAAGGCGGTGCCATCGGCATCAACCTGGCCACAGGCTCCGTGAGCGGCGCGGCCATGGGCGATCAGCTGGTCGGCATCGAGAACATCATCGGTTCCGGGCAGAACGACATTCTGGTTGGCGATGCCAATCCCAACACCTTTACCGGCAATGGCGGCGCCGACACCTTGATCGGTCAGGGTGGCGTCGACACGGCCGACTATGCCACTTCGGCGGCGGCGATAACGATCCATCTCAACACCACCGTCGCCGATCCCCTGGCGGTCGGCACGGGCGTCGGTGGCGACGCCGAAGGCGATCAGCTGCAATTGATCGAGCGTATCGTCGGCTCGGCCTTTGACGACATTCTGGTGGGTGGCGAACTGAACGACATCTTTGTCGGTGGCGCGGGGGCTGATCGCATTGATGGCGGCCTCGGGGCCAATGACACGGCGGAATACTCGACCTCGGCGGCAGCCGTATCGGTCAATCTCGCCGGCGCGGCGGCCAGCGGCGGCGATGCGGCAGGCGATATCCTGAGCGGCATCGAAAACCTGATCGGTTCCGCTTTCGACGATACCCTTGTCGGCGACGGCTCGACCAATCGTCTCGATGGCGGCGCCGGCAATGATTTCCTGCGTGGCGGCGCCAATGCCGGCACCGAATTCCTCATCGGTGGTGACGGCATCGACACTGCCGACTACTCGACGTCCGCGGCAGCGGTTCGCGCCGTTCTCTCCGACAACCCGACGTCCGGCGTGCTGTCGAGTGGTGGCGATGCCCAGAACGACGTGCTGGTCGCAGTCGAGAACATCGTTGGTTCGGCGTTCAATGACGAACTCTTGGGCGCCTCGGGTGCAAATCGCCTCGAAGGAGGCGCCGGCAACGATATCCTCAATGGCGGCAATGGGGCCGATGTGCTGATCGGCGGCGACGGTGTCGATACCGCGTCCTATTCCAGTTCCACGGCAGGTGTCTTCGTGCAACTCGACAACACCGGTGCGGCGACCGGCGTCGGCGGTCATGCGCAGGGCGATCAGTTGAGCGGCATCGAAAACCTGACCGGGTCGGGTTTCAACGATCTGCTCGTCGGCAATGCGCTGACCAACACGCTTGTAGGCGCCGGTGGCAATGACCGGCTGGTCAGCGGCGGCGGCAACGACCAGATGCGTGGCGGCAGCGGCGCCGACATCCTCTCGATCACGGGTACCGGCACCAAGACTGTGTTCGGCGACGGTGTTTCGGACGGCGGTTCGGCGGGCCAGGACACGTTCCGGGTTCTGGGTGGCACAAACAATCTGATCTTCGACTATCAGGCGGGCGAAGATGTCTTTATCCGCTCAAATCCGGGTTCCGTCTCGGCGTCCTTGGCGTCGCTCACGGTCAGCGGCCTCGCCTACTGGGTCGCGCGTGTCGCCAGCACGGCGCCCGGCATGGAGAGTTCGACCTTCGTCGTGCTCGGCGAGCGCACGACCACGAATCCGGACGCCGCCATAACCAACGCGTTCAGCAGCTTCGTTTCGCACGACCTTTTCGTCGATCCCGCGCTTCTGGCCTGAGTGAACTGAAAACGGAGTGATGTGATGGCGATCGTCGGTTCACGAGCCCGCAAGGCGAGAAAGACGGAGCTCGACGATGCGATGGGGCAGGTGAAGTCTGCGATGATCATCGTTGCGGTTTTCAGCCTCGTTATCAATATCCTGATGCTGGCGTCGCCCATCTACATGCTGCAGGTCTATGACCGCGTCCTGGTCACCGGTCATCTGGAAACGCTGGTGCTGCTGACGATCATGGCCGGCGTGGCGCTGCTCGTGCTCGGCCTGCTCGACATGCTGCGCAACATCATCATGGCGCGCGCCGCGAACTGGCTCAGCGATCGCCTGAGCCCCGTCATTATTGCCGGCAGCGTCCGCGCCCGCCTGCTCGGTGACCAGGCGGGCACCCAGCCGCTGCGCGATCTCGGCCAGGTGCAGTCCTTCCTGTCGTCGCAAGCGTCGACTGCATTGTTCGACCTGCCGTGGACACCGGTCTTTCTGCTTTTGATCTGGCTGCTGCACCCGGCGCTGGGTGCATTCGCGCTCGCCTCGACGATCCTTCTGGTCCTTCTCGGTGTTCTCAACGAGATGGTGACGCGCAGATCGTCCCTGGTTGCGAACACTTCGCAGATTCAGGCTTTCCAGCACGCCGACATGGCGATCCGAAACGCCGAGGTGGTCCGGGCGATGGGGATGCTGCCGGGCCTGCTGGATCGCTTTCGAGCCAGCAACGATGCCTTCCTTGGTGCCTCCGATGTGGCCTCGCGACGCGGTGCAACCATTGTCGGGATCACCAAGTTCGTGCGGTTGTTCGTCCAGTCGGCAACGCTTGGTCTTGGTGCCTATCTTCTGCTGCAGGGCGGCGCCACGGGCGGCGTGATGATTGCGTCGTCGATCCTGCTCGGTCGTGCCCTGGCTCCCGTCGAGCATCTGATGGCGATCTGGCGCAATCTCGGCCAGACCCGCATCGCATATGCGAGGCTGACAGAGCGCTTGCAGAACGTCAGCGCGGAGCCGTACCGCATTCGACTGCCGGAGCCGGATGGGCGCATCACGCTTGAAAACGTCTCCTATTTTGCCCAACCCGGCCGGCCCGCCATCATCGACAACCTGAGCGTTGCGTTCCAGCCCGGCGAGGCTGTCGCCATCATCGGTCCTTCCGCCGGCGGCAAGAGTACCTTGTGCCGACTGATCGCCGGCATCGTCTTGCCGACGTCCGGAACCGTCCGCCTCGACGGCACCGATGTCCAGCACTGGAACAGCGAGCAACTTGGCGAGGCGATGGGTTACCTGCCCCAGGATGTCGAACTGTTTTCCGGCAGTGTGCGCGACAACATTTCGCGCATGGCCAAGGCTGAGGATCAGGCTGTGGTCGATGCGGCGATGCTGTCGCATGCCCATGATATGATCCAGCGCCTGCCGCAGGGCTACGAGACACCGATCGGCGACGCGGGTTCGCGCCTGTCAGGTGGTCAGCGCCAGCGCATCGGCCTTGCCCGCGCCGTGTTCGGATCGCCCAGGGTCGTTGTGCTCGACGAACCCAACGCAAATCTCGATCAGGTCGGCGAATCCGCGCTGGCTGCTGCGATTGCCGAGCTGAAGGCGCAAGGTACGACGCTGATCATTGTCGGCCATCGCCCGTCGACGCTCGCCCAGGCCGACAAGGTACTCTTCCTGCGCGATGGCCGCCTGCATCTGTTCGGGCCGCGCGACGAAGTTCTGGTCCGCCTGCGCTCAATCGCCAGGGAAGGGGAACGCACACCGCTACATGTCATCCGGGTTTCTGACGAGACACAGGCAGATGAGGGTGGGGATTCCAAACAGCAGCAGAAGATCGGGCCAACGGCGCCTCAGATCGAACAGATCGCCTGAACGAGGTGGGTTACCATGTGTGAGATGCGTGCAGAGGGAGAGTGGGATGGCAGAGCTTCAGTCCGGTAAGTCGCAGGCGCTCGTCAAAGGCTCGCCGAACGTCATCGATGCAAGGATCGAACCGGTCGGATTGCAGGAGGTTGTCCGCATGCCGGCCCGCTATGGCATGGCTCTCGCCTATCTGTTCATGGTCGGCGGAATTGTCTGGTCGGCGCTGGCGCCGATGGCCGAGGGAGCGACGGCGACCGGCATCGTCAGCCCGGATGGAAGCCGGCGTACCGTTCAGCATCTCGAGGGCGGCATCATCAAGGAATTGCAGGTGCGTGACGGCGACCTGGTTCGTGCGGGCGATCGGCTGGTCGTCTTGCAAAGCACGCAGGCGGCAGCCCTCTATGATCTCTATCTCGAACAGGCCCGCACACTGGAGGCGACGCAGGCGCGCCTGAGTGCCGAGCAGGAGGATAAAAGCGAGATCAGCTTTCCTCCAGACCTTCTGGCCAGCGCCGACGAGCGGGCCAGGAAGATCATCGCCGGCCAGACCCTGTTGTTCAATCAGCGCCGTTCCTCGCTCGAGGCGCAATTGCAGATCCTCGATGTTCGCAAGCGCCAGTTCGAAGAGCAGTTGCAGGGTCTGCGGGCGCAGGTGGTCAGCGTCGACGCGCAGCTCGCGCTGACCGAACAGGAACACAGCGTCAAGAAGAGCCTGGTCGACAAGGCACTGCTGGCCCGCTCCGAGACGCTGAAGCTGGAGCGGTCAAAGGCGGCACTGGATGGAGATCGCGGCAGCTTCATAGGGCAGATCGCCGAAGTCGAGCAGAAGATCGGCGAACTGGACACGCAAAGCATGTCGCTGAAAGCCACGCAGTCGGCCGATATTGCCGATCAGCTGGAGAAGGCGAGGGCAGGATATATCGATGCGGCTGAACGGCTGAATGCCAGCAAGGATGTCCTTGACCGCACGATCATCACCGCCCCGGTCACAGGCAAGATAGCCAACCTCAAGTTCAAGACCTCAGGCGGTGTGATCGGGCCGGGTCAGGCCATCCTCGACATCGTGCCGACCAATGAGGAACTGCTGATCGACGCACGGGTATCGCCGAGCGATATCGATGTCGTGGCCGCCGGTCTTCAGGCAACCGTCCACCTGACCGCCTATTCCAGCCGCGGCATGCCGCGTGTCACGGGGACGGTAAAATCGGTGTCTGCCGACAGGGTGACCGACGAAACAACC
>WPCJ01038333.1_pt1 | contig 10845 bp, 12 predicted proteins | sample 5399831 | NCBI WGS metagenome assembly WPCJ01 (sample SAMN12869470, study PRJNA574797) | sludge metagenome | isolation source: wastewater treatment of pH10 | place: China:Beijing | collected 2019-05-20 | reverse complement strand
CGCTCGGCGCCGTCGGCATCTGCGGCGGCGGCGGCCAGGGCAGCGCGGTGGTGCTGCGCGCGGTGTAGCCGCCGTTCGAAGCCTCAGCCGGCTGCGAGAGCGATCTGATCCGTCAGCGACCTCGGCTCGGTGAACGGCTCGAGGGCGACCAGTCGTTCATGTGCGCTCGCGAAGTCATCGATGCCGGGGATGCGGTCGAACCTCACCCCGGGCCCTTCGACGACGGCGACTCGAGCGTAGTAGCCGCCCGCGACCGAATAGACGTGTGCGGTGTCGCCGCACTCCTCGCTGGCGAGCCAAGCCACGAGCGGGGAGACCCACTCCGGAGACAGCCGCTCCAGCGTTTCAGGGGGCATGATGCCCTCGGTCATCGCCGAGCGGGCGAGCGGAGCGATCGCGTTGACCTGCACGCCGGAGCGGGCGCCCTCGATCGCCAGCACCCGGGTGAGGCCCACCAGTCCCATCTTCGCGGCGCCGTAGTTGGCCTGCCCGAAGTTGCCGTAGAGACCCGAACCCGAACTCGTCATGATGACCCGGCCCCAGCCCTGCCCGGTCAGGTACGGCCAGGCCGCCCTGGTGACGTTGAACGCCCCCTTGAGGTGCACCGCCATGACCGCGTCGACCATCTCGGGTTCGAGCTTGCCGAAGCTCTTGTCGCGCAGAATGCCCGCGTTGTTCACCACGATGTCGACTCGCCCGTAGGCCTCGATCGCCGTGCGGATGAGCCCGTTCGCCCCTTCGACCGTGTCGATGCCGTCGATGTGCCCTTCGGCGCTTCCGCCGAGCGACCGGATCTCCTCGACGACGGGGCTCGGATCCACGACGTCGTTCACGACGATATGCGCTCCATGGCTCGCCAACTGGAGTGCGTGGCTGCGGCCGAGGCCGCCGCCGGCCCCGGTGATGACGGCGACTCTCCCGCTCATTCGAGTATCGTTCATGCGTTCTCTCCCCACTTGATGATGGTGGCCGCCCAGGTGTACCCGGTGCCCGCGGCGAGCATCAGGACGATGTCTCCCGGCCGCAGCACGCCGCTTCTGGCGGCGCGATCGAGAGCGAGCATCGGATCCACGCCGCTCATGTGACCGGTGTCGTCGAGATAGGCGGCCTGGTGCGCTTCGAGGCCCAGATTCTCGACGAGGGCATCGTGCATCGATCGCTTCATGTGGATGCCGCAGAGGTAGTCCACTTCGCCGAGCGTCACGCCCGACTTGCGGCAGGCCTCGGCCGCCGCCTCGATGAAGTTCGACATGGTGACTGGATCGAGACGCTCCTTCATGCCGACCGGATCCTCCACCGTCAGTACGTGCAGGTGCTGCTCGATCGTCTTCGCGGAGGGGGGCTCGAGGCTTCCGCCGGCTGGCACCTTGACATGGTGCGAGAACGAGCCATCGGTGATCATGTGGCTCGACAGCACTTCGCCGAGGCCCGATCCGCGCGTCAGGAGCGCCGCGACCGCACCGTCTCCGAAGTTGTAGGTGAAGCGCGAGCCCGGGTTGTCGTAGTCGATCAGATAGGACTCGCGGCAACCTGCGACCAGCAGCACGTTCTTCAGTTCGGGTTCGGCCACCATCATGTCGCGGGCCACGCGCAGCGCTACCGGGGTGCCGCAGGAGACGTAATCGAGTTCCAGCGTGAAGGCAGCGCCGCAGCCCAGCATGGAGGCGATCCTCGGGGCAGCCTGCCAGACCGGATGGTCCTTCCACGTCGATCCGAAGTAGATGAGCGCGTCGATGCTCTGCGGGTCGATCGACTGCTCCTGCAGCAATCGTGCACCGGCGGTTGCGGCCAGGTGGCTGACATGCTCCTCCTGCGCCGCGATGTGCTTGCCGCGCAGCCCGAACTTCTCGATGATGATCTCTTCGGGGATGTCGCTCAGTTCGCTCAGCTCTGCAGCGGTGATCCAACGTTCGGGCAGGTAGTGCGCGATCGCCGCGATGCTGACCGGAGTCGTGCCGATCCGGGTCATGAGGCCCCCTTCGCGCCGAGGCCTCGGCTGACGAACTGATACATCTGGTCGAACACGTCATCGGGTACGGAATCGGTCGATCCCCAGGAGACCCAGCGCATGCCGATGATCTCGCCGATGCCCATGAGCATCCAGGCGAGCACTGCTGGATCGCCCGGTGCGATGTCGCCTGCCTCCATGGCTTCGGCGAGACCGGTCTGATACCCCTCCGAGATGCGCCTGTAGTGCTCTTTCAGAACCTCGGGAGAGACCGTCTCCGCCAGACGGATGATGCGGTACAGCGCCGGGTGCTCGGAGGCGAACTTGAAGTAGCCCTGAAACCCGGCCCGCTCACGTGCGATCCGGCTGGTGGCGTTCTCGGAATGCTCCGACATGGCCCGCCGCACCTGACGGTTCAGATCGATGACGAGCTCGTCGAAGATCTGCTTCTTGCTCTCGAAGTACAGGTAGAAGGTGCCCTGACCGACCTCGGCCGCCTCGGTGATCTTCACGATCGAGGCGTCGTGATAGCCGTGCGCGGCGAATACCGATTCCGCCGCACGGAGCAGGCGCGTTCTCGTGCGGGCTCCTCGCTCCGTGAGCTGCCGTCCGTCGGCGCCCGTCGGCGCGTCCTCCTCCTCGACGGTCCAGAGTTGCTCGCTCATCGGCCGCTCACCTCCTCTTTGTCGTTCTCGTTCGCATCGGGTGCGCCCCCATCGGGCACTGCTTCGGCGGCGATCCCGCCGGCCAGCACGAGTGCTTCGCCGTAGCAGATCAGGCCGCCGTCTTCGTCCGTGCAGCGCGTGGCGAGCCGCACCAGCCGCTTCTCCGGGCGAACCGAGGTGATCTCGACGGTTGCGAGCAACGGCTCTCCGGCAGCCGCCCCGCCTGGGAAGCGCATCGTCTGCTTGAGGTAGTTCGTGCCGGGGCCGGGCAGGTGAACCCCGAGCAGGGTGGAGAACAGGCCCGCGATGAGCGGTTCGGGCACGCGCTCCGATGGGCTCGCCTCCCCGGCCAGCGCATCGTAGTCTCGCAGATCCTCGACGGTGAAGACCCGGGTGATCTGCGCGGAGCGGCCGATCGCATCGTCCCACCAGCTCATCGCTCGCCTTCCTGTTCAGACACCAGTTCGCATTCGCCGGTGAGTCCGATCGAACCGTCCCGACTCGTGACCTCCGTCGCGATCCGTGTCGTGACGGCGTCGGCCTCCACGATCCGAAGCCGGATCGTCACGACGGAGCCGGCCGGTGTCGGCGCCAGGAACTGGAGCCGTTGTTCGCTCAGTCTGCCTGCGGGCCAGTGCTTCCGCAACTGCGCGCGCACGAGGGAGAAGAGGAACATGCCGTGCGCGACCGGTTCGGCGAACGGCGTGGTGGCGGCGTAGGCGGCGTCCACATGGATCGGGTTGTCGTCGCCGGATATCCTCGCGAATTCGTCCAGATCGAACTGCGAGATCGTGCGCTCGCAGTGGAACTCCTGCCCGGGCAGGCTCCGCTCGCTCATCGCTCACCATCCGCTTCGGCCCGCAGCGCCTGTTTCTGCAGTTTGCCCATCGCATTGCGGGGCAGCTGCTCGACGACATCGACATAGCGGGGCACCTTGTAGCCGGCCAAGCGTTCGCGGCAGAATTCGAGCAGCGCGGCCTCGTCGAACTCTGCATCCTGCTCGAGTTCGAGCACCGCCCGGCCGACCTCGCCCCAGCGCTCATCGGAGACGCCGACGACGGCGCATCCTCGCACGGCCGGATGCTGGATCAGCACGGCCTCGACCTCTGCGGGGTAGACGTTCTCGCCGCCGGAGATGTACATGTCCTTCGCGCGATCCACGATGTAGAAGTAGCCCTCGTCGTCCTGAGCGGCGATGTCGCCCGAGCGCAGCCATCCATCCGCGTCGAAGGCCTCGCGGGTGACCTCCGGCAGCCGCCAGTATCCCGGCGTGACCCCCGGGCCCCGGATGAGCAGTTCGCCGCGTTCGCCTGCGCGCACGGCCGCTCCCGACTCGTCGACGATCTTGACGTCCACGAAGGGTTGCGGCTTGCCGACCGAGCCGGCCTTGCTGATGGCGTGCTCGGCGTCGAGCAGAAACACCGTGGGGCCGGTCTCGGTCATGCCCATGCCCTGACGGACGCGGATGCCCGCGGCGTCGAGGCGCTGGATCAGGGGAACCGGCATGGCGGCGCCCCCTGCGGACCACGAGCGCACTCCGCTGAGATCGGAGCCGGCGAAGTCGGGGTGCTCGGTGAGCATCTGGTAGACCGCCGGCACGCCGAAGAAGACCGAGGCGCCGTCGCGCAGCTGCGCGAGGCTTTGCCCGGCATCGAAGCCTGCAGGCAGAATCGTCGTGCCCCCGACGAAGACCATCGGCAGCAGATAGAGGTTCCAGCCGCCGGTGTGGAACTGCGGCAGCACCGAGAGGAAGGTGTCTTCCGAGGTCAGCCCGGCGGCGGTACCGATGTTGAGGTGATTGACGAGCGCCATGCCCGCCGTCTGCTTGACCCCCTTGGGGCGTCCCGTGGTGCCGGCCGTGTACATGAGGTACCAGAGTTCGTCCTCTTCCCGCGGACGGTGCACGATCTGCCGACCGGACGCCTCGGCGATGACCTGCTCGTAGAGCTGCTCCCCGTTCGCCTTCTGCGCCTCGAGCGACAGGGATCGCAGCGGCCCGTTCTCGCCGGGTACCCGGGCGATCAAGTGCGCGGCGGTCGTCGCGCTCGCGGCATCGCTCACGAGCCCCACGGCCGCGGCATCGGCGAGGATGAACTCGAGTTCGACTGCGGCGAGGCGCCAGTTGAGCGGCACCATGACCGCGTGCAGCTTGGCGCAGGCGAACAGCAATTCGACGGCTTCGGTGCAGTTGCGGGCGAGGATCGCGACCCGGTCGCCGGAGGAAACGCCCCAGTCGTCGCGCAAGAACTCCGCGAGGCGGCTGGCGCGGTCGTCGAGGTCTCGGTAGCTGAGCTCGGCGCCGGTCGTGGCGTTGATCAACGCGACCCTGTCGCCGTCGAGTTCAGCGCGCTTGGCTGTGAGATCGGGTAGGTACATGCTTGCTTCTGCTCCTCATCGTGCCGCTGCGGTTCGGGTGCGGCTCACGGGCGTCATCCTCGCCGTCCGCTCCTCGGGTCAGGCCGCCTCCCGAGAAAGGCGGCCATCCCTTCCGCCGCGGCTTCGCTGCCGATCTCGGCTGCGAAGCTCTCGAGCTCGGCGTCGAGACGGTCGGCTATGGCCTGCCGATCGGCCCAGAGCAGCCGCTTGGTGCGGCGTACGGAGGCGGTGCGCTTCCTCGCGATCCCGCGTGCGTGCGCCATCGCGCACGTGAGCAGATCCCCCCGCGCGATCTCGGTGGCGAGCCCCCATTCCACGGCCTGGTCGGCATTGATCTCGGAGTTCGACAGCTGGATCGACATGGCCCGCGTGAGGCCGATGCGCTGGGGGAGCATGGCCGTCCATCCGCCGTCCGGGCTGAAGCCCACGTCGACGTAATAGGGGGCGAAGGTCGCATTCGGCTCGAGCAGCACGATATCGCTCGCGAGTACCAGCCCGAGGGAGCCGCCCGTCACCTTGCCCTGCACCGCGGTGACGACGGGCACCTCGAGGTCGATGAGTTCGAGCATCATGGCGTTGAGCCCGCCGACGATCTCGCGGGCGTAGGCGACGAGGTCGTCTCCGTTGCGCGCGGCGAATCCGGCGACGTCCCCGCCGGTGGAGAAGTTGCGGCCCTCCGCGGCGATGACGAGCGCTCGGAGGGTCGTACTCGCGGCGGCCGCGCGCACGGCCGCACGGATCTCGTCGACGAACTCGGGCACCAGCGAGTTGTGCCGATGGGTTCTCGCCAGCGTGATCACGCGGATCTCGTCATCCCCGCTGACGCGGACGCAGTTCGACGGCGATGCCTGATCGAGCGAACCCATCTTTGCCTCCTCGCAAAACTGACAGCTGGTTCACCTCTCACTATCGACCGCTTCCGCCGCCTTGTCAAGTGCCGGACTCGAGCCGGCCGCGCGGGCGGTTGGTAACAGAATAGACACTTCCAGTACGCGGGATTGACACAAACGCGGTCGCGAGCTTATTGTTACCGAAACCTGAATCATGCGTCAGGTTTGCTCGAGATTCCTTCAGCTAGAGAGGCTCAACGATGAGGTCTACAAAGAAGTACCTGATTCCAGCCGGTGCAGCGGCGCTCGCGCTCGCCCTTGCGGGCTGCGCCCCGTCGGCGGAAACCGGGGGCGGGAGCAGCGGAGACGGAGAGGGAGCAGCCCCGGTGGCCGTCTCGCTCATCACTTCCGAGACCGGCCCGCTCGCCGCATACGGGGAGCAGTTCATCGGGGGCTTCAACGCTGGTTGGGATTACGTCACCGACGGCACCGGCGAGATCGACGGCCGAGAGGTGAACATCACGATCTCCGATGACGGCGGCGACCCCGATAAGGCGGTCAGCGTCATCAAGGACGAAATCGGCAAGGGGACCAAGATATTCACCGGCACGGTGGTCTCGGGCATCGCCCTCGCCCTCGCCGAGCAGGCCGCCAACAACGACGTGCTCTACATCTCGGGCGCGGCCGCCACGGACGCGGTGACCGGCATCAACGACAACACCTTCCGATCCGGCCGTCAGACCGCTCAGGACGTGGCGACCGCCGGTACCTTCCTCGGCGATCCGAGCGGGAAGAAGATCCTGGTGTTCGCCCAGGACAACGCCTTCGGCCAGAGCAACGTCGCGGGCGTCGAAGCGGTGCTCGGCGCCAAGGGCGCCGAGGTATCCGGAGTGCTCGTCCCCGAGGACGTGACGGAGTTCACTCCGTTCGCGCAGCAGATCGTGCAGTCCGGCGCCGACCTCGTGTTCGTGGCCTGGGCGGGTGCGAACACCGCCACCATGTGGGGCGCGCTCGTGCAGCAGGGCGTCTTCGACGCGATCCCGGTCGTCACCGGTCTCGCGGATGTCGCCACCTACAACGCCTACGGCGAGGCGAGCGGCCAGATCAGCTTCCTGAACCACTACTTCGCGGGGGCGACCGAGAACGCCGAGAACCAGGCGATGATCGAGTACCTCGAGTCGAACGGCAAGGTCGCCGACATCTTCTCGCCCGACGGATTCAACGCGGCGCTGATGGTCGCCGAGGCGATCCGCTCGGGCGGAGACGAAGTGAGCGGCATGATCGAGGCGCTCGAAGGCTTCTCCTTCGACGGGCCCAAGGGCAAGATGACGGTACGGGCGAGCGACCACGCCCTGCTGCAGGACATGTTCCAGGTGCGCCTGGTGCAGGACGGCGACAACTGGGTGCCCGAGCTCGTGGACGTTGCGGCCGCCGACGAGGTCGCACCCGCCGAGACCGAGTAGCGCACCGACCGATATCAACCTTCGATCGAGAGAGCCAGCGGGTAATGACGCACCAGCAAATGCTCACGGTCGAGCACCTCGGACTCCAGATCGGAGGGGCACGCATCATCGATGACGTGTCCCTCTCGGTCTCGGAGGGCGAGATGCTCGGTGTGATCGGCCCGAACGGGGCCGGCAAGACCACTCTGTTCAACCTCATCTCCGGGGTGCTCAAACCCACCGAGGGCACGGTCGAGCTCGAGGGGCGCAACGTCACCTCCGAGCCGATCCATCGGCGGGCGAGGGCAGGCCTCGGCCGTACGTTCCAGACCTCCAGCCTGTTCCCCGCGCTCACCGTGCTCGAGAACGTGCGGCTGATGGCGCAGACGAAGCTCGGCGGAGAGATATCGGTCTTCCGATTCCCGAGTCGCGGCGATGAGGCGACTGCGATAGCGCTGCAGCAGCTCGAGGCGGTGGGCCTGACCCGTCACCTCGACACCGCCGCAGGAGTGCTCTCCCACGGCGACAAGCGCAAGCTCGAGATCGCGATGCTCCTCGCCGGGGATCCCCGGGTCATCCTGCTCGACGAACCGATGGCGGGCGTGGGCTCGGCCGATGTGCCCGGGCTCGTCGAGCTCATTCGCTCGGTTCACGAATCGGGGCGGACCATCCTCATGGTCGAGCACCATATGGATGTGCTGCTCGGCCTGGTCGATCGTGTCGCCGTCATGCATCACGGGCAGCTGCTCGCGATCGGCACGCCGAGCGAAGTCATGGCGGATTCGCGGGTGCAGAGCGCTTACTTGGGAGAGACGATATGACATCGACCATTCTTCGCGTCGAAGGCCTGCGGGCCTCGATCGCCGGGCAACAGGTGGTCGAGGATGTGCACCTCGCGGTGCCGAGCACCGGGGTGACCGCTCTGATCGGCCGCAACGGCGTCGGCAAGACATCGACGATCAAGGCGATTCTCGGCCTGATCGAACGCAGCGGCCTGATCGAGTTCGACGGCGAACGCATCGACCGCCTCCAGACTCACCGCATCGTGCGAGGCGGCATCGGCTATGTGCCGGAGGATCGAGAAGTCTTCTCGAAGCTCACCGTGGCCGAGAACCTGCGGCTCGCGGAGCGGGACGCCAAGCCCAACCGCGCCCTCGTGGAGGAGCTCTTCCCCGATCTGACCGCCCGCGCCCAGCAGGCGGCGGGGACGCTCTCGGGAGGCCAGCAGCAGATGGTCTCACTCGCGCGAGCCCTCATCAACACCAATCGACTGCTGCTCGTGGACGAACCGACGAAGGGGCTCGCCCCGAAGATCGTGTCGGAGGTCGCAGACGCTCTCGCGCGGGCATCCGCGACCGTGCCGATCCTCCTCGTCGAGCAGAACCTGCAGGTCGTGCGGCAGCTCGCCGAGACCGTCGTCGTGATCGAGGGAGGCCGCTCCGTGTACACGGGCATCGCGCAAGAGCTGCTCGACGATGAAGAGCTCGTCACCCGTTTTCTCGGCGTCCACGGCGCCGACGACCACCAGCACCAGGAGGAAGCATCGTGAGCACCGTCATTCTGCTGCTCGTGACCGGTCTCGGTCTCGGTGCGCTCTACTTCCTCGTCGCCTCGGGCCTCTCGCTCATCTACGGCCTGATGGACGTGCTGAACTTCGCGCACGGCTCGTTCCTGACCATCGGCGCCTTCGCCGGCTACGAGCTCTCCCGGTGGCTCGGCGGGGACAGCTGGGGCACCCTGATCGCCTCGATGCTGCTCGGAGCGGTCGTCGGCGCATTCGTCGCGACCGCGACAGAGCTCGTGCTGATCAGGCCGCTCTACAAGCGCCTCATCGAGCAGGTGCTGGTCACCGTCGGCCTCGCGCTCGCCTCGGTCGCGCTGTTCGAGGGCATCTGGGGCACCGATGCGCTGTACACCAGGGCACCGGCCGCGCTCGGCGGCACGACCGAGATCCTGGGCGCCCGTATCCCCAATGATCGCTTCCTCTACATCCTGGTCGCGGTACTGGTGCTGCTGGCGCTCGTCGCATTTCTCAAGTACACCCGCTACGGTCTCATTATTCGGGCGGGAGTCGAGAACCGGGATATGGTCACGGCGCTCGGCATCGATGTGCGGAAGGCGTTCACCCTCGTCTTCGCGATCGGCGGCGCCGCTGCCGGCCTCGGCGGCGTGCTCGCCTCGCACTACTACGGCTACGTCTCGCCTCACCTCGGCGCAACCCTGCTGATCTTCGCGTTCATCGTGACCGTGATCGGCGGGCTCGGCTCCCTGGCCGGCGCGGCGATCGCCTCGGTGATCGTCGCGGTACTGCAGCAGTTCGCCAACTTCTACCTCGGCGGCACCGGAGACCTGGTCGTCGTGCTGCTGCTGGCCGGGGTACTGCTCGTTCGACCTTCCGGACTGTTGGGGAAGAAAGCATGAAACGCAACGGAAAACTCAATGTGAAGTCGGTGCTCCCGTGGGCCATCGGCGGAGCGCTCGTGCTGCTCTTCGCAGTCCTGCCGTTCCTCAACATCGCGATTCCGGGCGTGCTGCCCGGGCCCACATACACGCCGGGCACCCTGCAGGTGCTCGCGCTGTGCCTGCTCTACTCCTCGCTCGCCTTGAGCTATCACGTGATCTTCGGGACCGCCGGCCTGCTGTCGTTCGGTCACGCCCTCTACTTCGCCATCGGCGCATACGGTCTGGGAATCCTGCTGCAGGAGACCAATCTCACCCTCTTGCCGGCGATCGGCGTAGGGCTCGCGATCGCGATCCTCGTCGCTTTCGTGGTCGGCGCGGTCAGCCTGAAGGTCACCGGAATCTCCTTCGCGATGGTCACCCTGGCCTTCGCCCAGGCCGGTTCGGTGCTGGTGCGGCGCAACTCGCACATCACCGGCGGTGAAGAGGGGCTGCGGCTCTCCACCGAGCACATCCCTTCATTCCTCATCGGAGTGATGAACACGCGCAATCTCTATTGGATCGCACTCGTGCTGCTCGTGGTGATCTTCCTGCTCGTCACCTGGTTCGAGCGCTCGCGCGCCGGCCACGTGGTCGTCGCGGCACGCGAGAACGAGCTGCGCGTGCGGGTCATCGGCATTCGACCGTTCGTCGTCAAGCATCTCGCTTTCGTGATCGGAGCGAGCCTCGCGGCAGTGGTCGGCATGCTCTATCTGCTGCTGCAGGGCGGGGCCGCACCGAGGATCACCTCGGCCGACTTCACCCTCACCATTCTCGTGATCGTGGTGCTCGGCGGCGTCGGTTCCCGCTGGGGCGCCGTGGTCGGCGCCATCATCTACACGCTGCTCGACCAGCGCCTCACCGCGCTCGCGGGATCCGAGTTCATCCAGGGATTGCCGGCGGTGCTGCGCATTCCGCTCTCCGAGCCGCTGTTCATCCTGGGCACGCTGTTCATCCTCGTGGTACTCTTCCTGCCCGGTGGAATCGCCGGACTCGCGCACCGGGCGGCCGCTCGAAGGCAGCACGGGGCCGAGGCCCGCATTGAGGAGGCGCGCGCATGACCTTGTCCGGCACCGATGATCTGCAGGGGCGACGAGCAATCGTCACCGGCGGCGCGAGCGGCATCGGGCTCGCCTGCGCGCGCG
>WPCJ01223809.1_pt1 | contig 10850 bp, 6 predicted proteins | sample 5399831 | NCBI WGS metagenome assembly WPCJ01 (sample SAMN12869470, study PRJNA574797) | sludge metagenome | isolation source: wastewater treatment of pH10 | place: China:Beijing | collected 2019-05-20 | reverse complement strand
GGCCGAGATGGCTGATCGTCGAATAGGCGAGCAGGCCCGTGATGTCCTGCTGGAAGATCGAGAAGAAGGCTCCCAGAACCAGCGTGATCATGCCGGCCAGACCGACGATGAAGAACCACTCATAGGTTCCCGCCAGCACCGGCCACATCCGTGTCATCAGGAAGACGCCGGCCTTGACCATGGTGGCCGAGTGCAGAAACGCCGAAACCGGCGTCGGCGCGGCCATGGCGTTCGGCAGCCAGAACTGGAACGGAAACTGCGCGCTCTTGGTGAAGGCGCCGAGCAGCACGAGGATCAGGCTCGGCGTGTAGAGATCATGCTCGCGCAGCAGGTTGCCGGAGGCCAGAACCTCGTCCAGATCATAGCTGCCGACCACATGCCCGATCAAAAGCATGCCGGCCAGCAGCGCCAGCCCGCCGATGCCGGTGACGGTCAGCGACATGCGCGCGCCATCGCGCGCCGCCGGATTGTGATGCCAGTAGCCGATCAGCAGGAAGGAGAAGACGCTCGTCATCTCCCAGAAGATCACCAGCTGGATGAGGTTTCCGGACAGAACGACGCCCAGCATCGAGCCCGCAAAGGCGAGGAAAAACATGTAGAAGCGCGGAATGGGATCTTCCGGCGACATGTAGTAGCGCGTGTAGATCACCACCAGGAAGCCGATGCCGGAAATCAGCATGGCGAACATCCAGGCAAATCCGTCGAGACGGAAGACCAGCTCCAGTCCCAGTTCCGGCACCCAGCTGATTTCCTGACGAACCGCATTGCCCGAGGCGATGTCCGGATAAGACATCATCACCACGATGAAAATGACGAGCATCACGCCGCCGGCCAGCCATGCTTCGGCATTGCGTGCATTGGACGGCAGCAGCGCGGCGAGAGCGCTCGCCACGAACGGCAGCACAATCATCCAGATGAGAGACGCGCCGCCCAGCATGCGGTGATCCTTGGATAGAGTCGAGACGATATTGCCTGATTTCATCCATTATGGTTGAATCTACCGCCGTACTGCAAGGGCTGATCGATGCAAATATTTCCCGAACAGTGTCGGGCCGCGCGTGGCCTTCTGAACTGGACACAGGACCGGCTCGCCAGCGCTGCCGGCGTTTCGCGCAGCACGATCAAGGATTTTGAATGCCACCGCCACGCGCTTCAGCGCGGCTCCGAAGAGCTGGTCATCAGGGCATTCACGCGTTGCGGCGTCGAGCTGCTGTTCGACACAGATGGCGCGGGCATCGGCGTGCGCATGGAAAAAGCAGGCAACCTGCCGGTCGCTGCACGATCCTGAAAAGGCAAACCGGCCGCCCTCTTTTCGAGGCGGCCGGCTTCCATAAGTCGCACGACGGGCAGGGCCCGTAATGAACGGGGTCAGCCCTTTACTTCAGGCAGCGAGGCGTCGAGAGCTTTTTTCACCGCCACGACCATGTCGTCGACCTGGCTCTCGGTGATGATCAGTGGCGGGCAGAAGCCCAGCGTATCGCCCATGTTGCGCGAGATGACGCCGTTTTCCTGCAGATGGCCATTGACCAGCAGGCCGAGCGCGCCGGCATTCTTCCACGGTGCCCTGGTGGCCTTGTCGGCCACCAGCTCGACGCCGGCGATCAGGCCGACGCCGCGCACTTCGCCAACCAGTCCATGATCAGCCAGCTCGCGCAGGCGCTTCTGCATGTGGGCGCCGACCCGCTTTGCATTGCCGACCAGATCGTTCTCCTCGATGATTTTGAGGTTTTCGAGCGCGACAGCCGCCGGAACCGGATGGCCACCGGCGGTATAGCCATGGCCGAACGTCCCGATGCGGTTGCTCTCGTCGGCCAGCGGCTGGTAAACGCGATCGTTGATGAGCAGCGCAGAGATCGGCAGATAGGACGAGGACAGCTGCTTCGACATCACGAGGATGTCGGGCCTGATGCCGAAGGTCTCGCAGCCGAACATGCTGCCGGTGCGGCCGAAACCGCAGATCACCTCGTCGGCGACCAGCAGGATGTCGTATTTCGCCAGAACCGCCTGGATCTTCTCCCAGTAGGTGGCCGGCGGAACGACGACGCCGCCGGCGCCCATCACCGGCTCGCCGATGAAGGCGGCAACCGTATCCGGACCTTCTGCGAGGATGAGCTGCTCGAGTTCATCGGCGAGGCGCGTGGCGAAAGCCTCCTCGCTCTCGCCGGGCTGCGCATCGCGATAGTGATGCGGCGTGCCGGTGTGGATCACATTGGCGATCGGCAGGTCGAAGGAAATGTGGTTGTTGGGCAGGCCGGTCAGGCTGGCCGAGGCAATGGTGACGCCGTGATAGCCGCGCTTGCGGGAGATGATCTTCTTCTTCTGCGGCTGGCCCAGCGCATTGGAGCGGTACCAGATCATCTTCATGGCCGTGTCGTTGGCTTCCGAGCCGGAATTGGTGAAGAACACCTTGCTCATCGGCACAGGCGCGATCGACACCAGCTTCTCGGCCAGATCGATCACCGGCGCATGACTTTTGTGCGTGAAATTATGATAGAAAGGCAGCTGCTTCATCTGCCGTGTGGCGGCATCGACGAGACGCTGCTCGGAGAAGCCGACCGCCACGCTCCACAGCCCCGCCATCGCTTCGATGTAACGCTTGCCCGATGCATCCTCGACATAGATGCCGTCGCCCTTTTCGATGACCAGCGGCCCGATTTCTTCATGCCTGCGGGCATTGGTGTAGGAATGCATGTGGTAGCTTATATCGCGGGCTTCGACTGAGTTCGGCTGGGCTGTCATGACGGCTCCTTGCATTCGGGTTCAGGCAGGCAGGGAAAAGCGCGCTGCCATTATGGTATTTGATGCATCATGTTTTCGGGCAGATGCATTGTCAATGTCAGTGCATTGGTCCACGCGGGGGACCGACATCCCCGGCTTCATAACAGAAAAGGCCGGGACGAACCCGGCCTTCGATGCATGATAAAAAGTCCTACACGCCGGACTGGCTGACAAATTTGGTCACCAGATAGGCTTCGAGCGCTTCGGTGCCGCCTTCCGAACCATAGCCGCTGTCCTTGATGCCGCCGAAGGGCACTTCCGGCAGCGCCAGGCCCAGATGATTGAGGGTCAGCATGCCGGTTTCCAGTTCCTGCCCGAGCGCGGTTGCCGTCTTTGCCGAGGAGGTGAAGGCATAGGCGGCAAGCCCGTAAGGCAGGCGGTTCGATTCCGCTTTGACGTCATCGAAGTCCCTGAACGGCGCGACCAGCGCCACCGGCCCGAACGGCTCCTCGTTCATGATGCGCATGTCGCTGGTCACGCCCGACAGCACGGTCGGCTCGTAGAAGCTGCCCTTGTTGCCGATGCGCTTGCCGCCGGTTTCCAGCTTCGCGCCCTGGCTGACCGCTTCGGAGATCAGCGTGTCGACCGCCTGCACCCGGCGCTCGTTGACCAGCGGGCCCATTTTCGTGCCCTCGGCCAGACCGTCGCCGACCTTGATGGATTTCACGCGGTCCACGAACTTGTCGAGAAATGGCTGATAGGCCTGCTCCTGAATGAGGAAGCGCGTGGGCGACACGCACACCTGCCCGGCATTGCGGAATTTCGATGCCACCAGCAGCTCGGCCGCCCTGTCGAGATCGGCGTCGTCGAACACGATGGCCGGCGCGTGACCGCCGAGCTCCATCGTCGCCCGCTTCATGTGCTGGCCGGCAAGTGCGGCCAGATGCTTGCCGACAGGCACCGAGCCGGTGAACGAGACCTTGCGGATGACCGGATGCTGAACCAGATAGCCCGATATGTCGGGCGGGTTGCCGTAGACAAGGTTGAGCACGCCGTCCGGCAGGCCGGCATCCCTGAAGATATCGGCCAGGGCGGCCGGCGAGGCCGGCGTTTCCTCCGGCGGCTTGACGATGATGGAGCATCCGGTGGCCAGCGCCGCGGCAATCTTGCGCACCGCCTGCGAGACCGGGAAGTTCCACGGCGTGAAGGCGGCAACCGGGCCGACCGGCTCCTTCACCACGAGCTGATAAATGCCTTCGGCGCGCGCCGGCACGACCCGGCCATAGGTGCGGCGGCCTTCCTCGGCGCACCAGTCGATGATGTCGGCGGAACCGTGGATCTCGGTCAGCGCTTCGGCCAGCGGCTTGCCCTGCTCCATCGTCAGAAGCCCGGCAATGCGCGGCGCGCGCTCGCGCATCAGGCGTGCGGCCTCGCGCAGCACCTTGCTGCGCTCGAAAGGCGAAACCTTGCGCCATGTGCGGAAACCACGCTCGGCAGCCGCAAGTGCCCGGTCGAGATCCGCCGGCGTGGCGCAGGCCACCGTGCCGATCACCTCACCCGTCGCCGGGTTGAGCACGTCCATCGTCCTGCCGTCCGAAGCCGCGCTCCACGCGCCATCGATGAAGAGTTCTGTCTGCGGATACATCATGCCATCCCGTTCCATAGCCGGTGTCGAGGAATTGCGAAATCGAAGGCGACGCATCGGCTCGGAAGAGAGCTGACGCACGCTCCCGGCTGCTCTAGACGATCAAACCCGTCTATGGAAAGGGCTTTCGCCCGCGCATGTCGCCGCATGGAGTGCGGCTTGCATTGAGCGTTACGGCACACCATGATTACCTCATCAATAGTTGAGGTTTGATCATGCCCAAAAAGCCGGCCGCCGTTCTCACGGTGGGCGAGGTCGCGCGGCGCTCCGGCATAGCCGTCTCGACCGTGCATTTTTACGAAACCAAGGGTCTGATCGAGGGCTGGCGCACGCAGGGCAACCAGCGCCGCTATCATCGCGCGGTGCTGCGCCGCATCGCCATCATCCGCATCGCGCAGCGCGCCGGCATTCCGCTGGCGCGCATCCGCGAGGCGCTGACCGATCTGCCGCACGATCATGTGCCGAATGCCCGCGACTGGCAGAAGTTCACCGACGAGTGGCGCGGCATGCTCGACGACCGCATCACCCGCCTGCTCCAGCTTCGCGATCAGATCGCCAGTTGCATCGGCTGCGGCTGCCTGTCTCTGGAGGAGTGCCCGCTGCGCAACCCCGACGATGTGCTGGGCGACGAAGGGGCCGGACCCCGCCGGCTGAAGCTGCGATAAAGGCGCTTGACCTCAACCAAGGTTGAGGCCCTACAAGGCATGTCGACCAAAACAGGAGTCGACAATGCAGGATTCGATCGATACCGCCCTTTCGCCCCCGGCGCCGGCCGGCTGGGGCGATCTCTTTTCCGGCGGCAACGCCATGCCGATGCTGGTTCTGGCCGGCGGGGTGACGCTCTATTCCGTCAACATGTACATCGCCATCACCGTCATGCCTTCGGTGGTGCAGGAGATCGGCGGGCTCGACTTCTATGCCTGGACCATGACACTGTTCGTGGTCGGCTCCATTCTGGGGGCAGCACTGGCGGCCAATCTCCTGCGCCAGTGGGGTCCGCGCGGTGCCTATTTCATCGCCTCGGCGCTGTTCGCCGCCGGCACGCTGACCTGCGCCATGGCGCCGACCATGTCGGTCATGCTCATCGGCCGGACGCTTCAGGGCCTCGGCGGCGGCTTCCTCTATGCGCTCGCCTATGCGCTCACCCGCATCGTGCTGCCGGAGCGGGTCTGGGGCCGGGCGATCGGGCTCATCTCGGCCGTGTTCGGCATCGCCACGCTGATCGGTCCGGCCATCGGCGGCATCTTTGCCGATGGCGGATCGTGGCGCACCGCCTTCTGGTCGCTGATGCCCTTCGCCATCGGCTTCGCGCTGCTGGCGCTGTTCGCCTTCCCGCGCCGGAGCAGCGACAGGAACGAGCGCGCGCCCGTGCCGGTGCTCCAGCTCATCCTGCTGACGCTGGCGGTTCTGGCGGTTTCGGCAGGCGGCCTCTCCAGCGAAACGCAATGGGCCGCGGCGGGCCTGATCGGCGCGCTGGTGCTGATCGTGCTGATCGCGCGCACCGACGCGATCGCCGGCGCCCGCCTTCTGCCGCGCCGCTCGTTCCGCTTCTCCTCCGCACTCGCGCCGCTCTATCTCAGCGTGGCGCTGCTGATGCTGTCCATGCAGCCGGAAATCTACGTGCCCTACATGCTCCAGCAGCTCCACGGGCAGACGCCGCTATGGGCCGGCTATCTGGCCGCCATGATGTCAATGGGCTGGACTCTGGGCTCTCTGCTCTCCTCCCGCCGCCAGTCCGGCGGCAAGGGCATGCTGACGATCGGCCCCGCCCTCACCTTCATCGGACTGGTCATTCTTGCCATCTGCCTGCCGGTGCAGGGCAACGGCTCCTGGGTGTGGCTTGGGCCCATCTGTCTTGCGCTGGTTCTGGTGGGCCTCGGCATCGGTATCGCCTGGCCGAACCTCGTCACCGAGGTCTATCGCAGCGCCCCGGCCGACGAGCAGGATCTGGCGACCGGCGGCATGACCACGGTGCAGCTCTTCGCCATCGCCATGGGCACGGCGCTCGCCGGCATGATCTCCAACACCGCCGGCATCGGCACGCCGGGCGGCGTCGAGGGAGCAGCGTCCGCAGCGTTCTGGGTCTGCGCCCTGTTCGCACTGGCGCCCGCGATCGGCGTGCTCGTGGCCGCACATATTCAGGGTCGCTCCTGACCCTGAAGCACGGAGCCTCGCGCCAAAGCCTGCGCCCCTTCCCCCGGCGGCCAGCGCTTCGGCCCGGGCAGGTGTCGCTCCCCTGCCCCTTCCTGCCCCTCGGGCACCGTGCCACCCATCCCGTCACCAGGCGTGACGGGATGGGTTTTTCATTTCCCGAACAGCAGGGCGCTCGCAATTGTATATGTTGACATAAAGATATCTTTATGCGATTTCGCATGCTTCACATCGGGACCGGGATATGTCGCAGAATTCGCAAACGCTGGACGGCCTGTTCGGGCCTGTCGGTCGCAAGGCTGACGGATCGGAAATCCTTGCCGCGCTGAAGGCCGCGGCGCGTGAGCGCATTCTCGTTCTCGACGGCGCCATGGGCACCCAGATTCAGGGCCTCGGCTTCGATGAGGATCATTTCCGCGGCGACCGCTTCACCGGCTGTGCCTGTCACCAGCAGGGCAACAACGACCTGCTCATCCTTTCCCAGCCGAAGGCCATCGAAGATATCCATTACGCCTACGCCAGGGCAGGCGCCGACATCGTCGAAACCAACACCTTCTCCTCCACCTCGATCGCGCAGGCCGACTACGGCATGGAGGAGATGGTCTATGAGCTGAACCGCGATGGCGCCCGCCTCGCCCGGCGCGCCATGATCCGTGCTGAACAGGAAGATGGCCGCCGCCGCTTCGTCGCCGGCGCGCTGGGACCCACCAACCGCACCGCCTCGCTCTCGCCCGACGTCAACAATCCCGGCTATCGCGCCGTCACCTTCGACGATCTGCGCATCGCCTATGGCGAGCAATTGCGCGGCCTGATCGACGGCGGCATCGATATTGTCCTGATCGAGACCATCTTCGACACACTGAACGCCAAGGCGGCGATCTTCGCAGCAGAAGAAATCTTCGTCGAGAAGGGCATTCACCTGCCGGTGATGATCTCCGGCACCATCACCGACCTCTCGGGCCGCACCCTTTCCGGCCAGACGCCGACGGCCTTCTGGCACTCCATACGTCACGCCAGGCCGTTCACCGTGGGCCTCAACTGCGCGCTGGGCGCTGCCGCCATGCGTCCGCATCTGGCCGAACTGTCCGGCGTCGCCAATACCTTCACCTGCGCCTACCCCAATGCCGGCCTGCCCAACGCTTTCGGCCAGTATGACGAATCGCCGGAATTCATGGCGAAGCAGGTCGAGGACTTCGCACGCGAAGGGCTGGTCAATGTGGTGGGCGGCTGCTGCGGATCGACGCCCGAGCACATTGCCGCGATCGCCGAGGCGGTTTCACGGCACAAGCCGCGCGACGTCCCGAATGTGAAGCCGCTGATGCGGCTGTCGGGCCTCGAACCCTTCACGCTCACAAAGGACATTCCCTTCGTCAATGTCGGCGAGCGCACCAACATCACCGGCTCGGCCCGCTTCCGCAAACTGATCACCTCCGGCGACTATGCCGCTGCCCTCGACGTCGCCCGCGATCAGGTCGCCAATGGCGCGCAGGTCATCGACATCAACATGGACGAGGGCCTGATCGATTCGAAGAAGGCGATGGTCGAGTATCTCAACCTGATCGCCGCCGAGCCCGACATCGCCCGCGTTCCGGTGATGATCGACAGCTCCAAATGGGAGGTGATCGAGGCCGGGCTGAAATGCGTGCAGGGCAAGCCGATCGTCAACTCGATCTCCATGAAGGAAGGCGAAGAGGCGTTCCTGCATCACGCGAATCTGTGCCGCATGTATGGCGCGGCCGTCGTCGTCATGGCCTTCGACGAGGTGGGTCAGGCCGACACGCAGGCGCGCAAGGTGGAGATCTGCACGCGCGCCTACAAGCTGCTGACCGAAAAGGCCGGGCTCGCGCCCGAAGACATCATCTTCGATCCCAACGTGTTCGCCGTCGCCACCGGCATCGAGGAGCACGACAATTACGGCGTCGACTTCATCGAGGCGACACGCCAGATCACGTCCACCCTGCCGCATGTGCATATATCCGGCGGCGTCTCCAACCTGTCCTTCTCCTTCCGCGGCAACGAGCCGGTGCGCGAGGCAATGCATGCGGTGTTCCTCTACCACGCCATTCAGGCGGGCATGGACATGGGCATCGTCAATGCCGGGCAGCTTGCGGTCTATGACACGATCGACCCGGAATTGCGCGAAGCCTGCGAAGACGTGGTGCTCAACCGCAAGCCGCAGGCGGGCGGTTCTTCCACGGAGCGCCTGCTGGAGCTTGCCGAGCGCTTCAAGGGCACCGGCGCCAGGGAAGCCAAGGAACGCGACCTGAAATGGCGCGAATGGCCGGTGGAAAAGCGGCTCGAACATGCTCTGGTGAACGGCATCTCCGAGTTCGTCGAGGCCGACACGGAAGAGGCGCGGCTTGCTGCGGAGCGTCCGCTGCATGTCATCGAAGGCCCGCTGATGGCCGGCATGAACGTGGTCGGCGACCTGTTCGGCGCGGGCAAGATGTTCCTGCCGCAGGTGGTCAAGTCTGCGCGCGTCATGAAGCAGGCGGTGGCTGTCCTGCTGCCCTACATGGAAGCCGAGAAGCTCGCCAATGCCGAGAACGGGATTTACGGCGGCGAACGCGAAAGTGCCGGCAAGATCCTGATGGCGACCGTCAAGGGCGACGTCCACGACATCGGCAAGAACATTGTCGGCGTGGTCCTTGCCTGCAACAATTACGAGATCATCGACCTCGGCGTCATGGTGCCCGCGGCGAAGATCCTCGAAACGGCCCGGGCGGAAAATGTCGACATCATCGGTCTCTCCGGCCTGATCACGCCTTCGCTCGACGAGATGGTGCATGTGGCAGCGGAGATGGAGCGTGAAGGCTTCGACATTCCGCTGCTGATCGGCGGGGCCACCACCAGCCGCGTGCACACGGCGGTGAAGATCCATCCGCGCTACGAACGCGGACAGGCCGTCTATGTCACGGATGCCAGCCGGGCGGTTGGCGTCGTCTCCAGCCTGTTGTCGCAGGATCTCAAGCCCGGCTATATCGATGCCCTGCGCGCCGAATACCGCAAGGTCACCGATGCGCATGAACGCTCCGAGCGCGAGAAACAGCGCTTGCCGCTGGCGAAGGCGCGCGCCAATCTCCACCGCATCGACTGGGCGACCTATGAGCCGCCAAAACCCTCCTTCACCGGCATTCGCGTGTTCGAGACATGGGATCTGGCCGAACTGGCGCGCTACATCGACTGGACCCCTTTCTTCCAGACATGGGAGCTGAAGGGCCGCTACCCGAAAATCCTCGAAGACGAAAAGCAGGGGGCCGTTGCGCGCCAGCTGTTCGAGGATGCGCAGGCCATGCTGAAGAAGATCATCGACGAAAAATGGTTCGCGCCGAAAGCCGTTATCGGTTTCTGGCCCGCCAACGCCGTCGGCGACGACATTCGCCTGTTCACCGAAGAGAGCCGCAGCCAGGAACTGGCCACCTTCTTCACGCTGCGCCAGCAATTGCCGAGACGCGACGGCAAGGCGAATCTCGCCCTGTCCGATTTCGTAGCGCCCGCGGAGAGCGGCAAGGCTGACTGGCTGGGCGGTTTCGTGGTGACGGCCGGCATCGAGGAAGTGGCGATTGCCGAGCGCTTCGAGCGCGCCAATGACGACTACTCCTCGATCCTCGTCAAGGCGCTCGCCGACCGCTTTGCCGAAGCCTTTGCCGAGCGCATGCATGAAAAGGTGCGTCAGGAGTTCTGGGGCTATGCTCCCGACGAGAACCTGTCGCCCGACGACCTCATCGGCGAGCCCTATCAGGGCATCCGTCCCGCACCGGGCTATCCCGCCCAGCCCGACCATACGGAAAAGGTAACGCTTTTCCGGCTGCTCGACGCGGAAAAGCAGGCCGGCGTCAGCCTCACCGAAGGCATGGCGATGTGGCCGGGCTCCTCCGTTTCCGGCCTCTATTTCTCGCACCCGGAAAGCTTCTATTTCGGCGTTGCCAAGGTCGAGCGCGATCAGGTCGAGGACTACGCGCAGCGCAAGGACATGAGCGTCGAGGACGCCGAGCGCTGGCTCGGACCCATCCTTAACTACATCCCCGGCCCGAAGGTCGAAGCGGCGGAGTAGAGCATTCCCAGCAAAAGTGCGAAGCAGCTTTGCATCCGGGAATGCGACAAAACAAATGATTAGGGTCGAAACCCAATTGATGTTGCGTGGTCAGCGGGGGTCTGATTCCTTGTTGTCCGGAGGTATTTGGATGGCAAGGAAGCGGGACGTTTATTGGCTGTCGGATGCGGAATGGGAAGCGATCCAGCCTCACCTTCCCACCGGCCGGCGTGGAGCGCGACGGGTGGATGACCGCCGGGTAATCTCGGGCATTATGCACATGCTGCGCTCGGGCGGTCGCTG
>WPCJ01011624.1_pt1 | contig 10854 bp, 10 predicted proteins | sample 5399831 | NCBI WGS metagenome assembly WPCJ01 (sample SAMN12869470, study PRJNA574797) | sludge metagenome | isolation source: wastewater treatment of pH10 | place: China:Beijing | collected 2019-05-20 | reverse complement strand
GATTGAGATCCCGGCCCTCTATCGGCGCTGGAGACATGCGGGTGAATGGGTTCGACGTAATGAGAATGAACAGGAAGAAAGCAACCCCGACAGCTCCCTGCACGGCCAGAACGGTGGCCTTGAGGGATGCGGGCAGATTGTTGCCGAACACGGCAACAAGCGCGCCGAAGAAAGTCAGGATCAGCACCCACAGAAGCATCGAGCCTTCATGGTTTCCCCACACGCCGGTGATCTTGTAAAGCATCGGCTTCGCCGAATGGGAGTTCTCCCATACGGTTTGCAGGGAAAAATCCGACTGGGCATAGGCGACCGTCAGGACGACGAAGGACAACGCCGTGAAGGCGAAACCCGCAAGCGTCACGGGTATGGCCGCCGCCATCATGCGCTCGTCGCCGGCGCGCGCACCGATCAGCGGAACAGTCATCTGCACAAGGCCCAGCGCCAGTGCCAGAATGAGCGCGAAGTGACCGATCTCAACCATGACGCCGCCTACTCATTGTGTTGCCACAAGCCCTTTTCCTTCAGGCTGTCGGCAACTTCCTTGGGCATGTAGTTTTCGTCATGCTTGGCCAGAACAGTGTCTGCGACGAACCCGCCATCGGCACCAAAGGCGCCCTCGGTGATGACGCCCTGCTCCTCGCGGAACAGGTCGGGCAGAATGCCCTTGTATGTGACCTTAACCGTCTCGGCGATGTCGGTGACGGCAAAGGTCACGGACGCATCTTCGCCGCGAACAATGGAGCCCTTCTCCACGATGCCGCCAAGGCGAATACGCTGGCCGGGTTGCAATTCGGCGGCGGCAAGATCGCCCGGCGTGTAGAAATAGGAAGCTTTCTGCCCAAGCGCCACGAAGGTCAGCGCCGTGGCAGCGCCGAGAAAAGCCAATCCTCCGATAATGACAGCTAGCCGTTTCTGCTTGCGGGTCATAAACCTTATTCCGTCATTTTCAGGCCATTTGCCGAGGCGAAGGCGACAAGCATGCGTGCCTCTTCGCTTTGAGGTCCGAAAGCCGCCGCCGCACGTGCCAGCGCGTCTCTGGCTTTTTCTTCGTCACCGAGCACCAGATGCGAGCGGATGAGCTGCTTCCAGCCCTCGGCATCCTTGGGATTCTCACGCAGGCGTTCGTCCAGCCGCTCCACCATTCCGGCGATCATATCAGCACGGTCGCCAGCCGACATCCCCGCGGCGGCCTCGACCTCGTCCTGACCGGGGCCTCGCGCAACCGGCGCCTGCCCTGCCTGCACAAGGGCCTGCTCGGCCGCATTGCGCCAGGGCGAACCTTCCGGCAGGTCATCGCGCATCCGGGTCCAGCCTGCGACCGCCTCATCCATATGTCCATCCTGTGCGGAGGCCATCGCCACGAAGAAGCGTGCTTTCGGATTGGCGGCATCGTGCTTCAGCGCCATGGCGAAAGCGGCGCGCGCGTCATCGGCTATCCGGCCACCTGCCATGTTGATCCTCGCCTCGCCAAGGCCGGCTTGCCGGTCAGCGCTCGAACCGAGAAGCTTGATGGCGTTTTCATAGGCCAGCGAGGCTTCGGCAAATCGCTGTGTGCGCATGTAGATGGGCGCCAGAACATCCCAGCCTTTGCCATCTGAAGGATTGGCCGCCAGATGCGCCTCGGCGCGGGCCACGAGTTCCTCAACCGTGCTCTCGGCAGGATTTCTGGTCAGCCGCTCGCGCAGCGGCTGCGACGGCAGATCGGGCGAGCCCAGATTGGCATAGATAGTCCAGCTGATCAGCGGAACAGCCAGCACCGCCGCGGCCGAAACCAGACGAAGCCCTGTGCCGCCGCGGGAAACAGAAGCCGGTGCAGAAGACGTATCGCCGAGGCGCAGGATACGACGCCCGATTTCAGCGCGTGCCTGCTCTGCTTCCGAAGCGAGGATCAGGCCCCGCGCCAGATCGCGGTCCAGTTCCGCAAGCTGGTCCCGATAGACCTCGAGATCGTGCCCGGTACCTGGCTTGTCAGATTCGGGTCGTGCTGCGAGAGGCAGCAAAACCGCCAGACTCGCGCCCAAAGTCAAGACAGCGGAAAGGACCCAGAACAACATTCCGACTAAATAGCCTCAGCGCTCCGGACTGCCAACATCACGGACCTGCGACCCTTTGACAAATCTGCGGGAGTGCCGGCGGGGAACTACCCCGTCGTTCAGGTCAGCGGTGTCCAGCTCCCGTCTGGATTCCGGCAGGCGGTGCCGCGCGCGGTGGCTCCGGCGCCCCCGGTGTAAACCGTGTGCGTGTATTGCCGGCAATCCTGCGAACCAACGCGATAGGGCTGCGCGGCCACCACTTCGCCGTAACGGTTGGGCTGGCTGCCTTTCCATGTTACGGGCTGACCGCTTGCGGTGTATTCGAGAGCCTTATACTCGGCTTCCAGCCCGTTGCGTCGCTCGGCACCGCTCAGCCCGGAACCTATCGCGCCGCTGACGAGACCGCCGCCCATTGCCGAAATTACCGTGGAAGACAGTTGCCCGCCGGGCTGTGCCGTCCCGCCGCTGCGGCCTATCCCTGTCGTGCTGCAGCCGGCCAGCATGAGGGAGCCTGCAACCAGAACCAGACGAACGCTCATTTTATCCCCTGCCCGCTAACACCATATTTTCCGGACGTGATCCGCATTAATATCCCACTTTGGCTGAAATTGGGTTCGCCACAAGGTCACGCATCACTCAATTTTCCGTAGTTGAATCGCAACCTTGAGCCCACCCAGATCTGCGCGCTCCAGATAAAGCTTTCCACCATATTCATTGACAAGATCTGTCACGATCGACAGGCCAAGGCCGGTTCCGGGCTTGCTTTCATCCAGACGGCGTCCCCGTTTCAGGGCCTCACGCGCCTTGTCTTCCGGGATTCCCGGCCCATCATCTTCGATGACAATCTCGAGCAGATCGGGCTGGTCTTCCACCTCAGGCAGGGATTTTACGGATATCGAAACCTTGCTTCGCGCCCATTTCATCGCATTCTCAAGCAGGTTTCCAAGCATCTCTTCGAGATCTTCGCGCTCTCCTGCGAAGACAAGCTCTTCGTCCGGAAGGGAAACGGAAATGGCCATGTTCGGGTTTAACTTGCCCATGACCCTTGCAAGACGCTCGATGATCGGCCTGACCGGCGTGCGATAAACCACGCTGTCGCGTTGCGCGGCAACGCGGGCGCGTTGCAGATAATGCTCCACCTGCTGCTGCATCGAGGCGGCCTGCTCCGAAAACAGCCGTCCTTTTTCACCACCAAGCGCCCGCCCTTCATTGAGCATCACCGCCAGCGGCGTCTTCAGCGAATGGGCCAGATTGCCGACCTGCGTTCGCGAGCGCTCGACGATGCGGCGGTTGTTCTCGATCAGCGCATTGGTTTCATTGGCGAGCGGTTCGATTTCCGCCGGGAATCGGCCATCCAGCCTCTGTGCCGTTCCCTCGCGAACCATGGCGAGTGCATCGCGCACCCTGCGCAGCGGTTTCAGGCCATACAGAATGGCGATTGCGTTTATGGCGATCATGCCAAGACCAAATATGGACAGATAAACCAGCAGACGACGCTGGAATGCCGCGATTTCCTGTTCCAGCTCGCTTTCATTGCCCATCACACGAAAACGGGCGATCTGATTACCAGTGTCCAGAACGAATTCGCTCTCGAAAACAGCGAGGCGCTCGCCGGCAAGACCGTCGGCCATATAGCTGCGCTGGAATTCGACATTGAAGGGCACTTCCGAAGTGCTTGGCGAGGGGATGGCTCCCGTCATGGACGACGAGCGCAGGCCACCCGTGATCCCGTTCGATGCCGGCTCCACCGACCAGTACCACCCGGATCTCGGCTCGGAAAAGCGCAGGTCGCCAAGATCCGGCGCGCCCGTCAGGGCGCCGCTCTCCGATACGCCGACCGATCCGATCAGGTTGAACAGATGGGCCGAGAGAAGGCTGTCGAACCCCCGTTCGCTGGCCTGCCGGTAGAGGGTGGTGATGAGGGTGAAAACGACGATCTGAGCCAGAACAGCCCAGATGGTGGAAAATGCTATGACCCGGAAGGTCAGAGAGCGCGGCCAGAAGCGCATCCGTCCAAAAACGCCGGAACGTTTGCCTGTGCGCATCCGTGGATTGGCAGGCTGACCGGTCGACTTCAAGCCTCAGGCTCTCGAATGCGGTAGCCCATGCCGCGCACGGTTTCGATCAGGTCAACGCCCAGCTTCTTGCGCAACCGGCCCACGAACACCTCGATCGTGTTGGAATCGCGATCGAAATCCTGATCGTAGAGATGCTCGACCAGTTCGGTTCGCGAAACCACCTCGCCCATATGGTGCATCAGATAGGCCAGCAGGCGAAACTCCAGCGACGTAAGTTTCAGAGGAACACCGTCGACATCCGCCTTGGACGACTTTGTATCGAGCCGCAGGGGACCGCAGACGAGTTCGGATGAGGCATGGCCGGCGGCTCGCCTTATCAGCGCGCGGAGCCGTGCCAGAACCTCTTCGATGTGAAATGGCTTTGCGACATAATCGTCGGCGCCGGCATCGATACCGGCAACCTTGTCGCTCCACCGGTCGCGAGCGGTAAGCATGAGGACCGGCATCTTGCGGCCATCGCGGCGCCATCGCTCCACCACGCTGATCCCATCCATCTGCGGCAGGCCGATGTCCAGCACGACAGCATCGTAAGGCTCGGTGTCACCGAGAAAATGGCCTTCCTCGCCGTCAAAGGCCTTGTCCACAACATAGCCGGCATCAAGCAGCGCGTCGGCAATCTGCCTGTTCAGATCCACATCATCTTCGACGACGAGCACACGCATTGAAAACGATCCTGCCTGTAACGGCCAGTCGGCCAAGGTCTTGTCAGCTATAGAGCGATTCCGGAATCATTGAAATGAAACGCGAATCATCCTTTCGGGACAACGATCTCGGTCCGGCGAGGCCGCTCGCCGTCCTTGCCGGGTACCAGCACCACAATGACGCAGACCGCCTGACCGCCCCTGTTGGCTTCGGAAGCCTTGGCCAGCGTGCCGCCGTTCTGGGCCGCCACCTGCTGGCCGATCGAATAGCAATCGGCAGCGGCGGCGGGCGGCGCCAGCATGGCGCCGGCGCAAATCGCCAGCATCATTGCCCGGATCATGTTTCTGAACTTTTCCATACTCAACGTTCTAACCCGCCATGGCTGAACGCGAAATGAATACCGAACCCACTGCGCATCTCCCTCCAACCAGGCATTTGCACAAAAAAGGCCTCAAGCGAGGCAATGTTTCATGATCCTAACCTATCCTGTCCTTTGCAGACAACCTGCCGATGATTGCAATAAGTCCGGCAACTGCACTCACCCCCTGCAAAAGCGTGTCGGTGATCAGGGTGCCGTCGGCAGCATCGAAGGGCGATCCGGCAGCACCTGCCACACCCGTCAGAACCGCCACAGCCGATGCCCAGATGGTGCGCGAAAGATACCAGGGTTTGGTCTCAGTCATTGACTGTTCCTTTCTCAAACCGTTTTTTCAGATGATTTTCAGATGGGAAGAGCTGGGGATTCCCCAGCCGGTCGGCCCGCCTGCCTGACGAACCGTCACTTCCAGCGCTCCGGGGCGAACACCGAAATCCGCTGCGATCAGGGCTTCGGGATAAAGCCAGTTCGGCTGTGGGGTGGAGAGGGTCCGCACTGTCTCGCCGCCCGGACCTGCGATCTCGATCCTGTATTCTTCCTTTTCCTCGCCAAGCGGAATGTCGGGAAGATCCCAGCCGTCGGCATCGAGGCGTCCGCGACGTTTCCAGGAAAGCATGACATCCGCTCCGGCAAGACGCGCACTGAGATGAACCGGCGCCAGTGGAATCCGGGCCCGCAGGCCTCCGATCTGGCGACTGGTTGCAAAATGCAGATCGGACATGTCAGTTGCAGCCGGCCCGATCTTCCAGTTCAGCTCCAGACCGATTTCAGATGGTGCCAGGCCGGCCGGTACGACCGCATCGTCGAGGATCACAAAATCGGAACCTGAAGCAGCCCCTGCAAGCATCGCATCCGTGGTTCCCAGCTGGCCGCGCAACAATTCCGAAAGCATCCAGATATTCTCGGCCACCTGTTCGGCACGCCTGAACTGGATCACCTCCCATGCGCCGGCTGCCGAACGCACCGCGGCGGCATTGGCGCCATTGAGCATCTGTTGCAGGCTGACACTTGCCGCATCCGCATCGAACAGTTCGACCCTGATATAGGAATTGCGCAAAACCCGGGCTTCCACGCCCGGTTCAAGGTCCTCGACCAGTTGCCCCAGCGAGGCCGGGCGCGCCAGCAACTGTCGCGAAGCAAAGCCGTCATCTTCGGGGGATGCGAAAACGATCTGGCTTCTCCACGGTTTTTGCCAGACGGCCACACGGAACTGCTCCGTCGGCTCCGTCCCGCCAGCACCGGCCGGCAGGTCGAGAAACAGGACATGCGGCTTGCCCGCCACCAGCGGCGGCGGCTGCAATACAGGCAAAACCGTCTCGCGCCAGGGTGCGGGCGCGGCACGGATGATCTGTCGCGCCTCCACCTTGCGCGTCATCCCGTCATCGATGCCGGTGATGAGGAAATCGGAATTGGTGGCTGAGGCGGGCAGCGTCACCAGTGCGCCGGGGCTGAAACCGGCATTTGGCTGTGGCACTGCAAAGGAAGCGGTTTCCCGCTGATACCAGACACGTTTCAGCCAGTCGTCCAGCAGGGCACCTGCCTGCCCCGGTTCCAGAACGCCCGGGAAATGGATCATGTGCTGGCGCGCGCCGGGCACGCCGGTGCGGGTACGCCGGACCGTCGCCGCCTGATAATCCTGCGACGGATTGACGAAGCTGATCAAGGCTTCGGCCGGCAGCTCATGATCGGGAATGCGAACCGTTTCCAGCACGGTCTCCGCATCGTCCACGACCAGATCATCGGCCTCGATCACCGCACCGGCTCCGGCCCCCGAGCGTTCGACAACCAGCCTGCCGTTTTCCTCGCGCAGGCTCAGATCGAACAGCTCGCAAAGCGGCTCGATCGCCGCGCGGGCGGTGGCGGGGTCGGCGATCACATAGCCCTGAACCGATCCTCCCACCTCGCCGATGATGGCATCGTCATATCCATGATCGGCCAGAATGGCATCAACGAGCGCGCCGACATCGGGATTGCAGAGCCGTCCGTTCAGCCAGTGGCCCCGGCTCCAGTGGGGCCCGTCCGACCAAAGGTCGGCGCGCTGGGGAAATGCCGGGAACGGGCGCGTGTCCCAGGCCCACAGATAGGTCCTCTCGAAATCGACCATTCTGCCGCCATAGACGGGCGAAAGCGGATTGTTCGCCTCCTCGAAGCCTTCCGTTGCGGGGTTCCAATGTTTCATATGCGCTTCGAGAAAACGAAGCTGCGCCAGATCGGAGCGGCCACCCGACGAGAAATAGGGCGTGAAGCTCTCGGCCGATTTCGGGTCCGGGAACACATTCGGCTGGTTTGGCCCCTTGTCGACGGCAGGGCAGCCCAATTCCGTGAACCAGATCGGTTTTTTCCTGGGAATCCAGTCGGTTGGCAATGTTTTCTCGGTGCCGGCGATCCGGTCGAAATGCTGGCTGGACCACCAGCTGGCGATGTCCTTGTAGCGGAAACCCCATGGCTTGCCGTGCACTCCGTCGGATATGGCCACGCGCATGCGCGCCTCACGCGCCGCCCCATCCGGATAGTACCAGTCGAAGCCTTCGCCTGCGGCGATGGACGCGCCAAGCCGCTGCAAGTCATAGGGACCGGAAAATCCGTCGGGATTGCCGCCGCCGTAATCCCCGTCACGCCAGTCGGAAAGCGGCATGTAATTGTCGATGCCGACCGCGTCGATCGCCGGATTTGCCCACAAGGGGTCCAGATGAAAGAAGACGTCGCCCGAGCCGTCAGGCGGATGATAGCCGAAATACTCGCTCCAGTCGGCGCCGTAGCTCAGGCGCGTCTGCGGTCCCAGCACCGCGCGTACATCCTCCGCCAGCAGGCCCAGCTGCTCCACGAAGGGAAAAGCGTTGGACTGGTCACGCAGGGTCGTCAGCCCGCGCAATTCGCTGCCGATCAGGAACGCGTCGACGCCACCCGCCCTTGCGGCGAGATGCGCATAGTGAAGAATGAAGCGCCGGTATCCCCAGTCCGTTCCCCCGGTGAACGAGATCGTCTCGCCTGAGTTGGCGAATTGCGTTCTCAGCGCGGTTCCGCAAAAGGCCGTCACCTGCGTTCTCGCCACCGGCGTCCGATCCGCCGATGCCGGCTGCATGGGGCCGGGATAGCAGCTTATGCGCCCGCGCCACGGATAGGCCGGCTGCGCCGATCCGCCATGGGGATTTGGCAAGCTGTTGCCGTGTGCCACATCCATCATGATGAACGGATAGAGCGTTACGCCAAGGCCCCGCGCCCTGATCTCCGAAATCGCTTCCATGACGCTTTTGTCGGACGGTGTGCCGCCATAAGCGGAGCCGCCGTCATGCAGGGAAACGACCGGAGCATCCTGCCGTGAAAGACCGGACACTCGCCATTGCTGCGAAAAGCCAGCATCGATGGCGGTTGTCGTCATCGGGCGGACCTTGCACTGGCCGGCCCGCAGGTCGTCGCCGAACCACGAAACGACCAGCGCCACATGCTTCAGATTGGGACAGGTCTGCTGCAACTCGTCGAGCGAGGCCTGAATGTCGGTCGCGCCGAAGAGCACGTTGCGGTTTACATATGTCTCGTCGCCGGGCCGCCTGCGGCTCGTTACCGGTGTCGTCGAAAGCCCGTATTCGGTGGCGCCGGGCAACAACGTTACTGCCCTCACATCCTTGTGCAACCGGCCGACCGGCCGGATCACCTCGAATTGCAGTTGCGGGATACGGTTGCCGAAGCCGCCAATATCCAGACGCTCGATGACGACATAGGCCACGCCGCGGTAGGCGGGCGCGTTACCGGCACCCTGCCTTGCCTCGATCAGCGGATCGGGCTGCTGCTCCTCGCTGCCAGTGTAGACCCGCAGTTCCACCGCCTCGCGGTCGATCTCACGCCCGTCGGCCCATATACGCCTGATTCCCGCGATGTCGCCTTCGCACAAAAGGAAGGCTGCGTTGGCATAATAGGAATATTCCGTAACCTTGGGGCCCATCTTGCCCTGACGCCGGGTCGAACGGCTTTCCTCGAACCGCGTCGCCCAGATCAGGGTGCCACCCAGCCGCGCCGTGCCGTAGAGACGGGGGATCGACGCCCCCTCCTCGGCGCTGAAAGGCCTTGCGCTGGCCAGTCGCGGCCCTTCGATGCGCTGCGTGCCGTTGATCAGCGCCCGGTCGAGCGCATATCCGGCCATGGCGCCCACGGCAGAGCCGATCGCGCCGCCGAAAGTGCCAAGGAAGCCGCCGATATAGGCACCGGCAGCCTGCAACAGGATGGTGGCCATGAAAAGCTCCGGCGCTGTTCAGTTGTCTGGAAAAGCGAAGACGCCGGCGATACGCCGACGCCATTGCGGAACGAGAGCGGATTTCACCACCGCCCGTCCGCCCTCATAGGCATGCACGAAACTGTCTTCGGCAACGGCGATGCCGGCATGTCGCGCGGGCAGATGCGGCCGCCAGCGAAAGACCAGAACCCGGCCGCGCAACAGCTCGCCCGGCCCGCATTCGTCGAGAAGCCAGCGCGCTCCCATCAACATTGCCTCATTGGCATCGCCGCAGGACCAGTCCGGCGCGTAGTCCGCCGGCATATCGGGCGCTTGTCCGTAGAGTGCGGACCAGACGCCTCTCACCAGACCGATGCAGTCGCAACCTATGCCCTTTGTTCCGGCCTGATGCCGGTAGGGCGTGCCGACCCATGACAGGGTTTCTGCAATGACGCGCTCCGCATCCATCACGGCACCACCGGGCCACCGTCGAAGACGCCGTCGTCTGAGACGTAGGAATAGGCCACATCGTTGCCTGGCAGATGCGGAAAGCCGCGGAAATTCCGTGCATTGGCGAATTTCGTCTTGCAGCTTGCAAAGGAATGGTCGCAACCGGCAACTACCGTGAAGCCATCGCCGACACCGAATGGCGGCCCGTTGCTTGCCTGCAGCGTCAGAACCGCCAGCGACCCGTCATTCCCGTGGTTGACGACCCGCTCGGTTCTGCCCTCCCGTGCGCCGCTCGTCCAGGTCAGCGTGCCGAAGGAAAACCAGCCCGTATCGATGCCATCCAGGCCCGAAACCCGCACCATGTCGGTTCCATCGAAGCTTTCCACTACACCCATCGCATTGAAAGCCGGCTGGCTCAGGCTGGCCCGGCAGCGCCCATCGCCCAGTTCGGCATCGCATTTTCGCGTTACATAGCGGCCATTGGGCTGATCCAGCCTGTGCATGAGGCTTTGCAGTTCCGCCACGAACCGCCCATCCGCTCGGGTGATCTTGCCGATGGTCGCCTTCCTGATCAGCGCGAACTTGGTCGGACTGCGCCAGTTGACGAGATAAGTTTCCACGGTCGCTCCGTCATAGAGGCCGGCAGCTATGTCCTCGTCGCGGATACGATCCGAAGCCAGCGCGCCTTCCACGTCGACCGTATCGACGGAAAGTCCGAGAGACTGGCGCGCCTCGCTGGCGCTCAGGCCGGTCTCTGGCTCGAAAACACCACTGTCGACAACCAGTCGCCGATCATGATCGGTGAAGCCAAGGACGGTTCCATCCCTTCGGATCAGTTTCCAGCAGTGGCAGACGCTGGTCACGTCCTGCGCAAAATGATCGAGCAGAGCCTGAGGGTAAGCATTCATGGCTGCACCTCGATGAGTGGAATGGAGGGAATTTGCCCTGCCTTGAAAGCCCTCAGGCTGATGGACAGACGATCCGTATCGAAGCGGACCGGAACGTCGAACTCATAACCGGCCGTCACCACCTGCCCGCCCGCGGGCACCTTATCGGCGGAAAAAACGA
>WPCJ01237821.1_pt1 | contig 10855 bp, 7 predicted proteins | sample 5399831 | NCBI WGS metagenome assembly WPCJ01 (sample SAMN12869470, study PRJNA574797) | sludge metagenome | isolation source: wastewater treatment of pH10 | place: China:Beijing | collected 2019-05-20 | reverse complement strand
CGGGGCGGGGGAGCGGAAAAGGGGTCTGCGTCGGACAAGGGTGTGCGCTGCTCGTGCGTGATTCGTTCTCCGGCGAATATAGGGTGTCGCTGTCAGGATTGCGCCCTGCCGGAGCGATCATTTTATATCCCGTTCCACAGGGAGGTGGCAGCAATGGCTGAGCTAGGCGAAACGGCGCGCTGGGAGGTCACCAATCAGGTGCCGGTGCTGGCGGAGTACGACGCCTTCGCCGCCGATCCGGTGCTGCCCGGCATCGTCTCGGCCTTCGGAGCCGACTGGGCGCGCGCACGCTTGAGCGAGGTGGGGCGGACGGTCGGTTCGGCACGGGTGCAGGAGTTGGCCTATCTCGCCAATCGTTACCCGCCTGAACTGAAAGCCTTCGACCGTTTCGGCAACCGGATCGACGAGATCGCCTTCCATCCGGCGTGGCATGAGTTGATGGGGCTCGCCATCGGGCAGGAGGCGCATGCGCTCGCCTGGAACCGGCCGGAATCCGGCGCGCAGGTGGCTCGCGCCGCCCTGCAATATCTCTGGTACGGGGCGGAGAGCGGTATCTGCTGTCCGATCAGCATGACCTATGCCGCCGTGCCGGTGCTGAAACCGGATGCGGCCGTGTGGGAGCAATGGGGCTCGCTCGTCACCTCCGACCGCTACGACCCGCGGCAGGGACCGGCCCACCTCAAGACGGGAGCGACCGTCGGCACGGCGATGACGGAGACGCAAGGCGGTTCGGACCTGCGGCAAACCCAGACGATGGCTGAGGATAATCGCGACGGCACCTTCTCGCTGCATGGCCGGAAGTGGTTCTTCTCCGTGCCGCATTCCGACGTCTTCCTGACGCTGGCGCGCACGGCCGAGGGCATCTCCTGCTTCGCCGTGCCGGGCTGGCTGCCGGACGGCGGGCGCAACGGTATCGCGATCCAGCGGCTCAAGGACAAGGTCGGCAATCGTTCCAATGCCTCTTCCGAGGTCGAGTTCAGAGGCGCGATCGGCCACCTCATCGGCGAACCGGGCCGGGGTATCCGCACCGGCCTGTCGATGAATCACAATTCGCGGCTCGATATCGCGGCGGCGTCCTCCGGGCTGATGCGGATGGCGGTCTCGCTCGCGGCGCATCACGCGCAGCATCGCCGCGCTTTCCAGAAGGCGCTGATCGACCAGCCGATCATGCAGAACGTGCTCGCCGATATCGCCATCGAGGCGGAGGCCGCTGCCTGGCTCGCGTTCCGGCTGTTCGCGGCGCTCGATCGGCAGGAGGTGTCCGAAAGCGAGCGGCTCCTGGCGCGGGTCGGGGCGCCGATCGCGAAGTACTGGATCACGCGGCGCGCGCCGGCCGTCGTCACCGAGGCGCTGGAATGCCATGGCGGCAACGGCTTCATCGAGGAGAACCCGATGGCGCGGCTCTATCGGGAGGCGCCACTCAACGCCATCTGGGAAGGCTCGGGCAACGTCATCTGCCTCGACGTGCTGCGCTCGCTGGCGCGCGAGGAGGGGGCGGTCGACGTGCTGCGGGCGGAGCTGATGGCCGCTGCAGGAACGGATCGGCGTTACGATGCGGCGCTGAAGCGGCTGGAGGGCGATCTGCCGGAGATGATGCGCAACGAGGGGCAGGCGCGGCGATTGACCGAGAAGCTGGCGTTGATGCTGCAGGGTTCGCTGCTGTTGCGCTTCGCGCCGACAGACGCGGCGGACGCCTTCATGGCGACGCGGCTTGGGGGTGGCTGGTCAGGGCAGTTCGGCGACCTGCCACTGGGCGTCGATGCGGCGGCGCTGGCGCGGCGGGCGGTTCCGCTGGTGAACTAGACTCGTTTAGCCCGGGTACCCCTTTCCCTCCGAGAGAGGGGTACCCGGGCCTTTTTGTTGGAACGAAGTGATAATCAGGCCGCTTCCGGCTCGAAATCCATCGCCACGCCGTTGATGCAGTAGCGCAGGCCGGTGGGTGGCGGGCCGTCCGGGAAGACGTGGCCGAGATGGCCGCCGCAATTCGCGCAATGCACCTCGACGCGGACCATGCCAAACTTGCGATCCTCGCTGGTCTCGACCGCGCCTTCCAGCGGCTGGTCGAAGCTCGGCCAGCCGGTGCCGCTCTCGAATTTCTTGCCCGACCGGAACAGCTTCTGGCCGCAGCCGGCGCAGGAGAAGGTACCGGCGCGCTTCTCGTAGTTCAGAGCGCAGGAGCCGGCCCGCTCAGTGCCGTGCCCGCGCAGGACCTGATATTGCTCCGGCGTCAGCCGCGCGCGCCACTCAGCGTCCGAGAGCCGGAAAGGGAAGCTCTCGTCCTGTTCCTTCGGCTCGCCGAACATGCTCATCAGACCCATTGCGATCTCCTTGTCAGCGGGAGGCGCCTCATTGGCTCTCTTAGCTTCAATATGGCGTTTCCCGCGTCTGATTTCAGCCCCGCGCCGGTGAGCTTTTTCACGAAGCCGTGGGCACTCCCCTGGCATCGTCACCGGACCGTCACGCGACTCCTCTAGCAGCCCGGCCACCCGCAAAGGGAGGAAAACCGGTGACGCAACAGGCGACGCAAACGGCGCGCGCGGCCCGCCGCATGACGAGCTCGGGCCTGGGACAGGCCGTCCGGCGCAGCAAGACGCTCTCCAAGGCCGGCATGCTGGAATGGCTGTTCGCGCGCGCCTTCTCGGGGCTGGTCTATCCGCAGATCTGGGAGGACCCGGTCGTCGACATGGCGGCGCTTCAGCTCGAGGCCGGCGATCATGTCGTCGCGATCGCGTCGGGCTCCTGCAACATCCTGTCCTATCTGACGGCGGCGCCGATCCGAGTCAGCGCCGTCGATCTCAATGCCACCCATATCGCGCTCGGGCGGCTCAAGCTCGCGGCGCTGGCGCGGATGGAGAAGCAGGAAGATTTCCTGCGCTTCTTCGGGCGGGCCAATGAGAGCGCCAATGTCACGCTCTACGACCGCGAGATCGCCGATCATCTCGACGCCGTCTCGCGCGGCTATTGGGAGGGGCGGGGGCTGAACGGGCGCCGCCGGATCAATCTCTTCGCTCGAGGCTTCCATCGCTACGGCCTGCTCGGGCGCTTCATCGGCACCGGCCATGTGCTGGCGCGATTGCTCGGCGGCAATCCCAAGGCGATGCTGGCGGCGCGCGACTTGGCCGAGCAGCGGGCGCTTTACGACAGGCATCTCGCGCCGGTCTTCGAGCGCAAGCTGGTGCGCTGGCTGGTGCGCCAGCCGGCCTCGCTCTACGGGCTCGGCATTCCGCCGGCGCAGTACAAGGCGCTGGCCGCCGATGGCGATGACGGCATTCTGGGCGCGCTGAAGCTCCGGCTCGAGCGCCTCGCCTGTGATTTCGACCTGAAGGACAATTACTTTGCCCAGCAGGCCTTCGGTCGGCGCTATGGCGAGGGGCCGGACGCGGCCTTCCCGCCCTATCTCCAGAAGCAGCATTTCGCGGTGGTGAAAGAGCGCGCTCCCGGCGTCTCCTATCGGCAGAGCGCAGTCACGGCCTTCCTGGAGGATCAGCCGGCCGAGAGCTGCGATGCTTATGTGCTGCTCGACGCGCAGGACTGGATGAACGATGCCGATCTTACAGCCTTGTGGTCGCAGGTTACGCGGACGGCCCGGCCGGGTGCGCGGGTGATCTTCCGCACCGCCGCCGATGAGCGCCTGCTGCCGGGCCGTATCCCGGCTGCGATCCTCGGCCAGTGGCATTACGAGGAGGCGAAGAGCCGCGATCTCTGCCGGCAGGATCGCTCGGCGATCTATGGCGGCTTCCATCTCTATGTGCTCAAGGAGCCCGCCCGGTGAGCGCCGCAGAGGCGCCTGCCAGCTCGGCCGCCGGGCTGATGGACCGGATCTACCGGCACCAACGCCATTTCTACGATGCCAGCCGGAAGTTCTACCTGCTCGGCCGCGACCAGCTCATCGACGGCTTGCAGCCGCCGAAAGGCGGAAGCGTGCTGGAGATCGGCTGCGGCACCGGGCGCAACCTGATCCGGATCGCACGGCGCCATCCGGATTGCGCCTGTTACGGGCTCGACGTTTCCAGCGCGATGCTGGCGACGGCGCAAGGTTCGGTTTCAAAGGCCGGGCTTGGGGGGCGGATCAGGCTCGCGCAGGCGGATGCCACCGGCTTCGATCCGCAGACGCTGTTCGGCCAGGTCGGCTTCGACCGGATCGTGATCTCCTATGCGCTGTCGATGATCCCGCCCTGGCAGGATGTCGTCGCCGAGGCTTTGCGCCGACTCAGCTCCGGCGGTTCGCTGCATATCGTCGATTTCGGCGATCAGGCGGGTTTGCCGGCGCCGTTCAAGGTGGCGCTGCTGCGCTGGCTCGCGCTGTTCCATGTCACGCCGCGCGAGGATCTGGCCGAGGTCGTGCAGGCCATGGCGGAAGCGGCCGGGGCCGATTGCCGGACCGGCGTGGCCTATCGCGGTTATGCGGTCCATGCGGTGGCGACGCGGCAACGGGACGCGGCATAGCGGTGCGCGGGTCTTTTGTTCTTGCATCGGCTTTGCCCGAAAACCGCGTCGCACTTTTCGGGGCGATGCTTTAACGCCTATGCTGGCGGCGATGGATGCCGCCGACGCCCCGCCCGACCAGAGCCGCTTCGAAGCCCTGCGGAGCCGTTTGCGCCAGCTTTATCACGGCCGCTCGCCGGCAGCGTTGCGCTTCCAGGCGGTGACGACGGTCGTCGATCTCCTGATCATCGCCTTCTTCATCCTGACGCCGCTGCTCCGGGAGAACGCGGCCTTCCTCTGGATCGACTATTCCGTCGCGGTGATCATGGTTACGGAGATCGCTGCGCGCCTGCTCGCTTCGACCAACATGCTCCGGCTGCTGCGCCAGCCGACCCTGCTGCTCGATCTTTTCATCCTGCTGACGCTGCTTGCGCCGCAATGGCTGGAGAATTTCGGCTTCCTGCGCATCCTCAGGCTGTGGTCACTCTCGCATAAGGGCATCGTCTGGGCGCAGTTCCGCGAGACCCGCTTCCGCCAATGGGAGAACGTGGTCCGGGCGCTGAGCAATATCGCGACCTTTCTCTTCGTGGTGACCGGCTTCGTCTACACCTTCTTCTTCCGGCAGGAGGGCGGGCTGGAGAGCTATGTCCAGGCGCTCTATTTCACGGTGGCGACCGTGACCACGACCGGCTTCGGCGACGTGACCCTGCCGGGTGTCGCCGGCAAGCTGACCTCGATCGTGGTGATGATCGTCGGGATCACGCTGTTCGTGCGCCTGGCGCAGGCGCTGTTTCGGCCGAACAAGGTGCTGTTCCCCTGTCCCGAATGCGCCTTGCAGCGGCATGAGCCGGACGCGGTCTACTGCAAGGCGTGCGGGCACAAGCTCAAGATCCCCGACGACGATCCCTGAGATGATCGTCGTTCAGTGCCGGGTTTCGGTCGCCGTCTCGGTCTCGCGCTCGTCGGTGGTCTCATCGACCCGGATCGCCGATTTCCTGGGCATGCCGATGATGCGGCCGATCGTGGCCGGCAGCGGCATCATGCTGTGGGCTGCTTTCATCAGGGCGATGTTGGCGAGGATATCGGCCGGGAAGGGCGTGACCTTGCGGTGGACCATGTCGACATGCAGCGACAGGTTTTCGCTGGTCGCCGCGAGCCAGCCCTCGTTGGCGTGCCGCATCTCCAGGTAATAATGCAGGCGCTTGTCGTCGAAGGCGATGAGCTGCGCGGTGATGCGGACGAGGTCCCCCTCGGTCAGTTCCCGCTTGTAGAGGACATGGCACTCGGCCGCGAAGGTTGAGGCGTGGCGCGTCTCGGCATAGTCGCGGCTGAGGCCGACCAGCGAGAAGACCTCGTCGACCGCACGGTCGAACAGCACATGATAATAGGCCATGTTGAGATGGCCGTTATAGTCGATCCATTGAGGCTCGACCCGCATCGCCGAGGAGACGAAGGGCGCGAAGAACAGCGCCGGGGCGCGGGTATCGTGTTGCACCTTCGCCTCCCTGACAGGCGCCTGGTTCAAGGGACGGCCGCAATATTGCCGCTGCCCATCTCATGGTCGCTTGATCTAGTATGCATCGCTCGCAAGCGGCGTCAGCATCTTGGTCCGGCCAGTATGGCAGGACCATGTCGAAGCGTAACCAATTGCGAAACCGATCTGTTCCAAATCTAAGCGCCAGAACCGGATGTTGACAATGAGCCTGCCTGCCGCCGCTCCTCATGACAGCCCTGTCCCGGCCGCAGTGCTGCCGCCCTCGCCGGAGGCGATCGCGGCGGTGACTCAAGGCTTGGCCGCAAGCTTCGGCAACCGGCTGGTCACCAGCCTCGCCGTGCGCCAGCAGCACGGCCATACGCTGACCTGGATCCCGAACCAGCCGCCGGATGCGGTGGTGTTCCCGCAGAGCACGGCGGAAGTCTCGCAGATCGTGAAGCTTTGCGCCGCCCATGGCGTGCCCGTCATCGCTTTCGGCACTGGTACTTCGCTGGAGGGCCATGTGAATGCGGTCTTCGGCGGCGTCTGCATCGACATGTCGCAGATGAAGCGGATCATCGCGGTCCATGCCGAGGATCTCGATGTGGTGGTCGAGGCGGGCGTTACCCGCAAGGAGCTCAACGAGCATCTGCGCGACCAGGGCCTGATGTTTCCGATCGATCCCGGCGCCGATGCCTCGCTCGGCGGCATGGCGGCGACGCGCGCCTCGGGTACCAATGCCGTCCGCTATGGGACGATGAAAGACAACGTTCTGGCGCTGACCGCGGTGATGGCCGACGGCTCCATCGTCAGGACGTCGACGCGAGCCCGCAAAACTTCGGCCGGCTACGATCTCACCCGCCTGCTCGTCGGCTCGGAAGGGACGCTCGGCGTCATCACCGAGGTGACGCTGAAGCTGCACGGCATCCCGGAAGCGGTTTCCGCCGGCGTCTGCCCGTTTCCTTCGGTGAAGGCGGCCTGCGATGCGATGATCCTGACAATCCAGACCGGCCTGCCGGTTGCGCGCATCGAACTGCTCGACGACGTGATGATCCGCGGCGTCAATCTGCACGCCAAGCTCGGCTTAGCCGAGACGACAATGCTCTTCGTCGAGTTCCACGGCACGGAAGCCGGCGTGAAGGAGCAGTCCGAGCGCTTCGGCGAGATCGCGGCGGAGTTCGGCGGCGGCCCGTTCGAATGGGCGACCAAGGCCGAGGATCGATCCAAGCTGTGGCAGGCGCGCCATGACGCCTATTGGGCGGCCAAGGCCCTGCGTCCCGGCTTCGACTCGGTCGCCACCGATGTCTGCGTGCCGATCTCGCGGCTGGCGGAATGCGTCGAGGAGACCAAGCGCGATATCGAGGCCTCCGGCCTGATCGCGCCGATCGCCGGCCATGTCGGCGACGGCAATTTCCACACGCAGCCCCTGGTCGATCTTGCCGACACGGCCGAGGTCGAGCGGGCTCAAGGCTTCATCGACCGGCTGGTGAAGCGGGCGCTCGCAATGGGCGGCACCTGCACCGGCGAGCACGGCGTCGGTCAGAAGAAGATGAAATATCTCGAGCAGGAGCATGGGGCCGAGGCGCTCGCGGTGATGCGCACGCTGAAGCGTGCGCTCGACCCGCGCAACATCCTCAATCCCGGCAAAATCGTCGTCCTGTGACCTCGTTGCGGCTTGCGCCTTTGGCTTGCTTCGCCGAAATGTCGTGATCTCGCCGCGACTTGCGGGCAGGATGGGATATTCCGGCGCTGGCCGTCCCTGCGACGAAACGGGGCCTTCATTCCGGCAGTCCGGAATGGCGGCGTGGTTCGGTCGCGGGGACGGCAGGCTGAAATGCAACGCCGTTCCACCATGGCGACAGGGGCATACAGCGGAATTTGCGTGAGAGTCTGACAGTTCTGGCCGGTCTGCTGGTGCTGGCGCTGCTGGCGGCCCTGATCGGCCCCGGCTTCGTCGACTGGCGCAGCTACCGCCCGCAGATCGAAGCCCGATTGAGCGAGGCGCTCGGCGTGGAGGCGCGGGTCGGCGGCGGTATCGGCCTGCGCCTGCTGCCGTCGCCGCGCATCGCGCTCGACGATGTGCGGATCGGGCCGGGCGACGGAACGACCAGTTCCGCCAGCGCCGAACATGCGACTGTGGAGCTGGCTCTGGCGGCACTGGCGCGGGGTGAGTTCCGCTTCTCGGAAGCGCGGCTGGACGGCGCGGCGATCTCACTCCTGCAGGACGAGGCCGGCACGATCCGCCTGCCCGAGCGGAGCGGCACGGGCATTCCGGCCGGGGCGAGACTCGACCGCCTGACGATCAGCCGCTCGACACTGATCTGGCGCGAGGCAGGCAAGCCCGGCGTCATGCTCTCGCCGATCGCCGCCGAGATGTCGGCGGTGAGCTTCGCCGGCCCCTGGCGCTTCGAAGGCGAGGTCGCGGGCGCTTCACTGCGCGTCACGACCGGCGAGATGGAGGCTGACGGAAGGCTGCGGACCAAGGCCTATCTCACCGGCGAGGATCTGCAGCTAGGTTTCGACGGGGCACTGCTTTTCCCGAAGGGCGCCGAGGGGTTCGGAGCCGAACTCGATGGGACCTTCAATCTCTCGCCGGGCGGTGCCGTCGCGCTGACCGGGCGTGTCAAGGGCGGCAGCCGGCAGCTCGATCTCTCCGGGCTCACGCTCGATCTCGCGGGCGGCGCGGCGCGGCTGGAAGGCGAGGGACAGTATCTCCCCGGCACGGGCAAGGGTTCGCTGGCGCTCCGCGCACGCCGGCTCGATGCCGATGCGCTGACGACGGCACTGGCCGAAAGGCAGGGTTTCGAGCGCGCCTTGCAGGGGCTGCCGGGCGCCTTCGATGTCAGCCTCGATCTCGACCAACTGATCTGGCGCGGCGAGGATTTCTCGACGCTCGCCCTGCGCGGGCATCTGCATGACGGGGGGCTGAGCGAAGCCTCCGCCTCCGTGCGTGTGGCCGGCGCGCTGCTGGGTGCGAGCGGTAATCTCAATGCCGAAGGCGTTTCGGGCCGGCTCAACCTCAAGGCCGAGGATGCGCGGCGCGTCGGGCTGGTGCTGTCGCGGGCGGGGCTCGATCCGGCGCTGGCCGATTTCATCGCGCGGCTCGGGCGGATCGATGCCGATATCATCGGCGCCTGGACGGGTACTGGAGGCCGATTCCAGCGCCTGCTGGTCGCGGGGTCGTCGGGTCTGCGCCTCGATGCCTCCGGCGAAATCGCGCCGAACCGCATCGCCGCGAAGGCAGCGGTGAACGGGCTCTCGCTCGATACGCTTCCTCCCGGCAACAGCCTGTCCGGCCTGCTCCGGCAGCGCGACGTGGCGCTGGATCTGGCGCTCACCAACCTGCGCTTCCGCAACGCACCACCGGGCTCGGCCAATCTGGACCTCCGGCGCGAGGGCGATATCTGGCGCCTGAGCCGGCTTTCGGTCGATGGCTTCGGCGGCGTCGCCGTCACAGGAGCCGGTGCGCTTCTGGCGGAGGGGGGTGAAATTTCCGGGCGGGTCCGGGCGCCGCGCTTCGAGACGCTGACGGCATTGGCCGGGCCTGTCCTGCCGGAAGCGGCAGTCCAGGCATTCCAGCGCGCCGGCGAAGGGCTCGCGCGGCTCGACACCGGCTTTCGGCTGACACGTGCCGCGTCGGGCGAGACCAGCCTGTCGGCAGAGGGTACGGCAGTGGCGGGCCGGCTCAAGCTCGACGGAAGGCTCGACCGTGCCGGCAACTGGAGCCGGGCGGCACTGGGGTTCGAACTCAACGACCGGCGGCAGGCCTTCGCCGCCCTGGGCTTGCCCTTGCCGCAGCAGGGCGGGGCGGGGCGGTTCAATCTCGATCTGGCCCGCGGGAAGGTCACCGGCTCCCTTGCCGGGCAGGGGCTGTCGATCGTCGTGGAGGATGGCGGGCAGGGACCTCGCCTGACCTTGCAGGCGGACGGGCCGGTGCAGATCCTCGCCGAAGGGCCGGCGCGCCTGCTGCCGGACGGCGTGATCGACGCGTCCGCGCGGCTCGCCATCGCCGAGGAGGCGATCCGCCTCGACGAGATCACGGCCCATCTCGACGGCATGGCGGTGAACGGTTCGCTGCTGCTGCCGCGCGAGGGACGCGCCTCCGGACGTATCGCGGTTCCGGCCGCCGATATTCGCTCGTTGATGGTGGCGGCGTTGGGGCAGGTGGCGGCGACGCCGAATGCGCTCTGGTCGACCGGACGCTTCGGGCGTGTGTCGGGATTTCCTGATTTCGATATTGCCGTGGAGGCCGGGACGCTTGCCGCCTTCGATGGCGGGACGATCCGCAATGCCGGCTTCACGCTGCGCTCGGACGAGGACGGACTCAGGATCGAGGATATCCGCGGCAGCTATGGCGGAGGGCAGGTGGCCGGGCGGCTTGGTCTGCGGCGCGATGGTGGGTTGGCCCAGCTCAACGGGCGGCTCAGCCTGACGGCAGTCGATCTCGGCGAATTCACCAAGGGGGCCGTCGGCGGCAAGGCTTCGGGGCAGGTCGAGTTCGGTGGATCGGGCGAGACGCCGGCGCGGCTGGTGGCGGGCTTGAGCGGGGCTGGCAGCCTCGCGCTGAGCGCTACGCGCCTCTCCCGGTTCGATCCGAAGGCTTATGAGCGGATCATCGCAGGAACCGGCGAGGATGCGTCCGAGAGCGATGCGTCGCGGCTGCAGGATCGGCTCAGCGAGGCGCTGGACAAGGATGCCTGGGCGCTCGGCGATGTCACGCTGCCCTTCACGCTCGCTGGCGGCCTGATCCGGCTCCAGCCCTTCGCCTTCGAGCGCAACGGCCTGCGCGCCGAGGCGAGCGGCATCCTCGACCTGCGCGCGCTGACCGCCGATCTCAGGCTCGGCCTGAGGCCGCTCGGTGCCCTGCCGAAGGGCTGGCCGGGCGATGCACCGCAGATCGGCATTGCCTGGCGCGGCCCGCTCTCGAACCTGCGGCGCGAGAGCGATGTCAGCGCG
>WPCJ01297805.1_pt1 | contig 10859 bp, 13 predicted proteins | sample 5399831 | NCBI WGS metagenome assembly WPCJ01 (sample SAMN12869470, study PRJNA574797) | sludge metagenome | isolation source: wastewater treatment of pH10 | place: China:Beijing | collected 2019-05-20 | reverse complement strand
CGGCGCGCCGTCGCCGCGACGAGACGCTGCGATCCGTCCTCGGTGTACGCGGCGTCGGCGATGCCGTCGAGGTCGCCGGCCGGATCATCCAGGCCGCGACGGAGGATGCGAAGGCGCTCACGGCCGAGCGCGATGCGAGCGAGCGCGCCTCGCTGCTGCGCACGATCGGCATCGCGGAGGGCCAGGCTGTGCCGCCGGCGCTGCGCACCCAGCTGTCCGCGCTCGAAGACGATCAGAAGAAGCGCGCCACCCGGAGTCTGCGCGACGGGATCGACCGGGTGCTCACCGACCTGCAATCGCTGTTCCGTGACGTCGTGATGCTGCAGTTCGACCGTGGCGGCGACCTCATCAACCGAGAACTCCGTCCCGAACTCGAGGAGCTCGCGGCCGTCTGGCCAGTGACCCGTACTCTTGTCGTACTTGACCACCTAGCCGAGACGCGGCAGTCCCTGGAGCGCAACGTCGCTCCGCTGCTCGCCCTGGAGAGCTTGCTCGTGACGATCACGAGCGGGAGGAAACCGTGAACAACCGATCGACTTCCCGCTTCCGGCGTGCCCTCGGGGTCATCGCCGGCCTCGCCGCGGCTTCCGTCGCCCTCTCCGGCTGCCTCTACGCGATGATCCCCGAGCAGTCCTCGCGGCCGTCCACGACCGCCGCTCCCGATACCGAGGGTGTGGCAGAAGACCTACTGCCGTTCTACTCGCAGGAATTGACCTGGACCGAGTGCGGCACCGGCTTCGACTGCACCGACGTCACGGCACCGCTCGACTGGGAGAACCCGGCAGCGGGCGACATCACGCTCGCGGTCGTGCGCCACCGGGCAGAGGGGACCCCGGTCGGCTCGCTGCTGACCAACCCCGGTGGCCCGGGCGCCAGCGGTGTGGACCTCGTCCTGAACAACCTCGGATTCGCCGTCGGGGCCGACCTCATCGAGAACTTCGACGTGATCGGCTTCGACCCGCGCGGAGTCGGCGACTCGACCGCGGTGACCTGCTACGACGCCCCGGAGATGGATGACTATCTCTACGGCATCCCCGCCGCCGCCCGCGGTACCGCGGAGTGGGAGGCCGAACTGCTCGACGCGCACAAGTCGTTCGCCGAAGCGTGCGATGCGAACAGCGGCGGGATCCTGCCGTACATCACCACCGTCAACGCCGCCCGCGACATGGATCTGATCCGTGCCGTGCTGGGCGACAAGCAGCTGAACTACCTCGGCTACTCGTACGGCACATTCCTCGGCGCGACCTACGCCAAGCTCTACCCCGAGAAGGCCGGGCGTCTGGTGCTCGACGGTGCGATCGATCCCGCTGTCCCCGGCCTCGAGGTCGGCGCGACGCAGGCACTCGGTTTCGAATCGGCGCTGCGCGCCTACATGCAGAGCTGCCTCGACTCCGGGGAGTGCCCGTTCGCCGGAACGGTCGATGAAGCGATGGCCGATCTCGGAGCGCTGCTGGCGAGCGTCGATCGCACGCCGTTGCAGAGCGGAGACGGTCGACTCATGGGCGCGGACACCCTGCTGACGGGCATCATCGCGGCGCTCTATTCGCAGGACAACTGGGGATTCCTCACGCAGGCGCTCGATGAGGCTCTGCAGGGCGACCCGACCTCGGCGTTCCTCCTCGCCGACTTCTACAACAGCCGCGAAGACGGCGTCTACATCGACAACTCCACCGAGGCGTTCCGCGCATACAACTGCATGGACTACCCGGTGGAGGACGACCCCGCCGCGGAAGCCGCCATCGATGCCAAGATCGCCGAGGGCGCCCCGACCATCGCACCGTATTGGAGCGGTCCGGATTCCTGCGAGGTCTGGCCCTATCCGCCGACCGGAACCCGGGGTGAGATCGCGGCCGAAGGCGCGGGACCCATCCTCGTGATCGGGACGACCAACGACCCGGCGACGCCGTACGAGTGGTCCGAATCGCTCGCGGATCAGCTGGAGGAGGGCGTTCTCATCACTCGCGTGGGCGAGGGGCACACCGGCTACAACAAGGGCAACATCTGCGTCGACGACGCGGTCGAGGCGTTCCTGCTCGACGACGTGGTGCCCGAAGACGGCCTCCGCTGCGAGTGAGACCGGCCCGATTCGCGAGCGAGCGCGAGACAGGGTAATATCGGTGATCGCGCCGCTCACGCGTCGCACGCCGCTTTAGCTCAGTCGGCAGAGCATTTCACTCGTAATGAAAAGGTCGTCAGTTCGATTCTGACAAGCGGCTCCGAAGGCCCCGTGATGCGAAGAACATCACGGGGCCTTTCCCGTCCCCACGGCGTAACCTCGAAGTATGAGTAGAGCGCTTCTCATCGTCGATGTGCAGAACGACTTCACCGAGGGCGGTGCGCTCGAGGTCGTGGGCGGTGATGCGGTGGCCTCCGCCGTCACGGGCTACCTCGCCGCGCACGCCACGGATTACGAGGTGATCATCGCCTCCCGCGACTGGCATGACGCCGAGGGGGACAACGGGGGTCACTTCGCCGAGACGCCGGACTTCATCGACTCCTGGCCGGTGCACTGCGTCGCCGGGACCCCGGGGGCCGACTACGATCCGCTCCTCGTGACCGATTCCGTGACCCACCACGTCCGCAAGGGCCAGGGCAAGCCCGCCTATTCGATGTTCGAGGGGGAGACCGAAGCACAGGAGACCGTCGGTGAGGTACTGGCGGCGGCCGGGGTGCTCAGCGCGGATGTCGTCGGGATCGCGACGGATCACTGTGTCCGTGCGTCAGCCCTCGACGCGATCGCCCACGGTGTCCACGTCCGCATCCTGACCGACCTCGTCGCGGGGGTCGCTCCGGAGGCGAGTGAGACCGCGTTGGCCGAGCTCGTGCATGCCGGCGCGGAACTGGTCCTGAGCGCGGACGCGTGAGTCATAGCGTCCTCCTGCTGCGGGCCGTGAACGTCAGCGGACGCAACAGGGTTCCGATGGGGCGGCTGCGCGACGTGCTGGCAGCCGAGACGGACCTCGCCGATATCTCCACCTACATCGCCAGCGGGAACATCGTCTGCGCGACTCCGTCGGATCCCGAGGCCGTACGCGCTGCTGTCCGTTCCGTGATCCACCGCGAGTTCGGGGTGGACACCCCCGTGATCCATCGGACCCATGCGCAGCTGGTCTCGTCGGAATCCGCGCAGCCCTTTCCCGAAGGGGATGTGACTTTCGTGCACGCGATGTTCCTGGAGGGGCGTCCTGCGAGTGGTGCGCTCGCAGCGTTGGAGGAACACCTGCGCCCTGCAGAGCGCCTCGCTCTCGTCGACGACGACCTGTGGATCGACTACGGCGAAGGCGGCGTGCATTCCACGAAGCTGACGAAGGCGGTGCTCGACCGTGCGCTCGGCGTGGCGGGCACAGCGCGCAACCTCCGCACGATCCGTGCGCTCATCGAGCTGGCCGCGTGATCCCCGCGGGCGCAGTCGAACTCGCGTTGCCCTTCGAGGGGCGTTGGAAGGCGCAGAACAGTCCGGCGTCCCGCGTGCCCAGCCATGGCACCGAGCTGTTCGGAACCTCCCACGCGATCGACTTCGTGCCCGTCGACACGGAAGGGCGTAGCGCGCCGCGCACACTCGCGAGTCTGATCGGAACCGAGAGACCGGAGACCTTCGTGGGCTTCGGGCGGCCGATCCTCAGCCCGGTCACGGGAGAGGTGCTGGCGACCCACGATGGCGAACCGGATCACGTGGCGAGGCGATCCCCGCTGTCGCTGCTGGGGTATGCACTCACGCAATCTTCGCGCATCCGTGCGGGGGCGCCGGCGATCGCGGGCAACCACGTGGTCCTCCGCGTGCCTGAGGGAGTGGTGCTGCTCGCCCACCTGCGGAGGGGAAGCATCCAAGTGCGTGGGGGACAGAGAATCCTCCAGGGCGCGAAGTTGGGTGAGTGCGGCAACTCGGGGAACAGTACCGAACCTCACCTGCACGTGCAGGTGTCGGACTCGCTCCTGGGGAATGCCCGTGGCGTCCCCCTCGTCTTCGCTCGACCGACCGGTGGCCCGTGGATACCGCGGAACGGTGAGATCGTCGACGTCTGAGCCTCAGCGCCCTGCACCACCGAGTTCCCCGCTCACCCCGACGGGTGGTGTGTGAGGGTGCGCCTGCAGGTCGACACGTCGGGATCCGCAGTCCGCACAGCGCACGTAGAGCACGACGCCCTCGCTCGTCGGGTGTCGGGATTCCACCCGCCAGCCGTGTTCATGGGTCGCGGTCTTCGGTCGGAGGCGGGGGATCGGGAGAGTGTTCGGCGAGGTCATGCATCCAGCGTGATGTAATGGTCTTATGCATCTCAACCCTTACGGCGAGTATGCGGTCCTGCTGGCCGCGTCGTTGGCGAACGACTGGCCCGAGGATCGCGCCGGCATCGAGGAGCGCACCCTCGCCCTCGGGATGACGCAGACATTCCCGCCGGCGCCCGAGGACCATGCGGAAGTCCGAGCGGTCATCGACGACTGGCTCGCGATCGTCGACGAGTCCGATGCCGACGCGAGGGCGCTACTGCTGAACGCACAGCTCGCCGCCGCCGCCGCGTATCCACGGCTGACCAACCACGACGGCGAAGGCTGGCACCTGCACTACCGCGATGACGTGCCGTCGCTGCCCTACGTGCTCCGGGCGATCATCAGCCTCGGCACGTCGCTGCATCTCGTCACCCGGGGAATGAGCAGGCTCGGGCGCTGCCAGGCCGCGCCGTGCACGAATGTCGTGGCGGACGTGACGCGCAACGGTCGCCAGCGGTTCTGCTCCGTGCGCTGCGCCAACCGTGCGGCCGTCCGTCGGCATCGGGCTCGCCTCTGAGGCCGAGGTTTCGGCCTCAGAGGCGCGGAATCAGGCCGTCTGGCCCGCGTGCTTCCCTTCGCCGATCTCCTCGACGAGCTTCGCGTTGAAGGCCGGGAGATCATCGGGTGTGCGGCTGGAGACGAGTCCTTCGTCCACGATGACCTCTTCGTCGACCCAGGTCGCTCCGGCATTGCGGAGGTCGGTGGTCAGGCTCGGGTAGCTCGTGAGCGTCCGGCCGTCCACGACGTCCGCCTCGATGAGGATCCAGGCGCCGTGGCAGATCACGCCGACGGGCTTGTGCTGGTCGAAGAAGGCGCGGGCGAGCGCGATCGACGGCTTGTCGAGGCGCAGGTGGTCGGCGTTGACGACACCGCCGGGAAGGACGAGGGCGTCGAAGCTGTCGGCCGCCGCCTCGGAGGCGAGCAGGTCGACGGCTTGCTCGTGACCGTTTTTCCCTGTGATCGCCGCTCCCGCCGGGGCGATCAGTGTCGCGCTCGCGCCCGCGGCGGTGACCGCCTCCCACGGGCTGGTGAGCTCGCTGTCCTCGAATCCGTCGGTCGCCAGGAACGCCACTCGGTTGCCGGTGAGGGTCATCGTTCATCCTTTCGTGGGGAGTCGCCCGCGGATGCGGACGAGTCGACCTTCTACCGGAACGAGCGAGGAGTGAAGGGGGTGGCCGGGGAGCGGGGGAGGATGCTAGAGACGGAGTCGGGCGGTCGCGGAGCGCTCCCGTCGGATCGGAGCGGGGAGGCAGTAGCATCCAGCCATGCGCTTCCGTTCTGCCCTCGTCCTCGTGCCGGTGCTCGTGCTGCTCGCCGGCTGCGCTCCTGAGCCCGCGCCGAGTCCCTCGCCGACCGCCTCGCCTTCGCCGACGTCATCTCCGACCGACACGGCGACACCCGAGCCGACCGAGTCTGCGACGGCATTCGCGACCGCCCAACTGGTGGAACTGTGCACGCAGAAGACCCGGAGTCTCGCGCCGGATGCGACCTATTTCGCCGACATGGCGACCACGGAATGGCTCGGCGGGCAGTCGCTCTGGTTCGTCGTGATCCCGAAGACCCTGGACGGGCAGGACAGCGTCGCGGTGTGCGCGATCGGCGGCACCCCGGACGCTCCGGTGTTCGACCTCGAAGGCGAGACGCTGCCGAGCGGCGTGGCCGAGATCCGTGACGAGCTGCTGGCAGGAGTGCACGACGGCGAATCCTGAACGGGTTCGGTGCGCTCGTGCTGCGGTGGGCCCCGTGGGGCTCGAACCCACGACCCGCGGATTAAAAGTCCGATGCTCTGCCGACTGAGCTAGAGGCCCCTGCGTCAAGTGTAGTGCGCAAGAAGAAGGGCCGTCAGCGACATGACTCCGCTGACGGCCCTTCTCTCCTTCTCAGGATCCTCCCCCTACTCCCGAGAAGGGCGTGCGTCGGGTGTCCTCCCACCCGACAGCGCCCGGCTTAGGATGCCGGGGGCATCAGGACCGTGTCGATGAGGTACACGGTCGCGTTCGCGGTCTGGACTCCACCGCAGATGACCTTCGCGTCGTTGACCATCAGGTCGTCGCCGCTGCCCGTGACCTCGAGCTCGGCGCCCTGCACGGTCTTGTGCATGCCGTCGATGTCGGCCGGCTCGATCTGGCCGGGGACCACGTGGTAGGTCAGGATCGAGCTCAGCGTGGCGCTGTCGGTCTTGAGGGCCTCGATCGTGGCCGGGTCGATCTTCGCGAAGGCGTCATCCACCGGTGCGAACACGGTGAACTCGCCGCCGTTCAGGGTGTCGACCAGGTCGACGTCGGGGTTGAGCTGTCCGCTCACCGCCGAGACCAGCGTGGTCAGCAGCGGGTTGTTCGAGGCCGCGACCGCGACCGGGTCCTGGGCCATGCCCTCGACGGATCCTGCGCCGTCCGGCACGGCGTCGGCGTATGCCGCGCAGCCGGGACCGACCAGGTTCGCCGCCGGGTCCATCTCCGTCGGCGTCGACTCCGACGTCTCCGGTGCCTTCGGCTCGGACGACTCGTCCGTGGTGCTGCCGCTGCCCATGGAACAGGCCGAGAGCAGGAATGCGCTCGCCAGGCCGAGGGTGATTGCCGCGGTGACCTTCTTCTTGGTGCTGAACATGTCGAGCTCCTTCAGAACTGAGCCACGGCCTCTCCGTGGCGTCGAGTGCTGTTCGGAGCCCCTGCGGCATCGGATGGGAAGAATCTCAGAAATCTTTGAAATCGCTCCGGCAGCGGCCTCGTCTGCGCGAGACCGGGGCGGAGATACGGCATGCTTATAGGGATGGTCATCGATGGGTTCGACGTTCCCGAGGACGGAGCGACGCAGGATGCTGTCGCCGACCTCATCGTCCGCGTCGCGTCAGGTGATCAAGCTGCCTTCGCGACTCTCTACGATCTGCTCTCCTCTCGCGTGTTCGGCCTCATCCTCCGTGTGCTGGTCAACCGCTCGCAGAGCGAAGAAGTGCTTCAAGAGGTCTTTCTGGAGATCTGGCAATCCGCTTCGCGCTTCGCTCCGAACAGAGGTCAGGGACGAGCATGGATCATGACGATCGCTCATCGCCGGGCCGTTGATCGGGTGCGTGCATCGCAGTCGAGCGCCGACCGAGACGTACGAGCAGGATTCAAGGACATCGGCGTCGCGCACGACAGTGTCGCGGAGCAGGTCGAATTGGGGATAGAGGGAGGGAAGGTCGTCGAAGCGCTCTCGGGGCTTCCGGAAGCGCAACGCGAAGCACTCGTCCTCGCGTATTACGGCGGTTACAGTCAAAACGAGATCGCGGCCCTCGTGGGCGCGCCGCTGGGGACGATCAAGACACGGATGCGAGACGGGCTGACCCGTCTGCGCACGGCGATGGGGGTGACGGCATGAACGAGAAGGACTTCGCAGAGCTCGCGGCAGGTGCCGCGCTGAACTCGCTGTCTGCAGACGACGAGCGTCGGTACCTCGCTGCCCTCGCGGAGCACCCGGAATGGGAGGACACCGTGGATGAGGATGCTGCCACCGCTGCGTCACTCGCGGACCCCGTCGAACCGGTCACTGCTCCCGCGCACATCCGATCCGCGCTGCTCGCACAGATCGCGGACCTGCCCCAGGACGGCGGAACGCGGTCCGATCCGGATGCCACCTCGGCGATCACGAACGCCCCCGTCGCCACCCAGAGCGATGCCATCGACACTCGTGCCGAGCAGAAGCCGAAGCAGCGCCGCTGGACGCGGAGCGTGTTCGCCCTGGCGGCGTGCCTGGCCGTGCTGGTCGGCGTCGGAATCGGTGCGGTCGCCCTCAACCAGCAACTGAATACTCCCGCCAGCGTGGTCGCGCTGCAGGAGATCGAGGCCGCGGGAGACGCCGAGCAGGCGACCGTCGCCCTCGATGACGGGGGATCGGCGACCGCGCACTGGTCCGCCTCGGTCGGCAAGGCCGTGCTGGTCGCCGACGGCATCCCCACCCCTGCAGAGGGGGAGACATACGAGCTCTGGTTCGTCCGCGGTGATGCCCCGGTCTCGGCGGGTGTGTTCGATGTGGACGGCGGCGACGCCACGGCGCTCCTGACGGGCGAGATGCAGGCGGGCGACGCGATCGCCGTGACCGTCGAGCAGGCCGGTGGATCTCCGACGGGCCAGCCGACCACGGACCCGGTCATCGTCATCCCCACGGCCTGACCGTCGTCGATCGCGCGTACCCTGGAGGGATGCCCGAGCAGCACCACCGCCCCGTGCGTCGCCCCACCACCGCCTTCGACAACATCGTCGGTTCGCACGATCCCGCCGAGGAGACCCGTGTCGCGCACGCCACGGCTTCCGCGCTGCTGACCCGTGTACGAGCGGACGAGAGCGGCGCGAGCGCCGAGCGACTCGTGGCCTTCACCGCAGAGCACGGCATCGACGAGATCGCCGAGCTCTGGTCGAAGGCACCATCGCGCACGCTTCCCGGAGCACTGTGGCGTCTCTACGTGCTGCAGCTCGCGATCCACGCGGACGCTCGCACGGCCGCACTGCTCTACGACCGGGGCCGTGTCGAACTGTCGTCGGCGGACACCGTGATCGCGGGTGCTCCGGTGCCGGCGGGGCCGGAGGAACTCGTCGCCCTCATCGACACCATCCTGCGCGGGGCCTTCCGCGGCGACTTCGCCGTGGCACTCGATCGCGCCGCCGCTTTCTGTCGTGTGCAGGCGTCCGGTGCGACCCATACCGCCGACGACTACGAGCCGACGGAGCCTGCGCGCGCCAGCGAGCTCACGACGCGGGCACTCCGCTTGAGCAGCTATGCGCAGGATCTGGCAGCTTCGGCCGTGCTGTGGCGCACAGGAGCCCTCAGCTGAGCGGATCCTCACCGGGGGAGCGCTGGTGCTTCCGCAGCGTTCGGCGCGCCTGGACAAGAAAAGACCGGGCCGCAAGAACGCCTCTCGGCGGAAGGCCGCTCGTAGCGGCAAAAAATGGAGCCCGGGGTTATGCGGCCCGGCCATTCAATTGTAACGCGATGCAGCCGTGGGTATTCCCGCCCTCTAGGCTCGGATCATGACCGGGCGCTTCGCATTCATGATCGATCCCGTGGACATCGAGGAGCAGCGCTCCGACTACGCCGACACGTTCACCCAGGTGGATGCGGCGGCGCCGGCGCTCAGCGTCGGTGAACTCAGTACCCAGCGGGGTGACGGCGTGTTCGAGTCCATCGGCGTCGTCGACGGGCACGCGCAGGAAGTGGTCCCGCATCTGGAGAGGCTCGCGCACTCCGCGCGCCTGTGCGATCTCCCCGCACCGAACCTCGAGCAGTGGCATCAGGCCATCGACGAGGCGGCGGCACAGCTCGGATCCGGTGAGTCCGTCATCAAGCTCATCCTCAGTCGTGGCGTCGAGCACGGGCCCACTCCCACGGCCTGGGTCACGGCTGCACCGGCCCCCGACTTCTCCGCCGTGCGGGAGAACGGGGTGCGCGTCGTCACTCTGGACCGTGGTTACGACCTCGGCGCGGCCGAGCGGGCACCGTGGTTGCTGCTGGGCGCCAAGACCCTGTCGTATGCCGTGAACATGGCGGCCCTGCGTGAGGCTCACCGCCGCGGCGCGGACGATGCGATCTTCCTTTCGAGCGACGGCTTCGTGCTCGAGGCACCCACGGCTTCGCTGATCCTGCGGTTCGGGGACCGCTTCGTGACCCCGGCGCCGAACGGGGGCATCCTGCACGGGACGACCCAGCTCAGCGTGTACGAGCACCTCGCGGCGCAGGGCTTCGAGACCGCCTACGACCGTATCCCGGCAGCGGATCTCCCGCGAGCGGATGCGGCCTGGCTGGTGTCGAGCGTCCGCCTCGCCGCGGCCATCACCGCGATCGACGGTGCCTCTCTCCCGGTGGACCCCAGCCTGACAGCCGACCTGAACCGCTACCTGCTCTCTCCCCGCGACTGAAGCCTCTCCTCGGTCCGGTTCGCTGGGCCAAAACGGAGAGCATCCGTCCGCTTCACGGCGTGTCCCCACAGACACGCCGTCGCGTTCGCAGGACGTCTCCGTTTTGGTGCGCCGCGACATGTCGGCGTGCCACGCAGTCGTCAGAGGAGAGCCGGGGCGAGGTGTGCTCCGCGTGCGAGAGCACCCCGGATCGCGGCTTCCACGAGCGGCCAGTCGTCGATGATGAGCTCGTAGGTGAACCGGAGAGTCGTGTACCCGGCGGCAGCTGCCTCGGCATCGCGCCGGAGGTCTTTGCTCCGTTCTCTCTCGCGTGCATGGTTCTCCCGGCCGTCGGCTTCGAGGATGAGACGCTCACCGATCACGAAGTCGACCTCTCCCACGCGGTGGATATGGACCTGCGTGCGGACGTGGACGCCGATCCGGTGCAGTCGAAGCCGGATCAGCGACTCGAGCCCGCTGTCGGCGTCCGCGCGAGCGAAGGCCACGAGCCAGCGCATCGACGTCGGGAGGTGTCGGCGGAGCCACGCGAGTGCTCCCGGGGAGAGCAGTGACCGGCGCAGCGCGGACTCGAGCGCGACGAAGAAGGCGTCCTCGCCGCAACAGCTCGCGACCTGGAGGAGGGCGTTCGACACCGGCGCGGCCTCGCCGACACGGACCCGGCCCTCATCCCAGTGCATCACGCAGTCCTCGCACGCCGACCGGGGG
>WPCJ01237230.1_pt1 | contig 10868 bp, 9 predicted proteins | sample 5399831 | NCBI WGS metagenome assembly WPCJ01 (sample SAMN12869470, study PRJNA574797) | sludge metagenome | isolation source: wastewater treatment of pH10 | place: China:Beijing | collected 2019-05-20 | reverse complement strand
AAAACCTCGCCGTGCTGATAGGGGCTCATCGTGCCCGGATCGACGTTGAGATAGGGATCGAGTTTCTTGAGGCGCGCGCGATAGCCGCGCGCCTGCAACAGGGCTCCAAGAGCCGCAGAAGCTATACCTTTGCCAAGCGAGGAAACCACGCCGCCAGTAATAAAAACATATCGCGCCATGGGAACCATCGCTTAGCGCGGCCGAACCGATTCCGCCAGTGGAAAAACCCTGCCGCATAAGGTTTTCCCGGGCTTAAGTGTTTCAAGCAAAAGGGGCCGGCTCCGGCCGGCCCCTTTCAAAGCTGACGCGAACTGTCAGAGAACGACGACTTTCGTGCCGGTCTTCACGCGCCTGTAGAGATCCATCACATGGTCGTTGATCATGCGAAAGCAGCCATTCGACGAATTGGTGCCGATGGTCTGCGGCTGGTTGGTGCCATGGATGCGCAGATAGGTGTCCTTCTTGCCCTCATAGAGGTAGATGGCGCGCGCGCCCAGCGGGTTGTCCGGACCACCCGGCATGCCGTCCTTGTAGCGGCCGTACTTGGCCGGCTCACGCTGCTGCATGTCCTTGGTGGGAATCCAGCGCGGCCACTCCTGCTTGTCGCCGACGACCGTGGTGCCCTTGTACTGAAGGCCGTCGCGGCCAACCGCAATCGCATAGCGACGCGCGGTGAAGGGCGTCTCGACCAGATAGAGACGATGCGCATTGGTGTCGATGACGATGGTGCCCGGCTCATAGCCGGTGAAGTTCACCTGCTGCGGCTCGAATTCCGGCTTCACATTGAACTTCTTCCTGGCCTGACGTTCCTGCAAAACGGAGTCGAGAGCCCGCGTCTCGGGAAGATAGGCAACGGCGCCAGCCGATGCGCTGGCGTTGAAGAGCCCGCCAAACAGACCGCCGCTGCGCTGCTGGGGAACGTCGCGCGCTTCACTTCTGAGTTCGCCGTTATTGCCGGTGCGTGCAATCGCCATCGCATCGGCGGACAGCGGCTGCTGGACTTCTTCGATAGCGGCAGGAGCTGCGACGACCTGCGGCTTCACAGGAGCCTGACGCACAGGCGCGGGTGCCCGCTCTGCGCGCGCCGCCCTGCTCTGCTCGCGCTTTTCCTGAAATGCCTTGCGTTCGGCTTCCGACTTTGCCTTGGCGGCTTCACGCATGGCTAGCTTCTTGGCCTCGATAGCCTTTGCGCGAGCCTGAGCCTGCTCGATTTTAACCTGCTTCTCCAGTTCCTGGATTCTGGCAAGATCTTCGTCAGTGGGCTTTTTCTTGCGTTTCAAAGTCCTGAGCTCGGAAGTGGCGCTCTTGGCGGCCACTTCAACCACGTCGGTAGCGGCAGGGGCCTTGGGGCCAGCGCCCGCTGCGATGGGGGCGGCATGAACTGGCGCACCCGCATACAGGGAGGCGCACAGGCTCATCAAAATGAAGCTGCGAAGCTGCATGGCGAAAATCCGATCAGAAAAACTGCTGTTGCCTGTGGCTTTGCCCGCAATACCCGCACGGGCAACCATCTGCTGATCTATAATCGATTGGCCGGGCGCACCTCAAGCGGGGCTTTGCATCTTGCCCGGCAAATCATCGTGATAAAATTCATTTGCGGCAACTGTGTTCAAACAACAACAGTAGCCGGCAGTGGCCGCTCCCGGCCACTGAAACAGGCTTAATTGTTGGGAACCTGCGGTTCCGCAGGCTGCGAAGCGCCTTCGGCAGGCGCCGGAACCGCAGCAGCAGGTTCGGAAGCAGTAGGTGCAACGGGTGCAGGGACATCAGGAGCGGCCGGGGCCGCTGCGGGCGCCTGTGGCGCAACCTGACCCGGAAGCTGATCGAGAACGCCCTGCTGTGCAGGAGCATTCTGCTGCTGGGTCGCAGCAGGAACCCGATCGAGAATATCGGTCGGCTTTGCGCCATAACGGGCAATGATGGAGAGCCCGAGCGAGGTGACGAAAAACGCGGCGGCGAGAATTGCCGTGGTGCGCGTCAGGGCGTTGGCAGCGCCGCGCGCCGTCATGAACCCGGAACCGCCACCGATACCAAGCCCTCCACCTTCGGAACGCTGAACCAGCACCACGCCGACAAGGGCGAGCACGATCATGAGGTGGACGACGATAAGTACGGTTTCCATAGGTCTACCCTGGCAATGCCTGCGCCCGCTTGCGCGAGCGTTCCTGAGGACGCGGCTCAATACAATGCTTTGATGGCATTTCCAAGTCCGGGCCCGGAATTAGCCTTCGAAGCCACCATGTAGGGGCGCACGAAGCCGTGCGCCAGCCTTTTCTCTGTCACAGATGCTCGTATGCTTCGGCTATGCCGAGGAAATCGGCCGCCTTCAGGCTCGCGCCACCAACCAGAGCACCGTCTACATTGGCAACGCCGAGCAGTTCGACGGCGTTGGATGGCTTGACCGAGCCGCCATAGAGAATGCGCATCGACTTCGCAGCCTCGCCCAGCCTTTCCATAAGCCGGTTCCGGATATGGGCATGGGCCTTCGCCACATCGTCGGCGGTTGGCGTCAGCCCGGTTCCGATAGCCCAGACGGGCTCATATGCAATAATGGTATTTGCGGCGCCGGCGCTTTCAGGCACCGAACCCTCGATCTGGCGCGACAGCACGTCGAGCGTGTCGCCGGCCTGCCGCTGATCGTTCGTCTCGCCGATGCAGATGATGGCGACGAGCCCGGCCCGCCACGCGGCTTCGGCCTTGGCGTGAACCGTGGCGTCACTCTCGCCATGGTCGGTGCGCCGCTCCGAATGGCCGACGATGACGTGGCTTGCGCCAGCATCCTTCAGCATCTCGGCCGAGATATCGCCCGTATGCGCACCGCTGCTGTTGGCGTGGCAATCTTCGCCACCGGCGCGAACCGGCGTGCGGGACAGGACTTCAGCAGCCCTTGCCAGAAGCGTAGCCGGTACGCAGACCAGCGCCTCGGTCTGGGCATCAAGACCCCGCATGAAGCCGTCGCCGATCATTCTGAGCTCATCGAGCGAAGCGCTGGTGCCGTTCATCTTCCAGTTGCCCGCAACAAGCGGCCGAATTCCTGGCGTCATGTCTTTTCTGTCCCTGAAAGCTTCCATATGGGCGCCTTCAGTATCAAAATCAGGCTACAAAGCAATCGACACTGGCGCACAAGGAGGCTATTGCCCTTGGCTGCATTTGAAACCGGAATTGAACATGCTCGATAGTCTGAGAAAAGCCTCGGGAACCTGGGTCGCCAAAACTTTGCTCCTCATGCTGGTGCTGAGCTTCGCTGTCTGGGGGATTTCGGGTCAGGTTGCAGGCGTGATCGGCGGCCACGAATCCGTCGTGCGCGTTGGCGGCACGTCGGTCTCGGTCAACGAATATCGTCTGTCCTATGACAGGCAGATCAATTCGCTCTCCCAGCAGTTCGGCCAGCGTCTTACGCAGGAGCAGGTCAACGCCCTCGGGCTGGACCGTCAGGTGATCGCACAGCTCGTTTCCGGAGCGCTGCTCGACGAACAGGCCCGCAAGATGGGGCTCGGCATCTCGCAGGACCGCCTCGCCGCCCTCACCCATGAAGATCCGGCTTTCCGCGGGGCAAACGGACAGTTCGACAGGCAGATGTTCGACTATGTGCTGCGTCAGGTCGGCATGCGGCCGGAAGACTATCTGAACAACAGGGCGCAGGTCGCCCGGCGCCAGCAGATCATCGAAGCCGTTTCGGATGGCCTCAAGGTGCCCGACACATTCCTCAGGGCATTCGCTCTCTATCAGGGCGAGGACCGTACGGTGGATTACCTGGTGCTGCCGAAATCATTGGTAGAGCCGGTTGAAGCCCCGTCCGAGACCGAGCTTTCCACCTATTTCGAGGCGAACAAGCAGAAATATGCCGCGCCCGAATATCGTAAATTCTCCTATGTTCGCCTCGAACCTGAAGATATTTCCGATCCTGCCGCGATCAGCGATCAGCAGGTGAGCGAGGATTACGAGAAGAACAAGTCGCTGTTCACCACGCCTGCCACCCGCAAGATCGAGCAGATCGTTTTCTCATCCGAGCAGGATGCGCAGACGGCTCGCGATTCCATCAACAACGGCGGAACTTTCGACAGGGTCTATGCCGCGCAGGGCAAGACCGAATCCGATGTTCAGCTCGGAACGCTGGCAAAGGACAAGATTGCAGATCAGGCCGTGGCGGAAGCAGCCTTCGCGCTGGGGCTGAATGAAGTCAGCCATGTGGTAAAGGGTACTTTTGGCCCGGTGCTTTTGCGCGTGACCGAAATAAACCCCGAGGTGGTCAAGCCTCTCTCCGAGGTTCAGGATCAGATACGCAAGGACCTCGCCCTCAGCGAAGCCAGCCGCCTGCTGCTCGAAGTTCACGACGCGTATGAGGATGCCCGCGCCGGCGGCGAGACCATGGAAGAGGCCGCTGCCAAACAGCGCCTCAAGGTTGTCACGGTCGAGGCGATCGATCGTTCGGGCCGCGCGCCTGACGAGAACGTCATTCGCGACCTGCCGGAATCGGCCAACCTCATCCGCGCGGTTTTCGAATCCGAACCGGGCGCCGAGAACGAGGCGCTGCAAACGGCGAATGGCGGCTATCTGTTCTATGAGCTCAACTCCGTCACCCCCGCCCGTGATCGCGAACTGGATGAGGTGAAGAACCGCGTCGTTGCCGACTGGACGGTGCTTGAAACCGAAAAGAGACTTCTGGCCAAAGCCGAAGAGCTGAAGAAGCGTATTGCGGAAGGGGCCGGGCTGGATGTGGTGGCTTCCGAGCTCTCGCTCGAAAAGCAGACCAAGCGCGGCCTGAAACGCTCCGCGGACGATGCCGACTTCGGTCGCGAAGGAGCAGCCGAGATGTTCGATGTCGGCGAAGGCCAGTCCGGCGTCATTCCGGCGCCGACCGGCGGCGCGCAAATCCTGTTCAAGGTCACTCAGGTGGTGGAACCGGCCGCCGCCGACGCGCAGACCGTTCCGGATGACGTGAAGAACTCCTTCGCCGCGGGCCTCTCCGGCGATCTCCTCGATCAGCTGGTTGCCCAATTGCAAAGCCAGTATTCGGTGGAGATCGATCAGGTGGCCATCTCGCAGGCACTGGCCAGATGAGCGCGCTGAAACCCTTCATCGGCAAGGTGGCCACCGGCGACGCACTGAGCTTCGATGAAGCGTGCGATGCCTTCGACATCATCATGTCGGGTGACGCCACTCCGGGTCAGATCGGCGGCTTCCTGATGGCGCTGCGTGTTCGCGGTGAGACCGTCAGCGAGATTTCCGGTGCCGTCGCGACGATGCGTAGCAAGATGCTGCCCGTCTCGGCCCCGGTGGAAGCGATCGACATCGTCGGCACCGGCGGCGACGGCTCGCACAGCGTAAACATCTCCACAGCTTCCGCCTTCGTCATTGCCGCCTGCGGCGTGCCGGTGGCCAAGCATGGGAACCGCGGCCTTTCCTCGCTGACGGGCACCGCAGACGTGCTGACGCGGCTGGGTGTCAACATCGAGCTCGCACCGGAAGCCATAGCTCGGTGTATTGAGGAAGCTGGTATCGGCTTCATGTTCGCGCCATCGCATCACCCGGCAATGAAGCATGTCGGGCCGATCCGGGTGGAGCTTGGCACACGTACAATCTTCAATCTGCTCGGGCCTCTCACCAATCCTGCAGGGGTCGGGCGGCAGCTCGTGGGTGTGTTCGCACCCGAATGGGTGCTGCCGGTGGCCGAAGCCCTCAAGGCGCTCGGTTCCAGACATGTGTGGGTCGTTCATGGCGATGGCTATGACGAGATCACCGTAACCGGCGAAACCCATGTTGCCGAACTCGTGAACGGTGAAATCCGCAGTTTCACTCTCACCCCTGAAGCCTTTGCGCTGCAACGCCATTCCAAGGAAGCGTTGCGCGGGGGAGATTCGGAATTCAACGCGGCCGCATTGCGCGGTGTTCTTTCGGGAACTCCCGGCGCATATCGTGATACGGTGCTGATGAATGCTGGTGCCGGACTGGTCGTTGCCGACCAGGTCAGGACACTTGAAGACGGAATCGTCAAAGCCCGCGAAGCGATCGACAATGGGAATGCGACCACAGTTCTGAACAAGTTGATCGAGGTTTCCAACGCTTAGCCATGTCAGACATTCTGCGTAAGATTGAAGCCTACAAGCGTGACGAGATCGCCGCAGCAAAGGCGCGCACGCCCCTTTCCGAGCTGAAAGCCCGGGCAGCAGATCAGGAAAAGCCGCGCGGCTTTCTGTCCGCACTTGAAACATGCAATCGCGACGGCCGCTTCGCGCTCATTGCCGAGATCAAGAAAGCCAGCCCGTCAAAAGGCCTTATCCGGGCCGATTTCGATCCGCCCGCCCTTGCCCGGGCTTATGAGGCCGGCGGCGCCGCCTGCCTTTCGGTGCTGACGGATGGACCGTCTTTTCAGGGCGCCCCGGAATATCTGACCCGGGCGCGTGAGGCCGTCAGCCTTCCCGCGCTGCGCAAGGATTTTCTGTTCGACACCTATCAGGTGCATGAGGCGCGCGCATGGGGGGCGGATGCGATCCTCATCATCATGGCAAGCGTCGATGATGCCACCGCGCAGGCGCTCGAAGACACCGCTTTCGCGCTCGGCATGGACGCACTGATCGAGGTGCATGACGAGGAAGAAGCGGTGCGTGCGCTTCGCCTTTCCTCGCGCCTTATCGGGATCAACAACCGCAATCTGCGCACCTTCGAAACCTCGCTGGAAACGAGCGAACGTCTTGCCCCGATGATAGCGGCCGACAGGCTGCTCGTCGGCGAGAGTGGTATCTTCACCAATGAGGACTGCAAGCGGCTGGCCCGGAGCGGCATCGGCACTTTCCTCGTTGGCGAAAGCCTGATGCGTCAGGATGACGTTACCAGTGCCACGCGCATTCTTCTTGGGCTCGAATCAGGCGAGGCATAGCTGCCGTGAGCGAACGCCCCTCCCCGGCCGGAACCGGCCTGACGCATATTGGCGCTTCCGGCGAAGCGCATATGGTCGACGTTGGCGGCAAGGCCGAGACCGTACGGGAGGCTATCGCCGAGGGCAGCGTTCGCATGCAGGCCGAGACGCTGGCCATGATCCTCGCAGGCAACGCCAGGAAGGGTGACGTCCTGTCGACAGCGCGCATAGCCGGCATCATGGCCGCCAAGAAGGCGCACGAGTTAATCCCGCTTTGCCACCCGCTGCTGCTCACCAAGGTGAGCGTCGATATTGAGCCGGATCACGATCTGCCGGGCCTCAGGGTTCAGGCGCTGGCGCGTGTCACCGGCAAGACCGGCGTTGAAATGGAAGCGCTGACGGCCGCGTCTGTCGCCTGCCTTACCATCTACGACATGGCCAAGGCCGTGGATCGCGCGATGATCATTTCCGACATCAGGCTTACCTCCAAGACCGGAGGAAAATCAGGCGACTACAAGGCAGAGGCCTGACATGGCGCTGGTCCCGATGGAAACGGCGCTGCAACGCCTTCTGGAGGATGTCGGGCCCCTCGGCGGCGAAAGCGTGCCCCTGAACGATGCGTATGATCGCGTGCTTTCCGAGTCGATCGTGGCGCTGCGCACGCAGCCTCCCTTCAACGCCTCGGCAATGGATGGCTATGCCATGCGGGGCGCCGACGCACAGATCACGGGCGGTGAGCTGGCCGTCATCGGCGAAGTGGCCGCCGGCAGCATGTTTTCAGGCTCTGTCGAAGCAGGTCAGTGCGTGCGCATCTTCACCGGCGCGCCCCTGCCCGCCGGAACCGATACGGTCGTTATTCAGGAAAATGTCGACAGGCCGGCAGATGACATGATTCGCCTGCGTGAGCCGACCGCTGCCGGTCGCAATGTGCGGCGCGCCGGTCTGGATTTCACGACTGGCGACCTTCTCGTCGAAAAAGGCCATCTGATGCGCGCCAGCGCGCTTTCGCTCGCCGCTTCGGCCAATCACGCGCGCCTCACGGTCGTCAGACGGCCACTGGTCGCCATCATCGCCACCGGCGACGAACTGCGCCTGCCGGGAAGCGAACTGGGACCGGGTCAGATCATTTCATCCAACAGCCATGGCATCGCAGCCGCGGCCCGCGCCGTGGGCGCCGATGTTATCGATCTCGGCATCGCGCCAGATCGCGAGGATGCAATCTCGGCGCTCGTGAAACAGGCTGTTGCGGCCGGTGCGAACGTCATCGTCACATCTGGCGGAGCCTCCGTCGGCGATCACGATCTCGTTCACAAGGTTCTGACGCGCGAGGGCATGACGCTCGACTTCTGGCGGATCGCCATGCGGCCCGGCAAGCCGCTGATGTTCGGCAGAATGGACAACATCAGATGTCTGGGCCTGCCCGGAAATCCCGTGGCGAGCCTCGTCTGCTCGCAGCTTTTCCTGAAACCTCTGCTCGCACGCCTTGGCGGCCGGCCTTTCCGTCAGGACATCAGGACAGCAATGCTCGGGGCACCGGTTTCAGCCAACGACCATCGGCAGGACTATGTTCGTGCCGCCATCGAGGAACGCGACGGCCAGCTGATTGCCACGCCCTTCGGTGTGCAGGATTCATCCATGCTGCGCACCATGGCCGCATCAGGGGGACTGGTCATACGCGCCCCCTTCCAGCCGGCATCGGAAATCGGCGATCCCTGCCAGTTGATGATGATCGGCTGAAGCCGTCCCCGGTCGTTCTGATTTTAAGCGGTTGCGGAACACAACTGGAACATATAGTGTTTGTTCCGGGTTTGTTTTCCGATTCTGGATTCGCCGCTGCCGGGGGAACCTATGCTGACGCGCAAGCAACATGAACTGCTTCTGTTTATCCATGAGCGTTTGAAGGAGAGTGGCATTCCGCCCTCTTTCGACGAAATGAAGGAAGCGCTGGACCTTGCCTCGAAGTCGGGCATCCATCGCCTGATCACCGCACTGGAAGAACGTGGGTTCATCCGTCGCCTGCCCAATCGTGCGCGTGCGCTGGAAGTGCTGCGCCTGCCCGATTCCATTGCCCCCGGTCTGAACAGCGCACGAAAATTTTCACCCAGCGTCATTCAGGGAAGCCTTGGGCAGCCGGCAAAGGATGTTCGCAAGCCGCAGGTCGCCAGCAATGACGATGACAGCGCCTCGGCGGTTTCCATCCCCGTGATGGGGCGGATCGCGGCAGGTGTTCCGATCGATGCGATCCAGCACAAGACACATTCCATTTCGGTGCCGCCGGAAATGCTGTCGGGCGGCGAGCATTATGCCCTCGAAGTTCGGGGCGACTCCATGATCGAGGCAGGCATTTTTGATGGTGATACCGTCATCATCCGCAACGGCGATACAGCCACCCCGGGCGATATAGTCGTGGCACTCGTTGACGAGGAGGAAGCAACCCTGAAGCGGTTCCGTCGCAAAGGCGCCTCCATCGCGCTTGAAGCCGCCAATCCGGCGTACGAAACCCGGATTTTCGGACCCGACCGCGTCAAGGTGCAAGGCAGGCTGGTCGGATTGATCCGCCGTTACTGATCCGGAAATGAAACGGAACGAACCGGATTTTTTGCCTTAACTCCGTTCTGAGGAGCATTGTTTATTAGTATCTTAAAACAATATCCTGAGGAAATGATTGAAATGTTGAGGTCGCCATTTGAGCGCTCTCAAAGCGTTGATCGCAGATAGCTGAGGGGCACTTTACGGCCTGTCCGATCGGTGAGCAGATTTTAGCTCCATAGGCGAGCGGCCAGTCGAGCTATCTGCCACGATGTTCGATTTCCCGCGTAACTGGGTCTGCATTTTACCCACCCGCGCAAGCAAACGTGCCTGGGGAGGTGCACACTGTTCAGGATACGCCCTGTCTTTATCGCTTATTCGATCTTGTCCGAGGCAGAGAGAACAGGCGTTTCCGCAGGTACTGCGACGACTTTTCTCTCATAAGGCGGCAAGCCACGTGCTTCCCGCGAATATCGGCGCTGGGTGTGCCATGGCCGATAATCCCCTTCGATGGCGAAGCGCACCTGCGGCTCTCCGATGATTGGTAATGAATTTCCGGCTGGAACACCAGAAGCAGTGTCGATCTTTTCCAGATAGACTTCGGCACTTCCTTTTTTCGCCAGCTCCCGACGGGTCACCACAATTGCCTGAGATTTTCGGCACGGGTTACGCATCACCGCGTCCTCGATCACGATGACTGTTGCATGGGCACATGCTTTGGCGGCCGTACCCGCATCCGGAGCCTGCACGACAAGCAGGCCGGAGGGACTGCGCAACGCACATGTTTTCCCGGAACATACAAACCCTGCTGCTTTGCTTTCCTGCCTCGCAGAGGCGATAAAATCCTGCAGGAAAATACCTTCGTCCGGCTGCTTTGCGCGGGTTGGCGGCAATACCGTTTCTGCATCCATCGCCCGGCTCCAGTTATCCATGGTGAAGGCATTCGGGCGGGGTCGGTTGACCGCAACCTGCCCGCCTTCTATGGCGACGGTAATCAGCCGGGCATCTTCTGAAATGAGAATGTCAGGCGTTCGGGCAGAGCCAAGCGTCAGCAGACTGCCAATGGCGAATGGCAGTGCAACAAGGCGCAGCCATGTTGTCGTCATTGTTGCAATCACCAGCGCAATTGTCGCCAGAAGCACTGCCTCGGGTGGAATCAGCCCGATCGCGTCGACTGGCGACATGTCCGCTATTCTTTCGGAAAGGAAAATCACTGCCGTCAGCCCCTTGCCCATGATCTGCAAGAGAGGGCCATCAAGCCCGAAAGGCATGGCGAGCGATGCGAAAACGGCAAATGGCATGACGATGATCGAAACGACCGGCATCACGGCCAGATTGGCCAGCAGGCTGAGCGGTGCAATGCGCTGAAAATGCCATGCCGCGTAGAGGGTCGTGGCAACACCGGCAACCACGGACGTTGCGGCAAGGCCAACCATCATGGTGACCAGAGCGCGGGTCAGCGATCGAACGAGGCCCGACTTTC
>WPCJ01370624.1_pt1 | contig 10875 bp, 9 predicted proteins | sample 5399831 | NCBI WGS metagenome assembly WPCJ01 (sample SAMN12869470, study PRJNA574797) | sludge metagenome | isolation source: wastewater treatment of pH10 | place: China:Beijing | collected 2019-05-20 | reverse complement strand
TCTCCAATAGACCCGCCTCTGGACCCAAGAACCTGGCAGCCTATAAACCCTGAGGCTCTTGAGCCTATTTTTGCAAAGGAACTGATCAGGCAGGAAATGAGCAGTGACAGGTACATCGATATCCCTGCAGAAATACTCGATGTTTACAGGCTCTGGAGGCCAAGCCCCCTCTTCAGGGCTCACCAGCTTGAAAAGGACCTCAAGACCCCTGCAAAAATATATTATAAGTATGAAGGGGTCAGCCCCGCAGGCAGCCACAAGACAAATACCTCCATTGCCCAGGCCTACTACAATATGAAAGAAGGCACGGAAAGGCTCACAACTGAGACCGGAGCAGGACAGTGGGGAAGTGCACTTTCTCTTGCCTGCAACTACTTTGACCTCGAATGCAAGGTCTATATGGTTCGTTCAAGTTATTACCAGAAACCTTACAGAAAATCCCTTATGACTCTCTGGGGAGGAAATGTCGTGCCTTCCCCGAGTCCTGATACGGAGTTTGGAAGAAAAATCCTGAAGGAGCAGCCTGACACGCCCGGGAGCCTCGGGATTGCAATCAGTGAGGCTGTAGAGGACGCAATAGCCCATGATAATACAAAATACACGCTTGGAAGCGTGCTGAACCATGTTGTTCTCCATCAGACCGTGATAGGAGCTGAATGTAAAAAACAGCTTGAACAGGTCGAAGAGTATCCTGATGTGGTTATAGGGTGCTGCGGAGGAGGGAGCAACCTCGGAGGGATCGGACTCGAATTCATAAAAGACAGGCTTGAAGGAAAGCACAATGCAAGAGTGGTCGCAGTCGAGCCTTCAGCATGTCCTTCCCTGACAAAAGGAGAATACAGATATGACTTCGGAGACACTGCCGAGATGACGCCTCTTCTCAAGATGTACACTCTCGGACACAAGCACATACCACCTGCCATCCATGCAGGAGGACTCCGTTATCACGGCGACTCTCCCATTATAAGCAAACTCTGTGCCGAAGGGCTCATGGAAGCGGTTTCTTATGGCCAGAAAGAGGTCTTCGATGCAGCTGTCCAGTTTGCCAGGACGGAAGGAATAGTGCCTGCACCTGAATCTTCCCATGCAATACGCTGTGCGATTGATGAAGCCCTTGAAGCTAAGCAGAAAGGAGAAGAAAAGGTAATTCTCTTCAACCTTAGCGGGCACGGGCACTTTGACATGGCTTCCTACGACAAATATTTCAGCGGAGAACTTGAGTGATCTGCATATATCAGGAAAACATCTGATAAAAGTAATTGGATAAAAGTAATGGTGCCAAAAAAACATAGCCTGAAACATGAACCCGAACGATGCCCGGGTTTTCAGGCTAAAATATATAACTGAACAGTATATAACAGGGATGCCTCAGGGCATCTCTATATTTGAGAAATCCTGGAAATTTCTTTTATAACTCAAGAGGTTTTTTGTTCAGGATATAAAGGATCATTTTCTGGTTGAGTTTGCTTTCTTTGCTCATTTTCTCTGCAATTTTATCATTGGGGATTCCATCGACTTTCATATTCCTTATCTTATTCATCACTGAAGAAGGGACCGTGTAGTATTCATTGATGTCTTTTCTGTGACCCCAGACGTCTCCTTCAATCAGCTGTATTTTCTGCATCTCTAAAAACATCTCCATTGATTTTGACATAGTTCGCTGATATGAGCTTGGAAGCTGGACTATCTCGAGTTTGGGACATGTTTCGACAAGCAGAAAAATATCTTTATTCGAAGGCCTGAACGCAAGATGAATCACCTTTTCGTTCGGGTTTAAGGAGAGAATTTCATCTCTCGAACTTACAACTCTTATTTTCATACTATTCCCCAGACCCTAGTTTAAATTAAGTACTGAATGAAGTTTATTAGACTGCAATATTTAAATATTTTTCTGTGTTTTTGTAGAAGTTTTATTCGTTTAGTAGAAAGATATTTGAAAAAAAGAGTTATAGAGAATTAATAATAAAAAGTGTTGAAGGAATAATCGTAATTGATAGATAAAAAATCAATCAATTTTTTAATTTTTCTGAATAAATATAAAAATTGAGTCTGGATGTAAATTAATTTATTTTTTACCCGGAAAGAAAAGCCCTCTTCCTCGACAGATCGGATTTCTCCGACCTGCCATGTGGGATGAAAGCCGTCATTAGGTACAGTACAGTACTGTGTTTCTTTATTGCTGTTTCTTATTTTACCAGTAGATTGAACCTGTTTTATCCCGCACCTTTGCCAGCTTCAGAACTTTCCGCGGCCGAGCTGTGCATGAGCGCGTGCCAGGTGTCCGGCTGCCTGTGCTCCTATCAGGGAAATTTCTCCTGCGAGCACTGCAGAGGCAACGATTTCTGCAAATTTCCGCGAATTTATTCCGGGGGTGTCTCCTGCTCCTGCTACACCAAGGATATTGAGACAGTCTCTCTGTGTTCCAAGCCCGGTCCCTCCTCCCACCGTACCCACGGGAAGGGCTGGAAGAGTGACAGAGCAATGGATTTCTTCATACTTTGTAAGTTCCATACTTGTAATCGCTGTGCTGCCTTCGACAACATGAGCAGCATCCTGCCCGCATGCAAGATATACAGCAGCAATAATGTTTGCAGCATGAGCGTTGAACCCCATGGCTCCTGCCCTTGCAGAACCGAGAAGGTTTTTACTGTAATTTACCTCAAACATTGATTCAGGCGTGCATTTGAGAGTCTCTTTGACTATCTCCTGAGGAATGGTCACTTCAGCAACTACGGTTTTCCCCCTCCCGAGGATGGCGCTTATGGACGCAGGTTTTTTGTCAGTACACATATTTCCTGAAAGGGTAACAGGGTGTGCGCCGAACTCATCTTCTATTAGGTGCATTACAGCATCCGTTGCTATGGTCACCATGTTCATGCCCATTGCGTCTTTTGTATCATAGGAAAACCTGAGATAGATGTATGTTCCTGTCACAAAGGGCTTTACTGAAAGCAGTTTTCCAAACCGGGTCGTTTTTTCAGCAGCCTGTTTCATCTGTTCGAAAGTTTCCGGGCTCTTCACCCAATCATAAAACTTTCTGGCTCTTTCAAGACTCTCAAGCTTGAAGACCGGAGCTCTTGTCATTTCGTCTTCAAAAACTCTTACATTTGCTCCTCCTGATCTGGTGATTACCGAGCAGCCGCGATTTACACTGGCAACAAGTGCTCCTTCCGTTGTAGCCAGAGGAATATAGTATTCTCCTGCTGCATATTCTCCGTTTACTTTCAGAAGCCCGGCAACTCCCAGAGGGATCTGGACTGCGCCTATCATGTTTTCGATATTTCTCTTTGTTACGCTTTCCACGTCCAGTGAGAAATTCTGTATATGCTCAAATTCCAGTTTTCCATACTCCTGAATAGCAAGCCTTCGGATCTTTACGGCTGTCAGCGGGTCTGCAAATTCTTCAATCTTGCGAAATGCTATATCTCCATCGAGAACCTTTTGTAAAAGAAGTTTCTCTTCCTCAGTAAGTTCATAAGCTTCCGTAAACATGATATCACCTGATCCTTTTACTTTCTACTAAAAATTAAAGTCTTGTGGTGCCGCAATAAGGAATGCAAATTCGAATATATTATCGTTTTAAACATGAAGCCTTTATGTTAGATAAGATTCCCTTTATCTTAAATATCCGTATATTAACATATAATTCATTCTTCTAAAAAAGTAAATCCCTTACTCTAAAACAGTCAATTCTCCGTTTAAAGCAATAATTCCGCATCTAAAACAGTTAATTCTTTGTTTAAAGTAGTAATTCTTCGTTTAAAGTAGTTATTACCTCGCTTAAAACAGTTAATTCTTTGTTTAAAACATTAATTCTTCGTTTAAAGTAGTTATTACCTCGCCTAAAACAGTTAATTCTTCATTTTCATATCATTTTTTATCCTGGCAAGAGCGCTTTCAAGATGCCGCAGGGGCTTTATTCCTGGACTGGACTTTTGAAAAAGAGATGAAAGAAGACAATAACTATTTTTTTATTTAATTTATGTATTTCTATAATTTACTGCAGGAAGTCTTTAAAAAAATAATTATAAGCTTATACCTTTTAAGTAATTATTTTAAAAGAGATTTTAAAGTAAGTTTAAATATCCTTTAAAGTTGACTCCGGACAAACCGCCAGATTCAGAAATTTATAATCAGCTGGTTTTCTTCACTGTATGTTAGAAAAAGTTCAGCCACTTCTTTTGAGCAAATAAACTCAATTCCCGGGATCAATTCTTCCTTCTTAAGTCCGATCATATCTGAGGCGAGCTGACAGCACCGGAACTCTACTCCCATGTCTATGCATTCCTGGACCGAGGCATCGTATTTCGGTGAACCTCTCGTTTTATCTTTCTTTGCAAGCAACACTCCCATAGGTCCCCACAGAATAACCAGAACGTCGAGCCCTTTACTTCTATAATACTTAGCAAATTTGAGAGTTTCCTGCGGGCTGGTGCTTTCGTACACCATGTTTTTGAGTAATAGTAAAACCTTTTCTACTTTTGTCATAAGAACCCCAGGTCTGAATAATACTTTTCTGAAACAGATTACCTGGATGTATATAAAGTTTCACATTGAAATTGAGGGTATGCCCATTTTTTCACTCTATTTATATAAATTTATTAACTCTTCGAAAACCTGCAAAACCTTTGCATATACTAATTTAATTGATTTTACTGCCGTTCCAAAAATCACAGTTAATTTTTTTCTTCTGAAATGATTTAACCTCAAATCTAAAAAAACTTATAAAGTCCTGTGCTAATAATAGGGTCGAATTCTGAAACTCTATTTTTATATTAATTTTGTTTTTCATTATCTCTTATTAATTTTCATCATCTATTATTAATTTTCATTATCTCTTATTAATAAATTAACTGTCCATTCTTTCGGAATATCTTCTGGCAGAAAGTTTCTTTTTATTACCTATACATTTAAATACTTTATACAATTATAATGATAGTTATTATATATACTCTTAGGGGATTGATTGAGCATGTCTTCAATAGTTTCTGATTTTAAAAAGACAAAACCAAAAAACAGTATAAAAAATATTCTTGAAGATACTGATTCAAAAGCAAAGGAAATAAGCCTGTTAATAGACAGTCTTCCAGTAACTGTTTTCAGAATTTCAAATGAATCGTCCTGGGCAATACACTATATAGGCAAGAGTGTAGAACAATTAACCGGTTACTCCAAAATGGATTTTATTACCCGGAAACTGACCTGGTCCGATCTTATTTGTCCGGAGGATATTCCTGCACTCAACAAGGTTGTACAGAAAGCGACGAAAAACAGGACTCCCTATCAGGTTGAATACAGAATTAAAAAAGCAGATGGCAGTACAGTATTCATTCAGGAACAGGCTCATCCGGTGAATGATGATAAGGGAAATTTAGCTTATGTTGACGGTGTGTTTCTGGACGTCACTCAACAAATAATACGTAGAGAAGAGTCTCAGAAGGCAATTGTTAGCAGCATACCCAAGCCATCACTTGCTCTTTATGTAGATGCTTCTGGAAAAATAAAATATATCAATGACTATTTCGTGAAAATGTGTAAGTTCAAAAGTGCCAGTGAAGCGATCGGCCTGTCCCCAGCTGACCTTATGGAAAGCAGTAACAAAAAATCAATTGCTGAAACAGTCCTGGAAACCGGAGAAGGAGTTTTCAATTTTGGAAGGGCGCTGAAACTTAAGGCTCAGGATAAACCACTGCATACAGTAACTTCCTCCGTGCCGATAAAAGATGATACTGGAGCAATTGTTGCAAATCTTACTATTATTACTGATATGACAGAGATGAAGGAGAAGGAAAAAGAAATCCAGGATTTGCTGGAATATACTAACAGCTGCCTGAAGAATCTCGGAGAAGGTATCAGAATAATTGGTGAAGGCAACCTTGATGTCCAGCTCGAAAAGGTTAAAGACGATGATTTTGGCAGGATTTTTGATGAATTTAATAAGCTTGTTTTTACTCTAAAATCAGTTATTGAGAATGTCCTTGAGGATATGCTTACTACTCTTGAAGAAGCCCGCCAGTCCGAAGAAGCCGTTAACCAGATGAACATGGGAATGCAGCAGATCTCAACCGCTGCAGAGCAGATTGCAACCGGTTCCGAGAACCTTTCCAGGCATGCAGGCGCAGCAGCTTCTGATATAAAAGCCTCTCAGGAAATCTTCAAAAAGCTCAGTGACTCTTCTACAAAATCCTCCAGTTATGCCTCCCAGGCTGGTAAAATCAGTGACGAAGCCCAGGATCTCAACAACGTGGCTCTGGAAGGGGTGGAACAGTTTGTTGAAGAAATTTCCAAACTCGGAGATATTGTCCACTCCCTTGATGACGCTGTCAATAACATCGGAGCTGTCACAGGAAAAATCAAGTCCATTGCCGACCAGACTAACCTCCTTGCTTTAAATGCAGCTATCGAAGCAGCACGAGCCGGAGAATACGGCAGAGGTTTTGCTGTCGTTGCTGACGAGGTCAGGAAACTTGCAGCAGATTCGAGAAAGAGCACTGACGAAATAAATGAGATCGTTACAAACGTCCAGAAAGAGACCAAAAAGGTGACAGAAGCCATCAACACCGCAGACGGACAGGCGAAAACAGGAAGCAAAAACATCAAACAGGCCCTGAATAAGAGCCATGAGATCGCCGATGCGGTTGCCACTATAAACTCCATGCTTGCTGAGTTAGATAAGCTCTCGGATGAAGGTCTAAGCAGAGTTGAGAATATCGAGAAAAGCATAAGTGAGACCGCTTCAACAGCAGAAGAAAATGCTGCAAGCAGTGAAGAAACCTCTGCTGCAATTGAAGAACAGACAGCTGCCATGCAGCAGGTGAGCACGTCTGTACAGAATGTCAGTGGGCTTGCCCAGAAAACGGTCAATACTCTCCTGGAAAACTTCGATGTGTCAGGGGAAAAGAACAACGTCCAGCCTTCTCCCGGAAAACCGCAGGGTTTTGACAGAAACAAGGTATCAAAAATATACTGAATGTTGAATCTGTTTGATTGAGGGGTGATGAGGTGCAGAAGTTTTAACTTGCTGTTTCTTTAAGCCACTTTAAGGTGATAATATGAGTTATCATAGTCAGATCGTAAATGTGGATAATACGATTCAGGTGATTGTTTTCAGTCTTGGAGAAGAGAGATATGGAGTCGAAATTTCTCAGGTAAAAGAGATTATCCTGCCAACTCAAATCACCAGAATTCCTAATGTTCCTGGCTTTGTAGAGGGAGTGCTGAACCTCAGGGGCCAGATAGCAACAATCATCAATCTCAGAAAGAGATTGGGGAAAGAATCCAAGAAGAACGATGAAAATACCCGGATTATAGTTATTGAATACAATAATGCAACTATCGGGATGATGGTTGACAGTGTAAGTGAAGTCAAGTACCTGTCTTCTCAGAATATTGAAGAAATACCCAAATTCCTGGCTTTAAGAGACGATTCTAAGTTCTTAAAGGGAGTGGGAAAACTTGAGGATGGGCTTCTCACATTAATGGACCTTAAAGAGTTATTCAGCGAGGAAGAGCTGAAGGAGATGCGGGGATGACCGATAAAGTCCACCTCCGAGCTCCTGTTAAAATTTATGATGACGGATGGGTGGATGTAGAACTTGTAGTCACCGACAGCAGCCTCGTTATTGGAAAACGGAACATCTCCCTGCGGGAAATAGAAGACCTGGAAGATGTTGAAATCGAGGGCGTTAATTGTATCCAGATTAAAAAAGAAAGCAAAATTGTCCTTCAGCTTCCTAAAAACCTCCACCATCAGGTCTTCAAATACATTGCATTTAATCTCAAAGCAGATAAGTTTGCAGTGTTTTTCCTCTCGTCCGCAACTGTTGGGGGCGTTGTTTCATCGGATGCACAGTGGGAAAAAGGGTATTTCAGTGTAACAGATGAAGGTTTCTGGTTTCTATCCGCCCGAAACCAGAAAAGGATCCCTATTGAGAATCTCGGATCTGTTAAGACTGACCTTAGAAATGTTGGCGGGAAACAGAGGAAGGTTCTTGTCCTCTCTCATGTTGAAAAAAGTAACGTAGTAACAAGCCTGGTACTTTGTCCTGAAAGCACGCTGGAAATGCTTGAAGGCTACCTTCAGCGGCTTTTCGAAAAGCATAAGCCGGCAATTAAACTGTCCGAAGATGAAATGCAGATTCTCACTCTGATATATTCCGGGCTGGATTTTGCATCAATTGAAAACATAGCTGGAATGTCAACGGATGAGTTAAACAGTTATTATGACCGCCTTGTAGATTCCGGGCTTGCTAAAGTTGTAAAAATCAGAAAAGAAATTGAACTGACTCCTCATGGGGTAAGTATGGTAGATAAAATTTCTAAAAGATAATTTCAGATAATTTTGGGGGATATATATGGCAAAAGTATTGATTGTTGATGATACCGCTTTTATGAGAAAACTTCTGAAAAACATTCTTTTCGGTGCAGGGTTCGATATCGCAGGGGAGGCAGAAAACGGAAAGCAGGCTGTGGAAATGTACAGGACGCTAAGGCCGGATGTTGTTACCATGGATGTTGTCATGCCGGAAATGACCGGAATTGACGCATTAAAACATATTAAGACTGCTGACAAAGATGCTAAAATCGTGATGTGCACTGCCATAGGTCAGGAGAATATTGTAAAAACAGCCATAAAACTGGGGGCAAGAGGCTACATCATAAAACCTTTCCAGGCCCCCAAGGTCATTGAAGAGATTAAGAAAGTAGTCGGTGAATAAGTCCGGGGATATTATGATTCGTACTCTTATTGTTGATGATTCTGCCTTCATGCGGATGGCAATAAGAAGCATGCTTGCCAGCAGCCCGGATATAAAGATAGCAGGAGATGCGTGTAATGGAAAGAAGGCTGTAGATAAATCAAAATCATTACACCCTGACATAATCATAATGGATGTTAACATGCCAGTCATGGACGGGCTTACAGCCGTTAAAACCATTATGAGTACGGACCCTGTCCCGATAATCATGTTCAGTACCCTGACAGTAGAGGGCTCAAAAGAGGCTTTAGAGGCTTTGCAGCTTGGAGCAATAGATTTTGTCCCGAAATCCGAATCTCACCACGATGTGAATAAGATTGAGAAAGAGCTTGTTGACAAAATAAGAAACATTCACAGCTCAAACCCCAGCATATTAAGATTAATTAATATGAGGAAATTTAAAGGCGAGGTTGTCAGAGGGAAATGGAGCTGCGCTGGAGACTTTGCGGTCCTTATAGGTTCGTCTACCGGAGGTCCTTCATCTCTTGAACAGGTGATCCCAAGGCTTCCGGGTGACCTGCCTGCTCCGGTCTTTGTTGTCCAGCATATGCCAGAAGGCAATTTTTGCAAACAACTTGCAGAGAGGCTGAATTTCCTTTCAGAGCTGGAAGTAAAGGAAGCCAGAAATAATGAAAAAGTAACTGCTGGTGTTGTTTACATAGCCCCCGGCGGCTATCACATGACTGTTAAAAAGGCTCTGGGTGTAACCAGAATAAAGCTCATAAAAAGCCAGCCTGTTCATGCGGTAATGCCTGCAGTTGATGTGATAGCTGAAAGCATGCTGGATGTTTACGGAAAGAACATAGTCGCTGCAATTCTTACGGGAATGGGGTTTGATGGAGCTGCAGGATTTAAAAAGATAAGGGATGCAGGCGGCTCCACAATTGCATGCAGTGAAGATACCTGCGTTATTTTCGGAATGCCAAAAGCTGCAATAGCAGCCGGCGGTATTGATACGGTAAAACCCATTTTTGAGATCCCTGAAGAAATAGTAAGGATGTCGGAGGTGAAATGCAATGGAAAGTGATATGGCAGCCTATAAAAGCGATTTCCTTCAGGAAGTATACGAGTGCCTTGATATATTCAACCAGTCTTTTGTGGACCTGGAAAATGGGGACACTGCTGCAATTGATGAAATCTTCAGGATAACCCATACAATAAAAGGAATGGCTGGATTTCTCGGCTATGCTTCACTCGAACATCTGTGCCATACCATGGAAGAAGTCCTCTGCGGCATAAAAAATGGAGATATAGAGATAGATGGCGAACTTGTTGATATCCTGCTTTCAACAGTCGACCGGATCACGGATATTGTCAAACAGATAGAGAATGCGGATAACGATAATGTAAAAATTGACGACCTGGTAGAAGCTTTTGAAAATTATGATAAAATAAAGAACGTAGAACATGAATCTCTCTGCCCTTTATCCGCAGAAAACAGTGTCCCATCTCCTGCAATAGAATCCTCACAGAATTCGGAGGAAAACATCTCCCCGAGTCCGGAATATCAGGAGGATAAAGCCGAAAATAGAGGAACATGCGGTACGGATGGCTGCAACCTTATGAACAGAGGAACATGCAGTACGGATGAGTGCAACCTTGTTCTTGATGTAACCCTTGTTAAGGATTGTGCCATGAAAGGTCTGAGAGCATCGTTGATTATAGAGTCTCTCAAAGATATCAGTAAACTGGCTAAAACAGAGCCTGATGAAAACGACATGGAGAACGGCTTTGACGGTTGCTTTAAAGTATTCCTTTCAGGGGACAACAGTAAGGTAGAAGAACTGATGGATAGAATTTCAGAAATCGAACAATTTAATATTTCTGAAATTAAACCGCTTAATGGTGCCTCTGATAAAGAAATAAAACGTAATAATTCTATTTCGGAGAAGTCTCAGCCGGATGTCATATCAACTACTATTCTGCCGTCTGAAACCCTTTCCGTTCCTTCTGATACAATGTCTGTTTCGGAGGTGAACAGCAGAAATTCACTCCACTCATACATATACGGTTTAATAGCAAGGATGCACCGCATTCTGGACGGAATTGGTAAATCCGTAAACTGTTTTAAAAAGACCGAATCCGCCGGAGTGCTCCTGAAGAAAAAATGTAAGGATTC
>WPCJ01154281.1_pt1 | contig 10886 bp, 8 predicted proteins | sample 5399831 | NCBI WGS metagenome assembly WPCJ01 (sample SAMN12869470, study PRJNA574797) | sludge metagenome | isolation source: wastewater treatment of pH10 | place: China:Beijing | collected 2019-05-20 | reverse complement strand
GCTCACGCGCCTCGACCGCGAGCTGTACCTCGGAGCCTGTCGCAATGAGGATCACGTCGAGCGACCCGGTTGCGCTGTCGGCGAGCACGTACGCGCCGCGGCGCACGCCCGCTGCCGCCGCCTCGTGCGAGGCGAACTCGCCGCCGCGGGGGAGTACCGGGACGTTCTGGCGGGTGAGCGCGATGCCCGTCGGGCCCGCGTGGCGGGTGAGGATCTCGTGCCACGCGATCGACACCTCGTTCGCGTCCGCGGGGCGGACCATCGTGAGGTTCGGGATCGCGCGCAGCGTCGCGAGCTGCTCGATTGGCTGGTGCGTCGGGCCGTCCTCGCCGAGGGCGATCGAATCGTGCGTCCACACGAAGATGCTCGGCACGTTCATGAGCGCCGCGAGACGGACCGCCGGGCGCATGTAGTCGCTGAAGATGAGGAAGGTGCCGCCGTAGCTGCGGGTCTTGCCGTGCAGCTGGATGCCGTTGAGGATCGAGCCCATCGCGTGCTCGCGGATACCGAAGTGCAGCACGCGGCCGTACTGGTCTCCGGACCAGGTGCTCGTCGAGTGGCTCGCGGGAACGAACGAGGGGACGCCGGGGATCGTGGTGTTGTTCGAGCCGGCGAGGTCGGCGGAACCGCCCCAGAGCTCGGGCATGATCGGGCCGAGCGCCGCGAGCACCTTGCCACTCGCCGAGCGGGTCGCGACGCTGTCACCGGGTTCGAACGTCGGGAGCGCCTCGAGTGCGCCCGCGGGCAGCTCCTGGGACTCGATGCGGTCGAACAGCGCCTTGCGCTCGGGATTCTGCGCGGCCCACGCGTCGAACGACTCCTGCCAGGCCTTCCGACCAGCGGCGCCGCGGTCGACTGCCTTGCGCGAGTGCTCGATGACCTCCGGCGCGACGCTGAAGTGCTCCTCAGGGTTGAAGCCGAGGGCCGTCTTCAGGCCCGCGAGCTCCTCGGCGCCAAGCTTGGCGCCGTGGATGCCGCCCGTGTTCTGCTTGCCGGGGGAGGGCCAGCCGATGATGGTCTTGAGGATGATGAGCGACGGCTTCGTCGTCTCGGCCTTCGCCGCCTCGATGGCGTCATTCAGCTCGGCGACGTCTTCGACGTAGTTACCGGTCTTCTTCCAGTCGACCTCGATGACCTGCCAACCGTAGGACTCGTAGCGCATCGCGACGTCCTCGGAGAACGAGATGTCCGTGTCGTCCTCGATCGAGATCTGGTTCGAGTCGTAGATCGCGATGAGGTTACCAAGCTCCTGGTGGCCCGCGAGCGAGGAGGCTTCGGCGGTGACGCCCTCCTGGAGGTCGCCGTCGCCGGCGATGACGTAGATGTTGTGGTCGAACGGGCTCGTCCCGGGCGCGGCCTCGGGGTCGAACAGGCCACGCTCGTAGCGGGCGGCGTAGGCGAAGCCGACAGCCGAGGCGAGGCCCTGGCCGAGCGGACCGGTCGTGATCTCGACGCCGTCGGTGTGACCGTACTCCGGGTGGCCGGGCGTCTTCGAGCCCCACGTACGGAGCGCCTTGAGGTCGTCGAGCTCGAGGCCGTAGCCCCCGAGATAGAGCTGGACATACTGGGTGAGCGACGAGTGGCCGACCGAGAGGATGAACCTGTCGCGCCCGATCCACTTGGCATCGCTCGGGTCGTGCCGCATGACCTTCTGGTGCAGCAGGTACGCGACGGGGGCGAGGCTGATCGCCGTCCCCGGGTGGCCGTTCCCAACCTTCTCAACGGCGTCTGCCGCGAGCACCCGCGCAGTGTCTACCGCGCGATCGTCGAGCTCTGTCCACTCAAGTCCGTTAGCCAATGGCCTGCCTTTCCCGCAACCAATCCTGTGCGCCCTGTGGCGCCGCACATGCGCCCAGCGCGCACTCCCATCAATCCTACCGATAGCCCAGGTACTATGGCCCCGATGTCTACGAAGATTTCTCCGCCCGCCCAGGCTTCGGACGCGATCCAGAGGCGCTCGTTCTCCCGCACCGTCAAGGCATACGTGTCGTTGACCAAGCCGCGGGTGATGGAACTCCTCCTCGTCGTGACGGTTCCGGCGATGATCCTCGCCGAGCGTGGCCTTCCCAGTCTGTGGCTCGTCATCGCGACGCTGCTTGGCGGTGCGATGAGCGCTGGCTCCGCTGGCGCGTTCAACTGCTACATCGACCGCGACATGGATCGCAAGATGAAGCGCACCCAGGGACGCCCCCTCGTGACCGGCGAGATCTCAGACCGTGGGGCGGTCGTGTTCGCGTGGGTGCTCGGCGTGTTGTCGGTGGGCTGGCTGTACCTCACGACGAACTGGCTGGCGGCCGCGCTCTCGGTCGCGGCGATCTTCTTCTACGTGGTGATCTACACGCTCGTGCTCAAGCGGCACAGCGAGCAGAACATCATCTGGGGCGGCATCGCCGGGTGTTTCCCCGTGCTCATCGGCTGGGCCGCCGTGACGGGGTCGCTCGACTGGCCCGCGTGGATCTTCTTCCTCATCATCTTCCTGTGGACGCCCGCCCACTACTGGCCGCTGTCGATGCGCTACCGCGACGACTACGCCGAGGCGGGGGTCCCGATGCTTGGGGTCGTCCGCGGCCGCACCACCGTCGGGTTGCAGGTCATTTTGTACGCGTGGGCGACCGTCGTGTCGAGCCTGCTGCTCATTCCCGCAGCCGATATGGGGTGGACCTACACGGTCGGCGCACTTGTCGTCGGTGGCTACTTCATCGTCGAAGCACACAGCCTGTATTCGAGCGCGATCCGCGGCCGCGAGGGAAAGCCTATGCGCGTGTTCCACGGTTCCATCGCGTATCTGTCGGTGCTGTCGATCCTGATCGCCGTGGATCCGCTGCTGCCGTTCTAGCGCCGCCCCTGCGGGCCCAGCCTGCGGGCAAAACACATCAACCTCTCGCGCACACATCTTCTTTGGTCATGTAAAGATGTGCGCTCGAGAGGTTGATGTGTTGTGAGCTGGGTCTGCCTCGCGCCTACTCAGCGACCGGGCGCTTGAGGCGCAGCACGGTCACCGTTGTCGTCGCAGCGGTGAGCGCCGCGAGCACCATGTGCACCCCGACGAGCACGGGCGGCAGCCCATTGCGGGCCTGGTAGACGCCAACCAAGATCTGGACGACAAGCACCGCGAGGAGCGTCATGGTCCAGGGGAGTGGGCGCAGCTTCCGCGAGTACGCCCAGGCGACAAGCACCACGACGAGGGCGAACGTCACGTAGCCAGGCAAGGAGTGCAGGTGGCTCAGGAAGGTCGCGTCGAAGCCGTCGCGCACCACGTTCTCGTCGCCCGAGTGCGGGCCGTTGGCCGTCGTGATGACACCCATGATGATGACGATCGCCATCGCGAGGGTGGTGACGTGCGTGAGGATCGCGAAGCCCTTCGGCACCGCCCGCTCCCTGGCACCCCCGCGCTCGTACATCCGAGCAAGGTAGGCGGCCGCGATGCAGACGATGATGAGCGATACCGTGTAGTGGAAGCCGACGAGCACTGCCGCGAGTTCCTCCCAGACGATGAAGCCGCCAACGACGGCCTGCAGGAGCACCAGGCCGAGCACGAGCCACGACAGTACGGACAGATCCTTGCGCTCCGCGCGGATGCGCCAGGTGAGGATCACGACCGCGAGCGCCGCGAGCAGCAGCGGGCCGCTGATCGTCCGGTTCCCGAACTCGATGAGCGCGTGGTACGACAGCTCCTCGGTCGGCACGAGCGAACCCGGGGTACATAGGGGCCACTCAGTGCACCCCAAGCCGGAGCCGGTGAGGCGCACGGCGCCACCGGTCGCGATGATGAGCACGTTGAGCACAAACGAGGCCCAAGCGGCGAAGGGTAGGAAGCGTGGCAGCTGGGTTCGAGCGGGACGGGTGGCGGTCACGCTGGTTGCGCCTGACACGGGGTCTCCTTAACTTTTAAGCTCCCAGTGAAACACGCCAGTCTCGCCCGTTTTTATGCGAAAGCCTGTAGACTTAGAAGCTGTGGTTTAGTGCGGCTATTCGAAACGTCTGACGATTCGTCAGCTCGTCTCGTTTGTCCGACGCCCAGACTACTGCACCATCGCAGGGAACCATCCGAGAGCACTTGGGGACATGGTTCTCGGTAGCGCGAAATGAGAGAGGGAGAGATCATGCCTGAGGTACTGATCGACCGCCCCGAGCTCGAAGGCCTCGGCCAATACGAGTTCGGCTGGCACGACAGCGACGAGGCCGGCGAAACGGCGAAGCGTGGACTGAGTGAAGAGGTGGTTCGCAACATCTCGGCGCTGAAGAACGAGCCCGAGTGGATGCTCGAACGCCGTCTGAAAGCGCTGCAAATCTTTGATCGCAAGCCGATGCCCACCTGGGGTGCAGACCTCACTGAGATCGACTTCGACAACATCAAGTACTTCGTCCGCTCGACCGAGAAGCAGGCGACGACCTGGGAAGAGCTGCCCGACGAGATCAAGGAGACCTACGAGCGTCTCGGCATCCCCGAGGCTGAGCGCCAGCGCCTCGTCGCGGGCGTCGCAGCGCAGTACGAGTCGGAGGTCGTCTACCACCAGATCCGCGAGGATCTCGAGGAGCAGGGCGTGCTCTTCCTCGACACGGACACCGCACTCAAGGAGCACCCGGAGATCTTCAAGGAGTACTTCGGCACCGTCATTCCGTCGGGCGACAACAAATTCGCCGCGCTGAACACGGCCGTCTGGTCGGGCGGGTCGTTCGTTTACGTCCCGAAGGGCGTGCACGTCGAGATCCCGCTCCAGGCCTACTTCCGCATCAACACGGAGAACATGGGCCAGTTTGAGCGCACGCTCATCATCGCCGACGAGGACAGCTACGTCCACTACATCGAGGGCTGCACCGCACCCATCTACAAGTCGGACTCGCTGCACTCGGCAGTTGTCGAGATCATCGTGAAGAAGAACGCCCGCGTTCGCTACACGACGATCCAGAACTGGTCGAGCAACGTGTACAACCTCGTCACGAAGCGCGCGATCGCCGAAGCAGGCGCGACGATGGAGTGGGTCGACGGCAACATCGGGTCGAAGTACACGATGAAGTACCCGTCGATCTTCCTCACCGGCGAGCACGCCAAGGGCGAGACGCTGTCCGTCGCGTTCGCCGGCCCCGGCCAGCACCAGGACACGGGCGCGAAGATGATTCACCTTGCACCGCACACCAAGTCGTCGATCCTCGCGAAGTCGATCGCCCGCGGCGGCGGCCGCTCGGGCTACCGCGGCGAGGTCCGCATCGAGGCGAACGCGCACCACGCCGCGAACTCGGTGGTGTGTGACGCGCTGCTCGTCGACACGATCTCGCGGTCCGACACCTACCCGGCGATCGACATCCGCACCGACGACGCAACCCTTGCCCACGAGGCGACAGTCACCCGCGTGAGCGAGGAGCAGCTGTTCTACCTCATGAGCCGTGGCCTGTCGGAGGAGGAGTCGATGGCGATGATCGTCCGCGGCTTCATTGAGCCCATCGCTCGCGAGCTCCCGATGGAGTACGCGCTCGAACTGAACAAACTCATCGAGATGAGCATGGAAGGATCCGTCGGTTAACGATGACTACGCTGCAAACTGAACAGCACGGTGCGAAGGCACACAGCGATGGTGACTGGGACAACCGCGCGCCGGTGCAGACCCGCTCGGACCGGCTGAAGTCCGCGAACCTCGCAGACTTCCCGGCCATCACCGGCCGCGAGGTCAACTGGAAGTTCACCCCGGTCGCCGAGATCGCGGCGCTCACCGGCGGCGAGCTCGCGAACTCGAACTCGGCGCTTGAGGTCTCCGAGGCGGAGGGTGTCGAGGTCTCGAGCATCGCGATGGACTCCGAGCTCGTTGGCCGCGCCGGCCTCCCGGAGGACCAGGCCGCGGCGAACGCGTGGGGCCAGGTCGGCACCGCGCAGCGGATCCTGCTCACCAGCCAGGAACGCCAGACCGTCACCGTGAAGCGCAGCGCGCTCACGAGCGAGCCTGCCGCCGCGCACACCATCATCGAGGCTGCCCCGCAGTCCGACACCGTGGTGATCCTCGAGAACTCGGGCGACGCGAACCTCACGGAGACCGTCGAGATCGTCGTCGGTGACGGCGCGACCCTCAAGGTCGTCTCGATCCACGAGTGGAATGACGATGCGATCCACGTCGCGACGCACAACGCGACCGTCGGCCGCGACGGCAACCTCCAGCACATCGTGGTCTCGCTCGGCGGGAAGATCGTGCGAGTGAACCCGTCGATCCACCTCGACGGCCAGGGCGCGAACGGCGAGGCCTACGGCGCGTACTTCGCTGACGCGGGCCAGCACCTCGAGCACCAGGTGTACATCGATCACAACGCCCCGCACACCCGCAGCCGCGTCGCCTACAAGGGCGCGCTGCAGGGCGAGGGCGCTCGCGCCGTCTGGATCGGCGACGTGCTGATCCGCCGCGTCGCGACCGGTACCGACAGCTACGAGGAGAACCGCAACCTCACCCTCACCGAGGGCACGCGCGCGGACTCGATCCCGAACCTCGAGATCGAGACTGGCGACATCGAGGGCGCCGGCCACGCGTCGACCACCGGCCGGTTCGACGAAGAGCACATCTTCTACCTCCAGAGCCGCGGCATCTCCGAGGACGAGGCTCGTAAGCTCGTCGTTCGCGGGTTCCTCATCGACGTCATTCAGCGCATCGGCAACGAGCAGATCGAGGAGCGCCTCCAGGCGGCGATCGAGTCCGAGCTCGAGCAGAGCGTGCTTGCGTAATGGCACGACAGAAGGCGATTGCGCTCTCGGACCTCGTCCAGGATCAGGCCACCAGGGTCGTCCTTGACGGGGTTCCGATGGCGGTCGTGCTCGACGGCGAAGGCAACGTGCACGCCATTGGCGACACCTGCACCCACGGAGAGATCAGCCTCTCCGAGGGCTTCGTTGACGGCGACACGCTTGAGTGCTGGGCGCACGGATCGGCGTTTTCGCTGTGCACCGGCAAGCCACTGAACCTTCCGGCGTACGAGCCGGTTCCCGTTTACGTCGTCGAGATCGAAGACGGCGACATCTTTATTGACCCCACTGTTACGAAAGAGATTGAACTATGAGCTCCGTTCTCGAGATCAAGGACCTGCACGTCAGCGTTGAGACTGACCAGGGCGCCAAGGAAATCCTCAAGGGCGTGAACCTCACCCTCAAGCAGGGCGAGACCCACGCAATCATGGGCCCCAACGGCTCGGGCAAGTCGACGCTCGCCTACGCGATCGCCGGCCACCCGCGCTACGAGGTCACCAGCGGCTCGATCCTGCTCGACGGCGTCGAGGTCACCGAGATGGAGGTCGACGAGCGCGCGCAGGCAGGTCTGTTCCTCGCGATGCAGTACCCCGTCGAGATCCCCGGCGTGACCAACGCGAACTTCCTCCGCACCGCGAAGACCGCGATCGACGGCGAGGCGCCGGCCATCCGCAGCTGGATGGGCGAGGTCCGCGACGCGATGAAGAACCTGCGCATGGACGAGTCCTTCGCGGCGCGTAACGTCAACGAGGGCTTCTCGGGTGGCGAGAAGAAGCGCAACGAGATCCTGCAGCTCGAGCTCCTGAAGCCGAAGTTCGCAGTGCTCGACGAGACCGACTCGGGCCTCGACGTTGACGCGCTGAAGATCGTCTCGGAGGGCGTGAACCGCGCCAAGGATGCCACCGGCCTCGGTGTCATGCTCATCACGCACTACACGCGTATCCTCCGCTACATCAAGCCCGACTACGTGCACGTGTTCGTCAATGGCCGCGTCGCAGAGCAGGGCGGCCCGGAGCTCGCAGATCGTCTCGAGGCTGAGGGTTACGACCGCTTCCTCGTTGACGCCTAAGTCAAAGGGCGTAGGCTACTCGTATGAGTGAAGAGACCACCACTGAGACGGGAGCGGAGGCGGCGACCGCCGTCGCCTCGGCCCCCGTGTCGATCGATCCTGATTTCCGGGAGCAGGCAGTCGAGGCGTTGAAGAACGTCTCCGACCCCGAGCTCGGTGTGAACATCGTCGACCTCGGCCTCATCTACGATCTCGCGTACGACGAGGAGAACGACGCGCTCGTCATTTCGATGACGCTCACGAGCGCGGGCTGCCCCCTCACCGACGTGATCGAGAACGACATCGCCGAATCGCTTGACGGCCTCGTCGCCGCGTTCCGCATCAACTGGGTGTGGATGCCGCCGTGGACGCCAGCGCGGATCACGGACGATGGTCGCGAGATGATGCGGGCCCTGGGCTTCAACATCTGATCGTCGCGTTCGAGGACGGGTGCCGCCAGAACTTCACGGTTCTGGCGGCACCCGTTTTTCGCGTCTCGGGGGCGCGGTGCAGCGCAGTTCGCCCTCAGAGATGCGGTGACGCCGACTCGGGTAGACTGGATAGGTTGCCCTGCGAACGCCGGGCCGACCCAGTTCAGGAGCGTACCCGTGATTGTTGTAGAAGATCTCGCCATCGACGTTGGCGCGCGCCGCCTCATGGGCGAGGTCTCATTCCGTGTGCACCCGGGCGACAAGATCGGGCTCGTCGGTCGAAACGGTGCCGGCAAGACCACGCTCACGCGCACACTCTCTGGGGAGCTGCAGCCCGCCGAGGGATCGATCAAGGTCACCGGCGAGCTCGGATTCCTGCCACAGGATCCGCGCACCGGCGATCCCGAGCAGCTCGCGCGGCACCGGATCCTCGACGCGCGCGGTCTAGGGACCCTGAACAAGAACATCGCGAAGGCCTCCGAGGAGATGGGGTCGGACGACCCGAAGATCGCCGAGAAGGCGATGAAGCGGTTCGGGAACCTCACGGACAGGTTCCAGGCGCTCGGCGGGTACGCGGCCGAGGCAGAGGCCGCGTCAATCTCGCACAACCTCGGCCTGCCCGACCGGATCCTCGACCAGCCCCTGAAGACGCTCTCCGGCGGCCAGCGCCGCCGCATCGAGCTCGCGCGGATCCTGTTCTCGGACGCCGACACCATGATCCTCGACGAGCCGACGAACCACCTCGACGCCGACTCGATCGTGTGGCTCCGCGAGTTCCTGAAGAACTACAAGGGCGGCGTCATCATCATCTCGCACGACATCGACCTCGTGGGGGAGACGGTGAACCGCGTCTTCTACCTCGACGCGAACCGGCAGGTCATCGACGTCTACAACATGGGCTGGAAGCTGTACCAGCGACAGCGCGCCGCCGACGAGGAACGCCGCCGCAAGGAGCGCGCAAACGTCGAGAAGAAGGCGTCCGCCCTGAAGGATCAGGCCGCGCGCTTCGGCGCGAAGGCATCCAAGGCCGCGGCTGCGCACCAGATGGTCGCGCGCGCCGACAAGATGCTCGCGGGCCTCGAGGAAGAGCGCCAGGTGGATCGGGTCGCGAAGCTCCGCTTCCCGGACCCCGCGCCGTGCGGCAAGACGCCGATCATGGCTGAGGGACTCTCGAAGTCGTTCGGATCGCTTGAGATCTTCGCGGGCGTCGACCTCGCGATCGACCGCGGCTCGAAGGTCGTCATCCTCGGGCTCAACGGCGCGGGCAAGACGACGCTGCTGCGCATCCTCGCGCAGGTTGACGAGCCAGACACGGGAACGATCGTCGCGGGCCACGGCCTGAAGGTCGGCTACTACGCGCAGGAGCACGAGACGCTCGACGTGAAGGCGAGCGTGCTGCAGAACATGGTCTCCGTGTCGCAGCACCTCACCGAGACGGAGGCGCGCAAGGTGCTCGGCTCCTTCCTGTTCACCGGCGACGACGTGCTGAAGCCCGCGGGGGTGCTCTCGGGCGGCGAGAAGACCCGACTGGCGCTCGCGAAGCTCGTCGTGTCGAGCGCGAACGTGCTGCTGCTTGACGAGCCGACGAATAACCTCGACCCTGCAAGCCGCCTCGAGATCCTCGACGCCCTCGCCCACTTCACCGGCGCCGTCGTGCTCGTATCGCACGACCCCGGAGCGGTCGAAGCGTTGAATCCCGAGCGCGTGCTCATCATGCCCGAGGGCACCGAGGATCACTGGTCGAAGGAGTACCTCGAGCTCATCGAGCTCGCCTAGGACTCGCCCTCGGCGGCCGCGCGCTCGCGCGCGTCGGCGGGTGCATCGTCTCGCGTCTCGGATTCGTCGGCTCGTCGCTCGGCGTCGCCCCGCTTCTCGGCGGCGTCGGTCTTCGGTATCGGGCCGAGCCTGGTGATGACGTACGCGGCGCCGTCCGCCTGCATGCCGTTGTCGTAGTAGGCGACGTGGCCCGCCTCCTCGACCGACAGCGTCGACTGGCAGATGAAGTCGTCCGCGACACAGTAGTCCCGCATGCGCCCCTCGTACGGCGTAAAACTGCCTGGCGGGCGCGGGAGCAGCCCGTTCACGTCGGGAGAGAAGCTGCCGTAGCCCGTTGGGTCGGCGCCCACAAACCGCGGGTTGCCGTACAGCACGACGGCGAGCACCCGCTCGGCAGCGGCCTCGGTGACCTCGCCCACGGCCGCGCCGACGAGCCGCGCGTCGGGGGCGGCGAGTGCGTCCCCGATCACGAGCGCTCCCTGCGAATAGCCGAGCAGGATCGTGCGCTGCTCCGGACACGCCTCCGCCTGCACGTTGAGGGTGTCGATCAGCGTCCGGGCGCCGAGTGTCGCCCCGGCGTTGATCTCGGTATCCGCGGGGTAGTCGAGGTCGAGCCGCAGCGTCTCGTCGGGGCGTGCCTCCTCAATGGCACGCGCCACGGGGCCGAGGAGTTGCTTGCGGCTCGGCTCGCCCGTGCCGCGGGCAGTGACAATGAGGTAGGGGGCGCAGTCGAGCGGCTCGACAATCGGGTCGGGGTGTTCGCTCGCACTGTACTCGTCGACGACGTCGGGCGCGACTGGCTCTGACGTGACCTCGGTGAGGGCGTTGCGCGTTGCCGCGGGATCGGGCTCGGGCGCGCAGCCGACAAGCAGGCTGAGGGCCGCGAACGCCGCCCCGACGGCGACCCCGG
>WPCJ01375201.1_pt1 | contig 10894 bp, 9 predicted proteins | sample 5399831 | NCBI WGS metagenome assembly WPCJ01 (sample SAMN12869470, study PRJNA574797) | sludge metagenome | isolation source: wastewater treatment of pH10 | place: China:Beijing | collected 2019-05-20 | reverse complement strand
GGGTCGACCTGCGCGCGCACGCCGGTGACGTAGCCCTCGGCGAACAGGCGCTGGATACGGCGATGGCAGGTGGCGGCGCTGGTGTTCACGCGCTTGGCGATCTCGGCATTGCCCATGCGCCCGTCGGCCTGCAGCAAACGCAGGATTCTGAGGTCGGTCCGGTCGAGTTCTGCCTCCATGAACGATTCTTCCGTTTTTATTGCAATCGATGTTGCCTGAAACTACCAGAATGGGGCTTGAACGAAAATGAGGAGAAAACAGAAGGCTAAATTCGGGAGCACCTTTCAGAGGCGTTTTGCTAGCGTTCGCGGGTCATTTCAGAAGGGAGACCCGCCATGCTCGCCAAGTTCGAACGCTATCCGCTGACCTTCGGTCCGTCGCCGATCGAGAAGCTCTCGCGCCTCTCCGCCCATCTCGGCGGCGGCGTCGCGCTTTATGCCAAGCGCGAGGACTGCAATTCCGGTCTCGCCTTCGGCGGCAACAAACTGCGCAAGCTCGAATACATCGTCCCGGACGCGATCGCGTCGGGCGCCGACACGCTGGTCTCGATCGGCGGCGTCCAGTCGAATCACACCCGCATGGTCGCGGCGACCGCCGCCAAGATCGGCATGAAGTGCCGCCTCGTGCAGGAGAGCTGGGTGCCGCATGAGGACGCGGTCTATGACCGGGTCGGCAACATCCTGATGTCGCGGGTGATGGGCGCCCATGTCGAGCTGGTGGACGAGGGCTTCGACATCGGCATCCGCGCGAGCTGGGAAAACGCGCTGGAGGATGTGAAGGCCAAGGGCGGCAAGCCCTATGCGATCCCGGCCGGCGCCTCCGTGCACAAGTTCGGCGGGCTCGGCTATGTCGGCTTCGCCGAGGAGGTGAGGGCGCAGGAGGAAGAGCTCGGCTTCAAATTCGACTATATCGTCGTCTGCACCGTCACCGGCTCGACCCATGCCGGCATGGTCGTCGGCTTCGCGAAGGACGGTCGCCAGCGCAAGGTGATCGGCATCGACGCCTCCGCCACCCCGGCGCAGACCAAGGCGCAGGTGCTCGACATCGCGCAGAAAACCTCCGAGCTGGTCGGCGGCAAGCAGATCACCGCCGACGACATCGTGCTGAACGAGGACTACGCCTATCCGGTCTATGGCGTGCCCTCGAAGGAGACGATAGAGGCGATCCGCCTGTCGGCCCGGCTCGAGGGCATGATGACCGATCCCGTCTATGAGGGGAAATCGATGCAGGGCATGATCGATCTGGTGAAGAAGGGCTTCTTCCCGGCCGGCTCGAAGGTGCTCTACGCCCATCTCGGCGGCGTGCCGGCGATCAACGGCTACAGCTACACCTTCCGCAACGGTTGAGCGCCATGGAGGCGCTCGTCCTCTGTGAGATCGCGGCAGGGCGCGAGGATCTGCGCCAAACCCTGCTCGCGCGGATCGGCCGGCTTGGGCTGAACGGGCGGGCGAAGCTCAGCTTCGTCGCTCGCGATTGGAACGCGCCCGGCAACATGCTTCTGGCTGTCGGCTTCCCGGACGCGGCCGGGGCCGGACGCTTCGCTGCCGAGGCCGTTGGCGAGGGGCTTACCCCGGCTGAAGTCAGGCTGCTTGCGGTCGAGCCCACCTGGCAGGCCGAGCCGCTGCCGCTGATGTTCCCCTGACAGAGGTCGGCGCCGAGCCTCTACGACTTGGCGCCGGCTGCGTCCGGCAGAGCGCCGATGACCGTGCCCGCCGACTTCGGCTTGGTGAGCGGAGCGGGTGTCGGCTGGTTGCCATGGAGCAGGTCGAGCCCGGCATGGATGTCGCTGGCGACCTGGAGGTCGAGGCGCTCGGCGTCGCGACGGCGGACATCCTCGACGATCTCGGCGGCTTCCTCCTCCGACACGCCCAGCCCGCGCAACACCTCGCCGCCGAACACCATGGCGGATTCGAAGGTCTCGCGGATCTGGTAGTCGACGCCCGCGCGGATCAAGTCCATCGCATGGCCGCGGTCGAAGGCGCGCACGAACAGCTTGGCATGCGGGAATTCGGCCTGCGCCACCCGCACGATCGCATTGGCCGTCTCGCGCTTCTCGACGCAGACCAGGATCGCCTCGGCCTGATGGGCGCCCGAGGCATGCAGGATGTCGGCGCGGGTGCCGTCGCCGTAATAGACCTTAAAGCCGAAGGTCGCGGCGGCCTGGATCATCTCGACGTCGGTCTCGATCAGCGAGATGCTGCAGCCGCGGGCGAGCAGGGCCTGGCTCGCCACCTGGCCGAAGCGTCCGAAGCCGACGACGAGGATTCGGCCCTTCAGGCCCTCGGCGTGCTCGACGCCATCGAGCGATTCCCGCTCGGGCGGCATGAAGCGGTCGATGGCGAGCACGACCAGCGGCGTCAGCGCCATCGACAGGATCACGATCGCGCTGGCGATGGCGTTGATGCGCGCGTCGAAAATGCCGGCTGCCGCGGCGGCGCTGTAGAGCACGAAGGCGAACTCGCCGCCCTGCGAGAACAACGCGACGCGCGTGATCGCATTACGCGTGCGGGTGCGAAACAGCTTGGCGACGATGAAGATGCCCGCCGCCTTGACCAGCATGAAGGCGGCGACGCCGAGGGCGACGACCCGCCATTCCTGGCCGATCAGCTTAAGGTCGAGCGACATGCCGACCGCCAGGAAGAACATGCCGAGCAGGAGGCCGCGGAACGGCTCGATATCGGCCTCGAGCTGATGACGGAAGGTCGATTCCGACAGGAGCACGCCGGCGAGAAAAGCCCCCATCGCCATGGACAGGCCGCCGAGCTGCATCGCCAGCGCCGCCCCGAGCACGACGAGCAGCGCCGCGCCGGTCATGACCTCGCGGGCCTGGGCATTGGCGAGCAGCCGGAACATCGGGTTGAGCAGCCATTTGCCGGCGACGACGAGGCCGATCAGCGAACCGACGCCGATCAGCAGCGGCATGATCCCGCTGCTCTCGGCTGCCTTCGCCGGCGCCAACACGGCGACCACTGCGAGCAGCGGCACGATGGCGAGGTCTTCGAGCAGCAGGATCGAGACCGCCTGCTGGCCTTGCGGCGTCGAGGCCTCGCCGCGCTCGTTCAGCATCTGCATCACGACCGCTGTCGAAGAGAGCACGAAGCCCATGCCGGCGATGAAGGCGGCGGCGGGGCTGAGCCCGGCGAGGATGCCGACGCCGGTCAGCAGCGCGCCGCAGAGCCCGACCTGGGCGACGCCGAGGCCAAAAATCTCGCCGCGCAGGTTCCAGAGCCGCGAGGGCTGCATCTCCAGTCCGATGATGAAGAGGAACATGACGACGCCGAATTCGGCGACGTGGAGCACGCTTTCCGGAGTGGAGAACAGGCCGATGCCGGAGGGGCCGATGACGAGGCCGCCGGCGAAATAGCCGAGCACCGAGCCGAGCTTGAGCTTGCGGAAGATCGGCACCGCGATGACACCCGCTCCCAGAAGCCCGACGGCCTGAACCAGATCCTGAGAGAAGCCTTCGGCCGCCATGACGCTCCCTTTGCCTGCCTTCGCTGTGGATATCCGCCGCTCATGAAAAAGAAGCGTCGGCCGGGTTTAGGCAAGCTTTCGCTCGGCCGCCAGAGCGCCCGGACAACAGGATGCAGCTGGCGTGCCGGCGGGCCAACGCTTGCCGGCCGGCTGTCATCGGGGCATTTAGCATCGCCAAAGCCGGCTCTCTGTCGGCAGCAGGAGCGTTCGCTATGCAGCTTGGAGTGGTCGGCCTCGGCCGCATGGGAGCCAACATCGTCCGGCGGCTGCACCGCGCCGGGCATAATTGCGTGGTCTATGACCGCGACCCGAAGCCGGGCGAGGCGCTGGCCAAGGACGGCGCCGTCAATGTCGGCGACCTCAAGGAGATGGTCGAAAAGCTCCAGGCGCCGCGCGCGATCTGGATCATGCTGCCGGCGGGCGAGATCACCGAGAAGACGCTCGCCGATCTCGCGGCGATGATGACCCCCGGCGACACGCTGATCGATGGCGGCAACGCCTTCTGGAAGGACGATGTCCGGCGCGGGCGCGAGCTCGAGGCCAAAGGCCTGCACTATCTCGATATCGGCACCTCCGGCGGCGTGCACGGGCTGGAGCGCGGCTATTGCCTGATGATCGGCGGCGACAAGACGACCTTCGACCGGCTGGAGCCGATCTTCCAGGCGTTGGCGCCGGGCAAGGGCGGGATCGAGCCGACCAGGCATCGCGAGGGGCGCAACCCGACCGCCGAGCAGGGCTATCTGCATTGTGGCCCGGCCGGCGCCGGCCATTTCGTCAAGATGATCCATAACGGCATCGAGTACGGGATGATGCAGGCCTTCGCCGAAGGCTTCGACCTCCTGCGCAACGCCTCGGCCAAGGACGGCCTGCCGGAGGACTACAGCTTCGAGTTCGATGTCGCCGAGATCGCAGAGGTCTGGCGGCGCGGCTCGGTCGTGACCTCCTGGCTGCTCGACCTCACCGCCGAGGCGCTCGCGGCCGACGAGGAACTCGGGGCCTATTCCGGCCATGTCTCGGATTCGGGCGAGGGGCGCTGGACGGTGCAGGCGGCGATCGAGACCGCGACGCCGGCCGAGGTGCTGACCTCCTCGCTCTACACCCGCTTCCGCTCGCGCAAGGACCACACCTTCGCCGAGAAGATCCTCTCTGCCATGCGCGCCGGCTTCGGCGGCCATGTCGAGCCGAAGAAGCAGGGCTGACACGCGATGACCTCTGCCAATCGCGCCGGGAAGCCGGCGGTGATCGTCGTCATGGGCGTGGCGAGCTCGGGCAAGACCTCGCTCGGCGAGCGGCTCGCCGAAAGACTGGGCTGGCCGTTCCGCGACGCGGATTCCTTTCACCCCCCTGCGAACGTCGCCAAGATGTCGAGTGGCATTCCGCTGACCGACGAGGATCGCAAACCCTGGCTGGCGGCGATCGCGGCCTGGATCGACGGATTGCGCAGCAGCGGCGGCAACGGCATCGTCACCTGCTCGGCGCTGAAGAAGGCCTATCGCGACGTCATCGTCGGGGACCGGCCCGACGTCGCGCTGGTCTATCTCAAGGGCTCGCGCGAGCTGATCGGCCAGCGCATGGCGGCGCGCCAGCACCATTTCATGCCGCCTTCGCTGCTCGACAGCCAGTTCGCGACGCTGGAAGAGCCGGACGCCGGCGAGAAGCCGCTCGTCGTCCAGGTCGAGGCGAGCAAGGAGGCGATCGTCGAGCAGGTGGTACGCGAACTGCGGCTGGGGTGAGGGCGCACTACCGTCATGCTCGCCCTTATGGCGAGCATCCACGTCTTGAACACCGAACGCGATCGGTGAAGCGAAGACGTGGATGGTCGGGACAAGCCCGACCATGACGAAAGCCGGTGCCTTTACCCACCCAGCAGAATTCCGCCCGTCGCGTGCTGCAATTCAGCTCCCAGTTTCAACCGATTGAAAAAAGGCCGCAATCAGAGCATTGCTTGGGGGAGGCGGGGGAGCCGCCGGTCCCAAGGTATCATCATGCTCGACAAAGCCGTTCCGCCGCGCACGCTGAAGCTCAATGCCGCCGACAATGTCGCAGTCGCTGTCGATCCGATCGATGTCGGCGTCAGCGCTGCCGGGGTCACCGCGCTGAAGCGCATTCCGCGCGGCCACAAGATCGCCTTGACCCGGATCGCCAAGGACGAGCCGATCCGCAAGTTCGGCCAGATCATCGGCTTCGCCACGCTCGACATCCCGCCGGGCGAATGGGTGCACGAGCACAATACCGGCTTCCACGCTTTCGAGCGTGACTATGCTTATGCCGCCGAGGCCAAGCAGGAGCTGATCCTGCCGGTCGAGCAGCAGGCGACCTTCCAGGGCTTCCGCCGCAAGGACGGCCGGGCCGGCACGCGCAATTATGTCGGCATCCTCACCTCGGTGAACTGCTCGGCCTCGGCCGCGCGCTTCATGGCCGAGGAGGTCAAGCGCTCGGGCATCCTCGCCGACTATCCCAATGTCGACGGGGTGATCGCGCTGACGCACGGCACCGGCTGCGGCATCGATTACAATGGCGAGAGCTTCGAGGTCTTGAAGCGCACGACCTGGGGCTATGCCTGCAACCCGAACATGGCGGCGGTGCTGGTTGTCGGCCTTGGCTGTGAAGGCTTCCAGATCAAGCGGATGAAGGAAGCCTATGGCGTCGAGGAGAGCGACATCTTCCGCACCATGACGATCCAGGAGACCGGCGGCACGAAGAAGAGCGTCGCGGCCGGCGTCGAGGCGCTGAAGACGATGCTGCCGATCGCCAACCGCGTGTCGCGCGAGACGGTTCCGGCCTCCGAACTGATGCTGGCGCTGCAATGCGGCGGCTCGGACGGCTATTCCGGCATCACCGCCAATCCGGCGCTGGGTGCCGCCGTCGACATCCTGGTCGAGCATGGTGGCACCGCGATCCTCTCGGAGACACCGGAGATCTACGGCGCCGAGCACCTGCTCACCCGCCGCGCCGCCACCCGCGAGGTCGGCGAGAAGCTCATCGGCATCATCAAGTGGTGGGAGGACTATACCGAGCGCGCCCGGATGAGCATGAACAACAACCCCTCGCCGGGTAACAAGGCGGGCGGGCTCACCACCATCCTGGAAAAGTCGCTCGGCGCGGCCGCCAAGGGCGGCACCAAGACGCTCTCGGCCGTCTACCACTATGCCGAGCCGGTGCGCGACAAGGGCTTCGTCTACATGGACACGCCCGGCTACGACCCGGTCGCTGCGACCGGCCAGGTCGCGGGCGGCGCCAACATCCTAGCCTTCACGACCGGCCGCGGCTCGGCCTATGGCTGCAAGCCGACGCCGTCGGTGAAGCTCGCCACCAACACGCCGATCTACGAGAAGATGATCGACGACATGGACATTAATTGCGGCGACGTGCTCGACGGCGTGAGCCTGGAAGAGAAGGGCCGCGAGATCTTCGAGACGTTGCTCAAGATCGCTTCGGGCGAGCGCTCGAAGTCCGAGCAGCTCGGCTATGGCGACGCCGAGTTCGTGCCCTGGCAGATCGGCGCGACGATGTGAGGAGCTCGACGCCTCACAACTCCGAGGCAAAGCCCCAGTGCGGGACATGGGCGGCGAGCTTGTCGAGCAGCCGCCCGAGCTGCGCCCTTTCATCGCCAGAGAGGCAATCGAGCATCGCCGCCTCCCGGGCCTTGAGAGCCGGGATATAGCGCTCGTAGAGGTCGCGGCCGTCCGGCGTCAGGAAGAGGAGCTGACGGCGGCTGTCGGCCTTGTGGGGCTCGCGGCGGATCAATTTCTTCTTCTCGAGCAGAATCACGGCGCGACTGACGCTGGCCTTGAGATGGCCGGAGAACTCGCAGAATTCGCTGGCGGTGGCGCCGTCGCGCACAGTCAGGAAGATCAGGATGACGATCTCGGGCCGGGTCAGTCCGAACTCCATCTCGATCGCCCGGAAAGAGGGCTCGCGATAGAAGTTCAGGATGTAGCCGATCTTGTAGGCGGTCGGGATCGCGGTGCCGTCGAGGATGGAGCGCCGCTGGCCGGCATCGAGTTCGCCGGCCTCGCCTTGTGGATTTAGTCTCACATTAGACTTTTTTGTTGCGCGCGCCATGAGCCGGTCCTAGCATTCCGGATAAGGAATGGCACGGTTTTGCCGTGCCGGGAGGAGGCGATGGATCAGGCTGATGCCACAGGGCGGCAGGCGCTTTCGCGCGCGCCGGAGCGGCAATGCTTCTATTCGGGCACCGAGGCCCATCCGATCTATGTCGACCGACTCGGGCGGGCCGGGGCCGGGCGCCTGCCCATCGTCCTCGTCCATGGCGGCGGCCATACCGGCGCCTGCTATCTGACGACGCCCGATGGCCGGCCCGGCTGGGCGCCGGCCTTTGCCTGCGGTCGCGAGGTCTTCGTGCCCGACTGGCCGGGCCATGGCCGCTCGCCGATGCGGGCGGATTTCGCGACCTTGTCGAGCGTCGAGATCGCGACGAGCCTGCAGCGTCTGCTGGAGGAGATCGGACCTGCGGTGCTCTTGGTGCATTCGGCCAGCGGGCCGATAGCCTGGTGGATCGCCGAGCAGAGCCCCAAGGCGGTCGCGGCGATCGTCGGCATCGCGCCGGGCGGGCCGGCCAATCTCCTGCCGGTGCTGCCCGACGATGCCGCGGCAGTGGCGAAGCTCAAGGACGATGAGAGCCTGGGCTGTCCCGTCCGGGTCGAGGAAGACAGGCCGCTCTTCATTCCGCCCGAGTTCATGCGGGCCTATTGGGCCAATTCCGAGCGCTTCCCGAAGCAGGCCTTCGAGACCTATCGCCGCTCGATCGTGCCCGAGAGCGCACGCCTGATGAACGAGCGCTTCAATATCGGCGGCAAGGGTCTGCGCATCTCCGATCCGGCGAACCTTTCCAAGCTGCCGATCCTGATTGTCACCGGGGACAGCGATCCGCGCCATCCGCGCGCGGTCGACGAGGCGACGGCGCGCTATCTCGGCGCGGAATTCGTCTTCCTGCCGGGGCGCGGCATCGCCGGCAACGGCCATATGCCGATGTGCGAGGACAACAGCGACGAGATCGCGGCCCTGATCGTCGCCTGGTTGGAGGCAAAGGGTCTTTGAGGCTCGAACCGGCCGTACTGCCGGACGATCAGCTCGGGAGGAAAGTTCATGCGGTCGCTTCTCGCAGGCGGCGCCCTGATGGCGCTCGCCACAATGCCGGCGTTGGCCCAGATCAGCGACGACGTCGTCAAGATCGGCGTGCTCACCGACATGGCCGGCGTCACCGCCGATATCGGCGGCAAGGGCTCGGTGATCGCGGCGGAGCTCGCGGTGAAGGAGTTCGGTGCCACCGTGCTGGGCAAGCCGATCCAGATCGTCGCCGCCGACCATCAGCACAAGGCCGATCTCGGCACTTCGATCGCGCGGCAATGGTTCGACATCGACAAGGTCGATGCCGTCGTCGACGTGCCGAATTCCGCGGTGGCGCTGGCGCTGCAATCGCTCGCCCGCGAGAAGAAGCGGATCGTGATGTATTCCGGCGCCGGCACCACGGCGCTGACCAATGAGCAATGCTCGCCCTATGGCTTCCACTGGACCTACGACACCTATGGCGTCGCCCGCGGCACCGCTTCGGCCGTGGTCAAAGCCGGCGGCACCTCCTGGTTCATGCTGGCTTCCGACTACGCCTTCGGCCACCAGCTCCAGAAGGACGCGACCGACGTGGTCGAGGCCAATGGCGGCAAGGTCGTCGGCGCGGTGCGTCACCCCCTGAACAATGCCGATTTCTCCTCCTTCCTGCTGCGGGCGCAGGCGTCCGGCGCCAAGGTGATCGGCATCGCCAATGCTGGCAACGACACGGTCAACGCCATCAAGCAGGCCGGCGAATTCGGGCTGGCCGAGCAGGGGCAGAATCTGGCGGCGCTGATCTTCTTCCTGCAGGACGTGCGCAGCCTCGGCCTCAAGGCGACGCAGGGCACCTACCTCACCACCGCCTCCTATTGGGACCTCGACGAGCCCTCGCGCGCCTGGTCGAAGCAGTTCCTGGAAAGGGCCGGGATGATGCCCTCCATGCTGCATGCCGGCGTCTACGGCTCGGTGCTGCACTATCTCAAGGCGATCAAGCAGGCCGGCACCGACGATCCCGACAAGGTCGCCGCGGCGATGCGCGCCATGCCGATCAACGACGCCTTCACCAAGGATGCGAAGATTCGCGCCGATGGCCGGGTGTTGCGCGAGATGTATCTCGCCCGGGTCAAGAAGCCGGCGGATTCGAAGGGGCCGTGGGACTATTTCGAGATCGTGCGCAAGATCGCGCCCCAGGAAACGGTCTGGCCGCTGTCGGAAAGCAAATGTCCGGCGGCGAAGGGGTGAGCTTCCCTCGCTCCAACACGCGCATGTCGTCCCGGGCGTAGCGAAGCGTTGACCCGGGACCCATGCCTGAACCTCATTCGGAAAGGCTCAGGCATGGATCCCGGATCGGCGCGGCTTCGCCGCTTGTCCGGGATGACAGCTTGATAGGTGTCGAGGCCCGCCCTCGCGCTTAGAGCGAAAAGCCCTTCAGCCGTTCGCCGAGCGCGGCGATGCGCTCGGCCGCGACATTCGCGATGGCGATGCGCAAGTGCTGCTCCTGGCCGGGGCCGAAATAGGGGCCGGGCAAGGCCAGAACGCCGCGCTCCTGCACCAGCCGGCGGACGACCTCTGCCGCTGGCACGCCCTCGAAGGGGTGGGCGACATAGGCGAAATAGGCGCCGGCCGCGAGGACGTTCCAGCCGTTCAACGGTGCGATCGCCTGGCGGAACAGCGCGGCGCGGGAGTTCATCTCGGCGCGATTGGCCTGCCGCCAGGCGCGGATGCCGTCGATGCCCCAGGCGACGGCGCTCTGGCCGGCGCGGACCGGGCTGATCTGGACGCAGTCGAGCACCTTGCCGATCTGCGCAAGCGCCGCCTCGCCGGCAGTGATCGCGCCGAGGCGCCAGCCGGGAACGGCATAGGCCTTGGAGAAGCTGTAGAGGCCGATCAGCGAATCCTGCCAGCCGCTTGCGGCGAAGAGCTCATGCGGACGATCCAAGCCTTCGGGCAGGAAGTCGCGATAGGTCTCGTCGAGCACCAGCCAGATCCTGCGCTTGCGGCAGAGTTCGGCGAAGGCGGCGATGGTGGCGGGCGGATAGACCGCGCCGGTCGGGTTGTTCGGCGTCACCAGCACGATCGCGCGGGTGCGCTCGTCGATCAGCGCCTCCGCGACCTCCGCGTCCGGCACGAAGCCGACTTGTGGATCGCAGGGCAGCGGGCGCGGCTCGATGCCGAGCATGTTCAGCGTCATCTCGTGGTTGAAGTACCAGGGCGTCGGCAGCAGCACATTGTCGCCGGCGCGAGCCAGCGCCATCGCCACGGTGACGAAGGCCTGGTTGCAGCCGGCGGTGACCGCGACCTCCTGCGGTCGAATCGTGCCGCCATAGAAGGCGCTGCTCTCGGCGGCATA
>WPCJ01042073.1_pt1 | contig 10894 bp, 12 predicted proteins | sample 5399831 | NCBI WGS metagenome assembly WPCJ01 (sample SAMN12869470, study PRJNA574797) | sludge metagenome | isolation source: wastewater treatment of pH10 | place: China:Beijing | collected 2019-05-20 | reverse complement strand
TCTCGCTATGGGCGATCGAACCTCTTATATCCTGCGCGTAGAGCTTGCGGTCATAGCCGATGGAGGCGTTGATCGCTTCCATGATCGCGGCGGGACCCGAGGCAAATCGTCCGCCCCACATCTGGTTGCTGGCCTTCTTGTCGCTCATCTCTATAACCCGTGCCCGGAGCAGTTGAAAAATGGCAGACGGTAAAAAACTTTTCCCCACCACGCGCCTGATTCTTGCGGCCCTCCTGGCCGGTGCCGCAGCCGGCGCGCTCGCGGTATATGTCAGCGGCGGCCTTGAAGGCAATAACACAGCGGCCGGAACTGCCGTTGTGGCGGGAGATGACCGCGTATGTGCCGCCAAAACGGAGCGTGCGAAAACCGTTGCCGCTGCCGCGACCGGCCATGTGGCCGCCATGCTGCCGGCCGATCCACCCCAGTCGATGACCGGCCTTGCCTTTAACGATCCCGATGGAAAGCCGGCTACACTTGCCGGCCATGTTGGCAAAACGGTGCTGGTCAATCTTTGGGCGACGTGGTGCGCGCCCTGTCGTGCCGAAATGCCTGCTCTGGACGAGTTGCAGCAGAAAATGGGCGGCGACAATTTCGAGGTGGTCGCGATCAACGTCGATTCCGGAGGAGATGAAAAGCCGAAAGCCTTTCTGGAGGAAATCAAGGTTTCGAGCCTTGCCTACTACAGCGACCATTCCATGGGCGCTTTCAACGAACTGAAGGCGAAGGGCCTTGCGCTCGGCCTGCCCGTCACCGTGCTGGTCGATGATGAAGGCTGCCTGCTTGCCCATATGAACGGCCCGGCCGAGTGGTCTACGCCAGATGCCGTCAGATTCATCGAAACCGCTCTGGATGACGTTAAGTAAAGCCGGAGTTTTCCACGCTCCTTAACCGGCTTTCATCATATCGACACGCCGCTGTTGTCTGTCTGTCATATTCGCCCCATACTTCCGACCGCGGAACTGAACTCCATTTGGTCAATTATGTATCGGGAGATGAAGATGAAGCTTCTGGGTATTGCAGCAGGTCTTGCAACCGCACTCACCCTCTATTCCTCGGCCTCCGCCATCGCTGCCACCCAGATAAGCTGGTGGCACGCCATGACCGGCGCCAATGCCGAAGTGGTCGACAAGATCGCCAAGGATTTCAACGCCAGCCAGAGCGACTATGAGGTCGTTCCGGTGTTCAAGGGCACCTATCCCGAAACGCTGAATGCCGGCATTGCCGCTTTCCGTGCCGGTCAGGCCCCCGACATCATTCAGGTCTTCGACGTCGGCACCGGCGTCATGATGGCCGCCGAGGGCGCCATCCGCCCGGTCGCCGAAGTGCTGGAAGGCGCCGGCCTCAAATTCGACAAGAGCCAGTATCTGCCGGGCATCGTCGCCTACTACTCGAAGCCCGACGGCACCATGCTGTCCTTCCCCTACAACTCTTCCTCGCCGATCCTCTACTACAACAAGGATGTGTTCGAGAAAGCCGGCCTCGACGTGAACAACCCGCCCAAGACATGGGGCGAGGTTTTCGAAGCGGCGAAGAAGATCAAGACCAGCGGTGCGGCGGCCTGCGGTTACACCTCGACCTGGCTCACCTGGATCCATCTGGAGAACTTCGCCGCCTGGAACAACATTTCCTACGGCACCAATGAGAACGGTCTTGCTGGCGGCGACGTGGAGCTGAAGATCAACGCTCCGCTCTACGTCAACCACTTCCAGTCCATCGCCGATCTGGCCAAGGACGGCACCTTCAAATATGGCGGCCGCACTTCGGAGGCCAAGCAGCTGTTCCTCGCCGGCGAATGCGGCATTCTCACCGAATCGTCGGGCGGCCTTGGCGACATCGTCAAGTCGGGCATGAACTATGGCATCGGCCAGCTTCCCTATGACGAGGACGGCGCGGGTCCGCAGAACACCACGCCCGGCGGCGCCAGCCTGTGGGTGATGGCCGGCAAGTCCGACGAGCAGTACAAGGGCGTTGCCGCCTTCTTCAACTATCTGTCGCAGACCGATGTGCAGCAGTTCCTGCACGAGCAGTCCGGCTATCTGCCGGTAACGCTGGCGGCCTATGAAGCCACCAAGGGGTCGGACTTCTACGAGAAGAACCCCGGCCGCGAAACGCCGATCCTGCAGATGATGGGCAAGGCGCCGACCGAGAACTCCAAGGGCGTTCGTCTCGCCAACCTGCCGCAGGTGCGCGATATCCAGAACGAGGAGTTCGAGAAGATGCTCGCCGGCCAGCAGACCGCGCAGCAGGCGCTCGACGCTGCCGTCACGCGCGGCAATGCGGCCATCAAGGAAGCCAACGCCAACTAGGCGCTGGTGTCCGGATCAGGGAGGGCCGGCGTCTTGCCGGCCCTCCGTCTTTCCATGGGTTCGCGGCTTTCTGCGTGACCATATCGCCATCATGGCGCAACGTTTCCCCCTTGCCGCGCAAGTCCCGAATTGCCTGCCATTGCGACAGAAGGGTCCGCCTGCGTGAACCATCTGCTTGAAACCACCCGGTCTTTCTGCTCCGATGGTCCCGCTTGCGCCGAAAGAAGCCGGAGGAGATGGACATGACGCCGCGCGTCGTATTTCCCAACCGCGTCCTGCCCTATCTGCTGCTGGCGCCCCAGCTCGCCATCACGCTGGTCTTTTTCTATCTCCCTGCCGCACAGGCGCTGTACCAGTCTATGCTGCGGGAGGACCCGTTCGGCCTGCGTTCCCGCTTCGTCTGGTTCGCCAATTTCAAAAAGGTCCTGGCCGATCCCGCCTATCTGAACGCGATGCATGTGACGGTGATCTTCTCCGTCGCCACCGCCGTCGTTGCCATGGGCGTGGCCTTGCTGCTGGCGGTGATGGCCGACAAGGTGGTGCGCAGCCGTGGTCTCTACCGCACCCTTTTGATCTGGCCCTATGCGGTGGCGCCGGCCATTGCCGGCATGCTGTTCCTGTTCATGTTCAACCCTTCGATCGGTACGCTGGCCGTGCTCATGCGCAAGGCCGGGATCTCGTGGGATCCGCTGCTCAATTCCACCGACGCCATGGTGCTGGTGGTGACGGCGGCGGCATGGAAGCAGATCAGCTACAATTTCCTGTTCTTTGTCGCCGGCCTTCAGGCGATCCCGAAGAGCCTGATCGAGGCGGCGGCCATCGACGGCGCACGGGAGGTCAAGCGGTTCTGGACGATCGTGTTTCCGCTGCTGGCGCCCACGACCTTCTTCCTGCTGGTCATCAACACCACCTACGCCTTCTTCGACACTTTCGGCATCATCCATGCCGTCACCGGCGGCGGGCCCGGCAAGTCGACGGAAACGCTGGTCTACAAGGTTTACAATGACGGCTTCGTCAACCTGATCCTCGGCGAATCGGCCGCCCAGTCGGTGATCCTGATGATCATCGTCATCGCGCTCACCGCCATCCAGTTCCGCTATGTGGAGAGGAAGGTGCACTATGGCTGATACAAAGGCACCGGCGAGCGGCAGCGACAAGTTGATGATCGGCCAGTCGTCGGCCGGCATCTGGCTTGCCCACGCCATGCTGATCCTCGGCGTGGTCATCGTCGCCTTTCCGATCTACTACACCTTCGTCGCTTCCACCCATTCGCTGCAGACGATCCTGCGCCCGCCGCTGCCGCTGTTGCCGGGACCGGAATTCTGGACGAACTATTCGCAGGCGCTGTGGGGCGGCAGCACACGCATGGGCGGCGTCGGCGTCGGCACCCTGCTCGTCAACACCACGGTGATGGCGCTGGGGATTGCCATCGGCAAGATCATCATCTCGATCCTGTCGGCCTATGCGATCGTGTTCTTCCGCTTTCCGTTCCGGATGACCTTCTTCTGGGTCATCTTCATCACCCTGATGCTGCCCGTCGAGGTGCGCATCCTGCCGACCTATAAGGTAATGGTCGATCTGGGGCTCATCGACACCTATGCCGGGCTGATCGTGCCGCTGATCGCCTCGGCCACCGCAACGCTTTTGTTCCGGCAGTTCTTCATGACCATTCCGGGCGAACTGGTGGAGGCCGCTCGCGTCGACGGGGCGGGGCCGTGGCGCTTCTTCTTCGACATCCTGCTGCCCCTGTCGCGCACCAACATCGCGGCCCTGTTCGTCATCCTCTTCATCTACGGATGGACGCAATATCTGTGGCCGCTTCTGGTCACCAACAGCAACGACATGAACACCATCGTCATCGCGCTGCGCAAGATGATCTCCTTCGCCGATGCCGACACGCAATGGCATCTGGTCATGGTGACGTCGATCCTTGCCATCATCCCGCCGATCCTGGTGGTGGTGGCCATGCAGCGCTGGTTCGTCAAGGGCCTGGTCGAGTCGGAGAAATAGAACATGGCGACAGTCGATCTCAACGATGTGCGCAAGGTTTATGCTGGCGGCTTCGAGGCGGTGAAGGGCATCTCCATCGCCATTCCCGACAAGGCGCTGTGCGTGCTGGTCGGGCCGTCGGGCTGCGGCAAGTCCACGCTGCTGCGCATGATCGCGGGGCTGGAGACGATCTCGGCCGGCGCGATTTCTATCGACGGCAAGGTCGTCAACAGCATCGGCCCGACCGATCGCGACATCGCCATGGTGTTCCAGAACTACGCGCTCTATCCGCATATGAGCGTTTACGACAACATGGCTTACGGATTGCGCAACCGCGGCACGCCGAAACCCGAGATCGATGCCCGCGTGCGGGCGACTGCAAAGACGCTCGAACTCGACCAGCTTCTGGACCGCAAGCCGCGCCAGCTTTCCGGCGGCCAGCGCCAGCGCGTCGCCATGGGCCGCGCCATCGTGCGTAATCCAAAGGTGTTCCTGTTCGACGAGCCGCTTTCCAATCTCGACGCCAAGCTGCGTGGCCAGATGCGGGTCGAGATCAAAAACCTGCAGCGCAATCTCGGCGTCACCTCGGTCTATGTCACCCATGACCAGCTCGAAGCCATGACGCTGGCCGACATGCTGGTGGTGATGAATGGCGGTCTGATCGAGCAGGTCGGCGCGCCGATGGATATTTACGAGAAGCCGGCCTCGACCTTCGTTGCCGCCTTCATCGGTGCGCCGCCGATGAACCTTCTGGCGCTGACGCGCGATGCGCAGGGCAGAGCGACGGTCGCTGGCGCGGTCCTCGATGGCGATGTCGCCGACAACGTTGCCATAGTCGGGCTCAGGCCCGAGGATGTGGTGATTGCCGCTGGCGACGGTCAGTCGCCGGCCTTCACGCTGCCGGTAACTGTAGAGGCGGTGGAGCCGGTGGGAATGGAAAGTTTCCTGCATTGCGCCGCAGGGGGCGTGCGCATCGTGGTGCGCGTTCCCGGCCGCAGCATGGCCAGTCCGGGAGACCGTCTGGACATAACAGCCAGCCGCGACCGGCTGCATTTCTTCGACAAGGACGGCAAGCGGGTCTGAATTTCGCCGCTCCTGCCGTTTTTCAGGCATGTTTTCAGGGCGCCGGATGAATTCATCGGGCGCCCTGAATCGCTTTAAGAAATCAGTTCTTGATACGGCGGGCGAACTCGGCCAGCGCCTTCTGGTAGATGGTGGCGCGGTTCCAGTCGTTCCAGTGCTTGTAATTGACTTCGCCCGGGCCGTATCCGCCACCCGGCTGCCAGCCATGGCCGCGCAGGAAATTGGCGGTCGAGGCCAGAACGTCGGCGCGCGAACGGATGAGGTCGCGGCGGCCGTCGCCGTCGAAATCGACGGCATATTCCAGATATTTGGAAGGCAGGAACTGGGTCTGTCCGAGTTCGCCGAAGCCGGCGCCCCGCATCTGCTCGGCGGAGATGTAGCCTTTCTGGGCAATGATCAGCGCCGAATCGAGCTCGTTGGTGAAGAAGGCCGAGCGGCGGCAGTCATAGGCGAGCGTCGCCAGCGGTCCGAACACGCTCTTGTTGCCGGAGTTTGCGCCGAAGCCGGTTTCCATGCCCCAGATGGCGAGCAGCACTTCCGGCTGAACGCCGTATTTCTGTTCGATGCGGCGCAGCAGCGACGCTTCCGACTTCATGTAGCCCTTTGCCTTCTTCACGTAGGAGGCGGGCGCGCGGCGCTGCATGAAATCTTCAAGGCTGCCCCGGAAGGCCTTGTGCTGAGCCCGGTCGATCTTGATCACGCCGGTATCGTACTTCACGCCCTGCATGGGGCGCGTGTCGATGCCGCGTGCCTTGGCATCGGCGGCGTAAGCGCCCACCCATGCATTGAAGCCGCTGGCGTCATTGCCGCATTTGCCGGCTGCCTGCGCAGCGCCTGCGCTCATCAAAGCAGCTAGCGCTGCCGCGGTAAAAATCCGTACTTTGGCAACAACTGCCATATTGGTCTCCTGAGTGCCTGATTCACGTCCCCGTGCGAATTTGCCAGCCAAACATGAACTTGTCATTGCCATTCCGGTAAACAGCACGTGTGTGGCGGGCTATTGCAGGCGGAAGTCGCTCTAACTGTGGCGGAATGGTGTCGATTGCTTCGAACGGAAGCATTGCCGGCCGTCATATGGTCCGGCAAACTTGACTCTGGCCGGTTTTTCCTGTCTACACCGCAAAATTCTGCGACAAGTCTTCTTTTCGCAAAGCTGACCGGGGCGATGGGCCATTGAAGCCCGCCAGTCGACCCCGGAGGCCAACATCCGGCAGCGCGGTGCGCCCCCGGGTGCTTTTTGGCTTTGCTTTCGTTTGGAGAAGGCGCGAAGCGGCATTACCTTTCGTCCATCCATGGACGGCAGGAAAAGGAAGAGACATGTTTGAATCGCTGCAGGAACGCCTTGGCTCGATCCTGAACGGCCTCACCGGCCGCGGCGCGCTGTCGGAGGCCGATGTTTCGGCTGCCCTGCGCGAGGTCCGCCGCGCCCTGCTGGAGGCCGACGTCGCGCTCGATGTCGTTCGCTCCTTCACCGACAAGGTGCGCGAGAAGGCGGTTGGCGCTGCGGTTCTCAAGTCGATCAAGCCCGGCCAGATGGTCGTCAAGATCGTCCATGACGAGCTGGTTTCCATGCTCGGCGAAGAGGGCGTGCCGATCGACCTCAATGCGCCGGCTCCGGTTGTCATCATGATGGTCGGCCTGCAGGGCTCGGGCAAGACCACCACCACGGCCAAGATCGCGCGCCGTCTGAGCGAGCGTCAGGGCAAGAAGGTGCTGATGGCCTCGCTGGACACGCGCCGTCCGGCCGCGCAGGAACAGCTTCGCCAGCTTGGCGAGCAGACCAGGGTCGCCACGCTGCCGATCATCGCCGGCCAGTCGCCGGTCGAGATCGCCCGCCGCTCCGTGCAGGCGGCGAAGCTCGGCGGCCATGACGTCGTCATCCTCGACACCGCCGGCCGTACCCATATCGACGAGCCGCTGATGGCCGAGATGGCCGAGATCAGGGCGGCTTCCAACCCGCATGAGATCCTGCTGGTCGCCGACTCCCTGACCGGTCAGGACGCCGTCAATCTTGCCCGCAACTTCGACGAGCGCGTCGGCATCACCGGCCTCGTGCTGACCCGCATGGACGGCGACGGCCGCGGCGGCGCGGCCCTTTCGATGCGCGCCGTGACCGGCAAGCCGATCAAGCTGATCGGCACCGGCGAAAAGATGGATGCGCTGGAGGAATTTTACCCCAAGCGCATCGCAGACCGCATTCTGGGCATGGGTGACATCGTTTCGCTCGTGGAAAAGGCTGCGGAGACCATCGACGCGGAAAAAGCCGCGGCGATGGCGAAGAAGATGCAGTCGGGCAAGTTCGACCTGAACGACCTCGCCGACCAGCTTGGCCAGATGCAGAAGATGGGCGGCATGGGCGGCATCATGGGCATGATGCCCGGCATGGGCAAGATGAAGGACCAGATGGCCGCCGCCGGTCTCGACGACAGGATGTTCGGCCGCCAGCTCGCCATCATCTCCTCGATGACGAAGGCCGAGCGCGCCAATCCCGACATCCTCAAGCACAGCCGCAAGAAGCGCATCGCCGCCGGCTCCGGCACCGATGCAGCCGAGATCAACAAGCTGCTCAAGATGCATCGCGGCATGGCCGACATGATGAAAGCCATGGGCGGCAAGGGCAAGGGCGGCGGCATGATGCGCGGCCTCATGGGCGGTCTCGCCTCCAAGATGGGCATGGGCGGCCTCGGCGGCATGATGGGCGGGATGCCCGACCTGTCCAGCATGGACCCCAAGCAGCTCGAAGCATTGAAGAAGCAGGCGGAAGCCGCCGGCCTCGGTAAAGGTCTTCCCGGCGGCCTTCCGGGCGGCTTGCCCGGCGGTCTGCCGGGTCTGGGCGGCGGCGGGCTTCCGGGCCTTCCCGGTGGCATGAAGCTGCCCGGCCTCGGCGCTCCGGGCAAGAAGAAGTGAGGGGACGATGAGCGAAGACAAGAACATCGATGAAGCGCGCCGGCTGCTTGCCGGCTACCGTTCCTCGATCGACAATATCGATGCTGCCCTCATCCATATGCTGGCTGAGCGCTTTCGCTGCACGCAGGCGGTGGGCGTTCTCAAGGCAACGCATGGCCTTCCGCCAGCCGATCCGGCGCGCGAGGCCCAGCAGATCGAGCGTTTGCGGCGGCTCGCCAACGACGCCCATCTCGACCCCGACTTTGCGGAGAAGTTCCTGAACTTCGTCATCCGCGAGGTCATCCGCCATCACGAGCATATCGCCGCCAACGGTGGCACCTCCCAACCCGGCTGATTTCCGGCCGGTTCATACATAAAGATCAAGACATCAGAGCTTTAGGAGAAAGAAAATGGCACTGAAGATCCGACTGGCCCGCGCGGGCTCCAAGAAGCGTCCTTACTACCACATCGTCATCGCCGACGTGCGCAGCCCGCGCGACGGCCGCTTCATCGAGACGGTGGGCGCCTGGAACCCGATGCTTCCGAAGGACGGCGACCGCGTGAAGGTCGATGCCGACCGCGTGAAGCATTGGCTCGACAACGGCGCCCTGCCGACCGACCGCGTGGCCCGCTTCCTCGATCAGGCCGGCATCGCCAAGCGCGACGCCCGCTCGAACCCGACCAAGGGCCTGCCCGGCAAGAAGGCACAGGAGCGCGAGGCTCTGGTCAAGAAGGCTCAGGAAGAGGCTGCCGCCGCTCTTGCCGCTGCATCGGCTCCGGCCGAAGCCGGCGCCGAGTAAGTCACAGCTTACGCTTCGGACAAAAAAGGCCGCGCCGGTTCACGGCGCGGCCTTTTTTTCATGGTTCCGGTGCAGCTGCTGACGATCAGTAGCCGTTGTTGTAACGACGACCATAATAACGGTCGTCATAGCGATTGCGGCTGTAGCGATCGTCATAGCGATAGCGGTTGTCGTAGCGGCCGGAATTATAGCGGTCGTCATAGCCGCGCGGGCATTGCGCGGTGTAGACACGGCCATATCCGTCGCGATAGCGGCAGCGGTTCGGCTCATTGGCGGAACCGATCAGCGCGCCGGCTACAGCGCCGATTGCGCCACCCACCAGCGCGCCCTCGGCGCGGTTATGCCGGGAGGCAACGGCCGAGCCGATCGCCGCGCCGCTCAGGCCGCCGATGGTCGCGCCCTGCTCGGTCTGGGAACATGCGGCAAGCGGCACGAGCAGCGCCATAAGCACGATAATCTTTTTCATTGTCTCAACCTTTCGCGGACAATCACGTCTCTTACCACTTCCCATAACGACCGGCGGCGGGATTCGATCCGGGATGATGAGGTGATTCATGGCAGCCGGCCGATGAATGGTGGCTGAATGCGATCTGACGGATGCGATTCTGCCCTTCACAGGCCCTCGAAAGGTTGACAGAGCCAAGTGTCGTCGTTTATGAGCCTGTCACAACTTCGGCGCGCTTCTGGCGCGCTTTTCAGTTACGCCCGCAAAGGGCCAAATTGACGGGCAAGACAATGAAGATCAAGAACTCGCTCAAGGCGCTGAAGGCACGTCATCGCGACAACCGCCTGGTTCGCCGCAAGGGCCGCATCTACATCATCAACAAGACCGATCCGCGCTACAAGGCCCGTCAGGGCTGAGCATGGACGTATCCCGGCGGGCATGATCGTGCCTGTCCGGTTTCGCCGCTCACGCGAATTTCAGTTTGACGAAGCGCATGAAGGGGATAGGCTTCCTTTCATGCGCTTCGTCGTTCTGCCCGCAATAATCTTTCTGTCGGCCGCAGCCCCGGGCCTTGTGGCGGCCGAGGATTTTCCTCATCCGGCTTCCGCCGATCAGGTGGTTGAGACCAGCGCGCAGAAGCTGGACAGGCTGCTTGGTGAGCTGAAGCGCGAGGGCAATCCGAAAGCGGCCGATCGCATCGCCCGCCGCATCCAGCAGGAGTGGTCGCAGTCGGGCAGCGCCTCCGTCGATCTGATGATGCAATGGGCGCAGAAGGCGGCGGCCTCCCGCAAATATGATGTCGCGCTCGACTTCCTGGATCTGGTGGTGACCTTGCAGCCCGACTATGCCGAGGGCTGGAACCGCCGCGCCACCGTCCATTATGCGATGAAGAGCTACGCCAAATCCATGGCCGACATAAACCGGGCTCTGGCGCTGGAGCCACGCCACTACGGGGCGATTTCCGGCCTCGCGCGCATCATGACGGATACCGAACGCAAGGAGGCTGCCGTGGACGCCTGGCAGCGCGTGCTCGACATCTATCCGGCCCTGCGCTCGGCGCAGGAGCGCCTGTCCACGCTTTCCGAGGAACTTGCAGGCCGCAGCGCCTAGAGCATTTTGCAGTCAGACGGAAACATCTGGCGTCGCATAAATGCAGCTTAAACAAAGAGATAGAGCATTTCTGCGATTCGGAGAAAAGCAGAAATGCTCGAAGAGAGACAGGCAGGCCTTTGACGAGGCTTCGTGCCGGGCGCGTGCCTTGCAGGCGCCCGGCTGAAGCAAGGACCGAAACGCGGTGGCTTATTTGTCGGAGCCAGCCGGTCCCGAAGTTTCGCCTATGCTGGCGATCCGCAGCATGTTTGTGGCGCCCGAGGTGCCGAGCGGCA
>WPCJ01143851.1_pt1 | contig 10901 bp, 10 predicted proteins | sample 5399831 | NCBI WGS metagenome assembly WPCJ01 (sample SAMN12869470, study PRJNA574797) | sludge metagenome | isolation source: wastewater treatment of pH10 | place: China:Beijing | collected 2019-05-20 | reverse complement strand
CGACCGGCTATGACCACAAACAGATGGGCATCACCGCCCGCGGCGCTTGGCGCTCGGTGATCAGGCACTTCAGCGAGATCGATATCGATCCGGGACGCGACGAGATAACTGCTGTCGGTATTGGTGACATGAGCGGCGACGTCTTCGGCAACGGCATGCTGTGCAGCCGGGTGATCAAGCTGGTGGCTGCCTTCGACCATCGGCACGTCTTCATCGACCCGAACCCAGACCCGGAGACCGCCTACCTCGAGCGCGAACGGCTGTTCGAGTTGCCGACCTCGTCCTGGGTGGACTATTCGAGCGAGCTGGTCAGCGCCGGCGGCGGGGTCTTCCCCCGGTCAGCCAAGTCGATCCAGGTTTCACCGCAGATGCGCGAGTTGCTGCCAGCCCTCGGCGAAGCCGAGGCCGTCAGCCCGACCGAGCTCATCCGGGCGATCCTGCAGGCGCCCGTCGACCTGTTGTGGAACGGCGGCATCGGGACTTACGTGAAGGCGTCCAGCGAGTCGAATGGCGAGGTTGGCGACCCGGCCAACGACGCCGTGCGTGTTGACGGCGCGCAGCTACGGTGCACCGTGGTGGGCGAGGGTGGCAACCTCGGCCTCAGCCAGCTCGGCCGCATTGAGGTCGCCCAACACGGCGTCCGGATCAACACTGACGCGATCGACAACTCAGGTGGGGTGGCGTCGTCCGACTACGAGGTGAACATAAAGATCCTGCTCAACCAGGTGGTCGAGCGCGGCGAGATGACGATGCAGCAGCGCAACGAACTGTTGCGCTCGATGACCGACGAGGTCGCCGATCGGGTGTTGCGCATCAACTACGAGCAGAACGTGCTGTTGGGTAATGCCCGCTACCTCAGCGAGGCGATGCTTCCTTCCCAGGAACGCCTGATGCAGGCGCTGGAGGCACGCGGTTGCCTCGATCGGGAACTGGAGGGACTGCCCGATGCTGAGGGTCTGCGTCGCCGGGAACGGGACGGACGTGGTCTGACCTCACCCGAGTTCGCGGTGCTGGTCGCCTACGCCAAGATTGCCCTGACCGAGGACATCCTTGCCAGCGAACTGCCGGACGACCCCTGGTTCGAGGGTGTGTTGGTCGACTACTTCCCGGCCGCCTTGGCGAGCATGGCGGACGCGATCAAGCGTCATCCGCTGCGCCGGCAGATCATCGCCACGCAGCTGGCCAACCGGGTCGTCAACCGCGGCGGCATCACGTTCGTCAACCGGGCGATGGAGGAGACCGGGGCTGCAACCGTGGACATTGTGCGTGCCTTTACCGTGTGGAGCGAGCTGCTCGGGATGCGTTCCTACCTGGCCGAGGTTGAGGCGTTGGATGGCACCGTGAAGACCGGCGTGCAGTCCGACCTGTACCTGTCCTTCCGTCGCCTGACCGATCGCGGAGTGCGGAACCTGCTCGGCCGGGTGCAACCGCTGGCCGACGTCCAGACCGAGATCACCAGGTACGTCGAGCCGGTGGAGGACGTCCTGGGCGCGCTCGATCGAGTGCTCGCCCCGGAGGGACTGTCGCGGTACGCAGCAAGAGCTGACGCACTGGTCACCGACGGAGTTCCTCGCGAGCTCGCCCGACGGGCAGCCGGACTGCTCTACAGCACCGACACGATCGGGATCGTCGACCTGGCGCGCGGCGAGGAACTCGCCGCCGAGCAGGTCGCCGAGATGTACTTCCGGCTTGCTGAGGAGTTGCACCTAGAGGAGGTCCAGGCGCTGTTGGCCGAGGCACCTCGTGACGGACGCTGGGATTCGGCCGCCAAGTCGTCGCTACGTCAGGACCTCTACCGACTGACCGGTGCGCTGACCGCTCAAGTCCTGCAGGCAGAGGGCGGGCACGTCGACGCCCAGGTCGGGAACTGGTCGGCAGCCCACTCCGAACGGCTTGGCGGCTTCAAGTCGCTGGTTCAGCAGCTGCACGACGAAGAGTCGCTCGGGCTTGGTCAGGTCTGGGTGCTGGTCCGTGACGTACAACGTCTGGTGACTGCCACGTAAACGAACAAGGACGGGGGTTGGCGAACGTGGGTCGCCACCCCCGTTTCGTCCTGCCCAGGCGGATGACGGCGTTCGGGTCGGCGTAGTGGGCCAGGAACTGCAGGGCGGCCTTGCCGTAGTCGGTGCCGAGGACGTCGTACCAGGCGGGGCCCAACAACTCGAGTTGGGCATCCAAGCGGTGGAAGATCGCCGAGCGGCGTTTCGCGATCGAGGAGCGTTGCTTCACGATCCGGCGTAGCGGATCAGCCGGCCCGTCACCGACGTGCTCGCGGAGGCCTTCGGGGTGCAGCAGGGGCAGTCGGGCCAGGATCGCCGAGTCGAGCCGGTCGTTCTTGGTGTGTTTGGAGTAGTAGGTGCGCAGGTCCGCCGACTGGGTCGTGGCACGAGCACGACGCGGGCACCCCGCCGCCTGAACCAGGCAGCGACCGGGATCCACGCGTTCCGGGTCGGTTCCATCACCACCGTCAACTCGGCCGGGTCACAGGCCAGATCCCGCCACAGCTCTCCAGGTCGGCGGGCCGGGTGAAGAAGCTCCGACCCCGCCACAACAGGGTGCCGTCCGGGCCCGCCAAGGACGCCACGTGCGCCGCCCGACAGGCCAAATCGATCCCCAAGGTAATCCCCACGCCACGCTCCATTCGAAATCGACTAGAAGTCCACGTTGGGTCCGCTTCGAATCGGAGCCGGCAAGGCCTAGCCATTCTCTAAGCCCGAATCCACCGTTTGACGTCTGACAGCGTTTGTGCTTGCGGTCGAGGGGTTGGGGTGAGCGTTTGCTCGGTCCGGGACGCGTCAGGTCGCCCGGTCTTTCCGGGTTTTCCACTGGGTTCCTAGCCTCAATACCGTTAAGTTGGCCTTGATCTTTCATTGGGTTGGCTCGGGTCGTTTTCGGGGCTGGGATTTCCGGCTCGTGGGGTAATTGTGGCGGGTGGGTGTGACACGGTGCCGCGTGGCGACGCGGTGGCGGGCTGTCCAGGCCTGCAGGGTCCTTCAGGTGGTGGTCGACGGGGATGGCCGGCGGTTAGCCGGCCGGGGCCGGTAGGCCCCGCAGCTTGCCGATGGCGTCTTCGACGAGCCCGGACCAGTGGTGGCGGGCCGAGACGTGGATCAGGGTCCGGCGGGATCTGCGTACCAGGGTGGCGGGGATCGTGAACAGTCGGTAGCGCAGTCGTTCTGGTTCCCAGCGTCTGGCCTGGTGGTCGGGGTGGGCGAGCAGTCCCATCCAGGCGGTGATCTCCTGGGCCAGGGCGACGAATTGGCACCAGATCCGGTTCTGGTCGAACCCGTGCAACGGCAGATTCGCCAGGCCCGTGTCCCTCGCGTTGTTTGCGGATCCTGTCCTCACAACGGGCCCGGCCCCGATGCCGCACTTCCAGGTCGGCCAACTGGCCGCGGGTGGTGTTGGTCACGAACCCGGTCAACCGATAGCCGTCAACATCGTCGAAGCGCAACTGTGCGCCGGGACGGGGCCGCTCGCGGCGAACAATGATCCGCATGTTGTCGACGGCTCCGAGGACCTCACCACCGCGCTGCGGCTGGTGCGGGGACGTCCATTCGACCAGCTGCGGCCCAATGGCTGGGCATGGCTCGTCGACACGGGCGAGCAACACCACATGGCAGCCGCGGTCGCGGACGTCGCCCACACCGTCGCCACCCATCACCTCCAGACCCATCAACTCCACAAGGCGCGGCATGTCACCGAAGCCGCACTCCTCGCCGTCCCCGACGACTACAACCTCCAGGCCGACCTCCTGGAAATCACGATGGCGGAAGGCCACCCCGAAATCGCCCTCCGGATGTATCAGGAAATGTGCAACCAACCCGACGAAGACGGCATACCAGCCGAAGTCGGAGCCCGCATAGATCAGGTACTGGCCAAGCTGGACTGGAAACGCGCAGCCCGCGCCTCATAGCTACAGTCCTCGTCACGTTGCTAAACATCGCTCGTACCCCACAGGGAGAGGGGAGAGGCGGTCCACCACCGACACCGACAGCTACACAGCGATGCGGGACTGAAGCCGACAGTGGCCCGACCGGATGTGGGCGGTCGAGGGCTCCGAGGGCATCAGCAGACACATCGCGCAACGGCTGATCGCCGACGGTGAACCCGTGGTGGACGCCCCGCAAAAACTGACGGCGCGGCTCAGGTTCTACGCCACCGGGCAGGGCCGCAAGACCGACGACCCAGACGCCGCCCCATCACCTTGGTGGGGTCCCTGTCTTGCAGCGAGGGTTGGACGTTGAACACCCACATCACCGCTATCGGGACCGCGTCCGCATCATTCACCACGCGGCGAGCATCTAAACATCCTAGTCAAACGCTCCCTCACACGACTTTGACGCACCCCGCCGCCGTGAGCGGCTCACCCCCCGAAGACCTCGGCATCCCCAACCACGGGCGCCGCCGCGCGAAGGCCTGCGCCGCGAGGGGGCCCACGGAATTTGACCATTTGTGGATTGTCCCGACTCTAGGAGGGGCAGACGAATGGCATATCTGGTCAAATGAGTGATGGGCGCGGCGGGATCTCATCACAAAATGCAAGTTTCACCTCACCTTCTGGCCCTTGGCTGCCCTCAATTCTCTAGAAGGTTCACATAGAATCAACATTGCAAAAGCTCCAGACGTGTCGCGGCGATGCGGGACGTAGGCGCACAGGATACGAACTCAATAAGGAGAGGAACATGGCAGTCGTAATCGTTCATGAGCAGGCGAAGCAATTTCATTTGACGAACGGATCCATCAGCTACATTCTTCAGGCGGATGACCAAGGCAAACTGATGAACCTCTATTACGGTTCTGCGGTACCAGATCGTGATGACTTCAGCTATCTCGTTGAATATCAGCACCGTTCAACCGCAACGTGCCGCAAAGAGGGTGACCTGCTTTACTCATTGGAACACTTAAGACTGGAATATCCAGAATACGGCACCGGTGACTATCGTCGACCCGCGATCATCGTGACCCAACCCAATGGTTCCAAGATCACGGATCTACAATATTCCTCGTATGTCATCAATCAGGGGAAACCACGCTTCGCTGATCTACCTTCAACCTATTCCAATGGTGATGATGACGCCACAACACTTGACATCACATTGAAAGACCGGCTGCTTGGTTTGACTGTGGTATTGCATTACACAATATTTCGCGATTCTCCCATCATTGCTCGGAGCGCGACAATAATGAATCAGGGCACGCAACAGCTCGTGTTGGACAGAGCCATGAGTCTCAGCGTCGATCTGCCCGATTGCCGGTATGACATGACAGATTTCGTAGGCGCATGGGCAAGAGAGCGACATCCGCAGAAGCACAGGCTACATATCGGTATCCAAGCGATCGAATCACTGAGAGGCGCAAGTGGTCATTTTGCAAATCCTACCGCGTTGTTCTCGCGGCCCTGTACCGATGAGGTAGCGGGGGAGGCTATCGGTTTAGCTCTTGAGTATTCGGGCGATTTTGACCTACATGCCGAGGTGGATTCCTTTGATGTGACTAGACTCCAGGTCGGCATCAACGATTTCAATTTCTCCTGGCAGCTTGGCCCTGAAGAATCCTTCCAGACGCCTGAAGCCCTGATCGGATACACAACCGAAGGCTTCAATGGTCTCAGCCATGGATTCCACAATGTGGTGAGGAACAACATCATCCGAGGCCCTTGGAAGAACAGAGAACGTCCGATTCTCATCAACAATTGGGAAGCCACGTACTTCGATTTCGATGAGGACAAGCTGGTCGCCATCGCACAGCGTGCGCACGATGTAGGTGTTGAACTCTTCGTGCTTGACGATGGCTGGTTCGGTGCGCGCAACAATGACAAGGCAGGACTGGGAGATTGGACACCAAACGCTGACAGACTCCCCAACGGTTTGACAACTCTGGCACGCCGCATCAACGATCTCGGTATGCAGTTCGGACTTTGGTTCGAGCCTGAGATGGTTAACAAGGATTCCGATCTCTTCCGTGCACACCCTGAATGGGCTTTGCGCACACCAGGCAGGGCGATGTCTCAAGGACGTAATCAATATGTTCTAAACTTCGCGGACAACGAAGTTGTGGATAACATCTACGGACAGATGTATTCCCTGCTTTCCTCAGCCAACATCGCCTATATCAAGTGGGATATGAACCGTTATATTTCCGAAGGATATGACATTACGCGGGATGCTGCACATCAAGGCGAACTCTTTCACCGCTATATTCTAGGAGTTTACGGCCTCATGGAACGCCTGTTGCAGGCTTTCCCCGATCTGCTGATTGAATCCTGCGCATCTGGCGGCGGACGGTTCGACATGGGTATGCTGTACTACTCTCCGCAGATCTGGTGCAGCGATGATACCGATGCAGTAGAGCGTCTGAACATTCAGTACGGCACCAGCGTATTCTACCCCCTTGTGAGCATGGGTTCTCACGTGTCAATCACCCCGAATCACCAGACGGGGAGGGTGACGCCTTTGCATACACGTTCGAACGTCGCCATGTTCGGTACCTTCGGATACGAACTCGATCTTGGCAAACTGTCGGAGGAAGAGGTTCGTGAGGTGCGCCGCGAGGTCGATCTCTTCCAAGAATACCGGAGCATCATTCACCGTGGAGACTTCTACCGACTGATGGCACCGTATAACAATCGCAAGGCGGCATGGATGGTGGTTGCCTCTGATCGTAGGCGTGCGCTGGTGGGTGATTACAAGATTCTATTGAAGCCGAATTCGCCCTATACGAGGATACAGCTGCGTGGTCTCGATCCTAAAACGGTATACAGCGTCAAATGCACCGGTCCATCAACCATCAGCGGAAAGCAGTTCAGTGGAGCTGAACTGATGGGAATCGGGTTGGTTGATACCGATGCTTCGAGCGGTGAGATGGGAGGAGTCAACCCCTTGGGCGTTACCGAGGATTTCGATTCCAAGCTGTTCATTCTGGAGGCCGTGAATGAGACTTCCGCCGAATAATCCGAGCTAACATGGCCGAGAAGTACTGAAGCGTCTTCAAGATGCCACTGTGTTTTACCCAAGTTTCACTATGCAAACGGAGAAATGAGAAATGGAAGACAAATCCAATAGTCTAGTGGTCAAGGCGGCGGTGCTCTGCATATCGCTGCTTCTGACCAGTGCTCCTGCCATCAACGGGGCACTGCCCTTGATGCGGGCCGCTCTGAATGTCAGCAACACTCAAAACGAATTGCTGTCCACTGTGCCGAGCTTAATGGTGATTATCTTCATCTTCCTATCGAGCTCGATTGAGCGCGTATTGGGCGCGAAGAAGACCATCTGTCTTGGCTTGCTCCTCGCCGGAGTTGGTGGTGTGATCCCTATGTTCACCTCCTCGTATCCGATTATTTTCACCAGCCGCCTTATTCTTGGAGCCGGACTTGGTGTGTATAACTCCCTTGCCGTCAGCCTGATTAACGCCCTCTATTCCGGTCATACGCGCGCAACGATGCTGGGCTTCAGAAATTCGATGGAGAGCATCGGGCAGTCAGTACTCACGTTCGTAGCCGGACTGCTTCTCACATTCGGATGGCATTGGACTTTCGCCATCTACTTCTTCGCATTCCCCCTGATGATCTTCTTCTGGTTCACTGTTCCTGAAACCAACACCCGTCCACGGGATGATTCTACAAAGGGTACGGAGTCGACTAAAGAAAGGATGAACCCCTTCGTATATGTCCTTATGGGTTTTGCCATCCTCCTTGTGTTGAATTCTTTGGCCATGAGTGTGCGCTTCCCATCCATTGCCGCGAGCATGCGAGGAGACGACTTCAATGCGAGTTTTCTGCTGTCGCTAATGCCCATTCTCGGTATCGTCGCAGGATTCGTGTTCGGTATGATGAACAAACTCCTGGGCAAGAAACTGCTATATCTGGGTATCGCAATCTTCGCGCTTTCCGATCTGCTTATGGGGTTGGCGGCAAATAACTTCCCTCTCGCGCTGGCCAGCCTGATGCTCTCAGGCATTCCTGGATCATGGGTGTTCCCGTATATCTTTAACACCTTGGGTGACATCACAAGTCCTCGTACCAGTACGTTTGCCACATCGCTGATCTTCGTCGGGTGCAACATCGGCAATTTTGCGGCGCCACTCTTCATGAGCGCTGTGGCAGCCGTGACGGGATCGGATTCGCTGACGACTCCGTTCTTGGTGTTGTCCGGAATTTTCGTGATCGTCTTCTTCGGTGTACTGCTCAGCGATCTGCTAGGACACAAGAAGCCACAGGTGCCGGCAGTACACTGATTGATTCGCTCATCGGATGACTGTTTCGCCCGCGTCGAGCCGATGTCGGCCTAACGCGGGCGAACAGTATGGAAAGAAGGCACAATAGGCAACAAGCATTCGAAGGCCCGAGCTTCGGGTGGGTTGAGGTCGGATTTGTGGTTTGGCTATTGTGTTTGGGTGGCATTTAGGGGTTTGTGGGTGTAGTGATGGTTGTGGTTTTGGCGGTGTGGGCAGGTTGCGTTTCCAGGCGGAGTTCGGTCAGGGTGGCCCCCCGGCTACCCGGCGGGCCCGTCGGCTGGGTCGTTGGAGGGCAGCGAGGGGGGGGTGGTGTTCGTGTTCGGGTTCGCCACTTACAGCTCACGTTGTGGACGCGGCGCGACTACGCCGCCGGTGGGGTGGCGGGGCTTGTGCGGGCCCGGACGAGACCGAAGGGCCCGATCAAGCTGACCGGGGCGCTGCAGGGCCGGATCGTGGAGTTGGACACTGCGGGTGGGACACTGGCCAGCATCGCGGCGCAGACCGGGGTGTCCACCGCCACGGTCCGGGTTGCGCTGGGTCGGGTCTGGCACGCCACCGAACCGGCCGGGGAACCCGATGGGGCCGCTACCGTTGTTGACGAGGGCGAAGCCGTGAGCGTTGGTGACGCAGGCCGGGGTGGGCTGGTCGTGTTGGCCCAGCCGGCACCGCGGACAGCGGAACGGGTCGCCGCTCGGTTCGGGGAGTTGGTGGAGGCGCCGGTGGTGATCACCCAAGGCGCGCAACTGCCCCAGGTCGGGGTGTTGCTGGGGTTGCCCGCGTTGGAGGCCACCGGCCTGCTCCAGGTTGCCGAGGGTGTGTACGGGCCGATGCGGAACGGGTTCTGTGGGTTACGGGTGACGCTGCTGATGGGGGTGTTCCTGGCGTTGCTGCGCGAGCGCCGCGCCGAGGGCGCGACCCAACTGCCGCCCACCGATCTTCACAAGGCAACTCGGGCTCTCTTCGAGTCAGGTCTAAAGAATCTCAACCCATTTCCGGCTCTTCAATGCCGCACACACCAAAGTATGAAGAGCCACGACAACCCACATCCACCGCTTAATGTTGGAACAACGCTCTTAGAAAATCGATGTCTATCTCCAGGTCATTGTTAGTGGTCGCGCGCAGCTGTCGGTATCGCAGGGGGCTTGTGTCCTGTGACGTCTTGAAGTTCCTTGAAAAAACCTCTGCACTTCCATACCCGCAACGTTTGGCTATCTCCGCTACGCTCATATCGGTCATGCTCAGCAGATCGCTAGCTTTACCGATCCGAATATGGTCAATGTATTCTTTCATGGTCATGTCGTTTGCGGCATGGAATTCCCTCGAAAGATAGCTCCTGTCCACGTGCAGATATTCGGCAACTCCTGCGGCAGTGATGCCGTCACCATAATGCTCATCGATATATCGCATGGCCTTGACGATCATTTCACTCAAGGGGCGTATCGAACTGCTGGAGTCCAGGGGCACACGATTATTAGCGAGCCTGAAGAGTACTTCAAAGGTGATCGCATTCAATTTGAGTTCGCTTTTCACAGATCCGTCGGTATAGGAAAAGCATTCCGTGAGCAAACTCAAGAAGGGTAACGCTGAAGTCACTCTAAAAGCGTGTTTACTAGGAGTGTAACCGATGGCGGAAAGATACTCAGCAGGATCACTCGCGGTGAATCCCAGCCAACAGTATGTCCATGGATTTCCTGCGGAAGACCTGTACTCTGCGGAATCATCCGGCTGAATGACGAAGCAGTCATTCTTTTCCAGAAAGTAAACCGTGTCGTCTACCCGCAACATTCCTGTGCCGTTGAGGACGATATGGATGATGTATGCATTGCGCAATGCAGGTCCAAATGAATGATTCGGCTTGGTCTGAGATACACCGCAAAAGGCGAAAGCAACGCCGCTTTGTTTACGCGCAGTACGCAGAATATAATAGAGCGATTTTTCCATAAGTATGCCCTTCGAATGCCTGTTGTCTATCGTACCTTCTTTCTATACTGTTCGCCCGCGTTAGGCCGACATTGGCTCGACGCGGGCGAACAGTCATCCGATGAGCGAATCAATCAGTGTCCTGCCAGCACCTGTGGCTTCTTGTGTCCTAGCAGATCGCTGAGCCGTACACCGAAGAAGATGATCACGACCTGAGTCCTGAGTTTCAGGTGTGATCGACCCTCAGTCGTGGTGTGGCTGTGTGGGGATGGCCGGAAGCGCCGGTGAAGGTGCCCATGTTCTCCGGTGACCTGCCCCGGCAGGACCAGCCGCTAACCAAGGCACTCGATGACGCGGCGGCCGCGAGGCTGCTGCGTGCCGCCCGGGACGACGAACGGCTTCTGGCGCGGGTCACCGTGGAAATGCTGCTACGCACCGGGCTACGGATCAGCGAGGGGGTGATGCTCCTATTCCGTGTCAAGCGGCGTTGAGCCAGGCGCGGTAGCGGGTGGCGAGTTCGTTGTTGGGTCGTCGTCCGAGTTCGAGTTCACCGACGCGTGCGGGCCAGACCCCGAGGTGGTGGGCGGCGGCCGTGAGGGTCAGGTTCTTGGCTCTGCGGGCGGGTCGGAGGTCGCTGTAGTCGGGGACGGCGCAGTGTCCGGCCAATGCCTGGAAGACCTCGAGGGCGACGGCGCGCTGGAGGGCACGGAAGACTGCGTTGGTGGTCCAGCCCTTGGCAAGGTGAG
>WPCJ01383399.1_pt1 | contig 10906 bp, 6 predicted proteins | sample 5399831 | NCBI WGS metagenome assembly WPCJ01 (sample SAMN12869470, study PRJNA574797) | sludge metagenome | isolation source: wastewater treatment of pH10 | place: China:Beijing | collected 2019-05-20 | reverse complement strand
CCAGCTTGAGCGGCGCGGTGACGAGCTTGCCGCCGGCTTCGCGCGCGGCGGCGATGTCGATCAGCGGTGCCTCTTCGGCGTATTCGGCCTTGGCTAGCGCCGCGGCATGGCGCGCCTGCTCGCGCGTTTCAGCCACGACCGCGAAGAGCGGCTGGCCGTGGAACAGGACGCTCTCCGTCGCGAAGACCGGCTCGTCATGCAGATGCGTCGAGGAGATGTCGTTGGCGCCGGGGATGTCCGCGGCTGTCAGCACGGCAGCGACACCCGGCGCGGCACGGACTGCGGCGAGATCGAGGGAGAGTAGCCGGCCATGAGCGATTGTGCTCGTGCCGAGATAGGCGTGAAGCAATCCCTCGGGCGCGGCGATGTCGTCGATGTAGAGCGCTTCGCCCGCGACATGCTTGGGCGCGGAATCGTGGATGCGCGAGCTGCCGACCGGGCCGCTTTCCAGTCCGATATCGAGCCTGCGACGCGCGTCAGCCATTGGCGGTCTCCGCCAGCAGGCCGGCGACCCGGGTTTGCGGCTGTGTCTGCGTGGTCTCGATCAGGAAGCGGCGCAGCAGGTTTCCGGCGATCCTGAGACGATAATGCGCCGAGGCGCGCATGTCGTCGAGCGGCGAGAAGTCCTGCGGGAGGGCTGCGATGGCCGCCGCGACCGCAGCTTCGTTCCAGTGTTGACCAACCAGGGCCGCTTCGGCCGCTGCCGCGCGCTTCGGGATACCGGCCATGCCGCCATAGGCGAGGCGAGCCTCGCTGATGAGCCCATCCGGGCCGAGCGTCAGCCGGAACGCGCCGCAGACGGCCGAGATGTCCTCGTCGAAGCGCTTGGAGACCTTGGAGGCGTGGAGCAGCGCGCCCTTTGCCAGTTTCGGGACCTGCACGGTCTCGACGAACTCGCCGGGGCGCCGGTCCTGCTTGCGGTATGCGGTGAAGAAGCTTTCGAGCGGGATGGAACGGCTCTCGATCCCTGCCTCGGAGTGTCGTGCCAGCACCAGCGTCGCGTCGAGCGCGATCAGGGCCGGCGGCAGGTCGCCGATCGGCGAGCCGTTGGCGATGTTGCCGCCGATCGTGCCGGCATTGCGCACCTGCTCGCCGCCGAAGCGGCGCATCAATTCATCGAGCTGCGGCGAGAGCGCGGCCAGCGCTTCCCGCACGTCGATGTTGTTCGCCATTGCGCCGAAGCGGAGATGGTCGCCTTCGTCGGTGATGGCGCGCAAAGCCTCGATGCGCCCGAGGTAAATCACGGAATCAAGGCGTCTCATCGCCTTGGTGACCCAGAGCCCGACATCGGTTGCGCCGGCCACCAGCGTCGCCTGCGGATGTGCCGCGACAAGCTCGGCAAGCGCTTCGACAGTCGCGGGTGCATGGAAACGGCCGCTATCGCCCTGCAAGGCCAACGTCTCGGTATCGTCGAGTGTCTCAAGCCGCGCCGCGACCGCCTCGCGCTCCGACAGAAACCTATCCGCCTCTCGCGGTGCAACCTCGTCCATGCGTCGTCCAGCGGCGATGATCGGCTCGTAGCCCGTACAGCGGCAGAGATTTCCGGCCAGTGCATCCTCGATACGGCCGACGTTCGGCTCCGCCTCGTTGAGCCTCAGCGCCAATAGCGACATCACGAAGCCCGGCGTGCAGAAGCCGCATTGCGAGCCGTGGCACTCGACCATAGCCTGCTGCACCGGATGCAGACTGCCGTCGGCGCCCTTTAGATGCTCGACAGTGAGGAGCTGGCAGCCATCCAGCGTCGGCAGGAAGCGGATGCAGGCATTGATCGCCTCGTAGCGCAGCCGGCCGCGATCGAGCCGCCCGACGACGACGGTGCAGGCGCCGCAGTCGCCCTCGGCGCAGCCTTCCTTGCTGCCGGTCATGCGCTGGTCGAGGCGCAGCCAGTCGAGCACGGTGAGTGTCGGATCGCAGCGGTCGATTTCGACCAGCCTGTCGCCGAGCAGGAAGCGCAAGTTGTCACGCATCCTGCCCGCTCCATTCGCAAAGCCAAATCATCCCTCCAGATTAGGCATGATCCGCGCTTGGCCGGAAGCTTCGATTTGGTGCAGATGTGATGTCGAACTGTGCCGGAGTTGCCCGACGTGACCGCACTCACTGCCTTGCGCGCCCTGCGCGGCCGCCTGCTCTGGTTCGTCGATGATCCGCAGATCGCTGGCGAGGCTGCGCATCGCCATGTCGAAGACGGGCTGCTCGTCATCGAGAACGGACTGGTCAAGGCGGCGGGAGAGGCGCGGGAGCTGCTGCGGATGCTGCCGGCCGATGCCGAGATCGTCGACCATCGGCCGCATCTGATCATGCCGGGCTTCATCGACGCCCATATCCATATGCCGCAGACCCAGGTCGTCGCCTCCTATGGCGCGCAACTGATGGAGTGGCTGAATAAATACACCTTCGTCGAGGAACAGAAGCTTAGCCACCAAGGCCATGCCGAGAAGCTCTCGCTCTTCTTCCTCGGCGAATTGCTCGCCAATGGCACGACCACGGCGGCGGTTTATTGCTCGGTCCATCCGCAATCGGTCGAGGCCTTCTTCGCCGAGTCCGAGCGTCGCAACACTCGCATGATCGCCGGCAAGGTGATGATGGACCGCAACGCCCCGAAAGCGCTGACCGATACGGCGGAGAGCAGCTATCGCGATTCGAAGGCTTTGATCGCGCGCTGGCACGGCAAGGGCCGGCAGCTCTATGCGGTCACGCCGCGCTTCGCGATCACCTCGACGCCCGAGCAGCTGGCGGCAGCGGGGCGGCTGGCGACCGAGCATCCCGACTGCCACGTTCAGACTCATATCGACGAGAACCGCGCCGAGATTGCCTTCGCCCGCCAGCTCTATCCCGAAGCGGCCGACTATGCCGACATCTATCGCGGCTACGGCCTCCTCGGTCCGAGGAGCCTGATGGGGCACTGCATTCACATGACCCACAACGAGTGGCAGGCCTTCGCCGAGACAGGCGCGGTCGCGGTGTTCTGCCCGACCTCGAACCTCTTCCTCGGCTCAGGGCTGTTCGATTGGGCCCATGCAAGGCAGCGGGGTGTCAAGGTCGCGGTCGCTACCGATATCGGCGGCGGTACGTCCTATTCGATGCTTCGGACGATGGCGGAGGCCTACAAGGTCCTGCAGCTTCAGGGCCAAAGCCTGCCGGCTTTGGACGCCTTGCATGCGATCACGCGCGGCAACGCCGTCGCACTCGGGCTCGAACACCTGATCGGCAGCTTCGAGCCCGGCCACGAGGCGGATGTCGTGGTGCTCGATACGGCCGCGACGCCGGCGATGGCGCACCGCATGGAGACGGTGCGTGATCTCGCGGAGGAACTCTTCGTGCTCATTACGCTTGGCGACGAGCGCAATGTCGCCGCGACCTATGTGATGGGGGAGCGGGTCGCCACGCTGGCGTAAATTCCGGCGTCATTCCGGGGCGCAGCGAAGCTGCGAGCCCGGAATGACGGGGATGCTTCAGCCCAGAACGCCGCCCTTGCGGGCGTAGTCGATATAGATCTCGCGCAGGCGCAGCGCGGTCGGGCCGGGAGCGCCGTTATGGATCGTGTGGCCGTCGATCGTGGTCACCGGCATGACGAGGCTGGTCGCGGAGGTGATGAAGGCCTCCTCGGCATCGAGCGCCTCTTCCAGCGTGAACTCGCGCTCTTCAAAGCTGAAGCCGGATTCCGCGAGATAGGCCAGCACGGCCTTGCGGGTGATGCCCGGCAGCACCTTGTGCGAGAGCGGGCGCGAGATCAGCGTCTTGCCCTTGACGATCCATGCGGTGGAGGAGGCGCCCTCCGTCACCACGCCGTCCTCTACCAGCCAGGCCTCCTGCGCGCCGCTTTCGAGCGCGAACTGCTTGGCGAGAACGGGGGCGAGCAGGTTGACGCTCTTGATGTCGCGGCGCGCCCAGCGCAGGTCCGGCGTCGAGACGACCTTGATGCCGGTTTTGGCGCCCGGCGCGTTCACGAAGTTGCGGGCCTGGGTGAACATCACCAGCGTCGGCTGGACATCCTTCGGGAAGGGGAAGTCGCGATCGGAGGCACCGCGCGAGACCTGCAGGTAAATGCCGCCCTCGTCGAGATTGTTGCGCCTGATCAGCTCTTCATGGATTGCGACAAGCTCGGCCTTCGACCAGGGCAGGGCCAGGCGAATCTCGCCGCAGGAGCGCTCGAGGCGGGTGAGATGCGCCTCGCAATCGACCAGCTTGCCGCCGATCACCGCCGAAACCTCGTAGATGCCATCGCCAAAGATGAAGCCGCGGTCGAAGACGGAAATCTTGGCCTCTTCCTCGGGAAGATAGGCGCCATTGACGTAGACGATGCGGCTCATCGATGCGGACTCGCTGATTGAAAGGAAAGGCCGGTCCTTCCTAGCGAAGCTTGGCGGCGGTTGCGAGCCTCACAGCGTGGAAACGGCCCGGCGTCTGGTGCAGGGCCGGCGTCGGGTCGACACGTCGGAATTTAACGAAAACGCAGGGTATCCCGGCGGCCGCAGGGAAATCCGCGGTCCCTTCCGGAAGGCGCCCGGGGAAGCTTCCGGAATGGATACCGGATCGGCGCGGCTTCGCCGCTTGTCCGGGATGACCTGAGGAGGAACTTCCCAAAAAGCTACGCCTTCAAACTCAGGAACCGCGTCGGTATCGCGCCGCGCAGATTCTGCTCGAAGCCGGCGAGCTTCGGCGAGACCAGGTTCTTGGTCGAGTAATGCAGCACCGGAAGCCAGGGTTCGTCGCGGATGACGATGCTGTCGGCCTCGCGCAGGATCGCGGCGCGCCGCGCAATATCGAGTTCCTCGGCAGCGAGTTTCATCAGCGCATCGAAACGCGGGTTCCTGTACTGGCCGATGTTGAAGCCGGCATTGTCGCTCTCGAACAGGAACAGGAAGTTCTGCGGGTCGGAATAGTCGCCGACCCAGCCATAGCGGGCGACGTCGAAATCGCCGCCGTCGCGCAGATAGGCGAAATGCGTTCGAAAATCGGTCTCGACGAAGCGGGTCTCGACCCCGATCGCGCGCCATTGCTCGGCGATCGCCTCCGCCGTATGGCGGTTGTTGTCGGTGGTGTTGAAGCGGTATTCGACCTGAAGCGGCATGCTGCCGAAGCCGGCGGAGGCGAGCAGGCGCTTGGCCTCGTCCTCGCGTTCCAGCACCGAGGCATGGCGGAAATCGAGCTCGGCGCGCTCGCCGTAATTGCCGATATGGGGTGGGATCACGCCGTAGGCCGGCAGCATCGTGCCGCCCCAGATCCGGTCGGCGATGAATTCCCGGTCGATCTGGAGTGAGAGCGCCCGCCTGACGCGCTCGTCGTCGAAGGGCGGTTTGGCGCTGTTGACGATCAGGAAATAGGTCGCGAGATAGGGGCCGATCCGGACCTGATCGCCGAGCTTGTCCTTGAGATTCTTAAACTGGTCGGCGGGAATATCCGTGGTCAGGTGCAGTTCGCCGGCTTGGAAGCGCCGTGCCGTCGCCGCGAGGTCTGAAGCCGGATAGAAGATTACGGTATCGATCTTCACATCGGCCGCCGCATGGAAATGCGGGTTGCGGTCGAGCCGGATATGCGAGTTCGGGGCAAGCTCCCTGAGCATATACGGGCCGTTGGTGATCCAGTTCTCCGGTTTTGCCGGCTCCTGCGCTGCCCTGCTCACGCTGGCTGGGTGTACGGGCAGTGCGCTCTGGTGGGTCAGTAACTCCAGGAGATAAGGCGTCGGCTGTTCCAGCGCGATCTCCAGCGTGCCTTCGTCCGGGGCGCTGACGCCGAGAGCCTCCAGCGAGGAGCCGGTGGCTGCCTTGTGGATCGCCTGGGCATTGCGGATCGGGAAGAGCAGGTTGGCGTATTTCGCGCCGGTTTCCGGATTGATGATCCGTCGGAAGGAATAGACGAAGTCCGAGGCCCTGACCGGGTCGCCGTTCGACCATTTCGCGTTACCGCGCAGCTTGAAGCGCCAGGTCTTGCCGTCCGGGCTCATCGTCCAGCTTTCGGCGACGCCGGGCACGACCTCGCCCTTCATGTCGTGGATGACGAGGCCTTCGCGCAGGTCTCGCAGCAGATGAGCTTCCGCAACGGTCGAGGTCTTGTGCGGATCGAGCGTTTCCGGATCGCCGTCATTGCCGCGGTGGAAGACGATCCGGCCCTGGGAGGCCGCGGCGCGGGTCGCAGCCAGGATGGCGGCGAACGCCCAGGGCGCGTGACGGCGCGTGACGTCAAGCATGGCAACCTCCCTCGAATCGGGCGTCGTTGCGAGCGATGCCCGACTTCGGGGGAGTAGACCTTGTCGCGTTGAGTCTGCCAAGCGCGAAAACGGCGACGGGGCCGCGGTTTTCGCGTCTTGATTGTCAGGAGCTGGCTACAGGCTCACTTGCCTGCGGCAGCGGCCGCGCTCTCCTGCGCCTCGACCACGGCGACGGCGGTCATGTTGACCACGCCGCGCGCGGTCACCGAGCCGGTGAGGATATGCGCTGGCTTGGCCGTGCCGATCAGGATCGGCCCGACCGGCAGGGCGTCGGCCATCACCTTGGCGAACTGGTAGGAGATGTTGGCGGCGTCGAGATTCGGGAAGATCAGGACATTCGCCATATCCTTCAGCGTCGAGGAGGGCAGGACGCGCTCGCGGATCAGTGGGACCAGCGCGGTGTCGGCCTCCATCTCGCCGTCGCATTCCAGATGCGGCGCCCGCTCGCGGATCAGCTTCAGCGCCTTGCGCATCTTGAGCGAGGAGGGCGTATCGGCCGCTCCGAAATCGGAATGAGACAAGAGGGCGATCTTCGGGGCGATACCGAAGCGCTGAACATGGCTCGCCGCGAGCACGGTCATATCGGCGATCTCCTCGGCCGTCGGATCGTGCTTCACATGCGTGTCCGACAGGAAGAAGGCGCCCTTGTTGGTGATGATCAGGGTCATCGCCGCGAGGTCGCAGACACCCGGCGCCATGCCGATGATGTCCTTGATGTGCCGCAGGCGCGACATGAACCGGCCTTCGAGGCCCGAGATCATCGCATCGGCCTCGCCGCGTGCGACGGCGAGCGCGGCGATGACCGTGTTATTGGTGCGCACCAGCGCGCGCGCCGCCTCCGGCGTGATGCCGCGCCGGCCGGCGATATCGAGATAGCTCTGGACGTAATCGCGATAGCGCGGGTCGTCCTCGGGATTGACCACCTGGAAATCAACGCCGGGCCTGAGGGTGAGGCCGAAGCGCTGGATACGCGTCTCGATCACGCTTGGGCGGCCGATCAGGATCGGGATGGCAAGCCCTTCCTCCAGCGCGACCTGGGCCGCGCGCAGCACGCGCTCGTCCTCGCCTTCGGCATAGATCACGCGCTTGGGGTCGGCCTTGGCCTTCTGGAACAGCGGCTTCATCAGGAAGCCGGAGCGGAAGACGAAGCGCGAAAGCTGCTCGCGATAGGCTTCGACATCGACCAGCGGCTTGCGGGCGACGCCGGTCACCATCGCGGCCTCGGCGACGGCCGGGGCGATGCGCATGATCAGGCGCGGGTCGAACGGGTTGGGGATCAGCGAGGTTGCGCCGAAGGTCGAGGCCTCGCCGCCATAGGCGCGCGCCGCGATATCGGAGGTCGCCTCACGGGCGAGCGAGGCAATGGCGCGCACGGCGGCGAGCTTCATCGCCTCGTTGATCGTCGTCGCCTGCACGTCGAGCGCGCCGCGGAAGATATAGGGGAAGCACAGAACGTTGTTGACCTGGTTCGGATAATCCGACCGCCCCGTGCAGATCATCGCGTCGGGGCGAACGCTCAGCGCGTCCTCCGGCGTGATTTCGGGATTCGGGTTGGCGAGCGCCAGGATGAGCGGCTTCGGCGCCATCTGCTTGGCCATCTCGGGCTTGAGCACGCCGGCGGCGGACAGCCCGAGGAAGATGTCGGCGCCGCCGATGACGTCGCTGAGGGTCCGGGCGTCGGTCTCCTGCGCATAGACCTCCTTCCAGCGGTCCATCAGCGTGTTGCGGCCCTTGTAGACCACGCCGTCGATATCAGTGACCCAGATGTTCTTGCGCTGCGCGCCGAGCTCGACCAGCAGGCTTGTGCAGGCGAGCGCGGCCGCGCCCGCGCCGGAGACGACGATCTTGACGTCGGCGATCTTCTTGGCTGCGAGATCGAGCCCGTTCAGGACGGCGGCCCCGACGATGATCGCCGTGCCGTGCTGGTCGTCATGAAAGACCGGGATGTTCATCCGGGCCTTGAGCTGCTCCTCGATTTCGAAGCATTCCGGCCCCTTGATGTCCTCGAGATTGATGCCGCCAAAGGTCGGCTCCAGCGCTGCGACGACCTCGACGAATTTCTCGATGTTTTTCTGCTCGACCTCAATGTCGAAGCAGTCGATGCCGGCGAATTTCTTGAAGAGGACCGCCTTGCCCTCCATCACCGGCTTGGAGGCGAGCGGGCCGATGTCGCCGAGGCCGAGCACGGCGGTGCCGTTGGTGATGACGGCGACGAGATTCTGGCGCGAGGTGAGCTCGGCAGCCTCGGAGGGGTCGTCGATGATCGCCTCGCAGGCGGCGGCGACGCCGGGCGAATAGGCGAGAGCGAGGTCGCGCTGATTGCCGAGCGGCTTGGTCGCCTGGATCTCGAGCTTACCGGGACGGGGCTGGCGGTGATAGACGAGCGCGCCCGAGCGCAGATCAGTCGAGAGCGTACTTTTCATGGCGCGATAGTCCCTTCGATCCGAAGGATGCTGGTCGCGCGAAAGGCCCCATGCCGTCAAGCCGTCGATGCCGCCAGCAGTTTCGCCGGGGCGGAAAGGATGAGGCGGGCGCGAACTTGAATCAATCTGGCAAGATGCTGAACCGGCATGCGCGAAGTCGCACGCAAACGCCGGGAAGGATTCGGGAAATCCCAGCGAAGGGAGTCCGGCTTCAATATCTGAGCCCCTATCCCGAGGAGCGTCGCAGGCGCGTCTCGAAGGATGTTCCAGAGGGCAGGAGACAACTGAATCATCCTGAGAAGCCATTCCATGAGGAACCGCTTTTCAGGATGCGGATTCAGGTAAGGTGTCGGCTCTCAGAACGCCTTGAAGGTGATGATCGTATGCGTGTCGGCGATCTCCGGGATCGACTGCACCTTCTGCGCGACGAAATGGCCGATATCGACATCGGCCGCGACGTGGAACTTGGCCAGGATGTCGTAGTTGCCTGCGGTCGAGTAGATCTCGGACGCGATCTCGCGATCAGCCAGTTCGCTGGCGACCTCGTAGGTCTTGCCGAGCTTGCATTTGATCTCGACGAAGAAGGTCTGCATGGCACGCTCCGAAATTCTGTCGGGTCTGGATAGAATCTTCGATGGGCCGAGATCAAGCGCCGGCGAGCGCAGCGATGCGCCGTGTCATCGCATTCTCCGGGTCGGTCAGCCCGGCGATCACCGTGAAATGGTTGGAGCCCGGTATCTCTTCATAGCGTGTCGTCACGCCTTCCAGCCCCCAGACATCGACGAGCCGACGGCTCTGCCGGTGATATTCTTCGCTCTCGGCACCACCGACCACCGCATCCATCGTCAGCCGGGACGGCGCCGGCCAGAATAGCGGGCTTTCGAGTTCTGCGGCGGGGAGGTCGAGATTCAGCGCCTTGTTGATGCTGGTCTCAACGAGGGGCTTCAGGTTGTAGAGCCCGGAGATGCCATAGGCCGCGGGCACGAGCTGGTCCGGGAGACCGGCGTCGACATTCTTCCAGTCGGTGGCGAGCGTGCAGGCGCTGAGATGCCCGCCGGCTGAATGCCCTGTCGCGATCACCGGCAGGTTGAAGCGTCGCCATAGCGCCGCCGCCGCTTGCTGCAGTTCCCAGACGATATGGCCAAGATGCACCTGCGGGCAGAGGTCGTAGCCGACGACCGCGACCGGCAGGCCGAGCCGGTTCAGTCCGCGCGCCATGTGCGAGAAATAGCTGCGATCCAGCGCCTGCCAGTAGCCGCCATGGATGAACATCACCAGCGCATTGCCGCGGATCGCTTCAGGCTTGAACAGGTCATAGGCTTGGCGTTCGCCCTCGCCGTAGGGCACGTCCAGCTCGGCCAGCGCTTCGCTGCGATAGGCGGCGGCATCTGCCTGCCAGCCGGCGATGATGCCGGGATGTTCCGGCACGCGGGCGCGGTTGTTGTACTCGGTCTCGTAGTCCGGCGACATCGGTCTTCCATCGCTGAAGGGCGTGGTTGGCTCGGCCGCACCGTGGCAGCCCGGCGCGCTTCGCGCCAGCGCTTTTGACAGGACCTCGTGTCGGCGCCAAAAGGCGGCAAGCCCTGACGAATGGGCAATGGAGGTCGCCATGGAAAACCCTGTGCTCGCCGAGGTCACGCGCGGCAATGTCGTCGAATCCCGCCACCGCGGCGCGGCGATCGTGGTTGATGCCGACGGCGGCGTGGTTTTCTCGGCGGGGGATGTCGAACGCCCGGTCTTCCCGCGCTCGGCCGTCAAGGCGATCCAGGGCCTGCCGCTGATCGAGAGCGGTGCCGCAGACCGTTACGGCCTGACCGAGGCCGAGATCGCGCTCGCGGTCTCCTCGCATTCCGGAGAACCGCTCCATGCGCAGACATCGTTGTCGATGCTCCGCAAGGCCGGCCGCGATGCTGGCTGCCTTGAGTGCGGTGCGCATTGGCCGTCGAACGAACTCGCCTCGCGAGCGCTGGCGAAGTCGGGCGCCGAGCCGAGCGCTCTCAACAATAACTGCTCCGGCAAGCATGCCGGCTTCGTCTGCCTGTCCTGTAATATGGGCGAGGACACCAGGGGCTATGTGAAGGCCGGCCATCCTGTGCAACAAGCGGTGCGCGGCGCGCTGGAAGCGGTGACCGGTGCCGCCCATAGCGCCGACCGGATGGGCACCGATGGCTGCTCGATCCCGTCCTACGCCGTACCGCTTTCCGCGCTGGCGCTGGGCTTTGCCCGGCTCGGCACCGGCCGTGGCTTGGGGCCGGAGCGGGCGAAGGCGGCTGCG
>WPCJ01030383.1_pt1 | contig 10908 bp, 9 predicted proteins | sample 5399831 | NCBI WGS metagenome assembly WPCJ01 (sample SAMN12869470, study PRJNA574797) | sludge metagenome | isolation source: wastewater treatment of pH10 | place: China:Beijing | collected 2019-05-20 | reverse complement strand
GGACGCGACGCGCGCCGCGGCCGCATCGGCCACCGCGGGCCAGTCATCGCGCTGCACACCCATGAGTCAACTCTAGGAGCGGATCGCCTTCGGGATCGCTGGGCGCGCGGTCTCAGCCGACCGGCGCGACCCCTTCGATCGCGCGCAGGAACCGATCGTTCATCTCCGGATCGCCGACGGTGACGCGGATCCCGTCGAGACCGTAGGCGCGGGCGACCACGCCGCCGTCGCGCAGTGCGGCATCGATCTCGGGCGTGCGCTCGCCGGTGCGCAGCCAGACGAAGTTGCCGAAGGAGTCGAGCGCCCGCCAGCCGGCCTCGCGCAGCGCAGCGATCATGCGCCCGCGTTCGGCGACGATCAGATCGACCCGCTGCTGCAGTTCGGACTCCGCGTCGAGCGAGGCGATCGCGGCGACCTGGGCCAGGTTGCTCACGCCGAAGGGCACGGCCACCCGGCGCAGGTTCTCGGCGACCTGCTCATTGGCGACCGCGTAGCCGATGCGCAGACCGGCGAGCCCGTAGGCCTTCGAGAAGGTGTGCAGCACCGCGACGTTGTCGTGACGCCGGAAGAAGTCGAGCCCCTCAGCGGTCTCGGGGTCGTCGTTGAAGTGCACGTAGGCCTCGTCGATGACGACCAGCACGTCGTTCGGCACGGCCTGCAGGAAGCGCTCGAGCTCGTCGGCGCGCACGGTCGCGCCCGTCGGGTTGTTCGGCGTGCAGACGAAGATCAGCCGGGTGCGCGGCGTGATCGCCGCCGCCATCGCCTCGAAGTCGTGCCGCTCGTCCACGGTCAGCGGCACCGGGACGGGGGTCGCCCCGGCGACCTGCACCATGATCGGGTAGGCCTCGAACGAACGCCAGGCGAAGATCACCTCGTCGCCTTCATCGGCGGAGGCGTTGATGAGCTGCTGGGCCACCTCGACCGAGCCGGCGCCGACCGCGATCTGCTCTGCGCGCACGCCGAGGTGGTCGGCGATGCGCTGCCGCACCGCGGCGGCGCCCATGTCGGGGTAGAGGTGGAAGCCGTCGAGCTGCTGGGCGACGGCTTCGCGCACCGAGTCGAGCGGCGGGTACGGGTTCTCGTTCGATGAGAGCTTGACCGCATCGGGGATCGACTTGCCCTGGATGTAGGCGGGCATGCGCTCGACGACGGCGCGCTGACGGATCGGGCTCATGCGGCGCCCCCGAACTCGCCGGGAGCGACGAGGATCGCGCGCGCGAGCACCGCGTCGCGCATGAGGAAGCCGAGCACCGCGGGGGTGGCCTGGGGGTCGACGTCGATGCGCGGGACGTCGAGCGCGTGCACGACGAACCAGTAGTGGTGCACGCCGGTGCCCTCGGGCGGGCCGGCGCCGATGAACTCGGAGGCGCGCAGCTCGTTCGGCATCGTGATCGCGCCTTCGGGGAGCAGCCCGGCGGCCGGATCGCCGGCTCCGGCTTCGAGCGAGGACACCTCGGCGGGGATGTTCGCGACCGCCCAGTGCCAGAAGCCGGAGCCGGTCGGGGCATCGGGGTCGAAGCAGGTGACGGCATAGCTGCGCGTGCCCTCCGGCGCACCAGACCAGCTGAGCTGCGGCGAGCGGTTCCACCCGCCCGACGGCCCGTCGTAGACCGAGGCCGGCAACGGCTCGCCCTCTCGGATGTCCGCACTCGTCAACTCGAAACTCGGCACCTGCCGCATGCCCGCATAGGGGTCGATGCTGCCGCGGTCCGCACTCGCCATCGCGCGCCTCTTCTCTGCTCATTCCGGGTCTGTCGAGATCAGCCTACGGCCTCCCGCCGACATTTCGACAGGCTCGGCGCAATGCGGTTCGGCGGGCTCGACCCGCTGCATTCGGGCGGGCGCCGCCCGCAGCATTCCGCCGGCGGGGAACGCCCGATCCTCGCTCGATATACTGGTGTGACATCCGCGCTGTGGCGCGCGGCTTCGTACTCTGGAGGTGACGCGTGGCGACACGAGCGACGACAGGCTCCGAGCGAGCTCGATCCACGCTGGCCTACCTGCGCCGCCACATCACGACCGGCGCGTGGCCGGTCGGCAGCCGCATCCCCATCGAGCCCGAGCTGGCCGAGCAGATCGGCGTGGGGCGCAGCACCGTGCGCGAGGCTGTGCGCTCGCTCGCCTCCATCGGCATGCTCGAAACCCTGCCGGGCCGCGGCACCTTCGTGCGCTCGGCCGCGCCGACGAGCACGCTGCTCAACGAGTTCCTCAACGACTTCACGCTCGAGGAGATCCTGAGCTACCGCCGCGCCCTCGAGATCGAGGCGGCGCAGCAGGCATCGCTGCATCGCACCGACGAAGATCTGGCGGCACTGGAGCAGGCCGCGATCGAAGAGAAGGGCTGCACCCGCTGCCCCGTGCTCATGACCGGGAGCGAGGCTTCGGCCTTCGACAGCCGTTTCCATCGCCTCATCTTCGACGCCGCGAAGAACCGGCTGCTCGCCGCGCTCTACGCGGGCACCAACGACCAGTTGCGCACGCCCGCTCACCGAGGCCGGCTCGCGAACGTCGCGACGGCGAGCGAGATGGAGCGCGATCACGCCCGCATCCTCGACGCCATCCGCCGCCGCGACTTCATCGACACCGTGCATGCGATGGCCGACCACGTCGATCACGACGTGGTCATCGTGACCGACCAGCACACTGTCGTACCGGCGCTCGAACGCACGCCCGAGCAGCAGCAGCGCATCGACGTGGCGCGCAAGGCCGACGAGGAGCGCGTCGCGGCGCAGTAGCCGAGCCCGCCTCGCCCGCTGATCCGACGGCCGGAGACGACCTCGGTCGGCGAGCCAATTCAGGGACGAGGATCGGCCGCGCCGAATTCTCGCTGCATGTGAATGCGCAGAGCGTCGCGCACGAAGCGCGCCCCCTCGGCGCCGCCGTAGTTCGCAGCGAAACGCTCGTCCGCGACGTACATCTCGGCGAGGCCGAGCACGTAGCCGACGAGGCCGTCATTCGGCGCGGAACCGCGATGCGCTTCCTCCCAAGCCGGCTGCGGCAGTGGCCGCACGAACTCCGGCGCGGAACCGCGATGCGCTTCCTCCCAAGCCGGAGTTCCTGGGATGCCCCGGAGCCACTCGACATGGCGCCGCGCGAGATCCTGCGCCGCCGGCGAGGCGGGATCCTCGCCCGACTCCGCCGCCTCGATCCAGTCGAGGCCGAGCCGATGCGCGCGCTCGCGCCATTCGGCCTGCCCCTCCTCGCCGAGGCCGCGCCACCAGGCGTCGCTCTTGGCGTAGGCGTCTCGGCCCCAGCGCTGCTCGACCTCGTCGCGATACTGCGTGTGGTCGAAGCCGTCGAAGATGTTCTCGTTCATCAGGATCTTCCTTTCATCGTGTTCTTCTCCCGTGGATGCGAGCGCCGAGATCGTCCGGTCGACCGCGCCGATCTGCGCATCGATGCGATCCCGTTCCTGTCGCAGCAGCTCGAGGTGCTTGCGCAGGATGCCGCTCGCGGCCTCCGCGGCGTCATCACCGGCGCTCGTCTGCGCGTCCTGGGCGGCGAGCACTCCGCCGATCGCGTCGAGCCCGAGCCCGAGCCCGCGAAGCAGCAGCACCCGCTGGAGCCTGAGGAGCGAACGGTCGTCGTAGTAGCGGTACCCGTTGCGGCCGATACGACTCGGGGGCAGCAGACCGACGCTGTCGTAGTGGCGCAGGGTGCGCGAGGTCGTTCCCGCGGCCTTCGCCACCTGTTGGATGGAGTACTCCATACCAACTCCCTCCTGCTCGTGGTGCATGCGACACCTCCACGTTAAGAGTTGACGTTACGTCAATGTCAAGCGCTTGGGCGAGGATCTCGCGGCCTCTGCTTCCGCTCTGCCGAGTCGGGCGGCGCGATGCCTCCGAGCGAGAGCGCGCGATGCGATCCGGCGGCCGGAATGCGATCTAGCATTGAGGAGTGCCCGAGCCCAAGATCCTGCTGTACTACGCCTTCGCGCCCGTCGCCGACCCCGACGCCGTACGACTGTGGCAGCACGAGCTCTGCGAGTCGCTCGGCCTGCGCGGACGCATCATCGTCTCGAGGCACGGCATCAACGGCACGGTCGGAGGCGAGATCGACGCCTGCAAGCGATACCTTCGCCGCACGCGCGAGTACGCGCCGTTCGCCGGTCTCGACGTCAAATGGAGCGATGGCACCGGCTTCATCGCGTCGCAGCCCGAGCTGCTGCACGGCGTCGACCGGAGTGCACCCTGGCGTCGCATCGCCGACTTCCCGAAGCTCAGCGTGAGGGTGCGCGACGAGCTCGTCGCCTTCGGCATTCCCGACGAGACGCGGGTCGACGAGCACGGCGTGGTCGGCGGAGGCGTGCGGCTGAGCCCCGAAGCGGTCAACGAGCTGGTGGCCGAGCGCGGCGAAGAGGTGGTGTTCTTCGACGGCCGCAACGCCTGGGAGGCCGAGATCGGTCGCTTCAAGGATGCGGTCGTGCCCGATGTGCGCACGACGCACGGCTTCATCGAGCAGATCGAAGCGGGCGTCTTCGACCACATCAAGGGCAGACCCATCGTCACCTACTGCACCGGCGGCATCCGCTGCGAGATCCTCTCGGCGGCGATGAGGAACCGCGGCTTCGACGAGGTCTACCAGATCGACGGCGGCATCGTGCGCTACGGAGAGGCCTTCGGCAACGACGGGCTCTGGCAGGGCTCACTCGCAGTCTTCGACGGTCGCGAGGCCGTGGACTTCGCACCCGGCGCCGAGGTGCTCGGACGCTGCGCGGCGTGCGGCGCACCCTCGAACCGCCTGAGCAATTGCGCGAACTCCGCATGTCGCGCACGCTTCGTCGCCTGCGAGCAGCACATCGATGCCGCCTGCGAGTCGCACGGCGCCGGAGCGCTCGGCTCACGCGACGATGAGGTGCACGTGCCGAGCACTCGGCTCGCCCCGCCGAGCTCAGCCCCGCTGCAGTAAACGGTCGAACCGATCCCGAGCGACGGGGTGCTCCTCCTCGGCGGCCAGTTCGCGCGCCAACGTGATCGTGTCGAGCGGCAGGCGGTACTCGCCCCAGTGGAAGCTCAGCAGGTCGACCGCCTGGATGCGCAGGCCGGCATCGTGCGATCGAAGCGCTGCCTCGACCAGCCCGAGCCCTTCGCCCGGAAACCGCTCGAGCAGACGCAGCACCTCCCGCCAGACGTACCAGTGCGCATCCTCGCGCGTCGACGAGCGCGGCACGGAGTCCGGGTTCGCCGCCGGGAGCGAACCCGGTTCGACGAGCGCATCTCGATCGGGAAGGAGCGTCTTACGGGCAAGAGCGAGGTAGGCGTGCAGCCGCCGTTCGTCGATGGAGCGCGACAAGAGGTACCAGGCGAAGCCGTCGTCGACATGCTCGCAGAGATAGGCCCACAGCGCGGGGTAGGGGTCGACGCCGAGGCGCTCGGCCGCGCAGCAGGCGACGGCCCGGACCGTGGCGGGCTCGGGGCGGAGAACCGCGCGCTCGAACACCGGCACCCACTCGACGCGGGCGCGCAGCCGATCGGCGAGCCGGAGCAGCCGATCGCGCGTGTCCCAGGGCCACTCGTGCGGCAGATAGAGGCCGAAGTCGGGATCGAAGTAGTCGAGGATGCGGCAACTCAGGTCCCAGACCCGCGGCTCGGGCACCCGCTGCTCGGCGTGGACGAACCAGTCGAAGAGCAGTTGCGGCGCCTCGGGGTCGGATCTGAGGTCGCCGAACTCGCTGCGCCGGTCGAACCTGGTGGCGAGCAGAGCGGTGGCCTCGAAGAAGCGCTCATCGTCGATCGATTCGCAGGCGAGCATCGATGCGGAGAGCGTGGCTGCATTGGTCATGGCGGCTCCTTCGTTCGGGTGAGAGTTCACATGATCGAAGGCTATGCCGGACCTCTGACATTCTCGGCTCGCGCAGGAGCGCGAGCGCTGGCCCGGTTCCGGAGCCCGTCTCGTAACTGCGCGCCGCGCCGCATGCGCGGCGGCGAAAGCCCTGCGGGCTCGCCTAGCTGCGCCAGGCGAACGCCGTCTGGCCGCTGCCGCTGTTGTAGCGCAGCAGCTTCTCCCAGTCGAGACCGCCGTCATCGCCCGAGAAGTTCATGAGCAGCTCCGTCGAGAAGCGCTGCACGGCGCTCTGGTAGGCCGCGCGGAAGCTCAGCTCGCGTCGGGCGGCGCCGAGGCCCATCGCCCGGATGACTCGCAGGTAGAACTCCGTCTCGCCCGAGATCTCATCCCAGAAGTCCTGTCCGGCGAGTGCGCGCACCTCGCCTTCCCTCGCCCGTTTCTTCCCGTACGAATAGGCGATGACTCCGTCGAACTGCTTCTGCGTCTTGAACAGCCGGCTCCTCGCCGCCCGGAACTCTTCGAGCTGCTTCTTCGAGCTCTGCGAGTTGAACACGGCGGTGCCCGACTTCACCGCGTAGAGGGAGACCCGCTTCTCGGTCTCGATCTCGATGTCGACGCCCGCGGCGCTCGATGCTCTCACCGATACCGATGGATCGTCTCGGTGGGCCTCGGACGCGACCCAGAGGGCGAGGGGCTCGAAGAAGATGTTGCCGAAGAGGGTCTCGTCCGAGCTCGAGATCGAGGCGTCGAGCAGACTGCCGACGATCTCGGTCGGCTCATCGGCGCCGATAGCCCGGTAGAGGAACGGGTTCTTCCGCCGCAGCACCTTGCGCAGCTCGAGCGAGTCGAGCACCTGGACTCGGCGGGTGTGGAACTGGTCGAGCAGACTCGACACCTGGGCGCCGAGCGCCTCGTCTTCGATGGACGCCACCATGTCAGGCCGCCAGCATCGTCCGCACGTCTTGGCGCCCGTGCGTCGAAGTGCCTCGTCGGCGTTTGGTCTCGATCCTTGCATCGCCCGCAGCCACCGAGAGCAGCATCTGCCCGATCGCCCGGCCGAGCGCCACCGGCACGGCGTTGCCGATCTGCCGGTACTTGTCGGAGGTCGTGCCGACGAACTGCCAGCTATCGGGGAAGCCCTGGATGCGGGCGTACTCCCGCACGGAAAGCGGCCTCGGCAGCGTGGGGTGGGCGAGCATGGTCGCCTTCTGCACCGGCGAGGTGAGCAGCGTCGGCGCGGGCTCCGAGAAGCTGATGCGGCGGAAGAAGCCGACCTTGCCGCCGCCCGACTTCCAGGCGCCGCCCATCGCCTCCTCGGCGACCTCCGGAGGCAGGCTGCGCCAGTTGCCCCCCGGGGGGACGAGGTCGAGCACGGCCTGCACCTTCGGGCTGAAGCGCCCCGCCTCCTGCTCGGCCTCGGGCAGGTCGCCGATCACGTCTGCGAGCGTCTGCCAGCGATACCGCCCGTCTTGGTGATACTGGAAGTGCGTCGGAACGGGGATGAAGATCGGCTCGTGGTCGCGACTCGCCACGAGCAGCAGCCGCTCGCGGAACTGGGCGGCGCCGTAGTGCACGGCGTCGACGACGCCCCACTCCACCCGGTACCCGATCGACTCGAGCCGCTCGGCGATCTCCTCCACCAGCGTCTCGCGATGCATGCCCGGCGCGCTCACGAGCCCCTTCACGTTCTCGAGCACGACGAAGCGCGGCATGAGCCGCTCCACCGCCGTGAGGTAGTCGAACACGAGCATGCCCCGCGCGTCTTCGACTCCGAGACGACGGCCGGCGGTCGAGAAGGGTTGGCACGGCGGCCCGCCGACCACCGCGAAGAGCTCGCCCTCGGCTACACCGGCGCGACGCTGCAGCTCGCTCAACCGGGGATCCTCCTCGAGGATCACCCGCAGGTCACCGGGCAGCACCCGATGCCCGTTCGCCTCGATCGTGGCGACGGCCCGGGCGTCCAGCTCCTGCCCCATGACGACGTCGAGACCCGCTTCGATGAGCCCCAGATCGAGGCCCATGGCTCCGCTGAAGAACGACAGAACCGGGTGGCTAGCAGGCATGGAACCATGCTACCCGGCACCACTGACAAACTCCGCGGGAGGCCGAGCGGGGAGAAGCCGGAGCAGCGCTCACCAGATCGAGACGCGAGCCTCCGGCTCGAGCCAGAGGCCGTCTCCCGGCACGGTGCGGAATGCCTCGTGGAACGGCCCCAGGTTGCGCACGATCTGATTGCAGCGGAACTCGTTGGGCGAGTGCGGATCGATCGTGAGCAGGCGCACCGTCTCCTCCGGACGCGACTTCTGCTGCCACGCCTGCGCCCAGGCGAGGAAGAAGCGCTCGGCGCCAGTGAGCCCGTCGACCACGGGAGGCTCGGCGCCGTGGCCGAGGTCGCTCTCGGCGGCTTCGCCATTCGCGCCGCGAGACGAAGCCGGCTGCTTCGCAGCCAGCGAGATCAGATACGCCTTCCAGGCGATCTCGAGACCGGAGAGATCTCCGATGTTCTCGCCGATGGTGAGCTCACCGTTGACCGTCCGGCCTTCGGCTCCCTCGGGCGAGAGCGCGTCGTACTGGGCGATGAGGGCCTTGGTGCGGGCCTCGAAGGCCTCGCGATCCTCGGCCGTCCACCAGTCGGTGAGCTTGCCGTCGCCGTCGTACTGCGATCCCTGGTCGTCGAAGCCGTGCCCGATCTCGTGGCCGATCACAGCGCCGATCGCGCCATAGTTGGCGGCGTCGTCCCACGCGGCGTCGAAGAACGGAGGCTGCAGGATCGCCGCGGGAAACACGATCTCGTTGAAGCCGGGGTTGTAATAGGCGTTGACGGTCTGCGGGGTCATGAACCACTCGTCGCGGTCGATCGGCCTACCGACCTTCCCGAGCTCGCGGTCGAACTCCATCTCGGCGACCCGGCGCGAGTTGCCGAGCAGATCATCGGCGTCGACCGTGAGCATCGAGTAATCGCGCCACTTGACGGGGTAGCCGATCTTCGGGGTGAACTTCTCGAGCTTCTCGAGCGCGCGCTGCTTGGTCTGCTCTCCCATCCAGTCGAGGGCGAGGATCGAGCGGCGGTAGGCCTCGATCAGGTTGCCCACGAGCACGTCCATCGACGCCTTCGACGACTCGTCGAAGTGGCGCTCGACGTAGAGACGGCCGACCGCCTCGCCCATCGCGCCCTCGACGAACGAGACGCCCCGTCGCCATCGATCCCGCTGCTCCGTCGCCCCGGTGAGCACCGTGCCGTAGAAGTCGAAGTTGGCCCTCGAGATCTCCTGCGAGAGCAGGGCGGCCGAGCCGCGGACGATCTGCCAGACGAGCCAGGCCCGCCAGCCCTCGAGCTCCTCGGGCACGAGCAGCGCCGCGAGCCCGCCGATGGCCTCCGGCTGCCCGACGACGACCTCGGCGAACGCCTGCTCGGAAGCGCCGGCCGTGCGCAGATAGGAGGCCCAGTCGATGCCGGGGGTGAGCAACTGCAACTGCTCGAAGCTGCGCAGGTTGTAGATCTTCTGGATATCGCGGCTCGCCACCCGATCCCAGTGCGATGCGGCGATGCGGGTCTCGAGGTCGAAGGCGAGCGAGGCGAGGTGCTGCGCCTCGCCCTCGGCGAAGCCGACGAATCCGAGCATGCGCGCGATGTGGGCGGGGTACTGCTCGCGGATCTCGGCGAACTGCTCCTCGCGATAGTAGGACTCGTCGGGCAGGCCGAGGCCGCCCTGCATCACGAAGACGATGTAGCGGGTGGGATCGCCGGGGTCGTTGTCGACGCCCATGCCGAAGAAGCCGCCGAGTCCCTGCCGTTCGAGCTCGGCGACGAGCGAGACGAGCTGCTCGGTCGACGAGACGGCGAGGGCGCGCTCGACGTCCGCAACGATGGGGCCGGCGCCGAGCGCATCGACCCGTTCGACGTCCATGAAGCTCGCATAGAGCGCGGCGATCTTGTCCGCCTCGCGATCCTCGCCTCCGGAGACCGGGCCCGCCTCGACCGCCGGCATGCCGGTGATGATGTCGCGCACCGCTGCCTCGGCGTTCTCGGCGAGCACGGCGAAGCTGCCGTACCGGGCCTTGTCGGCTGGGATCTGGGTGCGCTCGATCCACCGACCGTTGACGTGGCGGAACAGATCGTCTTGCGGGCGCACGTCGGGATCGAGCTCGGCGAGGTCGATGCCGGCGGGGCCGTAGTTGCCAGGGGCGGTCACGTCGTTGTCGGTCATGCGAACCAGACTAGCGAGCACGGCAGACACATTCGACACGAGCCCGCGGATCTGCGCCTCCGATTCAGGACTCCTCCCCGGCACGGCACCCGCCGCCCCCCTGCAACATACTGCGCGGGCACAGACGGCTGCCGAAATGTCGTCGGTTGGAAGTAGCGTGGTCAGCATGGTTCTCGACAGGGATCGCCCCGCCTCCGTTCGGCGGGTCGGCAGACGCGGCATCGACCGGAGCATCGCCGCACTCGCCATCCCGGCGCTCGGCGCCCTCATCGCCGAGCCGCTGTTCCTCATCGTCGACTCCGCGCTCGTCGGCCGTCTCGGGGCCGAACCGCTCGCGGGGCTCGCGATCGCCGGCACGGTGCTGCAGACAGCGGTCAGCCTGATGATCTTCCTCGCATACTCCACCACTCCTCTCGTCGCGAGACGGCGAGGCGCGGGCGATCCGCGAGGCGCGGTGCAGGCCGGCATCGACGGGCTCTGGCTCGCGCTCGGCCTGGGCGTGCTCATCGCGAGCGCGCTCTGGGCGGCGAGTGGGCGGTTGATCGAACTGTTCGGCGTCGAAGCCGCGGTAGCGGCGCAGGGGCACACCTACCTCGCGATCTCTTGCGCAGGCCTGCCCGCCATGCTCATCGTTTTCGCGGCGACCGGTCTGCTGCGCGGCCTGCAGGACACGCGAACACCGCTCTACGTGGCCGGCTTCGGCTTCACCGCGAACGCCCTGCTCAACTGGTGGTTCATCTACGGCCTCGGCTGGGGCATCGCCGGCAGCGCATGGGGAACGGTGACGGCGCAGTGGAGCATGGTCGCCGTCTACCTCGCGGTCGTCGGCCGGCATGCGCGCAGCCACGGCGCGGGGCTGCTCCCCAGGCTCGACGGGCTCCGGCACGCGGGACGAAGCGGAGGCTGGCTCTTCGTG
>WPCJ01207909.1_pt1 | contig 10912 bp, 10 predicted proteins | sample 5399831 | NCBI WGS metagenome assembly WPCJ01 (sample SAMN12869470, study PRJNA574797) | sludge metagenome | isolation source: wastewater treatment of pH10 | place: China:Beijing | collected 2019-05-20 | reverse complement strand
CGCGATCACCTTGGCGATCATCGGATCGTAGTAAGGCGTCACCGAATCGCCGGCCTCGACGCCGGTGTCGATGCGGATGTCCTCGCTCTGCGGGAATTGCAGCGCCCAGAGCTTGCCGGTCGAGGGCAGGAAGCCCTTCTCCGGATCCTCTGCATAGAGCCGCGCCTCGACGGCATGGCCTTCGGCGCGGACGTCATCCTGGGTGAAGCCGAGCGGCTCGCCGGCCGCGACCTTGAGCTGGAGCTCGACCAGATCGAGCCCGGTGATCGCCTCGGTGACGGGATGCTCGACCTGAAGGCGGGTGTTCATCTCCATGAAGTAGAAGCGGTCGGCCCTGAGGCCGTCGCGCCCGTCGGCGATGAACTCGACCGTGCCGGCGCCGACATAGCCGACCGCCTTGGCGGCTTCCGTCGCCGCCTTGCCCATGGCGGCGCGCACCTCGGGCGTCATGCCCGGCGCCGGCGCCTCCTCGATCACCTTCTGATGGCGGCGCTGCAGCGAGCAGTCGCGCTCATAGAGGTGGACGACATTGCCGTGGCTGTCGCCGAACACCTGGATCTCGACATGGCGCGGCGAGAGCACGTATTTCTCGACCAACACGCGCGCATCGCTGAAGGCGTTCTTGCCCTCGCGCTGAGCGCTGGAGAGTGCGTCGGCGAAGTCCTCGGGCCGGTCGACCTTCTTCATGCCCTTGCCGCCGCCGCCGGCGACCGCCTTGATCAGCACGGGATAGCCGATGCGCTCGGCCTCCTTGGCGAGAAAATCGACGCCCTGCTCGGCGCCGTGATAGCCCGGCACGACCGGGACATTGGCCTTCTCGACCAGCGCCTTGGCCGCATCCTTCAGGCCCATGGCGCTGATGGCGGAGGCCGGCGGGCCGACAAAGACGATGCCGGCGGCAGCGCAGGCCTCGGCGAATTCGACATTCTCGGAGAGGAAGCCATAGCCCGGATGGATGCAGGCTGCGCCGGACTGCTTCGCCACGGCGAGGATCTTGTCGGCATCGAGATAGCTCTCGCGCGCCGGCGCCGGGCCGATCCGATAGGCCTCGTCCGCCATCTCGACGAACAGCGCCTCGGCATCCGCGTCGGAATAGACGGCGATGGTGCGCAGGCCGAGCCGCTTGGCGGTACGGATCACCCGGCAGGCGATCTCACCGCGATTGGCGATCAGGATGGAAGGCAGTTTGGCGGCAATCGACATGGGACATCCTCGAACCGATGCCCCGTTATAACTCAGCCTAGCCCCATGTCTGCGCCTTGTTGCGCAGGGTGCGGATGGGCGCCTGCACCGGAACCTTCCCGTCTTTCCGGGACTTCGCGCAGCGAAGGGCCCGGAACCCAGAACCGATGCCCTATTCAAAAGGGCCACCAGCCTTCGTGCATTCATGACGACCGACATCGATTCTGGGTTCCGGGCTCGCGCCTCCGGCACGCCCCGGAATGACGGCGCGCCTCAATCCAGCAACCGCAGCCGCCGCCCCAGCTTCAATGTCATCGTCGTCCCCGCGATCAGCCCCATTGCAAACACCCAGCCCGAGACCGCCCCGGCCGAGATACCCGAGAGCAGCGTGCCGACCGTGCAGCCGAGCCCGAACACCGTGCCCCAGCCGAGCAGCACGCCACCGACCAGCCCGCGCAGCACATGCCCGCCGGTCGGCCGTCTTGGCTTGAACTCGCCCGCCGCCAGCGCCGCGGCGAAGGCAGCCGCGACCAGCCCGGCGATGAAGAGCCCGTTCGGCGTCAACAACGTGTCGCGGATCAGGGTGGCGCAGCCGCGGAAGCTGTCGAGCCCTTCGAGGCGCGCCGGCAGCCAGTCGAACTGCATCGCCAATTGCCGCGAGCGCGAGCCGAGCTCGGCGGTGACTCCCAGAGGCGACAGGCGAAGGTAAGCGGCGAGGCCGATCAGACCGACGAAGATGCCACCGAGCCAGGCCGGCCAGCGCCGCAGGAAGATCGCCGCGACGGGATCGACCTGCGCCTTGTTCGCGGCGCCCTGTTCGCTCGGCCCACCGACCTGCAGCAGCCACCAAGCCACTGCGCCGAACACGACGAGCCCCGCCAGCAGCGCGCCGCCATAGCCGAGCTGGCGCGGCAGCCACAGCACCGGCGAGTCAGAGATCGTCAGGAGATAGAGCTCATTCCAGCTCAGAAAGCCGAAGACGATGCCGAGACCGGCGCCGATCAGCGCAAAGGGCGAGGTCGGCGAGCCCTCGCCCAGCCGGTAGAGATGGGCGCTGATACAGGAGCCGGAGATCGCCATGCCGGCGCCGAAGGCCAGTCCCGCCAGCAGCAGCGCCGGGCCGACCGGGCCGATATGCGCCGTTGGCGGCAGGCGCGTGCCTGTGGGATCGGGCAGCCAGGCGCCATAGATCAGGGTGTAGCCGGCAAGGCCGACGGCGAGCGCGGTGAGGATGCCGAGCAATCCGCGCGGATCGCGCCGGTCGAGCCAATCCTTCCAGATGCAGAAGAAGCAGAAGCGCGCGCGCTGCAGCACGAAGCCGAAGGCGGCGCCCAAAATCAGCGAGAGCTGCAGCTGCGGCGCCGGATCGCCATGGCGCCCGACCATATAGATCGAGACCGCGATTGCGGCAGTGACGACCGCCGCCGCGATGAAGCGCAAGGGCGGCAGCCTGATCGGCTCCGCCCCCGCCTGCCGGCGCGCCAGCTCATAATCTAGCGCGCCGCTATCGTCGGAGATGCTCATCAGGGAGCTTACTTGCCGCCCCAGACGGTGCCCGCCGGATTGCTGATCGGCAGGCCGACGACATTGCCGTACTCGGTCCAGGAGCCGTCGTAATTGGCGGCCTGATAGCCGAGCACGCGCGAGAGGATGAACCAGGTGTGGCTCGAGCGCTCGCCGATGCGGCAGGAGGTGATCACCGGCTTGCTGCCGTCGATGCCGGCCTCGGCATAGAGCTTCTTCAGCTCCTCCGGCGATTTCAGCGTTCCGTCGGCCTGGTTGACCGCGCGCGCCCACGGCACGTTGACCGAGCCCGGGATATGGCCGGCGCGCAGCGCCAGCTCCTGGAAGCCGGCCGGTGCGATGATCTTGCCGGAGAACTCGTCCGGCGAGCGGATATCCAGAATGCGGGCGTCCGACTTCTTCTCGACGCTGGCGACGACGTCGGTGAGGCGGGCGCGCAGCGCCTTGTTCGGCTCACCGACAGTAAAGGAGGAGGCCTTGACCGGCACCGGATTTGTCGCGACCGGGCGCTTCTCCAGCTCCCATTTCTTGCGGCCGCCATCGAGCAGCTTGACGTTGTCGCGCAGGCCGTAAATGTCGAACACCCAGGCGCCCCACGCCGCGAACCAGTTGTTGTTGTCGCCGTAGAGGACGACGGTGACGTCCTTGTCGACGCCGAGCTTGCGGGCCAGCGCCTGGAATTTTTCGGGGCCGGCGATGTCGCGCGAGACGGTCTCGACCAAGTCGGTATGCCAAGCGATGTTCTGCGCGCCGGGGATATGGCCGCGCTCATAGAGGCCCGGCTCGACGCTGACTTCGATGATCCTGACCTTGGGATCGTTGAGGTTCTTCTCCAGCCACTCGGTCGAGACCAGCGGGCCGGTCTGGGCCAGCGCCGCGCCGCCGAGCGCGAGGCTCGCGGCCACCACGGCCGCACCGCGGCGGATGAAAGAGAGGACGGACATTCTGGCGCTCCTTGACGCCGAAAAAGCCGCGATATCGGCTCGTTTCGGCATGAACTGCAGGGGCTGCCATGATTTCGCCACGCCGCCTGCCGGAGAAGCCGGACAGGATTTTTTTGTTTGCCATCAGGGCGGAAGAACCGGGTCGTACGACCTTGGTTGGAAGAGAGATTTCTTCTCATGCCTCCCAGAGATGGTCATCCCGGACGGAGCGAAGCGGAGATCCGGGATCCATGTCTGAGCCTCGATCGGAAAGGTTCCGGAATGGGTCCCGGGTCTCCGTCCGGTCGCCCGGGACGACTGCTCTAGAGCGAGGCTTTCGCCCGACCTCGCGACTGTCTGGTCGCGCGCCAGATCGCCCAGCTCGCCTGGAAGCAGAGGAAGGCGACGAAGACGTCGAACAGATATTCCGGCCAGCGCACCGGCAGCAGGCGCGCGGCGAGGCCGAGCAGGGCAAAGCCGGTGGTCGAGATCGCGTCGTTGCGCGAGGACAGCCAAGTCGCCTTGATCACCGGATTGGACTCGGCCCGGAAGCGCCAGAGCACGCCGATGATGAGATAGGCGATCAGGATCGCGCTCGCCGCCGAGAAGCCGAGCGTGAAGAGCTCGATCGGCCGCGGCCGCAGGATCTTGTCCCAGAGGTCGTAGAGCGTGTGCAGGCCGGCGACCGCCATCACCGCGCCGATGCCGAGCGCCGCCAGCTTCTCCGCGCGCTCGTCGCGCCCGAAGACCAGCGCCGCGATGCCATAGAGCGCGACGTCGTAGACCCAGTCGACGCCGTCCTTGAACAGCTGGTTGTTGCCGATGGCAATCGCCCAGAGCACGACATTGCCGGCGAAGATCAGGATGCCGAGCGCGATGCCCCAGATCGTCAGCCGGTAGGCGCGTCCGACCTTGGGATCGACCGGCGCGGCGTGGCCGGGCTCGCTTTCGATGCGAGCGCCCTCCCGGTTCTGGTCGGGCCCCCTCGCCATCACAGCCTCCACGTCATGGTCGCCCTTGTGGCGACCATCCACGTCTTGTGCCCGTTTCGGCGTATCGAAAGCCGACATGCGAGGCGCTCCCGAGCCACCTCGCTCACTGTCGCGGAAAATCCGCCCGTCGCAAGACGTGGATGGTCGGCACGAGGCCGACCATCCCGACAGCGGATCGGTCACGCAGCCTCAGCCGCGGCCGACGAGCGGCGCCTTGGTCGCCATCACCGTGACGAACAGGATGTTGGCGTCGAGCGGCAGACCGGCCATGTGCAGCACAGTGGTGGCGACATGGTCGACATCCATCACCGGCTCGACCTTGATCGAGCCGTCCGGCTGCGGCACGCCGGTGGTCATCTTCTTGGCCATCTCGGTCAGCGCATTGCCGATGTCGACCTGGCCGACGGCGATGTCGTATTTGCGCCCGTCGAGCGAGGCGGTCTTGGTCAGACCGGAGATGGCGTGCTTGGTCGCGGTATAGGCAGCCGAGTTCGGCCGCGGCACCTGAGCCGAGATCGAGCCGTTGTTGATGATGCGCCCGCCGCGCGGCTCCTGCGCCTTCATCGCCTTGAAGGCTTCCTGCGTGCACAGGAACGGCCCGGTCAGGTTGGTGTCGACCACCTTCTGCCAGTCCTCGAGCGAGAGGTCCTCCAGCAGCACGCCGCCCGGCGCATTGACGCCGGCATTGTTGAACAGCACGTCGACCCGGCCGAACTTGTCCTTGGTCTTGGCGAACAGCGCCTCGACGGATGTCTTGTCGGTCACGTCGGTCGAGACCGCGAGCGCCTGCTCGGCCGGGGCGCCCGAGAGCTTTATCGTCTCTTCGAGGGCCTCGAGGCGGCGCCCGGCCAGCACGGTGCGATAGCCGTCCTTCAGGAAGGCGATGGCAACGGCCCGGCCGACGCCCGAGCCGGCACCGGTGATGATCGCGACCTTGTTATGCCCAGACATGCGCTTCCTCGCCTTACCGTGTTTTCAACCGTTTCAGGTGCCGCAGCATAACAGCGTATGCAGTATACGGAACCGCTTTTCCAGCATGCCGGCCGCTTGCCAGCATTGGCGCCTGCCCTGCAGTTCTAGCGAGGGAGAACGCATCGTGACCAGCCTGAACCGCCGAAGCTTGCTCGCAACCGGAGCGGCGGCACTCGCTTCACCCGCCCTCGCCCAGCAACCCGGCCATGAGCAGCATGGCGGCCATTACGAGCGGCTCAACCAACCCGGCCGCATCGGCAAGCCCGAGCTCGCCGCCTCGCAGAACGTCTTCGATTCACCGGCGCCCAAGGCCACCGATCCCGGCCGCTGGAGCACGAAGGCGCTGCTGCCGCTGCCGCGTTCGGAAATGGCTTGGGCAGCGGCCTATGAAGACCGCATGCACATCGTCGGAGGCTATGGCGAGCAGCGCACCGACCGGCCCTATCATCATGTCTACGATCCCAAGGCCGACAAATGGGCTGACGGCGCGCCGCTGCCGCAAGGCGCCAACCATGTCGGCGTCGCCTTCCTCGACGGCAGGCTCTACGCCATCGGCGGCTTTCTCGAGCAGAACCGCAAGCCGCATCCGCGCTGCTTCGTCTATGATCCGAAGACCGACAAATGGGCCGAGATCGCGCCCCTGCCCCGCCCGGTCGGCTCGGCCGCGATCGTCGGCCTCAACGGCGTGCTGCATTCGATCGGTGGCGCCATCGGCGATACCACCGAGAGCAAGACCTCGGTCAACTGGCACCGCGTCTACGATCCCAAGGCCGATGCCTGGAGCGAGCGCACGCCGATGCCGACGGCGCGCGACCACACCGGCACGCTCGCGATCGGCAACCTGATCCATGTCATCGGCGGGCGCGTCGACAGCTTCCACACCAATTCGAACCTGCACCACGCCTATGACCCGGCGACCGACAAATGGGCGCCGCGCAACCCGCTGCCGACCGCCCGCTCCGGCCATGGCGCGGTGCTCTATCGCGGCAAGGTCTTCATCATGGGCGGCGAAGGCACCAACCGCGTCTTCGGCCAGATGGAGGCCTATGACCCCGCCAGCGACGGCTGGGAGCAATACGCCCCGATGCTGACGCCGCGCCACGGCCTGGGCGCCGCTCTGGTCGGCGACGCCATCCACGTCGCCGGCGGCGGCCCGGTCATGGGTGGCGGCGTGCAGAGCGCCGTGCACGAGGCGTTCAGCTTGGGGTAGGCAGATCGGCTATACGAACGCACCGATTGTCCTGGCCGGCTTACAGCCGCCGCGGGCTGAAAACGCACGCTCGCTCTCAAACCTTAGTCGCGCGGTGGAACGGTGCCGTGTTGCGGCAGGCCGTCCGCGATCTCGTAGTAGTCGCCCTTGTCGGCGACGTAGATGTGCAAACTTGCAGCGTCTCTGTCGGCCCGTCGAAAGCACCCATTGCCACGGCGATCCAATCCCGATCCGACCGATCCCAGAATAGAGACGATCCGCATGTCGAGCAGAAGCCGCGTCGGACGTTCTGCGACGATTGAAACCATGTCAGCTTCTCCTCGCCGACAATCGTCAAGGCAGCCCTGGGCACATCAGTGGACGCGAAGTAGTGGCCCGAGTGCTTGCGGCACTTAAGACAATGGCAGAAGTTGGGACTTGGCAGCCTGTCGGCCACCGTCAAGGTGACCGCACCACAAAGGCATGAGCCGCTGTGCATCCTCGCTTCACTCCTGCAGGCGTCTAGTTGGGAAGCATGGCATCGGGGCTGCGACGTCCGCAAGAACGTCTGCTACCGGTCGGGAGCCGACTCGCGCCGATGCAACCAGGACCGGCTCGCGGAGTCGCTTGGCGCGAGCTGAGCGCTGGAAAACCTGCCGAGGACAAAGGCGACAGCCGCCGTCGCCACGATCGCGAACAGCAACCGCCCGAACAGGACGGTGGTCAGGTCGGCGCCGAGCGCGACCACGACCAACGTGTCCTCGATCAGGCTGTGGGCGAAGCCCATGAAGACGCTGGCGAGGAAGATCTGGCGCGGCTCGATCGGCTGCCGGCGCACCTCCGCCAGCATCAGCCCGCTGCCATAGGAAATGCCGAGCAGCAGGCCGACGGTGGTGAACGGCAGCGCCTCAGGCCGCAGGCCGACCAGACGGAACAGCGGCGCGAGTCCCTGGTAGAGCACATCGAGAATGCCTGCGGCCCTGAGCAGTTCCATCACCCAGGACAGGGCCAGCAGGACCGCGAGCATCACCAGCAGCGTCTTGGCGGTGCCATAGGCGAAGCCGGGCCAGCCGCCCTCGCCGGCCGCAGGCTGCCAAACCGGGGCGATCGGCTGCGACAGCAAGCCGGTTGTGGAAAAGAACAGGTGCAGCAGCGCAGCGAAAACCATCGCGCCGGCAATGCGGATGATCGACGTCGTCCAGACATTCGGCCCCGCCTTGGCGACGATGCGCTGCTCGACCGGAATCGCATGCGCCATCAGCAGCAGGCTCGAGAACACCGTCATATCGGCGGTGCTGAGCGCCAGCGTCGGGATCAGCGTGAACAGCACGACCACGCCGCCCCACATCCCGACCAGCAGGCCCGTCAGCCAGGCCAGCGCCAGCTCGGGCGGCAGGCCGAACAGCGTCATCGCCGGCGCCAACCAAGGCGATGCGGCCTTGATGACGCCGAATTCCGCCAGGGCCTGCGTCGCCACCGCGATCGGCACCATGACGACCACGAGCTCGCGATAGACGGCCAGCGTTTCGACCGTCTTGCGACAGAATTGACTCTGGAACGGCATCGGTAGCGGTCCTCGATTGACGTCGGGACGTTAGCGCCAGTGCATGCGCGGCAGTGGTCAAAATCGTCGGCGTCGTGCAATTTTATTGCACGGCAAACGCTGGAATCGCCGCGATGGATCGCATCGACAGAAAGCTGCTCAACCTGCTCCAGGCGGACGCGTCGCGCACCAACGCCCAACTCGCCGACGAGGTCGGCCTCGCGCCGTCGAGCTGCCTGCGCCGGATCAGGCGGCTGGAAGCGTCCGGACTGATCCTGCGCACGGTCGCGATTCTCGATCCCGCCAAGAGCGGCAAAGGCCTCAGGGTGATCATCGCCGTCGAGCTCGCCCGGCATGACGAGCCGAGCCGGCGGCGCTTTCTCGAACTGGCGGCGCGCCAGCCGGCGATCGTCCAGGCCTATGGCGTCACCGGCCAGACCGACGTGATCCTGATGCTGCGCGTCGCCGACATGGACGAGGTCACGGCGCTATGCGAGCTGCTCTTCGGCGAAGGCAGCAATGTGACGCGCTATTACACTATGGTCGTCAACAAGACCGCCAAGGAGACGACGGCGATCCCGCTGTGAGCGGATGCCTCACCCGCCGAGCAGCTTCTTCATCGACGGCGCCGGGTGGAAAACGTAGCGCTCGCGCTCATAGAACGGGATCGCTTGCTGCCTGGCGTCGAGGAAGACCGCATTGAGGCCGCGCGCCCGGGCATCCTCCTCGGCGAAGGCGAGCAATGCCTTGCCGATGCCGCCGCTGCGGACCCGTTCGTCCACCACGAGATCGTCGATATGCAGATGCGCCCCGCGCGCCAACGTGTGGACCGGGCGCATGCCGAGCACGCCCACCAGCGCGCCGTCGCGAAAGGCGCCGACCAGCTCATAGCCGGAAAAGGATTGCCGCCGCACCCGGTGCAGGAATTCCGCTTCGTCGAGCGCCGCCCGCAATTGCACGACGATCGGGAAGGCCTGCGCCCACTCCCCCGGAACGAGCCGTCTGACTGACACCATCGTCCTGTTCCCCGCTCTCACGGCGCAACCCGCCACTCTCGCTCGGAAAACGCCTATCGCGAGCGCCCGGTCCCCGCTACCGCGGCAAGACGATCGCCGTCATGCAGCCAGCCGCGACGATATCCTGCATACAAAATTCCGCATACACACTTGTCGCATGGGCAAGAGCACTCTACTCCTTGCATGCAAGAAGCAGCCACAAATCATGGGAGGAATGGAATGAAGAGTTTCCGCAAGCTCGCTTTGGCCCTGGCCACGCTCGCCATCGGCGCGGCGCCGGCCTTCGCCTTCCCGGATCGGCCGGTGCAGCTGATCGTGCCCTGGGCGGCCGGCGGCGGCATGGACGCTGTGATGCGCATCTTCGCCAATGGCCTGGAGGCCGAGCTGAAGCAGCCGGTCAACGTCATCAACCGCACCGGCGGCGGCGGCGTCACCGGCCACACCGCGATCGCGACCGGCGCAGCCGACGGCTACACCATCGGCGGCGTCAGCCCCGAGCTCTCCTTCTTCAGGACGCTCGGCCTCGGTGACCTGACGGTCGACAGCGTCGACATGTTCTCGCGTGTCTCGCTCATTCCCGCGGGCGTCACGGTCAAGGCCGACGCGCCCTACAAGACCGTCGCCGACTTCCTCAAAGCGGTGAAGGAGAACCCGAAGGGCACGTTCACCTCCTCCGGCACCGGCACCGGCGGCTCCTGGCACATCGCCTCCGGCGGACTGATGAAGGCAGCCGGCCTCCCCGCCGACCAGATCCGCTGGGTGCCGAGCAATGGCGGCGCGCCGGCCCTGCAGGATCTCGCGGCCGGCGGCATCACCGCCTTCACCGGCTCGCCGATCGAGGCCAAGGCGATGCTCGATGGCGGGCGCGTCCGCACCATCCTGATGATGACCGAGGAGCGCCACCCGAACTTTCCCGACGTGCCCAGCGCCAAGGAAGCCGGTCTCGACTGGACCTATCAGAACTGGTTCGCCATCGCCGCCCCCAAGGGCGTGCCGGCCGACCGTCGCAAGATCCTCTACGAAGCGGCCGAGCGCACGATGAAGCGCGAGGATGTCCGCAAGGGCATGGCCGATCGCGGCATCACCCCGGTCTGGGACACGCCTGCGCAGTTGCAGGACTATGTGAAGACCTTCAGCGAGCGCGGCAACGGCGTGCTCAAGGATCTCGGCCTGGCGAAGAACTGAGAACGCTAACAGATGGGGCTCGCTGCCAGGCAGCGGCCCCAATTTTTAAGGCTTCGCCCCTATCGCTGCCTCGCCTGCAGCGGCAGGTCGCCGAACAATGACGGCTCGGCGCTGGTGCGCGCCTTCTCGATCGTCAGGATCCTGAGCTTGGTCTCGACCCCGCCATCGGCCGAGAAACCACCGGTCTTGCCACCGGCGGCAAGCACGCGATGACAGGGCACGATGATCGGGATCGGGTTCTGGCCGAGCGCGACGCCGACGGCCCGCGCCGCGCCGGGCTCGCCGATCCGCGCAGCGACCTCGCCATAGGTCAAGGTCTCGCCGGGCGGGATCGACAGCGCGACAGCGTAGACGCGCCGGTTGAACTCCGGCGTCGCAGAGAGATC
>WPCJ01023393.1_pt1 | contig 10916 bp, 9 predicted proteins | sample 5399831 | NCBI WGS metagenome assembly WPCJ01 (sample SAMN12869470, study PRJNA574797) | sludge metagenome | isolation source: wastewater treatment of pH10 | place: China:Beijing | collected 2019-05-20 | reverse complement strand
GCTCTCGGGACCGGCCGACACCGAGCTCGGCCGGACGCTGCTCGCCACCGGCTTCGGGTACACCGTTGAGCGCCGCACCGAGCAAGTCGAGGTGCTGCGCCACGTACTCCCCCGCGTTCGCGACATTCGCCGCATGGGGTCTGCCGCGGTGGACCTGTGCATGCTCGCCGCGGGCCGGGTCGATGCGTACTACGAGCGTGGCCTACAGCCGTGGGACTACGCGGCGGCCGCGCTCATCGCGCGGGAGTCGGGTGCCGTCGTCCGCGGCCTCGGAGACGCGCTGCCCGGCGAGGAGCTCCTCATCGCGGGCACGCCGCGCATCTCGGCGGAACTCGCGACACTCATCGAGGAGGCCTACCGCGGCATGTAGCCATCTGGGATGATGTGGATCAGTTGACCTCATGCATTTCAAAGGAGAAAGCCATGCGCAACGCCCCCACTGATCCCGTGATCGCGGAGCTCGTTCGCCGGGCCAGGAGCACGCAGCTCACCAGGCGCCGCCTTTTCCAGGGCCTCGGCCTCGGAGCCGCGGCCGTCGGCGCGGCGTCGCTCGCGGCCTGCTCGCCGAGCGGCCCCGCCTACGGCGACGGTTCGGCCGGCAAGCTGCGGTGGGCGAGCTGGACGTACTACCTCGACTTTGACGAGGAGACGCAGGACTTCACCAGTTTGAACGAGTTCATGGCGGAGTCGAACATCGAGGTCGAGTACTTCGAGGACATCGACGACAACAAGATGTTCATGGCGAAGGTGAAGGATCAGCTCAAGCTCGGCCAAGACACCGGCTACGACCTGTTCACGCTCACCGATTCCTCGCTCATCCGGCTCTGGGAGCAGGAACAGCTCACGGCGTTCGACCGTGCCCTCATGCCCAATGTCGACGACCAGATGATTGAGCTGGTGAAGCACTCGTCGTTCGATCCCGACCGTGAGTGGTCGATTCCCTATCAGGCTGGCATGACCGGCCTCGTCTACAACTCGCAGCTCTATCCGAAGGGCATCGCGTCGGTGAGCGATCTGTGGCACCCGGATCTCAAGGGCAAGGTGAGCCTGCTGAGCGAGCAGGACGACACGCTCGGGCTCATCATGCTCGAGCAGGGCGTTGATATCACCGGAGACGGCTGGGGCGATGACGAGTTCTTCGCGGCCTTGGACGTCGCGGAGGAGCACATCAAGAACGGCGACGTCTACACGGTGAAGGGCAACTCCTACACCCAGGATCTCCAGAGCGGTGCCGTGCTCGCCGGCATGGCGTGGTCGGGCGACGTCGCCATGCTCAACGAGGAGGAGGGCGAGGAGGTCTGGAAGTTCGTCGTTCCCGAGGCGGGCGCCACGCTCTTCATCGACTCGTTCTGCCTGCCAGAGAGCACGGCCGCATTCGAGCAGTCCCACGCGCTCATCGACTACTACTACGACCCCGAGGTGGCCGCGCAGGTCGCCGAATACGTGCAGTATGTGACGCCCGTCGCGGGCGCGCGCGAGGCGATGGCGAAGCGCAACCCTGAGATGGCAGAGAACACGCTCGTCTTCCCCGACGAGGAGATGTCGGCCCGCATCCACGATATGCGCACACCGACCGCTCAGGAGGACAACCGGTACGCGCAGGCGTACCAGAAGATCCTCGGGAACTGAGCGAGCGCGGCGCCGCGCAGACGAACGCGGCGGTCCGGATCAGCCTGAGCCGAACCGAACCGCCGCGTCGCGTGCCTGCGTGAGCTACACGCCGAGCAGCGCCTCGATGGGGCCGCGTGCGAAGAAGATCACGAAGCCGAGGGAGACGATCCAGAGCAGCCAGTGCACCTGCTTGGCGCGTCCGGTGAACGCGTGGATGAGCACCCACGAAATGAAGCCAGCGCCGATGCCGTTCGCGATCGAGTAGCTCAGCGGCATCACGGCGGCCGTGAGGAACACGGGAAGCAGCACGCGGAAGTCGCCGAGGTCGATGTTCGAGATCTGCGACATCATCATCGCGCCGACGATCACGAGCGCGGCGGCTGCGACCTCGGTCGGGACGATCTGCGTGAGCGGCGTGAAGAACATCGCGAGCAGGAAGACGACGCCGGTAACGATGTTCGCGAGGCCGGTGCGCGCGCCCTCGCCGATGCCCGCGCCCGACTCGATGAACACCGTGGTCGAGGAGGACGAGGTGCCGCCGCCGACGACCGCGCCAACGCCCTCGACGACGAGCGCCGACTTGATGCGGGGGAAGTTGCCCTTCTCGTCGGCAAGGTGCGCCTCGCGCGAGAGTCCCGTCATGGTGCCCATTGCGTCGAAGAAGTTCGTGAACAGCAGCGTGAAGACGAGCATGATGACAGTGACGACGCCGACCTTGCCGAAGTCGAAGCTCACGGCGCCGACGAGGCCGAGGTCGGGAATCGCGAACGGGTTGCCCTGCAGGACGGGCTCGGTGAGGCTCCAGCCGCCCGGGTTCAGCGACCCGTCGTCCGCGAACTTCGGTCCGATCTTCCAGATCGCCTCGACGATCACGGCGATGAGCGTGCCGCTGACGAGCCCGATGAGGATGCCGCCCTTGACCTTCTTCGCGACGAGGATGCCGGTGAGCACGAGCGTGACGACGAAGATGACTGTCGGGATCGTCGCGATGAAGCCAACGCCCGACGGGCCGAGCCCGACGGGAGGCGACGACTGGCCCGTCGAATCAACGAAGCCCGAGTTCACGAAGCCGATGAACGCGATGAAGAAGCCGATGCCCACGGTGATCGCGAGCTTGAGCTGCACGGGGACGGCGTCGAAGATCATCCGGCGCAGGCCCGTGGCCGCGAGCAGCACGATGAGCAGGCCGTTGATGATGACGATCGCCATCGCCTCGGGCCAGGTGACCTCCTGGACGACCGAGAACGCGAGGAACGCGTTGATGCCGAGACCGGCGGCGAACGCGAACGGGAGCCGCGACACGATGCCGAACAGGATCGTCATGACGCCAGCAGCGAGCGCGGTGGCGGCGCTCACCTGGCCGAAGTCGAGGATGTTCCCCGCGATGTCTTCCTTGCCCGAGAGGATGATCGGGTTGAGGATGACAATGTAGGCCATCGTCACGAAGGTCACGAGACCGCCGCGAACCTCGGTCCCGATCGTTGAACCACGCTTGGTGATCTCGAAGTAGCGGTCAAGGAAGCCCCGCTCCTTCACCTGCTGTTGTGTGGCGTCTGACACGCACGACTCCTGTTCCTGAGTGTTGGCTGAACAGGAAAACGGTACCACCTTGCGCCCGGGCTTGGGGTCCCGGGCGCAAAGCGATACCGCTTTGCGAGGTGTCGAACCGGGGCTAGCTGACGCCCTTGAGGTCGATAACGAAGATCAGCGTCTTGCCCGACAGCGGGTGTCCGCCGCTCTCGCCGTAGGCCTGTGCCGGGGGCACGACAAGCTTGCGGCGCCCGCCGACCTTCATGCCGGGAATGCCGACCTGCCAGCCGGGGATCAGGGCCTTGAGCGGGAAGTTCACGGTCTCGCCGCGGCTCCACGAGGAGTCGAACTCTTCGCCCGAGTCGTACTCGACGCCGAGGTAGTGGACGTCGACGGTCGAGCTTGCGGCAGCCTCAGCGCCGTCGCCAACGACGATATCGACGATCTCAAGTTCTGCGGGAGCTGGACCCTCGGGGGCGTCGATCTCTGGCTTAGTAAGCGGTGCATCAGTCATGGGCCCATTCTGACCGATTGCCGGCACCGCCACCATGAGGTTCGCTGAGAGGGAAACTGTTTCCCAGGATTTGCGCCGCTTGTTCCCAGGACCTGGGAGCCACAGCCGAACCGGGCGAACTTAGGCGGGCCGCGACAACGGCTTGGGCACGAAAGCCCGGTAATCTAGTGATGTGAGATTTGCGCATCTATCCCCCGAATCCGATCCGACCCCCGAACTCTTCATCGAGCGGGGTGACCGGTTTGTCGCTGTCCGCGATCTCGGGGAGACCTTCGCCAATCTGCAGGAGCTGATCGAGGCCGGGCCAGAGGCCCTCGCCCGCATCACCGCCGCGCTGGCCGAGCTTCCCGACGATGCGGGCATCTCCGCCGAGGGCGTCAACTACGCCCCCGCCGTACTCAACCCGCCCGTGGTGCTCGCCGTCGGCCTGAACTATGACGAGCACGCGAGCGAGCTCGCGCTCGACAACGACTCCGGTCCGGTGCTCTTCACCCTGTTCCCGAACTCGCTGAACGGACACAACGGAACCGTCGAGCTGCCGACCCGCATCAGCGAAGAGGTCGATTACGAGGGCGAGCTCGGCGTGATCATCGGCAAGCCCGCAAAGAACGTCACCCCGGAGGAGGCGCTCGACTACGTCTTCGGGTACACGGCGATCAACGACATCACGGCTCGCAACGTGCAGTTTGCCGAGCCCCAGTGGTCGCGGTGCAAGTCGTTCGACGGCTTCACCCCGATCGGCCCCGTCGTGGTGACGGCCGACGAGATCCCCGACCCGCAGGCGCTTGCGATCACGACCGACGTCGACGATCTCCGGGTGCAGGACTCGACGACCGAGTTCATGATCCGCACGGTCGCCGAGCTCATCTCGTCGATCTCGCAGTCGCTCACCATCATGCCTGGCACCGTCATCTCGACGGGCTCACCCGGCGGCGCTGGTCGGTCGCGCAAGCCGCCGCTGTACCTCACGGACGGCACCGTCGTCACCGTCACGATCGAGAAGATCGGCGCCGTCACCGCGCACTGCGTCGCGGTCTAACCTCCGCCTAGGCGCGGCGGCGGCCATCATGCCGGCTCGCCGGGTGAGGAACGCCGACACGGCCCCCTCCCCCGCGCGGAATCACGCAGAACGGCCCTCCAGGAAATCCTGGAGGGCCGTTCTGCTTGGTCCGCTTGGCGTTACGCCTCCGGGTTCGGATCTCCCGCGTCGCCCGAGGCGGCGTCGTGCTCGATCACCGGGATAGCATCGGTTTCGGGCGCGAGGCCAGCGAGCTTCGACGGCTGCAGGATGTCGTCGAGCTGCGCCTGATCGAGCAGCCCGCGCGACACCACGAGGTCCGAGACCTTCGCGTTCGTGGAGAGGGCCTCCTTCGCGAGCTTCGCGGCCTCGGCGTAGCCGATGACGGGTGCGAGCGCCGTGATGACGGTGACCGAGCGGGCGACCATGTCCTCGAGGCGATCCTCGTTCGCGGTGATGCCGTCGACGCAGTTCACGCGCAGCGTCTGGCACGCACGCTCGAGCCAGGTGATCGACTGGAACAGCGAGTGCGCGATGATCGGCTCGAACGCGTTGAGCTGGAGCTGCCCGGCCTCGACCGCCATGGAGACGGTGACGTCGGAGCCAGCGACGGCGTACGCGACCTGCGAGACGGCCTCGGGGATCACCGGGTTCACCTTGCCCGGCATGATCGACGAACCTGCCTGGCGGGCCGGCAGGTTGATCTCGCCGAGTCCTGCCTGCGGGCCCGAGGACAGCAGGCGGAGGTCGTTCGAGATCTTCGAGAGCTTCAGCGCCGAGCGCTTGAGCGCGCCCGAGAAGGTCACGAAGACGCCGGTGTCGCTCGTCGACTCGACGAGGTCGCCCGCCGTGACAAGGTTGAGCTCCGTGATCTCGCGGAGGTGGCGGATCACCGATTCCTTGTAGCCCTTCGGCGCGTTAATGCCGGTGCCGATAGCGGTCGCACCCATGTTCACCTCGCCGAGCAGCGAGACGGCCTCCTGGAGGCGCTCGATGTCCTCGCGGAGCGTCACGGCGAACGCGTTGAACTCCTGCCCGAGGGTCATCGGGACGGCGTCCTGCAGCTGCGTGCGGCCGACCTTGATGATGTGCGAGAACTCGCGCCCCTTGGCGGCGAAGGACTCGGAGAGCAGGCGCAGCTCCTCGAGCAGGCTGCCGAGCGAGAACGCGAGCGCAATCTTGATCGCGGTCGGGTAGGTGTCGTTCGTCGACTGGCTGTGGTTCGTGTGGTCGTTCGGGTTGATGTACGAGTAGTCGCCCTTCGCGTGGCCGGCGAGCTCGAGCGCGCGGTTCGTGATGACCTCGTTCGCGTTCATGTTGCTCGACGTGCCCGCGCCGCCCTGCACGACGCCGACGACGAACTGGTCGTGGAGCATGCCCGTCTTGATCTCTTCGCACGCGCGGTCGATGAGCGTCGCGCGCTGCTCATCGAGCGCGCCGATCTCGAGGTTGGCGCGCGCGGCAGCCTGCTTCACGCATGCGAACGCGCGGATGAAGTCGGGGTACACCGAGATCGGCCTGCGCGCGATCGGGAAGTTCTCGTGGGCGCGCGCCGTGTGCACGCCCCAGTATGCCGATGCGGGTATTTCGACGCTGCCGAGTGAATCCGTTTCGGTACGGGTTTGGGCAGACATGAAGTCACTCACGAGTATCTCGCTCCAGTGGTTTAAGGGGTTCCGCGGGCTGGCCCGCACAGCCCTTCTAGCCTACCCTCCGTTGACGTCCGGATCGTCGTCCTCGCGAGGATTCTTCGGCTTCGGGAGCGGAATGATGCCGGTCGTCGGCGGCGCCTCCTGTGGCGCCGAATCCCAGTTCGCTTCCAGCGGGTCGACGAGTTCCGGCTCGCGCCGCAGGACGTCAAGCGGAGCGGTCAGCGTCTCGACCTGCCCCACCCTACTGTCGTCGAGGCCCGGACGACCGGCGTGCGTGAATCTGGGGCCACCGTCCCAGCGCAGCCGCAGCTTGCGCTCGCTCATCAGCCAGGCCATGCCGATCGCGAAAGCGATCAGGGCGGCGACCCCGCTGATGACGAACGTGGAGCGCGGGCCGAGCACGTCGGCCGCCGCGCCGACGAGCGGGGCGCCAATCGGTGTGCCGCCCATGAGGATCGCCATGTAGAGCGCGAGCACGCGGCCGCGGACCGCGGGATCGGATGTGGTCTGGACGAACCCGTTCGCGGTCGTGAGCATCGTCGAGGTCGCGAGCCCGAAGAACACGAGCGTCGCAGCGAACAGCCAGAACGTCGGCATGGCTGCGCCGATCAGGCTCACCAGGCCGAGGCCGCCCACCGAAATCACGACGACGCGCATCCGAGCGGCCGGGCGGCGCGCGGCAAGCAGCGCCCCCGTGAGGGATCCGATCGCGAGGATCGACGAGAGCAGGCCGTAGTCGCCGGCCCCGCGCCCGAACTCGACCGCCATCGTCGACGACATCACGGGGAAGTTCATGCTGAACGCGCCGACGAGGAACACCATCACAAAGATCACGAAGATGTCGTGGCGCCCCATGACGTACCGGAAGCCCGCGGAGAGCTGCCGCAGCTGCGACTCCCGCTTGGCGCCGCCCGCGGGTCGCTCGTGCCGTGTCGTGATGAGCAGCAGCGCGCCCAGCATTGCGAGGAAGGACGCGGCATTGATGAGGAACACCCAGCCGGAGCCGATCGCCGCGATGAGCACGCCGGCGACCGCCGGGCCGACGAGGCGGGCCGAGTTGAACGACGCCGAGTTCAGCGCGACGGCGTTCGAGAGCTGGTCGTTGCCAACGAGGTCCGAGACGAAGGCCTGGCGCGAGGTCGCGTCGAACGCGTTCACGACGCCGAGGCCGAGCGCGAACCCGTACAGGTGCCAGATCTCGGCCGAGCCGGTCACGAGCAGCAGCCCGAGCCCCAGCGCGAGCAGCATGAGTAGCGACTGCGTGACAAGCAGCACCTTGCGCCTGTCGAACCTGTCCGCGACGGCGCCGCTGAATGGGACGAGGAGCAGCTGCGGGCCGAACTGCAACGCCATCGTGATGCCGACCGCTGAAGCATTATTGTCAGTCAGCTCGGTGAGGACGACCCAGTTCTGCGTGGTGGCCTGCATCCAGGCACCCACGTTGGAGATGAACGCTCCGAAGAACCAAATCCGGTAGTTGCGGATAGATAAGGATCGGAACGTACCTGACACTGAGTAGACAACCCCCTTATTAGCTGCCTCCTACCCTACGCCTATTACGGCTGGGTTACATCTTTCCGCCCATATCCAGCAGCCGCCGGATCCGCTCGGGGATCGGCGGGTGCGTCGCGAAGAGGCGCTGCATGACGCCCGGTTTCAGCGGATCCGCGATCCACAGGTGCGCCATGCTCGACTGCTGCTTCTGCAGCGGCCGGCCGTACTCCGACAGCTTGTGCAGCGCGCTCGCGAGCGCCTCAGGATGGCGCGTGGTGAGCGCCCCGGTCGCGTCGGCGAGGTACTCGCGCTGTCGCGAGACGGCGAGCTGCACCATGCTCGCGACGAGGGGCGCGACGAGCATCGCGACGAGGCCGAAGATCATGACGACCGGGTTGTTATTGTTGTTGTTCCGCCCGAAGAACGCCATGCGCACGAGCATGTCGGCGATCATGCCGACCGCGACGGTGAGCCCGTAGACGATCATCGAGACGCGAATGTCGTAGTTGCGCACGTGCCCGAGCTCGTGTGCCATGACGCCCTCGAGCTCGGCGTCGGTCATGATGTCGAGGAGCCCCGTGGTGGCGGCGACGATCGCGTGGTCGGGGTCGCGCCCCGTGGCGAACGCGTTCGGCGCGGGATCGTTCACGATGTACACCTCGGGCATCGGCATCCCCGTCGTGATCGCGAGGTTCTCGACGACGCGATACAGCCGCGGGTTGTCATGCGGCCCGATCTGCACGGCGCCGCTCATCGAGACCGCCTGCTTGCCAGCCATGAAGTACTGGATGAGCGCGTAAATGAGCGCGAAGCCCATGACGGCGATGACAATGCCTGGCGACTGGTAGATCGCCGAGGCGAGCCAGCCGAGACCCCCGACGATGCCGAGGAACAGCAGGATGATGAGGGCGCTGTTGATCTTGTTCCGGCGAACGGCGCTATACACGCGGGCTCCTTCCGGGAATCACTGCGTTAGAACTGGATGCGCGGCGGCTCTGCGATTGCCGCCGCGTCGTCAACCTCGAAGAATTCGCGCTGCGTGAAGCCGAACGGGCCGGCGAGCAGGTTGTTCGGGAACACCTGGATCTTCGTGTTGAGCTCGCGCACGCCGCCGTTGTAGAACCTGCGCGCCGCCTGCACCTTGTTCTCGGTATCGACGAGCTCGCCCTGCAGTTGCAGGAAGTTCTGGCTCGCCTGCAGCTGCGGGTACGCCTCAGCCACCGCGAAGATGCTCTTCAGCGCCGACTGCATGTGGTTCTCGGCGATCGAGGCCTCTGCCGGCCCCTGTGCGGAGATGGTCTCAGCGCGCGCCTTCGTCACCGAGTCGAACACGCCCTGCTCGTGCGCGGCGTAGCCCTTCACGGTCTCGACGAGCGACGGGATCAGGTCAGCACGGCGCTTGAGCTGCACCGTAATGTCGCTCCACGCCTCTTCAACGCGCACGCGGAGCGTGACGAGGGAGTTGTAGGTAGCCCAGAGGTAGATGCCCACGATGAGCACGAGGGCGACGACGACGAGCGTGATGACCAATCCGGTTGACATAGCTGAATACTAGCGCGGGAGGTCATGAATCCGCTGTGAGAGTGCGGTCGCGTGTCACTCCCCCAGCACGCGGTCAAGGTAGGGGTTTGTGAACAGCCGATCCGGATCCAATCGGTCGCGGATCGCAAGAAACTCGCCGAACTTCGGGTAGCGCTCGCTGAAATCGCGCGCGCTGAGCGTGTGCATCTTCCCCCAGTGGGGGCGTCCGTCGTGCGCGGCGAGCACGGCCTCGGCCTCGCGGAAGTAGTTGTCCTCGCGGTCCTTCCAGTACCGGTGCACCGCCACGTAGCCGCTCTCGCGACCGTGCGCGGTCGACAGCATGAGCTCGTCAGCGGCGGCCGCGCGCACCTCGATGGGGAACGAGACCCTGAACTTCCGCCGTTCGATGAGCGCCCGCAGCTCGCGCAGCGCCGACGGCACGGCCTCGAGCGGGAGCGAATACTCCATCTCGCGGAAGTGCACGCGCCTGTTGGTCACGTACACGAGATGCGACTCGTCGACGTAGTCGCGCTCGCTCGACACCGACTGGATGGCGCGATTCACGGACGGCGTCGCGGCGGGGACCCAGCGTTCGAATCCGACAACGGCGCCGAGCATCGTGTTGTTGACGACCTCTTCGTCGACGTAGCGCGAGACCGCGCCGAGCGGCCGCGCCCCGCTGCCGGCCGGGCCGAGCGCCGGATCGATCGGGATGCGCGTGTTCGTCTTCGTGCGGGCGCCCGTGGTGTGCGGGAACCAGTAGAACTCGAAGTGGTCGACCGCGCGATTGCGCGCCACGTAGTCGTCGAGCACCGCGTCGAGCGTCTCCGGGGCCTCGACCGCGCGGAGCAGGTACCGCGGCACGCACTGGATCGTCACTGTCACGAGCACACCGAGGGCGCCGAGGCCGAGCGCCACCGCCGGGAGCAGCTCGGGGTTCTCGTCCTCGGACACGGTGAGCAGTTCCCCGGTTCCCGTGACCAGGGTCGCGCCGACCACCCCGGTCGAAATGCCGCCGAGCGCGAGGCCCGTGCCGTGCGTACCGGTCTGGGTCGCGCCGGTGATGGTCTGCTTGTCGATGTCGCCCATGTTCGCGAGCGCCAACCCGAGCGGGCCGAGAATCGCGGGAAGTTCCCACAGGTGCGTTCCGGCCCACAGCGTCACGCGGCCAGCGGCCGGGTCCGCTGAGACGAGCCCGCGCATCCGATTCAGCCCGAGCCGGATTCCGTCGGTCGCCCCGATCGCGGTGAAGCTGTGCGACGCGCCAATCGGCTTCACCGTGTGCCCGGTGTCGCGCGCGCGCTCGACTGCGGCGATGATCTGGTCCGCGGACCGCGGGAAGATCTCGGTGACGGGCGTCGACGACTCCGTGCGCGCCCAGTTGTGCCAGCGCTTGCTCACAGGAAGCACTTCCCTTCTCCGCGATAGGTGGGGAGCGGGTCGCCAGCGACCGCGCCCGCGACGGGCACGACCGCGTTGCCGTGCTCCATGGGCTCCCCCGACTTCGTGTGGCGGAGCCAGACCCGGTCTCCGACGCGCAGATCGCGCGCCGCGGCCCCGCTCACGGGCGTCTGCA
>WPCJ01290259.1_pt1 | contig 10917 bp, 12 predicted proteins | sample 5399831 | NCBI WGS metagenome assembly WPCJ01 (sample SAMN12869470, study PRJNA574797) | sludge metagenome | isolation source: wastewater treatment of pH10 | place: China:Beijing | collected 2019-05-20 | reverse complement strand
CCTGATGCCTGAGTGGCTGACCCAGAGCGCTCATACCCCCGGCTGGTGGCCGGTCATTAATCGGAATGGTGGCCGGAGAATTATCGGAATCCCGGCCGGTCAATTATCGGAATGATGGCCGGTCGGAATCGGAATCCGCACACCATGTGAGCTCGTTCCGGCGCCTGACACGCGCGACAGGCCCGCGCGATCAGTTCCTTCGAACCTATCACACAGTAGAACTGCTGTTCGACTACATCACCTACCGCCACTTGCTGAGGGCGGGTGACGACCTCGTCGGCTTTGGGAAGATTATGTCGGCCTACCAGCGTGTCGAGCTCGCGCGGCTGAAGGGGATCATTCGTGAGTTCTGCCAAGACTTCGACTCGGTCGCAGTGGCAATGTCCGCGCTCGAACCCTATCTCGACCGAGCGGAGGAGATGTTCCAACTGCATGGCAAGGACGGCAATCCGCTGTCGGAAGACGCGAAGTGGAGCGCGTTCCGCGGCCTTGTTGAGATCGGACCGGTAGAGCGCGCAAATGTTAAGCTGGCCAAGCTGGCGAAGTCTGACAAGGACTTCGACGACTTCATGGCCAACCTCGCCGCCTACCAGATCTACCGATTGAGGAGCTCGATCGCGCACAACCGCATTGGCGAGTATCTGCTGACCGACGCGGACGATGCGATGATCGCCAACTTTGGCCTGCCGCTTCTGCAGGAGGTCGCGGTCCAAGTGTTCAGCAGCTCGGAGCTTGCCGCCCTAGTCGTTTAGCGGAGCGGTCGGCCGGGCTCCGTTACTACTCGAAGCCGAATTGACGCATAGCGCTGCTCAGCCCGTGCCGTGCACGCCTCCCACGAAGACTGGCTTAGTTCCTTGGTCGCACAGATAATCTCGCGACCAGCGCAGACTAGGTTCACCCACTATTGGCGCCGATCAAGCGTCGTAAAGTGCGATTGCATCGGGAGTGACCACGAGCCGGTATCTCCTCCGCTCCCGCCGTCTCGAATCTGAAATAAAGTCCTCGTCCGTTGTGAGCAGGCGCACTTCCGCGCTAGCACGACCCTCCTCTACTCTGGTTGATGACACTTCAAGGTGAAGAGTGTTGCCAAGGTCGGGGCTGTCTATAGCCTGCAAGAATTCTGCTGCGCTGTTCGCCTCCACGTGCCCCCACTTGAAAGCTTGCGAGGCGATCATGGCGAGTAGTCGGGTGCGCGAGCGCGACGAAAAGCCGGTTACCAAGCGCCGAAGCTGTGCGCCAACGAGCGACAGGAACGTGGCGTTCCGCGCTTCGAATCCAACGAGGTCACGAACGTCAACTGCTAGTTCGCCCGTCCGTACAAGGCCATCGAGCACGGCGCCAGCGGTCGCGGCGCAAGTTACGACGACTCGTTCAAGTCCTCGAAGGTCGACGTTGCGCCATTCCTCGCTCGCCGGCCCGCCAGTAACCCCGTTATTGACTTCGATCCGCAGCGCGATGCGAGCGAGCTCACCCTCTATTGCAAGCTCGCTATCGATACCACGGACATTATGGCTGGCGATGCGCCAGCCTTGCTGTTCGAGAAGGCGCGCAACCGCCCCGCGGTGGCGCTCATTGTCCCGCTCCGATCGTGGCGTCGCATCGACCAGCATCGCGGCGGTTGCGCGCATTTCCTCCATAACGACTCTTACGAGGTCGGGCTTGAGATAGCGGGGCTCTTCGAACAGCGCGTTCGCGGCCCAGCCCGGTTCGCGCCTTGAAAGAGTTGGCATGCGACGCGGACCAGGGATGAGTAGCGAATTCCAGGGCGCCGCACCGATCGCCCATGCCCGGTCGTAAAGTGTGGCCCAAGCGTCCGAGTCCGGGTTGGGCAGCATCCCGCGCGCGCGCAAGAGCACGGAGCTCTTAGGATGCCAAGAGATGTCGGCTGCCCGCCGATCGAGCTCGGCGGCGATAGCCAGCCGTATGCCGGAGGCAAAACCCGAGTCAGAGACGTGCGTAGTGCGCCAGTGCTGGTGATCTACTTCGAGCGGGCGGCGTACCCGGGCGCTGAGGCCGATCCCGTGCATCTCGCGAACGGTCCAATCGCCTGATGCCACGCGCATTTGCTCAGGCTCACTGGAGTCGTATGCTACGAAGAGCGGCGTACTTGTGTCCTCGACGACGCGGGTGAACTCGAGGCCATCTGATGTGAATACCTCAAGGTCGGGTGGGAAAGTCCACGGGCCACGCGTTACGCGTTCGCGCGCGCGCGGCGACGTGAGCAGCAATGCAGCCCTATAACTGTCCTTTGGGCGTTTGCGTTGCCGGAGCCTAATCTCCCATGCTCGCGCCGGCGTCGCATAAAGAGGCGCAAGGGTGGCCAGTGCGGCGTTGGTCGCCTTGCTGATGGATTCGAACAGCTTAGCGCTGATCTGGTCCCCTGCACCTGCGATTTCCACGACTCGGCCACGCACGCGTGCGACGACTGTCTCCGCCAGACGCCTCGTCGACCGCTCCGGGTGACGGGTGAGCTCACGGCGGAGTTCGGTCGTGAGCACGCTGAGATCCCGCCAGTGGTCCGCTGTCTCGACCGACGCCTTGCACATGGCCGTGTGTGCACGCGCAGCGAACTCGCAACGACGAGCGGTGAGATCAAGGAAGTCGGCTAGTTCCATCGCCAGTAGTGGCCGGTCGACGAGCGCTGGATCGTCAAGCCGGCGCGCGAGCGCGCCGAGGTCATGGCCCATCGCGAGTTCGACGTCGCCCTGTCCGAACGCGAACGCGTAGACTGCGGGCTCGCCGATGCTTTTCTCAATAATCTGCGCCGGCAGCATAGTCGCGTTGGGCGCGCCGTACTGCTCGAAGCCTAAGATCTTCCGATCCTCATCTAAGCGTTGCGCGAGTGGCGCATTGGATCTTCCCTTGACGAACAGGGGCACGAGGAAACCAAGCGACATCCCGCTAGGGTCGACGAAGCCGATAAGCTTATGGGTGACGGGCCCGCTCACGCCATTACTCCTTCTGCGACCAGGAAACTCGCGACTTTGTCGTACAGTGATCCCACGTAAGCGAGCGGCTGCTGCCGACCGTAGGTTTCGTACGTCACGCGTTTGACGCCAGGCATCGCATCGAGAGCACTGACAACAGCAGGGTCGGAAAGGAGCACGGGCGGCGCAACTACAGCCCTAAGCGCCCGGGCAAGTGGTACCGAACGCCCTATCTGGACCTCGATCGTGGAGCGTCGGTCATCATCATCCGAGAGCCCAGGGTCGAGCGCAAGCCGGGCAAACGCGCGCGCAGCACCATGGGACACCGGTATAGCGGCATGGTCCACGGTCGGTTTCTGGTGGTAGTAATTTCGATTGGTTTCGAAAAATGCTCGGACGAGCCGCATTGGCACCTCACGGCCTGCCCCGAGCTCAAAGTCCGGACGCGCGACAATGGCGCCAGTGTAAGCAGCGTATCGATTGTAGCCGCCACTGTCGAAGGGAAGAATACGAACAGCGTCATCGAGCAGTCCGGGGTCAACAACGAGGCACATGGGAAGGTGCTCATCAATGCCACTGGGAAGCATGCCGGGCAGCGGCTTGAAGGCGGGGCGCCCGTAGAAGAGATAGAGGAGGTCCGCGCCGCCGTAGACCGTGCATGCCCGGGTTCGCAGTTCCCCCGCCACAATGATGCTGGCGCCCGCCGAAACCGTCGTCGAGTGCATCAGGTGCAGCGCCCCATCGGCGGGGGTGAAACCGTTGAGGTAGTCGGCGAAGCTCATATTCCAGAATATAGTATGTTAACTGCAGCGGTTGGCAACGTTTTTTACTTCTGAGACCATGACTTTTCACGCCAACCATTGCACGTGAAAATTGAATTTCCTAGCCTCACAGTAGGTCAAGCAGCCGCTGGAACGGCGGACCTCGACTGGAGCGAAGTTCAGCTCGCCTAACATGCCCGCTTCGTGGCTCAATACACCGCGATGTTGCAAAGAAACATATTACAAAATACTTTGTTTTACTTCCTTAGATTATGACATTTTGACCATCATTTGCGGAGAGCAGAAGCGCGCTGACGTCTCGCTTCTTCGTGCATGTTGACGGGCGTTGCGCCAAGAACGCGTGAGACCATTGCGGCCAGAAAGCGACCAGGCGAAAGCTCCGCCGGCGTCCGATCGGTGAGAATTGTTACTTTCGGCAGACGTTTGATGGCTTCCTCGACCGCTCTGGCCGGGATGGAAGCGGGCACGTCTTCCGTTTCGCCCTCAGGCTCCGGCCCCGGCTTCAAGATGCCCTCTGGCGGCGGCTCTGCATCCGCGTCTGGCGGTATGGCGTCGTCGGCGTATTCCATCAGAACGAGACAGGTGGCGTGATACGCATCGTCTTCTTGCCCGAGCTTGACGAGCAGGTCGCACAACCATTCCGCTGTCTTGGCTTCTTTCTGTAGAATGTCGGAGCGGAGTCCAAAAACAAAGCCAAGCGCTGCCAGCGGATGGCGCAACCTCAGATTCTTGGCGTCGCCATAGGATTCCTCGACCCTATTCGGCGCGTTTTTGCCATAGGAGGAGTCCATGCGCTTGGTGGAAACAAGCAATTCTGGACCAGTTGCCCAGTCCGTCATGATGACATCGACCTGCTTCAGGTAGTTCTTGCCAAGGATGGCCGCCGATGACGACGTCGCTCCGGATATGGATGAGCTTTTAAGGATGCGCTCTTCAACTTCCGAGCGAAGCTTGCCCGGAAGGGAGTTCACCAAAGCTGTGATCGCGGCAGGAAGGACGCGCGGATGGGTCGGCTTCGGCCAGACCTGATCGGACCGGAAACCTGCTCGGCGCAGTTCGTAGCTGAGCCACACATCAAGGGCGAGCGCCGGAACTCCGGACTGCGTTCCTGCCTTGAGATGAAGCGGAACACCAAGGAGCCGCTCGAGCGTGCCATAATCGGGCTCGAAACGGAGCTGCTCGTCCGGGCCTTTAGTCCAAGGGTTGCTGTGTAACCCGCCAGGGGCCGCCTGAGCGACGATATAGTCGAACAGCCGCCATGCTTCGCTCTTCGTTGATTCTTTGCTGGCCACCGGCTGGTCTCACGCTAGGACGAGAAGCAAACGCAGATCGCATTTGCCGCATACCATTGTTCTGCTTGTTCGAGAGTTTCTCCGCTGGCGCAGATAGGCGAGCGGCGCGCCAAATCAGTCGGCATAATGGCGCCAGCGCTGAAGCGATCCGATTGCGCCTTCGAGCTCGTCGTCATCGGCCCTCTGAAGAGTGGCTGTCGACGGGAAGACAACCCGCCCGGCCTCGCGCGGCTCGAGCTTCAACATCCCGCCCCCCAGTGCGTGGCCTTCGAGCTCGCAGCTCAACCTGACGAACGACGACGACCATTCCGGCAGCAACTTATTCGCCAACGCGCGATCGCGGATGCGGATCGAATGGACGCTGTTTGTGCAGGTCACGCCGGCGGCGTTCCTGACAAGGTTCACGTTGCGCCCCGACATGTAGCTCATGATGAAGTCGGGGATCTGGACGTCAGGCACAGCGTACCAAGGTGCGCGATTGCGGCATTTGTACCCTTGCCTTGCCTCGTGGCCGGCGCTGCTGTCGAGATAGTTGCGTACCGCGGCCGGAAGCTCCTGATCGCGCTCGAGCCGGAGCAGCAGGATCGGATCGTCGCTCTGCTTCCATTTTTCGACAGTCGCCTTGGTGATCTCCTTCTCCGGCATCCCCCGGCCGTTGCGGAGCGACGGCTGCAGGAAAGCAGCTGGAATGCGCAGCCGCTTCGCGTCGGAGGGCCTCAGGTGAAAGAAGTCGTTATGTCCGCTGACGTATCCAATCCCGACTGCCGCGAAATCCGCGAGCCGACGCGTTCCAGGATCAGCAAGCGCTTCAGCGTATAGGTGGCGCACCGATGCCGGCAGCAAATAGGGGCGCAGGCGCCGGTTCCAAACAGTCCGCCATTCCCCAAGATCGATCTTCATGACCGATTTGGGCGGTGCTTTCTGCGGGACAAATTCATCGACAACCGTGAAGTCGATTGCGTTGGCTTTGCCGCCGAACCCCTCCGTGTAGAGCAACCAGCAATCTTCCGAGAGCGTCGGAAACAGCTTCTTGCGTACGGCAATGATCTGCACCGTCGAGAATGACGCCACGAGATAGTCGAGCAGTGGCGCGGCATAAGGAGCGTGGCCGATCTCGGCCGGCACGACGAAAGCCATGCGGCCACCGCGTTTCAATAAGCCAGCCGTCGCCACCAGGAACGGCGCCCAGGACGAGGTCAGTCCATTGAAGCGGACACCGAGATCGAGACACAAATCCAGCGCCCGACGCCGCATCTCGCTTTTGAAGGTTTGATAGCGAATGAAGGGGGGATTGCCCGCGGCGCATTCGAAGCGCTCTCGGGTCTCAACTGCCCACGTGAAAAAATCGCCCTCATGCACGAGAGCGCCAGGTGCGCGTTCGATCGCGCGATGCGCCGAGACCGGATTCTGCTCGATGCCGACGCTATTGCGGTGAAGTGCCAGAAACTGGCCGTCGCCGCATGAGGGATCAATCATGCGGTCGGCGGGCTTGCGGCATGCCCATGCGACAAGCGCCTCGCTCACATCGTGAGGAGTAAAAAATGCGCCTGATCGTTTCTGGGAATATTCCGGATATCTGCCCACCATCGCATTCACCTTAGTCAGATGGGACCGTTCCGCAATTGCGTGGACAGGAACATAATGTGAACGCTTTCGGTTGGCAACTTCGCTCTGGCAAATGGACTGCCGCTTCCTAAAGAGCGCATATCAACTCTGTCCATCCCGTGGCCGCTGCGCGATGGCAGAACGGTGCTCTGATCAGATTGCCCAGATCCCCGGGGGCTTGGATAGGCGATCAAGCAGGAACTGCGCTACCGGCGGCGGTGAAGGGGCTCCGGATCGCCATGACGAGCTTGCTTCGATCCAATCTCGTCAGAGCGAGCGCACCGAAGCGGTCTCATCGATGGGTGTATCTGGCCGAAGATCGGCTTCGCCTCGATCGCCTTTGACGCAACGGCGCCTCGCGACTTTTTTCCCCTGACGCCTGCGCCGCCATTCCTCGCGCGGCAAGAAATTCGCTCCCGCACCGTCCTCCGCTGACGCTTTGGCCCAAAGGTGCGTCGGCGACCGCCTTCGGCCTGTCGATCACCATCGAGACCGCAATGGTGCGGGCTCGGGACAGACAGGATCGAGGAGAAACGTCATGGCCACCATCGGCACCTTCAAGAAGACCGGCGCGAACGAGTTTTCCGGCGAGATCGTCACCCTCAGCGTCCAGGCCAAGGGCGTCCGCATCGTCCCCGATACCCGCGCCACCGGCGAGAATGCGCCCAGCCACCGGGTCGTGGTCGGCCGCGCCGAAATCGGTGCCGCCTGGTCCAAGCGCTCCAACGAGGGGCGCGATTATCTGGGCCTCAAGCTCGACGATCCGTGCTTCAATGTCCCGATCTACGCTAACCTCATCCACGATGAGGACGGCAAGGGTTACGGCCTGATCTGGTCCCGCCCGAGCCGCCGCAGCGAGTAAGGCCCGGCAGACGCCCCGTCCGGTCGATCCAGGCGTGGCGATCCCCCGGAAGGGCCCGTCGGCTCACCGACGAGAACGCCGCCACTGTTGCCGCCGGCACGATTCCCTAGTTTACTAGGTGGCAACATACTAGGGAACGCGACGACCTCATCCGCATGAGATTGCGGGAGATCGTCGCGAAAAACTTGCGCAAGCTGCGGCACGCAAAGGGCATGTCGCAGGAAGAGCTTGCCGACCGCGCGGGGATCAATCGCAACTATGTCGGAATGCTGGAGCGAGAAGAGCACGCCGCCACGGTCGACATGTTGGAGAAGCTTGCTGAAGTGCTCGGGGCTGATCCGATGGCGTTTTTCGAGACCAGCGACCCACCTGCTTAAATCGGTGAGTGGAATCCGCTCTTTTTTCCGGCGGTTGCTGCATGCTAACCCCGGTCCATCAGCATGGAACAAGGGCCTGACACAGTCTCTCTTTCCGGTGCATGCTGGAATAATACCGGCGTCGCTCGACGACACCGGGCGAACCGTTGCCGCACGATCTTGGGGGAGATGATGGCAGCGCTGACGTTTCTCGATGAGCCGCCACCCGGCGAGACGCTCACGGCCTACGACCGCGAGCACATGGTGCTCTATCTGCGGCTGCTCGATGCAGCGCGCGATGGCGCCGATTGGGGCGAAGCGGTTCGCATCCTCTTCGGGCTCGATCCCGATGCCGACCCTGAACGCTGCCGTCGCATCCACGATACCCATCTCGCGCGAGCCCGCTGGCTCCACGAACGGGGCTATCGCGAACTCGCCCGCGAGAGCCGGCCGAAGCAATAGCGGCGATGCCGTGGCGGCATCGCCCTTTGCCGCATGGGTTCGTTGACCGGAACAACCTATCCGCGAACCCTGCCTCCCCCGCAAGCGGCGGAACGGAGGATCACGATGACACCAGATGCGTCCAACTGGCGCTCGGCGGCGGCCTATCGCTATGTCGAAACTTTATCCGCCTCGGATCTCGCCTGGGAATGGCTTCGCCGGAATGACGGCTATGACCAGGATTTCGAGGCGCTGACGCAGAACGCATCTGACCCGCAACCGCTACTGGCCCGAATCCGGGAACGGTGGGGCCTGCGATTTCCCGGTCGATCCGCTCAGCCCTCCACCCAGTGCGCCGGTGTTCTGGTCCTTCGAGGACGACGACAGCATCATCCTGCTCGTTCCGGCCCCGGCCCATCTTATCGCGGATGGCGAAACCCCGAGCCTGATAGCTGCTTCCGACGCGGCTGCGGACTTCGTTGCCTACGATCTCGGCAACGGGCAGCGCCTCCAGCTCGAACACGTCGGAGATAGACGGCAAGCAACGACGGTCGCCGCGCTGGTCTTGCTCGATCGCGACGGCTTCGCCCGACTGGAAACGATCCATCGCCTGCTCGCCGCGCTTCTCGGTCGCGCCGTCCCGCCAGATACCCGGCTCACGCCACAGCAACGCCTCCGCTACCGCCGGATGCTGCAGGCGATCGACGGCTATCGTCATGGCGCGACGCAGCAGGAGATCGCTCGGGCGCTTCTGCAAGCGCCTCCGCTTGGCCGCGACGAGTGGCAAGCGTCCTCGGCGCGCCACACCGTCAAGACCCTGCTCAGGGATGCCCGCGCCCTGATCGCGGGCGGCTATCGCAAGCTGCTTCGTCATCGCCGAAGACCTTAGCTCATCGGAGCCCCGCCCCTGGTGGGCGAATTTGATACCCCCCAAATTCGCCCTGCATCTCGCCGGTTTCGCTTCGCCATCGTGGCCCTCGTCAGCCGCTGTCCTTCAGCGGCCCTCACGAGCCCACGGAGGTTCGCGCAATGCGATCCGATCTCGCCGTTCTGCCGCCGCGCTTCCTGCGCACCAAGGAAGCCGCCGAATTCCTGAGCTTGTCCGCACGGACGCTGGAAAAGCATCGGACCTATGGGACCGGCCCGGCCTATCGCAAGCTCGGCGGCCGCGTCGTCTATGCCATCGACGACCTCCAGGCCTGGGCCGAGCGCGGCGCCGTCACCTCGACCTCGGATCCGCGCGGGACGGTGCTGCCGGCCAAGCGTCATACCCCGACGCCACCGACCCATCCCGGCCGCTACGCGCGCTGATCGCGCAACCTCCTCTTGGCAATGCGATCTCGCCCGCCCTCGGAGCGCGGACAGCTCGATCTGTTCCAGGCGCTTCCCGGCGAGTTCGCGCCCCGCGACGCGCAGGACCTCATGGCCTATCCATTCTTCTCCCTCGCCAAATCGAAGCGCATCGCGCCGATCGACTTCCAGGCCGGTGACGTTACCATCCGGGTCGAAGCGGTGCCCGATCACGGCATGGCGACCATCTGGGATGCCGACATCCTGATCTGGGCGGCGAGCCAGATCGTCAATGCGCGCGATGCCGGATTACGCACCTCGCGCCTGATGGCTGCGACGCCCTATGAGATCCTGACCTTCGTCGGCCGCGGCGTCAGTCTGCGTGACTACCAACGCCTCAAGGCGGCGCTCGACCGGCTGCAATCCACCACCGTCGCGACCTCGATCCGCCAACCGGCGGAAGGCCGCCGGCACCGCTTCTCCTGGATCAACGAATGGCAGGAGCGCACGGGTCGCGACGGCCGCCCCGTCGGCATCGAGCTGATCCTGCCGGACTGGTTCTACCGCGCCGTCCTCGACGACGCGCTCGTGCTCACCATCGACCGGGCGTATTTCGATCTGACCGGTGGGCTCGAACGCTGGCTCTATCGCATCGTGCGCAAGCATGGCGGGCGCCAGTCCTTCGGCTGGAGCTTCGATTTCGCTCACCTACACCAGAAATCCGGCAGCCTCTCACCGCTCAAGCATTTCGCCTACGACCTGCGCGAGATCATCCGCCGCCAGCCTCTCCCTGGCTACCGGCTCGCCGTCGCGCAGCAGTCCGACGGAGCCGAGATGCTCAACTTCGTTGCAACCGATCCGACCTTTTTCGCCCCGCCGCGCCCGCGACGGAAACCGTCAACGCGCTTTGGGGACAAGCTGTGAATTCGCTCGTGCTATCGGGGACCGCCCCTATCGTGCCATCGGGGACCCGATCCTCGTGCTATCGGGGACCGGAATCGACGATTCAGCGTCGCGTTTCAAAGGCTTGCGGCGACCGTAACTTCTCTAACTCAGATTCCTTCGGAATCTTTCTAACGCCCCCGCGCTTTTACACGGTTGCGGATAACCCACGCGTCGATGACGCAAGGGCCGGAGACCGCTGGCAATCCGCCGCGCTTTTGCTCCTCGAATTGGAGACCCGTTTTCTCTTAATCGTAGACTGGCGCGACATGTTCGCGGTCGGGAGCGCGACATGATCGTCGCGCTCCTTAACCAGAAGGGCGGTGTCGGCAAGACGACCCTCGCGCTCCATCGCGCAGGCGAATGGGCTGGGGGGGGAAAGCGGGTCACGCTGCTCGACGCGGACCCGCAGGGCTCTGC
>WPCJ01223676.1_pt1 | contig 10917 bp, 9 predicted proteins | sample 5399831 | NCBI WGS metagenome assembly WPCJ01 (sample SAMN12869470, study PRJNA574797) | sludge metagenome | isolation source: wastewater treatment of pH10 | place: China:Beijing | collected 2019-05-20 | reverse complement strand
GGTGCCGCGCGTCAGCCCGAACAGGGCGCCGCGCGCATTGGCATCCCAATGCGGGGCGCCCAGCCCGACGAAGGCCGGCACGAGATAGACGTCCTGCGCCGGGTCGGCCGCTTCCGCGAGCGGGCCGGTGTCGCTCGCCTTCTCGATGATGCCGAGACCGTCGCGCAGCCATTGCACCGCGGCGCCCGCGATGAAGATCGAGCCTTCCAGCGCGTAGGAGCGCTTGCCGCCGAGCTGGTAGGCGATGGTGCCGAGCAGCCGGTTCCTGGAGCGGACCGGCGTGTCGCCGGTGTTGAGCAGCGCGAAGCAGCCCGTGCCGTAGGTCGATTTCACCATGCCCGGGTCGAAGCAGGCCTGCCCGATCGTCGCGGCCTGCTGGTCGCCGGCGATGCCGCGCACCGCAATCGGCCCGCCGAACAGCTCCGGCGCGGTGTCGCCGAAATAGGCCGCGCAATCACGGACCTCCGGCAGGATCGCCTCGGGAATGTCGAGCAGCGCGAGCAGGTCCTTGTCCCAGACGCCACGGCCGATATCGAACAGCATGGTGCGCGCCGCATTGGTCGCGTCGGTCGCATGCACCGCACCGCCCGTCAGCCGCCAGAGCAGGAAGGAATCGACGGTGCCGAAGGCGAGCTCGCCCGCTTCCGCACGGCGGCGGGCACCGGGAACATTATCGAGCAGCCAGGCGATCTTGGTGCCGGAGAAATAGGGGTCGATGCGCAGGCCGGTGCGGCTGGCGACGAGCTCCTCATGGCCGGCGGCGACGAGCTTCGCGCAGGCCTCGGCGGTGCGCCTGTCCTGCCAGACGATGGCGCGGTGGATCGCCCTGCCCGTCTGGCGGTCCCAGATCAGCGTCGTCTCGCGCTGGTTGGTGATGCCGATTCCGGCGATGTCCCGCGCGCCGAGCCCGGCCTTGGCGAGAGCCTCGCGCGCCGTCTCAAGCACGGTATCCCAGATATCCTCCGGCTCGTGCTCGACCCAGCCGGAGGCTGGAAAATGCTGCGGGAACTCCCTTTGGGCGCTGGCCACCGGAGCGAGCGAAGCATCGAACAGGATCGCCCGCGAGGAGGTCGTGCCCTGGTCGATCGCGAGGAGATGTCTGGCGGCCATGCTCTGCTTCCTGCCCTGTCCCATGAGCATCGGACCGAAAAGCGGAATCCCCTTTCCGGAAGAAGCCGATGCGATAACCCATCCCGCGCTCTGCGGCGCAGCGGGCGGAGACTTGCCGAAGCAGCGGCTTCCGCGCAAGGGCATGGTCCGGATTTCGGTTCCCGGCCTGCCGCGCGAGGGCCTGTTTGCCTGTCCCCATGGCAAGGTTCTGCTTGGCACGCGGCTTGCGCTGTAGTTAGCTTGCTGACGAAGCAAATGGCTGCGCCTTGCGCGGCCCCTGCCGGATCGCTTCATGCGGGTGCGGCAGGTCGGGGGATTGGAATGGCGGCGGTCGAGGACCGGCAGCAGGGAGGCGTCGGATCCGCGGCGCCGCCACATCGACATGACGCCGATCCGCTCAGGGCCGGCGGCGCCGCCGTTGGTGCCACCGCCCGTCCCCATAACGGACATCGGCTCTTCCCCGCGCCCGCGACCTATGCGGCCCTCGATCTCGGCACGAATAATTGCCGGCTGCTGATCGCCCGCCCGGCCCAGCACGGTTTCCGGGTCGTCGATGCCTTCTCGCGGATCGTGCGCCTGGGCGAAGGGCTGGCGGCGAGCAGCCGCCTCGGCGATGCCGCCATGGACCGGGCCGTCGAGGCGCTGAAGATCTGCCGGGGCAAGATGGCGAATCGCGGCGTCACCCGCGCCCGGCTCGTCACCACGGAAGCCTGCCGCGCCGCCACGAACGGGCTCGACTTCGTCCGACGCGTCGCGGCCGAGGCCGAATTGGCGCTGGAGATCATCGACCAGCGTACCGAGGCCTCCCTGGCCGTCTCGGGCTGCGCCGCGCTGGCGGACCCGGCGGCCGAAGGGGTCATCGTCTTCGACATCGGCGGCGGCTCCACAGAGATCGTCTGGCTCGGCAACCGCAGCGAGGCGCGCGACCCCGCCGCCCGGATCCGCGAATGGGCCTCGCTGCCGATCGGCGTCGTCACGGTGGCGGAACGCTATGGCGGCGTCGAGGTCAGCCGTGAGCTGTTCGAGCGCATGGTCGATGATTGCGCGCAGGCGCTCGAGCCCTTCGTGAAGCGGGCCGCGCCCGCCCGTCAGGCGCGCGCCTTCCATCTGTTGGGCACCTCCGGCACGGTCACCACCGTCGCCGGCATCCATCTCGGCCTGCTCCGATACGACCGCCGCGAGGTCGACGGGCTGTGGATGCGCCAGGACGATATCCTCGCGGTCATCGACCGGCTGATCGCGATGGACTATGCCGCACGGGCAGCGAATGCCTGCATCGGCCGCGAGCGCGCCGATCTCGTGCTGGCCGGCTGCGCGATCTTCGAGGCGATCCGCCGCGCCTTTCCGAGCGAGCGGGTCCGGATCGCCGATCGCGGCCTGCGCGAAGGCATCCTGCTGCGGATGATGCATGAGGATCGCGCCTGGTGGCGGCGCAGATAGGCTTGGACGGCGATGAGCAGCGGAAAATCGGGAGGCGGCGCCGGTGGCAAGGCGTCGGCAGGCGCGCGCGACATGCGCGTCAAGGTCAAGAAGGCCGGCAAGCTCAAGCATTCCTCGCAGCTCTGGCTCGAGCGCCAGCTCAACGACCCCTATGTGAAGCGGGCGAGAGAGCTGGGCTATCGCTCGCGCGCGGCCTTCAAGCTCGAGGAGATGGACGACCGCTACAAATTCCTCAAAACCGGCCAGCGCCTGGTCGATCTCGGCTGCGCGCCGGGCGGCTGGTGCCAGATCGCGGCCAAGCGCATCGGTTTGGAACAGGGCAAGGGCTATATCGTCGGCATCGACCTGCTGCCGGTCGACCCGATCCCGGCCGTCGACCTGATCCAGATGGATTTCATGGCCGAGGAGGCCCCGGCCCTGCTGACCGAACGGCTCGGCGGCCGGGCCGACGGCGTGATGTCGGACATGGCCGCCAACACCACCGGCCACAAGAAGACCGACCACCTCAAGATCATCGCGCTGGCCGAGGCTGCGCTCGAATTCGCGCATGACGTGCTGGCACCGGGCGGCTTCTTCCTCGCCAAGCTGTTCCAGGGTGGCGACAGCGCCGAACTGCTCGCGGGCCTGAAGCGCGACTTCACGCTCGTGCGTAACGTCAAGCCGGCGGCCAGCCGCGCCGATTCCTCGGAGCTCTACGTGCTGGCGACGGGGTACAGGCGCAAGCCGGATGCGGCCGAGACGGCCGTTTGAGAATCGGCAGAGATGTCTCTGGCCGCAACCCAGCATCGCCGCATCCGAGCGCCGAGATCTCCGAGATGACCAAGACGCGTCTGGTTTCGATTCTTTCAACCCTTGCCGTTCTCGTCCTCGGATCCTTGCCTGCACAGGCCTCCGACCGGACACCCGAGCAAGTGGCGGAGCTCTATTACCGCGCCTGGCTCAACTACGACCGCGCCGCTGCCGTTCAGCTCAACACGGCGCTGCGCCCGGAAACCGGCGGACGGGATCTCGTCGATCTCGGGATGATCGCCGATCCCGTCGCATGGCAACTCAGGCGAATCGCAAGCTTGAGCGCTCGGGGAGACCCGTCGGCCCCCGAGATCAGACGGCTGATGGCGAAATTCATCATCGCCGGAAGCAAACGCGTCCGCTGCCGGGCCCTCGGCCACGAAATCAGCGCCCAGCCGACGGGCGAGCGCTTTCGCGCGACCGTCAAGCTTGAATGCGCCGTGCCGGATGCCGTGGCGGGTTTGCGCCAGACGAAGGAGCACGAGCAAAGGCGGTCGAATATGGTCAATCCCTCCCCGCGCCTGCTGAAGGGCGTCATAGAGGCCTTCGAGAGAGCTCCGCTGACACGCCGGGTTTCGACGGAGATGGATGTGACCGCGGGGTCGGCGAAACAACGCTGGATGCCGGATACGAGCCGCAGCGGCATGGATCAGGTGACCGGCGCCATCGCGCGCCAGATCGGGGAAGCCGGCCTCGGCCCGTAGACCGCACGTCCCGAGCCGGGCCTCGCACCCGGAAAACCACCCCAAGACGGGATATGATCGCGGCTTTGCCGAGATCGCAGCCGCTCAATCCAGCGGCTTCTGCTCGGCGATCGCCTCGGCCGTCAGCTTGCGCTTGCTGACCGGCGCGTGGCCGGAGACCTCGGCGCCGGCATCGGGCGCGAGCTGCGCCATCCAGAGCGCCGAGGAGGCCGAAATCAGCCCGACGATGACGAAGGCTGGCCAGAAATCGCCGGCCGCGAGCGCCTTGCCGCCGTTGAAGGTGTTGGCCGCCTCCAGCGCGAAAGCGCCGATCGTCACGCCCATGCTGAGCGACAATTGCTGCGCGACGCTGGACAGGCTGGTCGCGCTCGACATCTCGCGGTTGGAGACGTCGGAATAGCTCAGCGCGTTGATGCCGGTGAACTGCAGCGAGCGGAAGCAGCCGCCGATCAGCAGGACCGACAGCATGATCGCGTGCGGCGTCGTCGGGGTGAAGAGGCCGGAGGCCGCGAGGAAGGCGGAGCCGACGAGCGCGTTGAAGATCAGCACGCGCCGGAAGCCGTATTGCGCCAGGATGGTCCGCGCCAGCGTCTTCATGATCATCGCGCCGGCGGCCGAGGCGAAGGTGATCAGGCCCGATTGCAGCGGATCGAGCCCGAAGCCGAGCTGCAGCATCAGCGGCAGCAGGAAGGGGATCGCGCCGATGCCGGTGCGGAAGATCGAGCCGCCGACGACGCCGATGCGGAAGGTCGGGATGCGGAAGAGCGCGAGGTCGAGGACCGGGTAAGGCACGCGGCGCGCATGGAACCAGTAGGCGACGAGCGCCGCCGCCCCGCCCAGCACGCAGCCATAGGAGATATATTCCGGCACCATGTGCCGGCCACCGGTCGCCAGCCCGAGCATCAGCGCGGCGAAGCCGAAAGCCGAGAGGACGAAGCCGCGCACATCGAGCGGCGCCACGTCCTCCTCCCGGATGTCCTCGAAGAAGATGCTCGACAGCACGATGCCGACGAGGCCGATCGGGATGTTGATGAAGAAGATCCAGCGCCAATCGAAATAGGTGGTGATGAAGCCGCCGAGCGGCGGGCCGACCACGGGCCCGACCAGCGCCGGGACGGTGAGATAGGCGAGCGCGCTGACCATCTCGGCCTTGCTGACGCTGCGCAGGATCACGAGGCGCCCGACCGGCACCATCATCGCCCCGCCCATGCCCTGGATGAAGCGCGCTCCGACGAAGGCGGCGAGCGAATTCGACACCGCGCACAGCACCGAGCCGAGCATGAAGATGCAGAGCGCCGCGCGGAACACGCTGCGGGCGCCGAACTTGTCCGCCATCCAGCCGGAGATCGGGATGAAGACCGCGAGGCTGACGAGATAGGAGGTCAGCGCCAGCTTCAGCGCGATCGGATCCTCCCCCAGCGACTTCGCGATCATCGGCAGCGAGGTGGCGATGACGGTGGAGTCGGTGTTCTCCATGAACAGGGCGCAGGCGACGATCAGGGGAAGCAGTTTGGCGCGTTGCAAGGTCCGAACCTCCGCGCCGGCACGAAACCGGCGCGCTTGAAATCATAAGCTCGGCTATTAACGCGACAATTCGCCCGTGACGAGGTCGAAATCGCGGTTTTGGTCGCCCCTTGCGCGCCTCCGCTATGCCCTGAGATTATAACCCGGCACCGAACACAATGCCGCCATGCGTTTTTCGCCCTGCAACAAGACCCGGCACCGCCCCACCTCAAGATTCGTTCGGCTAAGCCGAACCGTCGCGAGGGGCGCGCGTCGCTGACCTTGGAGGCTGACATGTTCGATATTTCAAGAATTTCCCCCGTTCTCCGTCGTAACCGCTCGAGCCTGCGCCTCGCGGCTCTCGGCGCCCTGGCTGGCCTGGCCTATGGCATGGCGGTGCCCGCGCCCGCTTCCGCAGCCCCCTCGGACTGGCGCGGCGGCTGCCAGGACAAGGCTGCACCGCAGGGCTATGGCGAGATGATCAGGTATAACAACTGCGTGAGGCAGAGGGACTGCCAGCAACTCGCCAATGCGACGGGCACCACGGTCTTCGCGGCCGGTTGTTTCTGGGTCTCGCCCGAGGCGCCGGTGGCGTCCGATTTCCGCCGGCCGGCACGCTGAATCCGGCCCCGGCAAACGGCAAAGCGGCACGGCCATGCGCCGGTGCCGCTTCTGCACTGCAAAATAAATTGGCACGCGCTCTAGCGGACCAGCCGGACGCGTGCTAACGGGCCTCGTCAACTCGGCCATGGGCGCATCTGCCCGGCCCCTTAGAAAAGCCGGCTCGGCCGGCGTCGGAGTTGACGATGACGCTTTCCCTCGACGGTCTGATTCGTGACGGCCTCACCTTCGACGACGTGCTCCTGGAGCCGGGTCCGTCGGAGGTCATGCCGGCCGATGTCGACATCCGCACGCAGCTCACCCGCTCGATCTCGCTGAACCTGCCGATCATCGCCTCGGCGATGGACACGGTCACCGAGGCCCGCATGGCGATCGCCATGGCGCAGGCCGGCGGGCTTGGCGTCATCCATCGCAATCTCGAGGCCGATCAGCAGGCTGCGCAGGTCCGCCTCGTCAAGAAGTTCGAATCGGGCATGATCGCGAACCCGATCACGATCCACCCCGACGAGACGCTGGCCGATGCGCTGGCGCTGATGAAGCAGAACGGCATCTCCGGCATCCCGGTCGTCGAGCGCGGCCCGCAGGGCCACAAGGGCAAGCTCGTCGGCATCCTGACCAACCGCGACGTCCGCTTCGCCGCCAATCCGGACCAGCCGGTCTCAGAGCTGATGACCAAGGAGCGGCTCATCACCGTCCGCGAGGGCGTGAACCAGGAAGAGGCGCGCCGCCTGCTCCACCAGTTCCGCATCGAGAAGCTGCTCGTCGTCGACGATCACTTTCGCTGCATCGGCCTGATCACCGTCAAGGACATGGAGAAGCAGGTCGCCCATCCCCACGCCGCGAAGGATTCGCAGGGCCGCCTGCTCGTCGCCGCCGCGACCACGACCGGCGAGCAGGGCTTCGAGCGCTCGGAGATGCTGATCGACGCCGGCGTCGACCTCATCGTCGTCGACACCGCCCACGGCCATTCGGCCAAGGTGCTCGACGCGGTCAGCCGCGTGAAGAAGCTCTCCAACGCCGTGCAGGTCATCGCCGGCAACGTCGCCACCGCCGGCGGCGCCCAGGCGCTGATCGACGCCGGCGCCGACGCGATCAAGGTCGGCATCGGGCCGGGCTCGATCTGCACCACCCGCATCGTCGCGGGCGTCGGCGTGCCCCAGCTCACCGCGATCATGGACGCGGCCTCGGCAGGGGTGAAGGCCGGCGTTCCGATCATCGCCGATGGCGGCATCAAATATTCGGGCGACCTCGCCAAGGCGCTCGCGGCCGGCGCCTCCTGCGCCATGGTCGGCTCGCTGCTCGCCGGCACCGACGAGACGCCGGGCGACACCTTCCTCTACCAGGGCCGCTCCTACAAATCCTATCGCGGCATGGGCTCGGTCGGCGCCATGGCGCGCGGCTCAGCGGATCGCTACTTCCAGCAGGACATCAAGGATTCGCTGAAGCTGGTGCCCGAGGGCATCGAGGGCCAGGTCGCCTATAAGGGCCCGGTCTCGGGCGTTCTGCATCAGCTCGCCGGGGGCCTGCGCGCCGCGATGGGCTATGTCGGCGGCAAGGATCTGTCGGATTACCAGGCCAAGGCGCGCTTCATCCGCATCACCAGCGCCGGCCTGCGCGAGAGCCATGTCCACGACGTGACGATCGTGCGCGAGAGCCCGAACTACCCGACCCGCTCTTGAGCCTGTCGCGCCTTCGTGCAGTCTGGCTCGCCCGGACGAGCCGGACTGTGACGAAGGCGGAGAGCAACACATGGCCCTGAAGCTGGTCTACCCGGCGCTCGCGATGATCTTCTGGATCTTCGTGGTCGGCGTCATCCTGTGCGTTCGCCGCAAGAACGCCTTCACCTCGGGCGAGGTGCGGCCCGACGAGGTCTCGGTTTCGACCGAGCGCTACCCCGTCCCGGCCCGCCTCGCCTCGGCCAATTTCTCGAACCAGTTCGAGCTGCCGGTCGTCTTCTTCGCGCTGATCATGCTGGCGATTCAGGTCGCGGCGACGAGCTATGTCATGGCGGCGCTGGCCTGGATCTTCGTCGCCTCCCGCGTCGTCCACACCCTCATCCATATCGGCCCGAACCAGCTGCCGCTGCGCGGCGCGGTCTATGGCGTGGGCGCCATCGCGCTGCTGTGCATGTGGGCCGGCGTGCTGGTGGCGGTGCTCTGAGAGACGGCGTTCGGCCGTGCGGCGGCGGCCGATCCGTTAAGCATTCCCGCCATTTACCATGAATTCTTCAGGCGGCGACGTTGAGTCTTAACAAAAGGTAAACTACACAAATCGCGCGGCGGACGGTGAAACAAGCGTGGTTTGGAGTGGCGCATGTTGCGTGTCCGTGATGGGTTCGAGCAGGCTTCCGCCTGCGGCGGGCAAGCTGTTGTCGCGGCATTCCGCCAATCGCATCCCGTCGCTCCCTCGCCCGCGCGCAAGCCGTCGCGGAGCCGGCGTCTCATTGCGATGACCGCCGCCGGCCTCGCGCTCGGTGCCGGCGGCGCGATCCTGACGGCGTCCCTGGTCCAGGCCGAGGACGATGCCGGCATCCGCTCCTTCTTCATCGAGGAAGCGGCCCGCAAGGCCCAGCGCCAGGCCGATGTCTCGCCGCAGGCGAACGCCTATGCGCCGGCCGGCAATGGCTGGCGCCTGCCCCTCTTCCGGAGTGGCGCGGATGGACGGCTCGCGCAGCCCGTGCTCGACCTCAATCCGTTTCGCCGCAATGCCCGCAAGGTCGCGCAGCGGCCGAACAAACCCGCCCCCAAAATCGCCCGGACCGACACGCTGTCGGCCACGGCGAAGACCGCACAGACGATCTGCGTCCGGCTTTGCGACGGCTTCCACGCGCCGATCGGCCAGTTGCGCGCATCCTCCGACCTGAAGGCGCATCAGGCTCTCTGCGAGGCGATGAACCCCGGCCTGCCGGTCAAGGTCTTCACCGTCGCTGCCGGGGCCGCCTCCATCGACAATGCCGTCGCGGCCGATGGCCAGCGCTACGGCGCCCTGCCGACTGCCTACAGGCACGAGACATCCGCCAACCCCGCCTGCCGCCCCGCGATCGTGCAGGCTGGCGAGCAGCGCGTCTCGCTGCTGCGCGACATCACCTTGCGGCCCGGCGACAGTGTCGTGCTGGACGGCAAGGTCTCGACCTTCACGGGCGGATCGAGCTGGCCCTATAGCCGCCGCGATTTCCGGGATTTCCGCTCGGCGTCGGAACTCACCAAGGCCCAGCGCCGCCAGATCGACGAGCAGGTCGGCATCTCGCGGATGGAGGCGGAGGCGCGCAGCCTGCGCCGGCAGATGCGGGTTCGCGAAGCCAGCCTCGAGGGCGATACGGTGATGAGCGACGCCGTCCTGCGCGGATCGCTCGATTCCGACACGCGCGGCGCGGTGCGGATGATTCCAATTTCACGATAACGGCAGCGCGGCTCGTTCGACGAAAGCCGTACGACTAGCAGCGCCGGAAATTCGCGAAGCTTTTCCGTGTGATGCTCGCTTTCTTAGAACCAGTCAAAATAAGAACCACTCTAGAAACCGTATAAGACATTGATTTTAAAAGACTATCCTGTTGACGGAGACGTCACGGGGCCTTTATCCCTCGCCCAACGCACCGACTTGCCCAACCGAGGGAACACAAGAATGATCGGAAAGAAGCATCTTGGCCTGCTGGCCCTGTCGTCCTGCCTGCTCGGGGCGCCGGCCTTCGCCCAGAGCGTCAATCTCTACACGACGCGCGAGCCCGCCCTCCTCAACCCGGTGCTGGAAGCCTTCACCGCCGATACCGGCATCAAGGTCAACGCGGTCTTCCTGAAGGACGGCTTGCAGGAGCGCATCCGCGCCGAGGGCGCCAACAGCCCGGCCGATCTGATGCTCCTCGTCGATGTCGGCGAGATCAACGCCGCGGTCGATGCCGGCATCACCCAGCCGCTCAAATCGACGACCATCGAGAAGGTCGTGCCGGCGCAGCTTCGCCCCGACGACAACTGGGTCACGCTGACCAAGCGCGCGCGCATCGTCGTCGCCTCGAAGGAGCGCGTGGCGCAGGACGCCATCACCTATGAGGAGCTGGCGGATCCGAAGTGGAAGGGCAAGTTCTGCATCCGCGCCGGCCAGCACCCCTACAACAACGCCTTCTTCGCCGCCTATGTCGCCCATAACGGCTCGGACAAGGCCGAGGGCTATCTGAAGGCCCTGCGCGCCAACGCGGCCCGCAAGCCCGGCGGCGGCGACCGCGACGTCGCCCGCGACATCCAGTCCGGCCTCTGCGACGTGGCCATCATCAACACCTACTATATCGGCCTGATGAGCCAGGCGAAGAACGAGCAGAAGGGCTGGTTCGACGCGATCAAGCCGCTCAAGACCACCTTCGCCAATGGCGGCACGCATGTGAACGTCTCGGCCGTCGCGCTGGCGAAGAACGCGCCGAACAAGGACAACGCCGTGAAGCTCGTCGACTACATGCTCGGCGAGAAGGCACAGGCCCTCTATGCCAACGGCAATTTCGAGTTCCCGGTCAACGCCGCCGTCACCGACAGCGCCGCCGTGAAGCTGCTCGGCCCGGTCACGCCGGACAAGCTGCCGCTCTCTGAGGTCGCCAAGCAGCGCAAATCCGCGGCCGATCTCGTCGACAAGGTCGGTTTCGACAGTTGAGCCCGGGCACGACGCTCGCGCTTTCGCGACGGCCGCCATTCGCTTGGCGGCCGTCGACGCGTTTTGCCTTCGTCTCGCTTCTCGGCGCGGCGCTCGTGCTGATGCCGCTGGCGGCGCT